>Ga0210086_1000199_pt1 | contig 38362 bp, 12 predicted proteins | sample China_Galinas_PW_3_FD_184867 | JGI IMG/M metagenome (GOLD analysis project Ga0210086, IMG submission 184867) | Wetland microbial communities from San Francisco Bay, California, USA, that impact long-term carbon sequestration - China_Galinas_PWB_D2... | ecosystem: Environmental > Aquatic > Marine...
CCTTCGGCTACGCCCCGGACAAGCTCGCCGTCTCCCTCGCCTGCGCCGAGCAGGTCCTGGCCCCCGCGGTGCGGAGCGCCCCCCCGGAGACCGTCATCCTGGCCGACGGCTTCTCCTGCCGCACCCAGATCGAACAGACGGCGGGACGCACGCCGATGCACCTGGCGGAGCTGCTGGCGGGGATGGTCGAAGGGACCTCCAGGGGAGTCGAGCGGAAATGACGAGATCCGGCCGCGGCCTCCTGCGATGGCTTCCCCGTCGAGGAGTCACTTACGTCGGCCGGACGACGCCGGGAATCGTCACCGAAGCGATTGTCGAAAGCCTCCGGCCCTGGGAGTTCGCCTGCACCGAGCGAACGGAGGACGGAGGACTCTGTCTGGACTGCTCCTATCGTGGCTCCCGTTGGCGAATGCTGCGTCGGGCGCTCCCGGCACGCGCGACCTGGCAGATTCGCGCGGCCGACAACGGCGCGATCTCGATCCACCGGAGCTTCCTTCTCGCACGATGGTACGGCCTCGTCCTGATCGGGCTGGTCTGCCTCATCGCCGCGGTGCTGGGCGCCGCGGTCTGGACGTTCGACCGAAGCTGGACTGCGGAAACGGTCTGGGTCAGCGAGCTCACGGCGTGCCTCGCCAGCTGCGTCGTCCTCTTATGTTTGGTTGTAGCGCATCTATTCAAGGCTTTCCAGGGAGGAGGCGCAGAGGACGGTGTCTGGAGGTCAATCCGACGGCACGTCGAATCGCGCGGAGGTCACCTCGACGCCCTGGGAATAGGTGCCGATCGACGGGGCTACGGACTTCTCCTCGTGCCGGTCGTCGCTCTCGCCGCGTTCGCGCTCTGGACTCTCCCCGAGACCTTGTCGGAGCAGCCGGGCGCCACCCCGCTGATGGTGAAGATCTGGCTGCTCGTCATCCTGGCAACCGCGCTCTCCCTGCTCGGCCTGGTCGTTCTGATGCTGCGCGTCCGGGGCCTGGCTATCCGGCTCACGCCGGCGCTCAGTGGCATCGCCGTGTGGCTCGCCGTACTCTTCTTTGCTGCGGTGCCGCTGCCATGGTTGCTGTCTGGCTGGATCTTGAACGGCATCACACAGGCCGGGACGGTCGATCCGCGCGAGCTGACGGAGCAGCTTCAGCACCCAGAGATGGCGCTTTTCACCCGGCGCTTCGTTCAGTTTCTCTGGAGCACGGTCTTCTTCACGGTCGTCTTCTTCGGGCTCGCGGCCGGCACTCTGGTGGTCGCGTCGCGGGTCGCCGCCCGCGCGGAGCCCTCCCTCGAGCGGTTCGCCGCTCGGCATCCCGGAGATCTGGAAGACGCGGCCGTCCGCTCGCCGCGCGTCGTCCGCGGGCTGCGGTCGACGTTCTTGGTCATCTGGATCGGGCTCGGCGTCGCCCTTGCTACCGGCGCCGGAACTGCCCTCGTAGCCTGCGCATGCGGTGGCGGGTGGTCGTCCTGTCCCGCCGACTTCACCGGACCGGCTCGTTCGGGGGAGCTCCTGCCCCTCGTCTTCGGACGCCGGGTTGGAGACCCAACGGTCGTTGCAGTCACGCGCGTGGCCTGGGTCCTGTACGGTCTGGTGGTCCTGGCGCCGTTCGCCCTGTCCCTGGGTCAGCTTTTCCGCGAGCGGCGGGCTCTGCGTCGACGGCTCGCGAAGCAGGCGTGCAGCCTGCGACCCGAATGGCTCGAACGGGCGGTCGAGGCCTTGACCCCGAAGAGCGGCTCCTGGGCGTTCCAGGTGGCGGTCCATCCCTCCGACATCCCCTGGGCCACCTCGCACTCTTTTGGCCTCGTCCGCCCCGATCGCTACATCGCGGTGACCGCTGGCTTGCTCGAGGTCCTTCCTCCAGCCCAGGTCGAGGCAGTCCTGGGACACGAGGTCGCCCACCACCTGTTGGGTCACTGTCGTACCGACGCGCTGCTCCGCTGGCTCGCGCGCACGACCCTCACGGGAGACGGCTTGGCCCGCGTGCTGCAACATAGCCTGGGCTACGAGCTCGATGCCGATGCCTACGCGCGCGACGAGCTGGGAGTTCCCGCCAAAGATCTCCTGGCCTCTCTCCTCACGATCCGCGATGCCCTTGAGCTCCACCGGCGCGGGGAGCGGGGTCTACCAAGCCAAGGCATTCCCGCGGTCGCGCCGTGCCCGGACCCGGCCGAGTGCACCGCCGGGGAGCCTGCGCCTGGCCGCGGCCTGAGCCTCCTCGAACGTCTCCGACCCCTGGTCGACCAGTTCACCGGCCGCCACCTCGCGGACGCCTACTGGCACCCCATCCTCGAAGAGCGACGCGCCGCGCTGCTCCGCCGAGAGAGAATGAGTCCATGAACCGGTACGAAGATGGCGACCTGACGGACCGCCTGATCAGGGACTTGGCTCGGGCCGTGGTACGAGACACCGCCGAAGAGCGGCTCGAGGAGCTCGATGAGCGATTCCCCACCCTGCTCCGCCTGGTCGAGCGCCACCGGCGGACCGAAAGCGAGGAACCCGGCGGAGACGTCGGCTCCTCCGGGTTGCCGTTCGATCTGCCGTCCGCGGGCGCCGGCTTCGGTCTGGCGACGATCGTCTGGCTGGCCTTCGAGGTGGTCAAGTCGTGGTCCGACGGAACCGGGGAGACACCTCCGAACCCCGCGAAAACGTCCGAGGAAGCGGAGATGGTCGACGCCATGCGCCGACACCTCCCGAGCCTGCTCGCCGAGTTGGAGGAGCGACCTTCCGATGAAACCGAGGTCAGGCGCCACCTGGCTTCCGAGCCTTCGGCAGCCACGGTACAGGCCCTCGCGACGGCTGAATCGACCACCGAACGGTCCGAGACCCCGGCCATCGCCTCCACGCCTGCGCCGGCCCGTTCCGGCGGAATCGACCTGCGGCTGGTGGTCCTCGACGAGAGTCACGGCGGACAGCGGGTCCTGCGATTCGTCGACGGCGGCGGCGATGCGTGCCTGCGGTTCGAGGACTACCGCTCGCGCCCGCTCCACGACTCCCTCCACGGACTGATCCGCCGACGCCTCGACGCCCTGCGCAATCTGCCGGCGAGCACTCCGGAGCCGGCGGACGTCGACCGCCGCCTCCGCAACCTGGGACGGGACCTGGCCGACGAGCTGCTGCCCAGGGACCTGGCCCGACGGCTCGTCGCCCACGCGCCCGAGATCCGAACGCTGCAGATCGCATCGGACGAGCCGTCGGTGCCGTGGGAGATCCTCGCCCTCTCCGGAGAGGACGGCGAGGAGCCCTGGTTCCTCGGCGAGAGGTTCCTCGTGACCCGCTGGCGCCGCGGACCGAAGGAGCCACGCCGATTGCCGCTCAGGCGGCTCGCGTTGATCGCTCCCAGTGACAGCGGGTTGCCCTCGATGGAGAGCGAGGTCGACAAGATCGCCGAGATGCTCGGGGAGGGTCGTGCGGTCCGTCTTCCCGCGCGGCAGACCACGGTTCTCGATGGCTTGAGACGCGGTGCGTTCGATGGATGGCACTTCGCGACCCACGCCGCCGCTCGGGCCGACGACCCGTCGAGCTGGCGGTTGGCGTTGGAGGGTGGTGGGGACCTGACGCCCGCCGACTTCGGACCGCACCTGGCAGACTCTTCTCCTCTGGTATTTCTAAACGCCTGTTCCGCAGGGCAGAGCGCCCCGTCGTTGACCGGCCTGGGCGGCTTCGCGGACAAGCTCGTCAGCTACGGCGCCGGCGCCGTGATCGGCCCCCTCTGGGCCGTTCCCGATGCCCCGGCCCAGATGGTCGCGACCTCCTTCTTCCGCCGGTTCCTCGGAGGAGAGGGTCTGGCAGAGGCCCTCCGTGGCGCCAGGATCGAGGTCCGTAGGGCTTTCCCGGGCGACCCCACGTGGCTCGCCTACGTCGCCTTCGGTCACCCCGAGGCCCGCATCGGGGTGTCGGACGCCGCCGGCCCTTCCTCCGGGAACCCTTCCGGATCCCGGGGCACGATCTCGGCGTACACCCGGTAGAGCTGCTCGACGTTGCGCACGTAAGCGACGGCCGCCGAGCCACGGCAGTAGCCGAAGCGGGCGTCCCGGTGGTACTCGGGCCGCTCGAGCAGGACCAGGGCGCGGGCGACGTTGCCCTGCCAGCGATCGGGTGACCAGCCCATGCGCGCCGCCAGCCGCCGGGCGTCGCGCACGTGCTCGTAGCCCACGTTGTAGGCGGCGAGGGCGAAGCGCAGCCGCGCGGCCAGCGGCAGGTCGGGCTCGAACCGGTCGACGAGGTGGCGCAGGTAGGCGGCGCCGGCGCGGATCGACCCTTCCGGGTCCCGGAGGTCGCGGAGGCCGAGGGAGTGGGCGGTCGCCGGCATGAGCTGCATCAGGCCGACGGCACCTGCCCAGCTCCGGCTCGACGGGTCGAAGCCGGACTCGGTGTACATCAGCGCCGCCACCAGCCGCCAGTCGAGGGAGTGGGCGGCCGCCGCCTCTCGGAGGACGTCGTCCCAGGGGGAGATCCGCCCGCTGCGGTCGGAGCGCCAGGCCCCGCGGCCACGCTCGAGCATGCGCTCGTTCTCGAAGTACTTGCTCCGGACGACGTTGAAGAAGCGGCTCTTCCGGTGGCGCACGAGGAACGCGTCGAGGGCCGCGAGCAGCCGCGGGTTGTCCTCCCGCACGGCCCACGCCAGGCGGCCGGTGCCCAGGCTGAACGCCCCCCGGAGGTCGCTCCCCAAGCGCTGCTCCACCTCCAGCAGGTTCGAGTCCGCCACGGCGACCTCCCACTCGCCCGACTCCACCCGCGCCAGGATCTCCTCCGTCTCCATGTCCTCGGGCGCCGGGTCGAAGGTGAAGCCGGTGCCCTCCTGGAGGGCGGCGAGCCGAGGGTAGAACGCACTCGAGCGGCGCACGTGGACGGCGCGCCCGGCCAGGTCGGCCAGTCGCTCGACGGGGCTGTCCGGGCGCACCACCACCATCTCGTCGACCGCCAGGTACGAGCGGGAGAAGGCGACCTCCCGGGCACGCTCGGGCGTGACGGTCATGGCGGCGGCGATCACGTCCCCACGCCCCTGGCGCAGCCAGGGGATGAGGTCGTCGTGGCTGGGCGGGATGACGATCTCGAGACGCAGACCCTGCTCGTCCGCGAACCGTTGCAGCAGCTCGTACTCGAAGCCGAGCTGCCGGCCCCGGTGGATGAAGTAGGTCATGGCGTTGTTGCGCGTCAGCATCCGGAGCGTGTGCCGCCGCTCGATGCCCGGCAGGTCGTCGCGGGCGACCGTCGCCTCCGGACCGGTCAGCGCCTCCTCGGTGAGGAACGCGTTGACCCGCTGGCGCAGCGCCTCGTCGCCCGGGCGCAGCGCCACGGCCACCGGACGGTCCGCGCGCAGGGTCAGCACGGGGGTGAGGTCGGGGTAGTCCCGGGAGACCGCCGCCCACGCCTCCGAGTCGATGGCGGCGGCGTCGCAGGCGCCGTAGCCGACCAGGAGCATCAGCCGTTCCGGCCGGACGTCGCCGGGCAGCTCGCGCAACGACATGCCGGGGTGGCCGGCGGCCAACGCCGCCGCGGACTCGGCCGGCCCGGTGCCGCGGCGGACACAGACGTCGCTGCCGTCGAGGACGCCGGTCCAGCTCTTCTTGACCGCCACCAGCAGCTCGTCCACGTGCAGGTAGGGCAGGGAGAACGCCACCCTCCGGCGCCGCGCCTCGGTCACCGCCAACCCGGCCGCGATGAGGTCGGCGTCGCCGCTGAGCAGGGACTCGATCATCTGCTCCGGGTCGCGCATGGAGACCTCGTCCAGGTCCCGCTTCAGCCAGGCGGCGAGCCCGCTGACCACCTCCCGATCCCGCCCCACCGGCTCGCCGCGGCGGGGCAGGAACGCCACCCGCGCCGGGCGCACGATCGCCCGCAACGGAGCCTTCGGGGCGGCGCGCTCCGCCGGCGGGTGACGGTCGGCGCACCCGAGAACCGCCGCGCACGCCGGCAGCAGCGCGACCGGCACCGCCAGCGCGGCAGCGACGGCTCGGAAGCGGAACCGGCCGGAGCGGCCCGCGATTCTGTGACGATTTCGTGGCAACGCGGCGATGGTAGCAACTCTGCCGCCCGGCCCCCGCCGGCGGCCCACCCCTCCGCGCCCACCCGGTCGGGTGGGCGGACTGTCCCGGTCCGGTCGGCGACGCTCACTAAAGAGTTGAGTCCAATCGATTGAGCTCTAGAGGCGCGATTCGTCCAAGACAGTCCGTCCACATCTGCAACCGATCTAATCAAACGGGAGGTAAAAGGACCCATGTTTGGGAAACTGAGCCCTGACTCGTCTGCGGAGCGAGCTGGCCGATCCTTCGGCCGCTGGTCCCTCTTCGCCCTGGCCCTGGTCGTGTGCGCTGCACCCGCCCTGGCCGACGGCGGTGTCGTCTTCACCGACATCGCCGAGAACAACGGCGCCGGCATCACCTACCTGCGCCAGCCGAACCCGGACCGCCTGGCGCGCCAGGCGTCGATCGAGGCGCGCGGCACCATCCCCAACTCCGAGTGGCGCGACGTGCGCGCCAACGAGACCCCGATGAAGCCGTGGGGCGCCCCGGGCGTCGCACTGCTCGACTACGACCAGGACGGCGACCTGGACATCTACGTGCCCAACGGTCCCGGCGCCCCCAACAGCCTGTACTCGAACCAGCTCGTCGAGACCGGCACCGTCTCCTTCGTCGATGTGGCCGCCGCCGCGGGCGTCCAGCTCACCGACCAGGAGAGTACGGGCGTCTGCTACGGCGACATCGACAACGACGGCGACGAGGACATCTACGTCACCGGCGTCGGCGAGCCGAACCGCCTGCTGGAGAGCCAGCTCGCGGACACCGGCCAGCCGGTCTACGTCGACATCACCATCGCCTCCGGCGCCGGCGGTGGCAACACCCACTCGGGCACCTGCTCGATGGGCGACTTCAACGGCGACGGCCTGCTGGACATCTTCGTCGGCAACACCTATGACGGCTGGGCCACGCAGCGCCGCCCGACCTTCGTCGACGAGACCTGCCCCTGCCTGGAGCAGAACCAGCTGTTCACCAACCTGGGCGGCAACACGTTCCGGGACGACAGCGCGGTCTCCGGCGTCGAGAACCTGGACAGCCTGCCCGGCGGCGCGTTCACCTGGGTCACCGCCGCGGTCGACGTGGACCAGGACGGCGACGTCGACCTGATGACCGCCGACACCCAGGGTCCGGTCGCGGGTCCCACTTCCGCAGGCCGGGGCTACAACCGGATCTTCCTCAACGACGGCACCGGCTACTTCGACGACGTGACCGACGAGATCGGCCTCGACAAGAAGGGCACCTGGATGGCCAGCGCCTGGGGCGATTTCGACTGCAACGGCCAGCTGGACTTCTTCAGCACCAACGTCGGCGACTACGTCACCGGCTCGGTCGGCGTGGCGCCGTCCCAGTGGTTCCTGCAGAACAGCGACCACACCTTCTCCGACCCGAACGGTGCCGGCCTGGCCAGCGCCTTCGGCTGGGGTGCGGTGGCGAGCGACTACGACAACGACGGCGACACCGACATCTACTACCACGGTGGCTTCGACGTCATGACCGTGATCCTGGCCGACAACCCGGGCATCCTGCTCCAGAACCACGATTGCACGGCCAACTTCGACTATGACTTCGGCGCCATCACGCGCGACCACGCGCCGCGGCTGGTCGAGGGCGTCGCCGCCGGCGACCTGAACAACGACGGCTTCGACGACTTCGTCTCCGTGGCCGGCAGCCGGATCGTCCCCGACGGCTTCTACCTGCCGTTCTCGGGCATCCTGGCGCCGCCGTTCGGCTCCGCGCTCGATCCGCTGACCCGCTTCGAGGGGGTCTGGATCGGTGGCCCGGACCACATCACGTTCCTCCACCCGACGATCATCGGCGGCGACCTGTCGGTCGAGATCAACAGCGGCAACAACGGCAACGGCTGGGTCGAGCTCAACTTCCTCGGCGGGGTCGGGATCGCCCCGGGCGCGGGCGTCAACCGCGACGGCATCGGCGCGGTCGCGCACTTCACGCCGGCCGGCGGCAAGACCTCGATCCGCCCGGTGCTCGCGGGTGCCAACTTCAACTCTCAGGACGAGCTGACCCGGCGCTTCGGCCTCGGGACGGCCGCTTCCGGCGACCTCGACGTCCTGTGGCCCGGCGGGGTGCACAACCGGCTGTACGACATCCAGTCCGGCGAGACCCTGACGGTTCCGGAGATCCCCTGCAGCTACGACGCCGCATGGGGCAACTTCGGCCAGTACAACGCGTGCGTCATGCAGGCGCTCAACGCCTACAAGGACGCTGGCTATATCACCGACGCCCAGCGCAACCGTCTGCGCGACAGCGCCTGGCGCGCCTTCAACGAGGCGCACTGAGGACCCGGCGCCGGTCCCCCCCTGACCGGCGCCGCTTGATCCGGCCCGTCCATTCCACCGCCCCGGCGGATGGGGTGGGCGGGCCGTCTTCTTTGCCTGACCGAGAGACCTCGAGATCGACCCGAGCCACGACCGATGACCCGAACCTCTCCACCCACCATCGCACTGCTCGGCGGTGATGGCATCGGCCCCGAGGTGGTGGACGCCACCGCGGAGGTGCTCGCCGCCCTCCTCCCCGAAGCCACCTTCGTCCGCCCGCTCCACGGACAGGCGGCGATCGAGGCGACCGGCGACGCCCTGCCCGAAGCGGCGCGCGACGCCTGCCGCGCGGCGGACGCGGTCCTGTTCGGCGCCACCGCAGGACCGAGCCACCCGGTGCTCCGGTTCCTACGCTGGGGGCTGGACACCTACGCCAACCTGCGCCCCGCCCGCACCCTGCCCGGCCTGCCGTCGCCCCTGGCCTCCGACGCGCCCATCGACTTGCTGGTGGTGCGCGAGAACCTGGAGGGCGAGTACCCCGGCCGCGAGGGCGAGATCGCCGAGTTCCGCGAGCGCTGGCCCGGCTTCCGGGACAACATCGGCCGCGAGCTGCCGGAGCAGGGACTGTTCACCCTCCGCCTGACCACCGAGGAGGGCAGCCGGCGGGTGGCGCACGCCGCGGCCCGCCAGGCGGCGACGCGCCGGGGCCATGTCACCGTGGTCACCAAGTCGAACATCTTGAGGAGGACCGACGGCCTCTTCCGGCGCGTGGCCGAAGAGGAGCTCGACGCGGCCGGCATCGAGCACCGTCACCTGTTCGTGGACGACGCCTGCCGCCGCCTCGTCGCCGAGCCGACGAGCTTCGACGTCCTGCTGGCGCCGAACCTGTTCGGAGACATCCTCTCCGACGTGGCGGCAGAGCTGACCGGCGGCATGGGCATGGCGCCGTCCGGCTGCCTCGGCGACCGCCATGCCTACTTCGAATCGGTCCACGGCGCGGCGCCCGACATCGCGGGTCGGGGCATCGCCAACCCGCTGGCGACCGTGCTATCCGCCTGCATGATGCTCGACCACCTGGGCTGGGCCGATCCCGCGACCGCCCTGCACGCCGCGGTCGAGCGCCTGCTCACCGACCGCCGTACCGTCACGCCCGACCTGGGAGGGAGCGCTACCACCGGAGAGGTCGCGCGTGCGCTGATCGACCTGCTGGACTGACCTTGACGCTTTTCATCCGGAGGTTCCCGTGCGACTCGACAATCCGCCGCTCGACCTCGAGCACATCTCAGCCAACGTCCTCACCGCCGCCTTCGAGGCGCGGATCGAACAACCGATCGAAGTCCTCGACACCACGCTCCGCGAAGGCGAACAGCCGCCGGGCGTGGTCTTCTCGCCGGACCAGAAGCTGGAGATCGCCGCCGCCCTCGACGCGTTCGGCATCCACTGGCTGAGCGTCGGCTTCCCGGCGGTCTCCGAGGAGGAGCGCGAGACGGCTCGGCGCCTCGTCGAAGGCGGCTTCTCCTTCAAGACCGCGGCGCTCTGCCGGCTGCTGCCGTCCGACGTGGACGCCACGGTCGACGTCGGCGTGGACTTGGTGTCGCTCTTCCTGGGCGGCTCGGACAGCCACCTGCACGACAAGCTGCGGATGGACGAAAGCACCGCGCTCGACAAGATCGAGGCGGCGGTGTCCCGCTCCCGCGAGCACGGCGCGCTGACCGCCTTCGGCGTCGAGGACTTCAGCCGCACCCCACTGCCCCGGCTGCTCCGGTTCCTCCAGGCCGCGGTCGACGCCGGCGCTGACCAGCTCACCCTGCCGGACACCCTGGGCGTCCTCACGCCGCCGAGCTCGCGCCGGATCGTCCGCCTGCTCAAGGCCCTCTTCCCCACGACGCCCCTGGTGCTCCACTTCCACAACGACCTGGGGCTCGCCCTGGCCAACACGCTGGCCGGTCTCGAGGCCGGCGCGGACGTGGTCCACGTGACCATCAACGGCGTCGGCGAGCGCTCCGGCAACACCTGCCTCGAGGAGCTGGCCGTGGCGCTCGCGGTCAAGTACGGCCGCGACCTGGGCTTCCACCTGGACCACCTGGCCGGGCTCTCCGACATGGTGCACAAGGCCTCCGGCACCCAGCCGCCGGCCCACAAGCCGATCACCGGGCGCTGGTGCTTCACCCACGAGGCGGGCATCCACGTCGCCGGCATCCTCTCGAACCGGGAGTGCTACCAGCCCTATCCGCCCGCCCTGGTCGGCCGCCAGCACGAGATCGTCTTCGGCAAGCACTCCGGCGGCAAAGGCGTCGAGTACCTGGCGGCCGCCCACGACCTGCCCCTCTCGGACGCGCTTCGCAACGAGATCGTCGCGCGGATCAAGCACGCCGCCGAGACCGGCGACGGGACGGTCGCCGAGGAGGACATCCTCGCCTGGATCCGGGAAGAGGCTTCCGAGCTGGCCGCTGGCTGAAGCCGGAGCCGGCGGCTCCCGGCGATTCTCCTGCCACCTCGGCCGGGAACGGGAACGGTGAGCCGGGGCCGCCCTTCACCCCGGCTCGAAGCCGGCGTGGAAGCAGGGCGGGATGGGCTCGCTCTGGGGGAGCCGGGCGATGGGGCCTTTCTCGACGGCGAAGGCGTCGAAGAGGAGGAAGGCGCTCCGGCGGGCCGCGGGGTCGATCTCCTGGACGATGATCGCGCCGCGCCGCCCGCCGCCCCCGGGACCTGATGCCGGGTCTTTGACGAACACCGGCTCGCCGCCCAGGAACCGGCCGTCGGGGGCGCGGTAGATGGCGACGGCGTCCGGCGTGTCCCAGCGGACGTGGACGAGCTCGTCGAAGAATTTCCTGCCCGTCTCGCCGGTCTGGGAGATGCCGAGCAGCCAGGTGTCCGTGGTCGGGTGGGTCTCGTTCTCCCGGGCGACGGCCGGGAAGTCGCAGGCCTTGTGGTACGCCACCTCCTGGCGGTCGATCACCTCCTGGCGGTCGAGGTCGACCACCAGACGGACCGGCCGGCCGGGGAGCACGCGCTCAAAGAGATTCGGCAGCTCTTGATAGTCGGGGTAGACCGGTTCTTCGAGCTCCAGCAGGTCGACGGTGAGCCGGGGTCCGTCGTCGAAGGCGTTGGCCACGTGCAGGCAGTAGGCGTGGCCGAGCGGCACCGAGGCCATCTCCTCTCCGTCCTCGCGCGAGAGGACGAGCAGCCGGCTGCCCTGCCCCGGCTGCCACGAGAGGGCGTCGATCACCGGAGCGCCCCGGGTCATGAGCGCGTCCATGTCCATGACGTACGGGCTGAGATAGAACGCCGCGTAGCGCTCCGACAGGCCGAAGTCGTGGTTCGAACGCGGCAGGTCCAGGTCGTGGCGGCGGCGGAACACCTGGCTGCCGTCGGCGCCGAAGCGGTAGAGGGTCAGGGTCGGCCGCCTGGCGGAGAAGGAGACGCCGAAGTTGAACAGCTCGCCGCTGACCCGGTCGATCTTGGGATGGGCGGCGAAGGGTGCCAGGGGGTTCAGCCGGCCGTCGAAGGTGTGCTCGCCCCGGGTCTCCAGGGTCTCCGGGTCGAGCTCCCAGGGCAGGCCCTGCTCACCGAACGCCAGGAAGCGGCCGGCGAAGAAGCAGGCGCTGACGTTGACCGGCGAGGCGAGGGCGACGCCGCGGAGTAGCTGGTCGCCGTCGAAGGCGGTGCCGAAGGTCCGGTAGAGGGCCGTCCCGGCGGCTTCCTCGTCCTCCAACTTTGTGCTGCGGACGAATCGGCTGGTGCAGCGGACGGCGCCGTCGCGGCGCTCCGGGTCGAACCGAAGCGTCGTCACCAGGCCGTCGCCGTCCAACCAGTGGCGGTAGCGCACGGCGCCGCGCGCGAACCGGGCCGGGCCGATCAGGTAGTAGGTGCCGCGGACGAAGCCGGGGACCGCGCCCTCGGTCGCATGCAGCCATTCGCTGCCCTCCCCGGGCACGGTGTCGAACACGGTCTCGAGAGCCGGTGCGAAATCGGGCATGGTCTCTCCCTCAGGGGCTCGCGGCCGAAGCGGTGGTCCCCGCGGCCGTCAGGGGCGCACCGTCCGGCCGCTCCACCCTCTTGCCGTCGAAGCGGTCGAGCACGGTCGGATCGAACGGCCACGGATACTCCTCGTCCGCGCCGGCGCAAGCGGCCCAGCGAGCGGCCAGGTCCGCCGGATCGAACACCAGGTTCTCCGGGTCGATCCCTTCGACGAAGGCGCGGCTCCGGAGCACCCGCGCCTCGCCCAGGACCACGGCCGCGGCCCGGGCGGCGATCAGGCGCACCATCTGCTCCAGGCTCGCCACCTGCTCGGCCAGGACGTCGCGCGCGTCGTGGGCCGACACGCCGACCCGGTAGAACGTCGCCTCCGCCTTCTGGAGCGGCCCCAGCTCCATGAAGTCGAAGAAGACCGGCTCGCCCGGGCCCTCCACGTGCTCCTTCTTCCACTGGAAGTAGCCCGAGAGGAAGCCGTGGACCGACCGGTTGAGCGGCCCGAGGCGGGCGAACTGGCGGAGGGCGTCGTAGCTGCCGGAAAACGACGGGACGTAGGCCTGGAAGAGACTCCGCAGGAGCTGCTCGTAGAGCGGGCAGCGGGCGGCCCGGTCCGCCGGATCGTCGGTCTGGATGAGGTCGACGATGACCGTGTTGTGGAGCGCGATCAGGTCGCTGCCCGGGCTGTAGAGCGGGTCGTGGAAGCGCCCGGACTCGCCGGTCATGGCCCACCGGGACGGGCTCAGCACCCGGCCGCAGTCGTGGGAGTAGTCGCGGAAACCGGCGAAGTCGAGCACCGCACGCTCCGGCAGATCGCGGGCGAAGAGCGGGAAGTGCTCGCACACCCAGCGGGTCGCCTTCTCCACCGAGAAGACCTCCTCGTGGGAGACCACGGCGGTGTCGTAGACCAGGCCGAGGCTGGTCTTGCCGTGAAGCGGGATGACCCAGAACCACACCCCCTCGGCGCAGAAGTGGTTGGTGGCCAGCCGGGGCGGCAAGTGGCCGAGGACCGCGCGCTCGGGCTTCAGGCGGATCTCGCGCCGGGAGCGGTCAGTGAGCTTCTCCACGTCCACCGTGCCGTCGACCCACCAGAAGAGGGCACCGTGCCCGACCTCGCAGCTCTGCTCGAGCCCGTCCCGCCGGGCCAGGAACCGCCGCCTTCCGGTGGCGTCCACCACCCAGCCGGCGGCGACCGAGCGCTTCGCGCCGCCGGCGTCCCGGAAGCGGACCGTGTGGGGGCCCGGGTCGGCCCCGTCCTCGGCCTCCGCCAGGTCGACCTCCAGGCCGTCGATTCCGAGCGCGACCGTGCACCGCGCATCGTCTCGTAGCAGCGCCAGCAGATCGGCCTCGAAACGGTTCCGGTCGACCTGGTAGCTGGCGACGTTCGAGAAGCTCCGGATGTAGGACTGGCCGTAGTCCTCGAACCGCCCGTTGTCGCGCCCCGGCGTCGGCCAGTAGAACCGCAGGTTGTACTTCATCAGGTGCGCCCGGTTGAGGTACTCCTCCAGCTCGAGCACCTTGGACAGGTAGTAGCCGGCGAGCTGCACGGTCGACTCGCCCACCTTCTGGCGCTCGGGCGGCAGGTGGTCCCGCCGCTCGACGACCAGCACGGTCTTGTCCGTGTCGAGGAGCAGGTGGCGGGCGAGGGTCAAGCCGGCCATCCCGCCCCCCAGGATCACCACGTCGTAGCGGTCCGTCATGGCGACCCGCTCCCCAGATCCTCGCCTCCCGAGATCACCAGGGCGCTGACGTTGCCGTCCAGGCCGACGGCAACGACCAGAGCGACACCGGCGGGGTCGACCGGTCGCTCGTCCGGTCCCGCCAGAGGCAGCGGGAAGCCCTCGTCGGTCGCATCGAGCCCTGAGATGCCCGGAGCCGTACCGCGGGCCAGGCTGCCCAGGGCGGCCACCGTCTGGAACGCGCCGGAAGCGCCCAGGGCCTCGCCGAGGAGTGCCTTGACGGCGGTCACCGGCAGCTCCCGGGCGCGCCCGCAGAGCGCGGACGCCACGCCGCGGGCCTCACTCCGGTCCCCCGACGGGCTGCCGCTCGCCGAGGCGCTCAGCAAGGCCACGTCTTCGGCGGCGACGCCGGCGCTGTCGAGCGCCCAGCGGGCCACCCGCTCGACCGTCGCCGCCGCCCGCTCCGGGTCCCGACCGCGGGACGGGTCGAAGGCGGTGGCGTGGCCACGCACCTGGGCGAGCACGCGGGCGCCGCGCGAGCGCGCCGCCGCCTCGGATTCGAGCATCAGCAACGCCGCGCCCTCGGCCGGCAGAAACCCCCGGCGCCGGGCGTGGAACGGCACCGCCGCCGCCGGCTCGTCGTCGGCTCCGGCGGTGAGCCCGCCACGGTCGAAGCCGAGGAAAGACTCGAAGCACAGCTCCTCGGCACCGCCGGCGAGCACCGCGTCGACGCGGCCGCCGGCCACCAGGTCGGCGCCGTAGGCGATCGCCTGGACGCCGGCGGTGGTGCCGCCACTGATTGTGCCGTTGACCCCGGTGAGGTGGTGCCAGATCGCCGCCTGGCCGGCGGCGGCGTTGATCACGCTGTTGGCGAAGTCGAGCGGCTTGGCGTACTGAGGGCCGGCCACCAGCGCCCGCCGGTCGAACTCCGAGATCGTGTGGACGCTGCCGAACATGGTGCCAAGGACCAGCCCGATCTCGGCCTCCCCCGCGTGGTCAGTGCGGTCGCCGCGGTCGGCGCCGCCGTGGCCGGAGTCGTCGAGCGCCCGTGCCGCCGCCACCGTCGCCAGCCGTCCGGTGCGGTCCAGCGGACGGAAGTTGGCCTGGCCCAGCGTCTCCCGCGGGTCGAACCCGTCGATCGACCCGCCCCGGCGGCAGGACAGCCCCGCGGTGTCGAAGGCGGTGATCTCGGAGATCCCGGAGCGCCCCGCCGCCAGCGCCTGCCAGAGCTCCGGAGCGGAGTCGCCCAGGGCGGAGACCAGGCCGACGCCGGTGACGACGACCGGCCGCGTGGGGGCGCTCATGGCGCGCTCTTCCCGTCCCGCAGCCGGCGGAAGATCACCGACGCGTTGTTGCCGCCGAAGGCGTAGGCGTTGTTCATCGCCACCTCCACCGGCAGCTCCCGTGATTCCCCTGGCACATAGTCCAGGTCGCACTCCGGGTCCGGCTCCTCCAGGTGGATGGTCGGCGGGATCCGTCCCGTGTGGATCGCCAGCGCGCAGACCGCCGCCTCGATCGCCGACGCCGCGCCCATGGTGTGGCCGAGCATCGACTTGACCGAGCTGATCGGCACCCGCCGCGCCGCCTCGCCGAAGACGCGCTTCATCGCGATCGTCTCCTGCCGGTCGTTGGTCGGCGTGCCGGTGCCGTGGGCGCTGATGTAGGAGACCTCCTCCGGCCGGAGGCCGCTCTCGGCCAGCGCCTTCTCCATCGCTCGCGCGCCCCCCGCCCCTTCCGGGTCGGCCGCAGTCATGTGGTGGGCGTCGCAGGTCAGTCCGTAGCCGGCGACCTCCGCGTAGACGGTCGCACCGCGCCCCAGCGCCCGCTCCAGCGGCTCCAGCACCAGGACGGCCGCCCCCTCCCCCGGAATCATCCCCTTCCGGTTGCGGTCGAACGGCCGGCAGACGTCGGGCGAGATGGCGCCGAGCCGGGCGAAGCCGGTGTAGGTGATGCGGCTGAAGCAGTCCGCGCCTCCCGCCAGCATCAGCTCCGCGCGCCCGGAGCGGAGCGCGTCCAGGGCGTAGGCGATGGCGTAGTTGCCGGCGGCGCAGGCGGTCGGGATCATCGCGTTCACCCCGGCGAACCCCAGCTCCGCCGCCACGTTGCCCGCGATCACGTGGCACGGGTAGCGGGCGATGAACCCGGCGCCGGCCTCGTCCAGGCGCTCGGCCACCAGGTCGTCGTCCAGCACCTCCACCTCCCGCGGCTCGCCGGAGGTGGTCCCCATGGCGACCCCGCAGCGCTCCGGCGGGCTGGACACCGTCTCCAGCCCGGCGTCCGTCAGGGCCATCCGCGCCGCCGCGACGGCGAGCTGGGACGCCCGGGGGAGCCGTGCGGGGTCCAGAGTCGCCACGTGCTCCTCGGGCCGGAACCCGTGGACCTCGCCCCCCTGGTGCACGTTGTAGCCCGAGGTGTCGAAGGACTGCACCGGCCCGGTTCCGCAGGTGCCGTCGAGCAGCCGGCGCCACACGGTCTCGCGGCCGGCCCCGACCGGGGTGATCGCACCGATCCCGGTGACGACGACCCGCCCCTCGCCGCCCGTCATGCGCTGCGGCGTTCGCGGTGCTCTAGCACCAGGTTCACCGCATCCTGCACGGTGCCGATCTTCTGCAACGCTTCGTCCGGTAGACCGAGCTGGAAGGCGTAGTCGATGTCCACGCCGATCTCCATCAACGACAGGGAGTCCAGGTCCAGGTCGTCCCGCAGCGACGTGGTGTCGCCGATCTCGTCGACGGGGATACTGGTCACATTGTTGATGATTTCTTTAACTTTTACTGCGACCTCGGAGGCATTCATGCCATCGTCTCCTGTTGATCGGTGCATGACCAATACTCTACAACGAGGCAGTTCGACGCAACACGCGGCGGGACCGCCCGGCCGCCGGCGCGGTGCCGGCAACAGGGCAACGACGCTCGCCGGCCGGGAAATCCCTCACCCCTCATCGCCCCGCTTCCGCTCACCGGCAGGTGCAGCTCCCCTGTCGAGTATTTCACCAGAAGAACAGAAATTGAGGGAGCGCTAGAGATATAATTTTTACAAAGCGCGAACACTCCGTCGGAGTCGCGGCTCCTCAGGTCGTGGCGGCGTCCGCGGTGACCGGTGTGCGCCAGCCGTAGGGATCGTCGGCCGCGCCGTGGGCGATCGCTTCGAAGCGCTCCATCAGGCGGCGCGTGACCGGCCCCGGCCGACTGTCGCCGACCTGGATCCGGTCGACCGAGCGCACCGGCGTCACCTCAGCGGAGGTGCCCGTGAGGAAGAGCTCGTCACACGCGTAGAGGAGGTTGCGCGGGATCGTCTGCTCGACGGCCGGCACGCCGAGCTCGCCGGCGACGGTGAGGATCGAGTCCCGGGTGATGCCCGCCAAGATGGAGGCGTCGAGCGGCGGGGTCCACAGCACACCGTCGCGGACCAGGAAGACGTTCATCGCCGCCCCTTCGCTCACCGCGCCGTGCTCGTCGAGGACGATCGCCTCGCCGAAGCCGTTCTCGTGCGCCTCCAGGGTGGCGAGCTGGGCGTTCAGGTAGTTGGCGGTCGCCTTGGCGCCGACCGGCATGGCGACCGGCGACGGACGCCGCCAGGACGAGACGCCGACGTCGATCCCTTCGACGTCCGAGCCGTCGCCGAGGAAGCGGCCCCGGGTCGGCCAGGCGGCGATCAGGACCTCGACCGGGCAGGGCAGCGGGTTCATGCGCATGGAGGCGAAGCCGCGGAAGGCGAGCGGCCGGATGTAGGCCTCCCGGAGGTCGTTGGCCCGCAAGGTCTCCAGGACCGCGTCGGCCAAGGCCCGGCGGTCGTACCCGAGATCCATCCTCAGGGCCTTGGCCGAGGCCTCGAACCGGCGCATGTGGTCGTCCAGACGGAAGACGGCCGGGCCCGACGGACCGTCGTAGCAGCGCAGGCCCTCGAAGATGCCGGAGCCGTAGTGGAGCCCGTGGGAGAGGGGATGGACCCGCGCCGTGTCGAAATCGACCTGACGGCCGTTCATCCACAGGGTGCGGACCTCGGAGAAGGGGAAGCTGTCCCGTGCGCTCATCGTGTTCCTCCATCGTCGTCGCCGGCACAGGCGGCCACCGTGCCGGCCAGCCACTCACCGAGCGCCGCCGCCAGGCGCTCGACCCGAGGTTCCTGCAGCAGAGTGTAATGATCGCCGGGGAGCCGGTGGACCGCAAGCTCGGTGCCGACCAGCCGGCGCCAGGCGTCGAGGCCCTCGCCCGCCGGGCTGTCCTCGGCGAAGACCGCGGCGGCGCGCCCGGACAAGCGTCCGGCGGCCGGCCGGTAGGCGGCGGCCGCGCGGGCGTTGGAGCGGTAGACGGTCGCGATCCGCCGGAGCCGCTCGGGGCCGGCGTCGGCCGGCAGCAGACCGGCCGCGGCGGCCCGGGTGAGCACCAGGTCCAGGCGCTCCTCCGCCGGCGCCGCCGCCAGCTCCTCCTCGGAGACCGGGGCCTCGGCGCCGGCCAGGGCGGCCAGGTCCTTTGCCAGGAAGGCGACCGACCGGACGTCGTCCTCGACCGGCTCGACCGGCTCGGTGGGGGCCCCCGGCGCTTCGCCCGCGGGCGTGCCTCCGGGGCCGGGCCCGGCCGCCCCGTCCGGCGCCCCGTCCGCGGACAGGGTCGGCGTCGTCGGGTCGATCAGGACCAGGGATGCGCTCTCGCCGTCCCGCGCCAGCCGCTCTGCCATCTCCAGGGCGACCAGGGCGCCGAGGGACCAGCCGCCCAGGCGGTACGGCCCGGCCGGCCGGAGCCGGCGCACGGCGGCGACGTAGCGCTCCGCCATCTCCTCGATCGACCCGGCCGGCTCGGCCCCCCCCGCCTCCGGAGCGACCCCGTCCAGCCCGGGCGCCTCGATGCCGCCGAGGCCGAGAGCCTCGATCCCGCCGAGGCCGAGAGCCTCGATCCCGCCGAGGCCGAGAGCCTCGATCCCGTAGACCGCCGGCACCGCACCAGAGCCCACCAGGCGCTCGGCCAGCTCCCGGTAGGAGAAGACCGACCCGCCCACCGCGTGGACCAGGAAGAGCGGCCCGCCGCCGCCATCTTCACCGTCCTCCGGCGTGCCTGCCGGCTTGGCTGGAGGGGCCAGCAGAACCAGCGGCGAACCGGGCCCACTCGCTTGCTCCTCGCCGCGCACGAGAGCCGCCAGGCCGGCGATCGTCGGCGCCCGGAAGAGGCTCGCCACCGGCAGCTCCCGGCCGGTCGCCTCGGCGATCCGGCCGACCAGGCGCACGGCCAGGAGCGAGTGGCCGCCGAGCTCGAAGAAGCTGTCGTGGATGCCCACGCGCTCGGTCTCCAAGAGGTCCTGCCAGATCGCCGCCAGCTCCGCCTCGAGGGCGTCCCGAGGCGCCACGTGCTCGCTCGATCGCTCCGGGGCCAGCGCGCCCTGCCCCGGCTCGATCCGCGCCAGCGCCTCCCGATCCACCTTGCCGCTCGGCGCGAGCGGCAGCTCGTCGAGGATGACGAATGCCGACGGCACCATGTGATCCGGCAGCCGGGTGCCGAGCTGCTCGCGCAGGCCGGCCACCGTCGGCACGCCGTTGCCGTCCCTACCCTCTCCCCCCTCTTCGTCCGTGCCGACGCCGACCGTCAGGTAGGCGACCAGCCGGCGGGTCGCCTCCGCCGCCATCTCGCGGGCGAGCACCGCCGCCTCGCGCACGCCGGGGATCTCGACCAGGGCATCCTCGATCTCCCCCAGCTCGACCCGGAAGCCGCGCACCTGGACCTGCCGGTCGATCCGGCCGATGAACTCGACCGCGCCGTCGTGGCGGCGGCGCGCCAGGTCCCCGGTGCGGTACAGCCGGGCCCCGGCGCGGCCGGTGAACGGGTCCGGCATCCAGCGCTCCGCGGTCAGGGCTGGCCTTCCCAGATAGCCCCGGGCCAACGTCGGGCCGCCGATCGCCACCTCGCCCGGCACGCCGGCGGGCACCGGCCGGCCGGTCGCGTCCAGCAGATGGACGCGCGCGCCGGCGATCGGCCGGCCGATCGGCAGCACGCGCTCGTCGGTACCCGGCCGGGCCTGCCACTCGAGCACCGCGACGGTGGTCTCTGTCGGCCCGTAGAGGTTGTAGAGCGGCGAGAGGCCGAACGCGGCGTAACGCTCGGCCAGCTCGAGCGGCACCGCCTCCGAGCCGGTGGCCATCCGGCGCAGGTCGCGGCAGTCGGAAACGCCGGGCTGCTCGAGGAGAGTGGCCAGCATGGACGGCGTGGAGCCGGCGACGGTCACGCGCTCGGCGGCCATCAGACGGACCAGGTACGCCGGGTCCCGCTCGCCGCCGGGCCGCGCCAGCACCACCGCGCCGCCCGAGACCAGGGGCGAGAAGACCTCGAACACCGACGCGTCGAAGCTCACCGGCGTCTTGTGCAGCACCCGGTCGCCCGGGCCGACGGCGCTCAGCCGCCGGTCGGCGAGCAGGGTCCCGAGGGCGCGCCGGCAGTTGATCACCCCCTTGGGCACGCCGGTGGAGCCGGAGGTGTAGATGACGTAGGCGGCGGACTCCGGGTGGGCCACGACGGTCTTCCGGGCCGGGCGAGCGGGCTCCGCCAGCTCGGTCAAATCGATCCGCAGCAGCCCCTCGGTCACCGCCGAGGGCAGCGCACCGCCGGCCGCCCGGTCCGCGAGCAGGATCTGCGCACCGGAGTCCGCCAGCATGAAGGCGAGGCGCTCCTCCGGGTAGGACGGGTCGAGCGGCAGGTAGGCGGCGCCCGCCCGGAGGACGGCGAGGAGCGCCACCACCAGGTCCGCCGAGCGCTCGACGCACACCGCCACCAGCGTCTCCGGACCCACGGCGCCTCCCGACTGGGCGCGCAGCCGGCCGGCCAGGATCCGCGACCGCCGGTCGAGCGCGCCATAGGTCAGCGCCCGGCTGCCCGCGCCGCCGGCGTCGTCCTCCTGGAGCACCGCCACCGCGTCCGGCGTCCGGGCGACCCACGACTCGAACAGGGACAGCGGTGACGGCGCCGGCGTCGTCTCCGCCGCCGGGCCGCCGTCGAACGGCAGGCCGAGGGGGAGGCCCGGGGTCGGCTCGTTCCACTCGACCAGGAGCTGGTGGCGCTCCGCGGCGGCCAGGAGCGGTAGTGCCGCAACCGGCCGCTCCGGGTGCTCGACGGCGCCGCGGAGCAGGCTCTCCAGGTGGCCGAGCATGCGCCCGGCGCGGGCGCCGTCGAACAGGTCGGTGTTGAATCCGAGCGAGAGATCGAGGCCGGCGCCGCCGCTCTCGACCGCCACCAGGCCGAAGTCGAACTTGGCGTCCCGCTTGGCGACCTCGAGCGGCTCCAGGGCGAGCCCCGGGAGCTCCGGCACGCCGGGCGGCTGCTGCAGGGCGAACGCGGCCTGGAAGATCGGCGGCCGGCTCGGTTCCCGGTCGGGCACCAGCGCCTCCACCAGGCGCTCGAACGGCACCTCCTGATGGGCGAAGGCGTCGAGGGCGTTCTCCCGGACGCGCGCCAGCAGGTCGGCGAACGACGGCTCCCCGGCCAGGTCGGCGCGCAGGGCGAGGGTGTTGACGAAGAAGCCGATCAGCTCCTCGACCTCCGTTCGCTGCCGTCCGGCCACCGGCGTGCCGACGGCGAAGTCGTCCTGGCCGGCGTGGCGGGCGAGGAGCACCTCGAAAGCCGCCAGCAGGGTCATGAACAGGGTCGCGCCGTGGCGCCGGCCGAGCTGATGGATCGCCTCGGCCAGGGCCGGCGGCAGGCGGAGCGTCCGCGCGGCGCCGGCGTAGGTCTGGAGCGCCGGCCGCGGCCGGTCGGTCGGTAGCGCCAGCGGCGGCACGCCGGCCAGGCGCCGCCGCCAGGCCTCGATCCGGCGCTCGAGGGACTCTCCGTCCAGGCGCCGCCGCTGCCACGCGGCATAGTCGGCGTACTGGACCGGCAGGGCGGGAAGCTCCGCGGCCGCGGCGTCAATGGTCGCGCCGCCGGCCAGAGCCCCATAGAGCGCCGAGAGCTCTCCCAGCAGGACCCCCAGCGACCAGCCGTCGGAGACGATGTGGTGCTGGGTCAGGAGGAGCAGGTGGCCGGCCGCGCGCTCGCCGTCCCGATCCGCCCCGTCTGCCGCGTCTGCCCCGACTGTCAGGCGCACCAAGGTCGCCCGCACCAGCGGCCCCCGCGCCAGGTCGAACGGTCGCGCCGCCTCCGCCACGGCGAGCCGCCGTGCCTCGCGTTCCCGCGCCGATGCGGGCAGGCGCCACAGGTCGACCACCGGCAGGGCGAACCGCGCCGTCTCTGCCAGCGGTGCGATCCTCTGGACGGGCGCCCCGTCGCACTCCGGGAAGGTGGTGCGGAGGACCTCGTGCCGCCGGACGATGATCCCGAAGGCCGCCGCGAGAGCCGCCGGATCGAGAACGCCCCGGACGCGGAACGCCGCCGCGATGTTGTAAAGGGCGCTCCCCGGCTCCAGGCGGTCGAGGAACCAGAGCCGCTGCTGGGAGAACGACAGGGGCGGCTCGCCGTCGCGCGGCACCGGAGCCAGGGTCTCGGCATCGGCCGATCCCGCCGTTTCCGCCTGGGCGGCGTCCACCGCGACGGCCAGGGCCGCCACGGTCGGCCGCTCGAACAGGGTGCGGAGCGGCACGTCCACCCCGAGCTCCCGGCGCACCCGGGACACCACCCGGGTGGCGAGCAGGGAGTGGCCTCCCAGGTCGAAGAAGTCGTCCTCCGCTCCGACCCGCTCGACCCCCAGCACGTCCCGCCAGAGCGCGGCGAGCCGCTCTTCGGTCGGGGTCCGAGGGGCGACGAAGCGGTGCTCACCGCCCGTGCCCAGGGCCCGCTCACGCGGGTCGAGCGCCGCCAGGGCCCGGCGGTCGACCTTGCCGTTGGCGGTCAGCGGCACCTCGTCCAGGACGACGAAGAAGCCGGGCACCATGAACTCCGGCAGGCGCTCCCGGAGGGTCGCCCGGACGGCGTCCGCCGCCTCCGCGTCCCTCTCTGAGTCTCCGTCCCCGTCCTTTCCATCCTCCCCATCCTCAGTACCGCCCGCGGCGGTCGTGAGCGCCACGTAGGCGACCAGCTCCTTGCGCCCGGTGCGCGGGTCGTCCCAGGGCACCACCGCCGCCTCGCGCACCAGCGGGTGCTCGCCGAGGGCGGTCTCCACCTCGCCCGGCTCGATCCGGAACCCCCGGATCTTGACCTGGTGATCGATCCGGCCGACGAACTCGATCACCCCGTCGGGCAGAAGCCGGACCAGATCGCCCGTGCGATAGAGCCGGCCGCCCCCACGAGGTGCCAGGGGATTCGCAAGTGGGGGCGTCAGCCCGTCCGGCACGAACCGCTCGGCGGTCAGCGCCGGGCGCCCCAGGTAGCCCCGCGCCAGGCCGTCGCCGGCGATCACCAGCTCACCGGCCACCCCCGGCGGCACCGGCCCGCCGCGGCGCGGATCGACCACGTAGACGCGGGTGTTGGCGATCGGCCGGCCGATCGGCACCGTCGCCAGGCGCGCCGGGCCCCTGTCTATCCGCAGGCTCGTGGTGAACGTGGTCGACTCGGTCGGTCCGTAGACGTTGAGCAGCCGTTTCGGGCCACCCGCGGTCAGGACGTCGCGCACCCGGGACGGGTCGGCCGCCTCGCCGCCGAAGAAGACGTCCCGGAGCGACGCGAAGGCGCCCGGCGCCTCCGCCGCGACCTGGTCGAACAGGGCGGTGGTGAGGAACAGCGTGTCGACCCGGCGGCTCGTGACCCACTCCTCCAGCCGGTCCGGCTCCAGCGTCTCGCCGCCACCGGCGCAGAGTAGAGTCCCGCCGTTCAAGAGCGGCGCCCAGATCTCGAACGTCGTCGCATCGAACGACGGATTGGCGGCGTGGACGATCCGGTCGCCTGGGCGCGCCTCCATGTAGTCGATGCCCAGGACCAGCCGGAGGATGCCCCGGTGGGGAATCGCCACCCCCTTCGGCCGGCCGGTGGAGCCGGACGTGTACATGGCATAGGCGATGGCCAGGGGGTCGGCGACCGCTCCGTGCGCATCCCTCGAGGAACGGTCCGGCGAGGACGCCCCCTGCGACCAGTCGATCCGCTCGACCAGCACTGTCTCCGGCGCCGTCCCCTGCCAGCCCGCCGCCTCCAGGGACGCGAACAGCGCGGCCGCCTCCCGCTCCCGGCTGACCAGGACCCGGGCGCCCGTGTCCTCCAGCATGAACGCCAGCCGCTCCGCCGGGTACCCCGGATCGAGCGGCACGTAGAAGCCGCCGGCGCGCAGGATGCCCAGCATGCCGACCACCAGGTCCACGGAGCGCTCGACCGCCAGGGCCACCGGCTCTCCCGGCCGCACGCCCCCGCCGTCCCGGCCGCGCAGCTCGTGCGCCAGGAGCCCGGCGCGGCGATCGAGCTCGCCATAGGTCACCCGCTCCCTGCCTGCAGCGCCGTCGTGCTCGACCGCCACCGCGTCCGGCATCGCCCGGGCCAGGCGCCGGAAGACGCCGTCGACCGAGTCGTTCCGCGGGAAGGGGCGGTCCGTCTCGTTCCACGCCACCACGAGCTGGTGGACCTCCGCAGGGCCGAGGAGCGGCAGGTCGCCCGGCGCCCGGTCCGGGTCGGCGAGGGCGGCGCGGAGCAGCGTTTCGAGCTGGCGGGCGAACCGTTGCACCGTGGTCCGGTCGAACAGGTCCCGGTCCAGCTCCAGCCCACCGAGCAGGTCGCCACCCTGCTCGGCCAGGGTGAGTGTCAGGTCGAACTTCGCCGTCCGCCCCCGGGGCTCGAACGGCGCGGCGGAGAGGCCGGCCCCGCCGAGCGCCGCGAGCGCATCGGAGGGGACGTCCTGGAAGGCGAACATCACCTGGAAGATCGGCGTGTGGCGCGGATCGCGCACCGGCTGGAGCGCTTCGACCAGCTTCTCGAACGGCACCTCCTGCCGGGCGAAGGCGGCCAGCGCGCTCTCCCGCACCCGCCCGAGGAGCGCGCGGAAGCTGGCCGCGCCGGCGGTGCGGGTCCGGAGAGCGAGGGTGTTGACGAAGAAGCCGATCAGCGGCTCCACCTCCGGCCGCTCGCGCCCGGCCACCGGCGTGCCGAGCACGACGTCCTCCTGGCCGGAGAGGCGGGCGAGGAGCGTGGTGAAGGCGGCCGCCAGGACCATGAACCGGCTGGCACCCTCGTCCCGGGCGAGCGCCGCGACGGCGGCGGCCGTGCCCTCCAACCGGACCGGCACCCGGTCCCCGCGGTTCTGCCGGGTCGCCGGCCGGGGCCGGTCGGTCGGCAGCTCGAGCACCGCCGGGGCGCCGTCCAGGAGCTCCCGCCAAGCGGACAGCAGAGCCTCCAGGGTGCCGCCCACGAGCTCCCGGCGCTGCCAGACGGCGTAGTCGCCGTACTGGACCGGCAGCGTGGGGAGGCCGGGCGGCGTCGCACGCGAGCCCGAGACGAAGGCGCCGTAGAAGGCGCCCAGCTCCCGGAGCAGGATGGCGTTCGACCAGCCATCGGAGACGATGTGGTGGGCGGTGACCAGCAGGGCGTGATCGGTCGCCGCCAGGCGAACCAGCGTGGCGCGGAGGAGCGGCCCGGTGGCCAGGTCGAAGGGGCGGGCCGCCTCCTCCTCGGTCAGCGTGGCGAGGAGCGCCTCGCGCCGCGCCGCCGGCAGAGCGCGGAGGTCGATCACCGGCAGGGCCGGCTCGCCGGCGGGCGCCCGGCCGGCGGCCCGGGCGGGCAGCACCCTCTGCACCGGCAGCTCGTCCTGCAATTGGTCCTCTGCCGCCCCGCCCCCTGCGGCAGGTACTGGCAGAACCGCGGGGACGCCTTCGACGAAGATCGTCCGCAGGGCCTCGTGGCGCCGGACGATCGCCGCCAGGCCGGCGGCGAGGGCGGCCGGATCGAGCGGCCCGTCCAGACGGAGCGCGGCCGGCAGGTTGTACCAGGGCGAGCCCGGCTCCAGGCGGTCGAGGAACCAGAGCCGCTCCTGGGAGAACGAGAGCGGCACCCCCCGCTGCCGGTCGGCTGCCGGCAGCGGCTCGATGGGATGGGTCTCGGCCCGGAGCGCGCCGGCGGCGTCCAGGCGGCGGGCCTGCTCCTCCAGGGTCGGCGCCTCGAACACGGCGCGCACCGGCAATTCGACCCCGGTGGCCTCGCGGATGCGGGTGACCAGTCGGGTGGCCAGGAGCGAGTGCCCGCCGAGCTCGAAGAAGCCGTCCCGGGCGCCGACCCGCTCGACCCCCAGCACCTCGGCCCAGACCTCCGCCAGCACCCGCTCGGCCTCGGTCCGCGGCGCCACGTACTCCTCCCCCTGCCAGGCCGGCGCGGGCAGGGCCCGGCGATCGACCTTGCCGCTCGGCGTCAGCGGGAAGCGCTCCAGGGTGACGAACGCCGCCGGCACCATGTACTGGGGCAGGCGCTGCTCGAGGAATCCGGCCAGCGCGCCCGGCTCCGGCACCTCACCCGCTCCGTCGGCGGCCACCAGATAGCCCACCAGCCGCCGCTCGCCGCCGTCCTCCCGGGCCACCACCACCGCCTCGCGCACCGCCGGGTGCTCGCCCAGGGCCGCCTCGATCTCTCCCAGCTCGATCCGGAAGCCGCGGATCTTCACCTGGTGGTCGATCCGGCCGAGGAACTCGATCGCGCCGTCCGGGCGGAGCCGCGCCAGGTCGCCGGAGCGGTACAGCCGCGCGCCCGTCCCGGAGCCGAAGGACTCCGCGAACGGATCGGGGACGAAGGTCCCGGCGGTCAGCGCCGGCCGTCCCAGGTAGCCACGCGCCACCTGGACGCCACCGATCAGGAGCTCGCCGGCGATCCCCATGGGCACCGGCCGGAGGTCCGGGCCGACGATGTGGATCCTGGTGTTGACCAGCGGCCGGCCGATCGGCACCACCGCCCGGTCCGTGCTGTCCCCGCCGCACCGCCACCAGGTGACCTCGACCGCGGCCTCGGTGGGACCGTAGAGGTTGTACAGGTCGACCGTCTCCAGGCGGGCGGCGAACCGGCGCACCAGGTCCGGCGGCAGGGCCTCGCCGCTCGCCACCACCCGGTCGAGGGAGCCGGCAGAGGATTCGATGCCGGGGCCCTCGACGAACGCCTGCAGCATGGACGGCACGAAGTGGCTCAGGGTCACCCGCTGCTCGACGATCGTCCGCGCCAGGTAGGACGGGTCCCGGTGGCCGCCGGGCTTCGCCAGCACCAGGCGGGCACCGCTCACCAGGGGCGCAAACAGCTCCCAGACCGAGACGTCGAAGCTGTAGGGCGTCTTCTGGAGCACCCGCTCCTCGGCGCCGAGACCGAAGACGTCACGCATCCAGAGCAGCCGGTTGACGATCCCCTGGTGGGCGTTCATCACCCCCTTGGGGCGGCCGGTGGAGCCGGAGGTGTAGATGACGTAGGCGAGGGACGGAGGACCGGCCGACGGCGGGGCTTCCTCCGGTGCGTCCCCGGCGCCCTCGACGCGACCGTCCCGCCCGAGCCGCACGACGGTCAGCGCGCCGTCCTGCCCCGCCCACTCCAGCTCCCGGAGCTCCGGCAGTTGGGCGAGCGCCTCCTCCTGGGCCAGCAGCACCCGGACGCCGGCGTTGTCCATCATGTAGGCGAGGCGCTCGGCCGGGTAGGACGGATCGATCGGCACGTAGGCGCCGCCCGCTTCGAGCACGCCGAGCAGACCGGCCACCATGCCGACGGAGCGCTCGGCACAGACTCCGACCGGCACCTCCGGTCCGACCCCCAGCCGCCGCAGGTGATCGCCCAGCGCCCGGCTCCGCGCAACGAGCTCAGCGTAGGTCACGCACACGTCCCGCCGCGCCTGCTCCGACACCCGGTGGGACGGCCCTCCGAAGGGCGCCGAGACGGCGATCGCGTCGGGCGTCCGGGCGGCCTGGGCGGCGATCAGCTCGTGCAGGCGGACCATCTCACCCGAAGCCGGCGGGGCCGCCCCGGTGTCGTTCCACTCCAGGAGCTGCAGCCGCTCGGCGGCGGAGAGGAGCGGCAGCAGCGACAGCGGCCGGCCGGGATCTGCCGCGGCGCCGGCGAGGAAGGTCCCCAGGTGACGGACGAGCCGCCGCGCCGTCGAGTCGTCGAACAGGTCGCGGGCGTAGTCCAGGGTGCCGGCGAAGCCGCCGTCCGCGTCCTCGAACAGGGTCAGGGTGAGATCGAACTTGGCCGCCGGGCGGGCGTCGCGTAGGGGTTCCAGGGCCAGGCCCGGCAGCTCCAGGGCACCGAGAGGGGCGTTCTGGAGGACGAACAGGACCTGGATCAGCGGTGCGTGGGCGAGGCTCCGCTCCGGCGCCAGGTGCTCGACCAGCTTCTCGAACGGCAGGTCCTGGCGGGCGAAGGCGTCCAGCGCCCCGCGGCGTACCCGCTCCACCAGCGCGGCGAAGGAGGGGTCGCCGCCCAGCTCGCCACGCATCACCAGGGTGTTGACGAAGAAGCCGATCAGCCCCTCCACCTCGGAGCGGCCCCGGTTGGCGACCGGCGTGCCGACCGCCAGGTCGTCGCGGCCGGAGAGACGGCCGAGGAGCGCCTGGAAGCCGGCGAGGAGGATCATGAACGGGGTCGCTTCGCCGTCCTCCCGGCCGATCCGGCGGAGCCCCTCCGCCACCTCCGCGCCGAGCACCACCGGCACGCTGGCGCCCCGGCCGCTCTGGACCGGCGGGCGGGGCCGGTCGGTGGGCAGGGGGAGGACGTCCGGCATGCCGGCGAGGCGCTCGCGCCAGAAGGAGACCTGCTCGTCCAGCGCCTCCCCGGCCAGCCAGCGCCGCTGCCAGGCGGCGTAGTCCGCGTACTGGATCGGCAGCGGCGGCAGCAGCTTTGCCAGAGAGGGGGCCAGATCGGGGGCCGGATCGCCCACCCGGCCGCCGGCCGCGGCGCCGTAGAGCGCCCCCAGCTCCCGGATCAGCACGCCCATGGACCAGCCGTCGGAGACGATGTGGTGCATGTCGAGCAGCAAGACGTGCTCGGCCGCCTCGGCCGCTCCATCGGCGCGGGGATCGAGCGCCAGCAGGATCGCCCGCAGCAGCGGCCCGCGCGTGAGATCGAACGGCGTCGCCGCCTCGGCCGCGGCCAGCCGGCGGGTCTCCGTCTCCCGCACCGCCGGCGCCAGGCCGGACAGGTCGACCACCGGCAGCGGCACCGCACCGTCCACCCTTCTCCCATCGGCCGGCCGGATCACCTGGACCGGCGCCCCGCCCTCGGTGCCGAAGGTGGTCCGCAGGGACTCGTGGCGCCGGACGACCCCGTCGAGGGCCGCCCACAGGCCGGCCGGATCGAGCCGGCCCGTCAGGCGGACCGCCAGGGGGATGTTGTAAGCGGTCTCCCCCGGCTGCAGCCGGTCCAGGAACCACAGCCGTTCCTGGCTGAACGACGGCGGGAAGGTGTACGGCGGCGCCTCCCGCGGCAGGGCCTCGATCGGTGGAGCCTCCACCTCCGATCCGCTCGCCCGCAGAGCCTCTACCTCCTCCGCCAGCCCGGCCACCGTCGGCCGCTCGAACAGCCGCCGGACCGGCAGCTCGACGCCGAACAGATCGCGCACCCGGGAGATCATCTGGGCGGCGAGCAGGGAGTGGCCGCCCAGGTCGAAGAAGGAGTCGTCCCGGCCGACCCCGTCGACCCCGAGGAGCGCCCCGATCGCCCCGGCCAGGGCCTCCTCGGTCGCACCCACCGGCGGCGCCGACCCTTCCCCGCCGCCGCCGGTCCGCTCCGGCACCGGCAGTGCCTGGCGATCGACTTTGCCCGCGGGCGTGCGTGGCATCTCGCCGAGGGTGACGAAGTGGGCCGGCACCATGTACTCCGGCAGCCGGCCGGCGAGGGCACCGCGCAGGACGGCCTCGTCCGGCGCGCGGTCGGCCAGCTCGGCAGGGTCCCCCACCACGTAGGCCACCAGCGCCCGACCGCCCGGCAGGTCGTCCCGGGCCACGACCACCGCTTCGAGCACCTCCGGGTGGTCGGTCAGGCAGGCCTCGATCTCGCCCAGCTCGATCCGGAAGCCGCGCACCTTGACCTGGTGGTCGATCCGCCCCAGGAAGTCGATCCGTCCGTCCGGCAGGTACCTGGCCAGGTCGCCGCTGGCGTAGAGGCGCCCGCCCGGTTCTCCGCCCACCGCGCCCGTGGCGCCGGCGAACGGGTCCGGGACGAAGCTGGTGGCGGTCCGGCCCGGCCGCCCCAGGTAGCCGCGCGCCAGGCCCGGGCCGCCGATGAAAAGCTGCCCCGGGACACCGACCGGCACCGGCTGCAGGGCGCGGTCGAGCAGGTGGACGCGGACATTGGGCGCCGGGCGACCGATGGTCACCGGCTGGTCGGGGTCCGTGTAGCGCTCGAGGCTCGCCCAGACCGTCGTCTCCGTGGGGCCGTAGCCGTTGTGAAAATGGCCCGCGTCCGGACCTGGGCCGGGGCCGGCCCCGGCGTGGCGCCACGCGCGGGCGACCTCCGGCGGGCAAGCCTCGCCGGCGACGGTGACCGTCCGGAGGGCCGGCAGCCGGTCGGGAGACCCGGCGGCTGGAGCGGGTAGAGCGGCCAGGGCCGACGCCGGCATGGTGGCGTTGGTGATCCGCCGCCGCCCCAGGGTCTCGAGCAGTGGCTCGCCCGGCAACAGGTCGTCCGCCGGTGCCAGGTGGATCTGGGCGCCGCAATGGAGCGCCATGGACAGCTCGAACACCGAAGCGTCGAAGCTGGCCGGCGCGAACTGGATCACGCGGTCGTCCGGGGTCGTACCGAACCGCCCGGCCTGGGCCACCCCCAGGTGGGCGAGCCCGCGGTGGGGGACGCCGACCCCCTTCGGCCGGCCGGTGGAGCCGGAGGTGTAGATGACGTAGGCCAGGTGGTCCGGGTCGGGGTCGGGTCCGGGATCGGGGGCCCCGCCGTCACCCCACGCCAGGTGGTCCAGGAACACCACCTCGGCCCCGACGCCGTCGAGCCGGGGCAGCCGAGCCGCCAGCCGCTCCTGGCTCAGCACCACCCGCGGCGCCGCGTCATCGACCATGTACTGGAGCCGGTCGGCCGGGTAAGCGGGATCGAGCGGCAGCCAGGCGCCGCCTGCCTCGAGCGTGGCGAGGGCCCCGATCACCAGCTCCGCGGAACGCTCCACGCACAGGCCGACGATCGTGTCCGGACCGACGCCGAGATCCCGGAGGCGCCGCCCGAGCCGGCGGGCCTGCCGGTGGAGCGCACCGTAGCTGATCCGCCGCAAGTCCCCGGAAGCCAGGTCCTCGAACACCACCGCCACCGCATCCGGAATCTCCACCGCCCAACGCGCCACCGCCCGCTGCAAGAAGAGGCCGCGAGACGGGGTCGCCGTGGCTGCCGCGGCGGTGTCGTTCCACTCCACCAGGAGCTGGGTGCGCTCGCGCGCCGACAGCAACGGCAACCGGGAGATCGGCCCCGGCGCGCCCTCGGCGACGGCCGCGAGGAGAGTCTCCAGGTTGCGGGCGAAGCGCTCCACCGTGGTGGCGTCGAAGAGGTCCCGGTTGTAGTCCAGGTCGCAGACCAGGCCCTCCGGCTCCTGGGTGAGCACGAAGGTCAGGTCGAACCGGGCCGTCCCGGCGCCGAGATCCAGCAGGTCGAGCTTGAGGCCGGGGAGCTCCAGGCTCTGGCGCGCGTTCTGGAGCACCAGCATCACCTGGAAGAGCGGTGAGTGGCTGGCGTCCCGCGCCGGGCGCAGGGCTTCGACCAGCTTCTCGAAGGGCAGGTCCTGGTTCTCGAAGGCGTCCAGGGTCGCTCCCCGGATCCGGGCCAGCAGGTCGCCGAACGACGGATCGCCGGAGAGATCCCCGCGCAGCACCAGGGTGTTGACGAAGAAGCCGATCAGCCCCTCCACCTGCTCGCGCCGGCGGTTGGCAACCGGCGCCCCGACCACCAGGTCGTCGCGACCGGAGAGCCGGCCGAGGAGCACCTGGAGGCCGCCCAGGAGGACCATGAACAGGGTCGAGCCCTGCTCGAGCGCCCGCGCCTCCAGCCGCTCGACCAGCGCCGGGGGCAGCACCCGCCGGCGGCGGCCGGAGCGGTGGCTCGGCCGCGGCGGCCGGGGCCGGTCCGCGGGCAGCTCGAGCAGCTCCGGCGCACCGGCGAGCCGCTCGCGCCAGTGCTCGACCTGCTCCTCCAGGCGCCCCGCCTCCAGCCACCGGCGATGCCAGACGGCATAGTCGGCGTACTGGATGGGCAGGGCCGGCAGCGGTGAGGTCTCGCCGCGGACGAACGCCGGATAGAGGCCGGACATCTCCTTGGCCATCACCCCGATCGACCAGCCGTCCGAGGCGATGTGGTGCAGGGTGGTGAGCACCACGTGCTCTTCGCCGGTGACGCGCAGCAGGACCGTGCGCAGGAAGGGGGGCCGCTGGAGGTCGAACGGCCGCTTCGCCTCCCGGCGCGCCAGGCGCGCGATTTCACCTCGTGGGCCCCGCAGGCCTCCGGGCCGGCCCGAAAGGTCGACCACCGGCAGCTCCGGCCCGTGGGCCTTGGCGACCACCTGCACCGGCCGCCCGCCCTCCTCGGCGAAGCCGCTCCGGAGGACCGCGTGCCGGCGCACCACCTCGGCGAACGAGCGCTGGAGGGCGGCCGGATCGAGCGCTCCCTCCAAGCGGAGCGCGGCGGGCATGTTGTAGAGGCCGGTCCCCGGGTCGAGCTGCTCCAGGAACCAGAGCCGCTCCTGGGAGAAGGAGAGCGGCAGGCGGCTGCCCGGGGTGAGCGCGACCCGGCGCCGGGGCGCCTCCGGCACGGCGACCGCGGCGCGCCGCCCCGGCATGTCGTAGCCGAGGGCGGCGGCCAGAGCCCGCGCCGGCTCCCCAAGCTCCCGGGCGGACAGGCTCTCGCGCCACTCATCCGCCGCCGCCGGGTCGACCGCGTCGTGCTGCAGGAGCTTGACGTCGCCCAGCATCCGCGACGCCTCGGTGAGCCCGTCGGTCATCCGCCCCGCGGAATCACCGTACGGATCGGCCATGGCGGGCACGAACTCCACCTCCAGGAAGTCGCACAGGCGCCGGAGCTCCTCCTCCGGCCGCCGCACCAGGTCCTCGAAGACCACCCGGTGGCAGCGCCCGGGCGGCAGCAGGCCGAAGCGCTCGACGACGTTGCGGTGGCTGACCACCCAGACCAGCTCGGCCAGCGTGCGGCGGGAGAAGTCGTGCTGGTGGCGGAAGAAGACCTGCTCCAGCCGGGCCTCCTCGAACGAATGGATCATGCCGCAGGGGTGGCGGACCAGGTGGACGTAGAGCGGCGCCTCGAACAGCTCCTCCGCGCGCTCCAGCACCTTGCGGTAAAGGGCATAGGACGGCGTCTTGTCCACCAGCAGGCGGTCGCCCAGCCGCCCCTGGAGCTCGCGGTAGACCGCCGCGGTGCCGGCGCGCTCCGCCTCCAGGGTCTCGACCACCCGCCGGGCGCCGTCGGCGTCGCACCCGTGGGTCTCCATCACCGCCCGCAGGAGCCCCTCGCGCCAGAAGCTGTCGCGGCCGGTGAACGCCTCGCTCCGCTGGTCCATGGAGTCGAAGGTCAAGAGCTCCAGCTCGGGCGGCGCGAACAGGCGCGGATGGCCGGCGAGCATGACCCGGAGGAGGGTCGAGCCCGAGCGGGGCGGCGAGAGCACGAAGACGGCCCGCCGGTTCTTCGGCCCACCCGCCTGGCCGATCGGACCGTCGCCCACCGTCAACCGGTCGACGATCCGGCGGAGCGCTGCCACGGCGTCCTCGTCGGGCGGCCCCGGAGGGCGGGTCACGACCTCCTGCCGGACCGCCGCCGGGGCCTCGACCAGAGCGGACGGCCGGATCCCCCAGCGCCGTTCCAGGGCCTCCGGGTACTCCGCTTCCAGGAAGGCGGTGAACCGCTCCAGGGTCGGGTGATCGAAGAGCGCCACCACGTGGACGATCTCGCCCAGCTCCTCCTGGAGACGGTTGATCGCCACCGCGGCACGGACCGAGTCGCCCCCCAGCTCGAAGAAGGAGTCCGTCGGCTGGGGACGCCGGCCGCCCAGGATCTCCTGCCAGAGGGCGGCCACCCGGTCCCGGAGGCTCGCGGAGCCCGCCGTAGAAACTCTCTGGGGCGGCGGCGCCGTGTCCGTCGCCCCGCTGGTCCCACCGGCCGCCGCGGAGCCCTCGCCCAGACGCGCCAGCGCGCCCCGGTCGGTCTTGCCGCTCGGGTTGAGCGGCATCCGATCCAGGAAGACGACGTCCGGCGGCACCATGTAGTCCGGCAGCCCCTCGCCGAGCGCCCGGCGGAGCGCTTCCGCGTCGCGGTCGGAGCCACGCCTGTCGCCGGCGGCCACCACGTAGGCCGTCAACCGGTAGCCCGAGCCCGGCAGCGGCCGGGCGAGCACCGCCGCCTCGGCGACCGCCGGCAGGGCGGTGAGCGCGGACTCGATCTCACCCAGCTCGATGCGGAAGCCGCGCACCTTGACCTGGTGGTCGAGGCGGCCGAGGAACTCGATCGCCCCGTCGGAGCGGAACCGGGCCAGGTCGCCGGTCCGGTAGAGGCGCGCGCCCACGCGACCCGATAGGGCGTCCGGCACGAACCGTTCGGCGGTGAGCGCCGGCCGGCCCAGGTACCCCCGGGAGACCTGGACGCCGCCGATCAGGAGCTCCCCCGGGACGCCGGGGGGTACCGGCCGCTGGCGCGGGTCGGCGAGGTGGATCTCGGTGGCCGCCACCGGCCGGCCGATCGGCACGGCGGTGCCGGCCTCCTCAGGCGCGCACGGCCACCAGGTGACGTCCACCGCCGCCTCGGTCGGTCCGTAGAGATTCTCGAGCGCCACGCCCTGCGGCAGCCGGTCGAAGAACCGCTCGACCAGGTCCCGGGGCAGAGCTTCGCCGCTGGCGATCACCCGCCGGAGCGAGCGGCAGGCGGCAAGGCCGGGGGTGCCGACGAACGCCTGGAGCATGGACGGGACGAAGTGGACCGTGGTGATCCGCCGGCCGCTCAGGGTGTCGACCAGGTAGGCCGGGTCCTTGTGCCCCTCCGGCCGCGCCATCTCCAGCCCGGCGCCCACGAGGAGCGGCCAGAAGAGCTCCCAGACCGAGACGTCGAACGAGGTCGGCGTCTTCTGGAGCACCCTGTCGTCCTCGCCCAGGGCGTAGCGCTCCTGCATCCAGCGCAGCCGGTTGACGATCCCCCGGTGGCTGTTCATCACCCCCTTGGGCCGGCCGGTGGAGCCGGAGGTGTAGATGACGTAGGCGAGGGCCTCCGGGGGGACGGCGCGGCCGGGGCCGGTGGGCGCCGCGTCTCCAGCCTGCTTTGGAGCCTGCTCGAGAATGTCTTCGAGGATGAGGACGCGCGGGCCGTCCGGCGCGCCGGCCACCGGCAGGGCGCCCAGCAGGTGGCGCTCGACCAGCACGGTCGTGGCGCCGGAGTCCTCGAGCATGAACCGCAGGCGCTCCTCCGGGTAGGACGGGTCGAGGGGCAGGTAGGCGCCGCCGGCCCGGAGCACGCCGAGGAGCGCCACCATCAGGTCGAGAGAGCGTTCGGCGCAAACGGCGACCCGCGTCTCCGGCCCGACGCCGCCCCCGGCCGGCGCGGCGAGGCGCGCCGCCAGCCACCGGGCGCGGGCGGCGAGTCCGCCGTAGGTGAGCGCGGCGCCCCCCGCGGTCACGGCGATCCGGTCGGGGGTGTGCTCCGCCTGGCGTTCGATCAGGTCGTGCAGGGTCGCGTCGGCGGCCCCGGCCGGGCCGTGCCATCCGGCCGGCCGCCGGTGCCGGTCCGGCGCGGTGTCGTTCCACTCGATGAGCTGCTGGCGCTCCGCGGCGCTCAGCACGGGGAGCGCGTCGAGAGGCCGGTCGACGTCCTCGATCACCGCCCGCGCCAGCACCAGGAGCCGGCGGCCGAGGCGATCGATGGTGGTGGCGTCGAAGAGCTCCTCGCGGTAACGGAGCCAGCCCTGGAGACGGCGGTCCCCATCGACCCCCGCCTGGGCGAGCGAGAGCACCAGGTCGAACTTCGAGGTGCCGGTGTCCGGCTCGTGCACGCGGACATCGAGCCCGGGCAGCGCGGGCGCGCCGAGCGGGGCGTTGTTCTCCACCAGGAGCACCTGGAACAGGCCCGCGGCGGCCGTCTCCCGCTCCGGCATCAGCTCGGCTACCAGGCGCTCGAACGGCACGTCCGCCCGGTCGTAGGCCTCCAGGGTGACCTCCCGCACCCGCTCCAGCAGGCGCCGGTAGGTCGGTGCCTCACCGTCCCACCCGGTCCAGTCCACCCGCAGAGCCAGCGTGTTGAGGAACAGGCCGACCAGCCCCTCGGTCTCGGCGCGGTCGCGGCCGGCGATCGGGGTGCCGACGACCAGGTCCCGCTGGCCGGTGAGCCGGTAGAGCAGGGTGTCGAACAGGGCCAGGAGCGCCATGAACCGGCTGGCGCCCTGGCGCGCGGCGAGCGCCTCGATCTCCCGGGTCAGCGCGGGATCGAACACGATGGGCCGCTGGGAGCCCCGGGAGCTGAGAACCGCCGGGCGCGGCCGGTCGGTCGGCAGGTCGAGGGTCCGCGGGGCGTCGCCCAGGCGCTCGCGCCAGTACTGGAGCTGGTCGTCGAAGGCATCGCCCCGGAGCCGCTCGCGCTGCCAGGCCGCCCAATCCGCGTATTGGATCGGCAGGCCGGCCGGTTCCGTGGCCGCCGCGGCGTCGCCGCCACCGAGGCGGGCAGCGTACCCCTGGCCGACCTCGCGCAGGAAGACGTCGAGCGACCAGCCGTCGGCGATGATGTGGTGGAAGTTGGTCACCACCGTGTGCCGGCGCGAGCCCGTACGGAGCACCAGGCAGCGGAAGAGCGGCCCCGCGATCAGGTCGAACGGGGTCCGGGCTTCGCGATCGATCAGGGTCCGCGCCGCCCGCTCTCCACGCGCGGGGGGCAGGGCCGTCAGGTCGACGACCGGCAGGCTGAGCGTGCGGACGGCGGCGATCACCTGGACCGGACCCCGCTCCCCCGCCGCGAAGGTGGTCCTCAGGCTCTCCTGGCGCGCGATCACGCTGCCGAAGGCGCCGGCCAACGCCGGCAGGTCGAGCGCCCCGTCGAGCTCCAGGGCGCCGGCCATGTTGTAGGTGACGCCGCCCGGCTCCAGGCGGTCCAGGAACCACAGGCGCTCCTGGGCGAAGGAGGCCTCGAAGCGGTCCACCTCCCCCGGCCGTGTCGCGCCCCTGGGCAAGGGCTGGATCGCCACCTGCTCCTGCACGACGCCGCCCGTGATCGCGTCCAGGTGGGCCGCCAAGCCGGCGACGGTCGGCTTCTCGAACGCCACGCGGAGCGGCAGGTCGATCCCGAACGCGCTGCCGATCCGGGAGGCGAGCTGGGTCGCCAGCAGGGAGTGCCCGCCGAGGCGGAAGAAGCTCTCCTCGACGCCGACGGTGTCGACGCCGAGCACCTCCCGGAACATCTCCGCCAGGCGCTCCTCGGTCGGCGTGCGGGGCGCCGTGATCCGCCGCTCGGCAGAGCGCTCGGGCGCCGGCAGGGCCCGGCGGTCGACCTTGCCGCTGGGGGTGAGCGGCATCGCGTCCAGGACCACCAGGTCGTTGGGCACCATGGCGTCCGGCAGAGCGTCGGCCAGGGCGTCGAGCAGCACGTCCCGGTCCGGCACCGCGCCCGGCGCGCCCACCACGTAGGCGACCAGCCGCAGGTCGCCGAGGTCCCCGGCGCCGGTGCTGCCGTCTCCGTGGGGACGGGCCACCACCACCGCCTCGCGCACCTCCGGCCGCCGGCCAAGGGCCGCCTCGATCTCCCCGAGCTCGACCCGGTTGCCCCGGATCTTGACCTGGAAGTCCAGCCGGCCGAGGAAGTCCAGGGCGCCGTCCGGGCGGAACCGGACCAGGTCGCCGGTGCGGTACAGCCGCCCGCCCCCCCTCGCGCCGTCGACCGCGCCTTCCGCCGGCCCGAACGGGTCGGGGACGAAGCGTTCCGCCGTCAGTCCGGGCCGGCCCAGGTAGCCGCGGGTCACCCCCTCGCCGCCGATGAGCAGCTCGCCGGCAGCGCCGGGAGGCACCGGCAGGCCGTCGGGGGCGACCACGTAGAGGCGCGTGTTGACCAGCGGCCGGCCGATCGGCACCGGCCCGGCGGCCTCTTCCACCTCCCAGGTGGAGGACCAGATGGTGGTCTCGGTCGGGCCGTAGATGTTGATCAGCCGGGTGTCCGTGAGCTCCCGGTGGACGGCGCGGGCGAGGGCGGGCGGCATCGCCTCGCCCCCCAGGATGAGCGCGTCGAGGCACTCGAGGGCCGCCACCGCCCGCCGGTCGGCCATCACCATGGCCATCATCGACGGCGTGCACTGGAACAGGGTCGGCGGACGCCGGCGCGCGGCCGCCGCCAGGGGGATGTCCACCGCCCCGCCCTTGCCGGCCACCGGCTTGCCGGTCACCGCCTCCTCCTCCACCAGCACGATCTCGGCGCCACGGCTCAACGTGCCGAGGATCTCCAGCACCGAGATGTCGAAGCTGATGGTGGTGACCGCCAGCATGCGGTCGCCGGGACCGTAGCCGACCGCCCGGTCGGTGCCACGGAAATAGTTCATCGCGGTGCGGTGGGGCACCTGGACGCCCTTGGGCCGGCCGGTCGAGCCGGAGGTGTAGATGATGTAGGCCAGGTTGTCCGGATCGGGCTCCGGCCA
>Ga0210086_1000200_pt1 | contig 38285 bp, 43 predicted proteins | sample China_Galinas_PW_3_FD_184867 | JGI IMG/M metagenome (GOLD analysis project Ga0210086, IMG submission 184867) | Wetland microbial communities from San Francisco Bay, California, USA, that impact long-term carbon sequestration - China_Galinas_PWB_D2... | ecosystem: Environmental > Aquatic > Marine...
GGTTCGGCGCCCGCGCTCCGTGACGGCTGGGCGACCGTCGTCGGCGCCGGTGGTGCCGCCGTGGTGACTGGTGCAGGTGTGTTGCCCGCCAATGGGTTTGGCGCACTTGTTCCGGTCGTGGTGACCGGGGCCGCCACGCTCGGCCGGACGGTGATGGACGGGGCGTCGGTGGCGGTAACCGATGTCACTGTCGGCGACGCAGGGGTCGTCTGCGGCGGCACCGGGTCCGACGCAACCACTGACGGCTTCGTCTGCGGCGGCACCTCGACGGCCGAAGGAGCCGACGGAGTTTGCGGCGGCGTCACGGACACAATCTCGGGAACCCGTACCCGCTGCGGAGCTTCCCTGCTCGGATGCGGAGGACCGACCGGTGTCGTCGTCGGTCCGGTGGCCGGATCGGCGAGCGCCGACGTGAGCCCTCCAGTGAGCGCTGTCAACGAGACGGCGGTACCGAGGGCAAGCCCAACTACTAATCCCCGACCTCGACAAGTCCGACTCATCGGGTCTTGATTCCTCTCATCGCTGAAGTGGCGAGCCTCTGGAACCAACGCCCACCGCTGTCAGCCACCCCCTCCCGCGTGCAGCATCGGATTCTGGCGCTGCTCGCTGGCCGCCGTCGGTCGTGAGCGCAATGCTCCAGAGAACTTCCGGCGCGACCCCCCACTCGTTGATAGTCAAACGCCCCTCGTTCGTTACTTGCGGCGCGAGACGGTGAGCGGATTACGTGATGTCGAGCAACTCCTTGAGTGCGGAGTCGAACTTGTCGGCCAGTCGCCGCACGTCGGGCACCAGTTCGCGGCACGCGATGATGCCGATGTTGAGCTTTCCGGTGAGCGACATCGCCGTGATGTTGAGGCCCGAGCCGTGAAAGACCGGTCCCAGCGGATACATCGCGCGAACCCGGGAGCCGAGGAAATACAACGGCGCCTGTGGCCCGGGCACGTTGGAGATGACGACGTTGTGAATCGGCCGCCGCGCCAGCCCGGTGCCGGAATAGAGCCGCAGAACCGGGGTGAACAGCGCGCGGGCCGCGAACTGCGCCCAGTCCAGCAACAGCGTCGCCCCGATCGCCGTGCTGTGTTCCTTGGCCACCGCGTTGACGCGGGCGATTGCGCGCAGCCGCTCGGCCGGGTCGGCGATCTGCGTTTCCAGTCGGCTGAACAGGGCGGACAGCTGGTTGCGTCCCGGTCGGTCCGACTTGTCGTGCACCGACACCGGAACCGAGGCCACCAGAGAGGTGCCGGGCAGCTGGTTGCGGTCGTGCAGGAATCGCCGCAGCACATCAGAACACAGCGCCATCACCACGTCGTTGACCGTGACGCCGAAGCGGTTCTTGACCGTCTTGACGTCCGCGAGGTCCAACTCGGTGTAGGCGACCGCGCGCCCGCGAGTAACGGCGTCGTTGAACCGCGTGCGGGGAGCCCGGAACGGTACCGCCATCGTGCGGCCGCTGCCGACCCGACGCACGATGTCGACGATCGTGGACATCGTGGCCGGCACCGCACTGGCCAGCCGCAGTGGGCGGCTCGCCAAGTTGGCGAGACCGCTGACAACCAGCTGCAGCGGGTCCGCTTTCCCCGGTCCGTCCACCGGTTCGGGCGGCGGCATGCCGGGTTCGGTATTGCACAACCTCGCCAGGACGTCGGCACCGGTCACGCCGTCCACGCTGGAATGGTGCACCTTGGTCATCACCATCATCGGGCCGCCCACCTGCGGTTCGGCGCCACCGATGCCTTCGATGACCCACATCTCCCACAGGGGCGCGTCGCGATCCAGCGGGTCCGAGGCGATCCGCCCGCACACGTCGGCAAGCTCGTCACTGCCGCCGGGTGCTGGGACGGCCATGCGATGCAGATGCCGGTCGATGTCGAACGCGTCGTCCTCCACCCACACCGGGTGATCCAGATTCAGCCGGCTGTCCGCCAGCTTCTGCCGAAACTCCGGGATCGACGCGATGCGCGCACCGAGATCCTCACGGAACCGTTCGAAGCTGTAGCCGCCCGGTGCTGTGGACGTGTCCAGCTCCAGAATCGAGCAGACGTGCAGTGGCTGCGACGGTGTTTCCAGGTACAGGAAACTGGCGTCAAGTCCGCTTAGTCGTTGCATTCGTTACCCCTCGTTTGCGCGCGTCATCGCATGTGCAAGCGTGACGCGGCACCGAGAAGTGCGAGTACAACTGCCGGATAGCAGACGAATCACTGCACTACTTCGGCAATTCGACCGGATTCACGACTGCGCCACGCTCTTGGCGTCTGGGTTTTCCGGCCGCCATCGGGGATACCCTGTCGCGTCCGCAATCATGCGGCGTCTAAGGTGCGGATTCCTCGGGGCGATGTCACACATGCCAGCGCGCCCGCGTGGACGTCGCGCCGTCGATCCCTAATCCGCTGCTGCGCCTCGCTGCACGTGTCACGTTGTCCGAATAGTGGGCCGGCCTGATCGAGACGGCGTCGACAACCACTGCCGTCGTGTCGTCGGTGCCGCCCGCGCGCATCGCGGCGTCGATCAACGCGTCGACGGCGGCCTGCGGATCGCGGTGCGCCTGCAGCACCCGCCGGATGCGCGACTCGTCCACCGCCGACGACAGGCCATCCGAGCACACTAAAATCCGGTCGCCCGTGCGCATCGGCATCCGCCACACGTCGGGCTTGTGCTCGACGCCGCCAATTAGTGCGCGCGTCAAAATGTTTCGAATCGGCGACGGCGGCGCGGCGTGAGCGGTCACTCCCGCCTCGAGTAGTTTCTGACTAATGGAATGGTCGACGCTGATCTGGTGAAGACCGCTCGCGTCAAAGCGGTAGGTGCGAGAGTCGCCCAGGTTGACCACCATCCAGCACGGCATGCCGTCGTGCTGCGTCACGATCGCCCCGCTGATCGTGGTGCCCGGTGGCCGTTTGCCGTCGTGAACGGGGATCTCGTCGATGCGGGCCCGGGCATCGGCCAACGCGCTGCTCAGCACCGCATCGGTGACCTCTGGGTGTTCCGCGACAGCTAGAAGTGCCTGCACCGCTTCGCGGCTCGCCAACTCGCCGGCGGAGTGGCTGCCGATCCCGTCGGCCACCACGAACACCGGTGGACGTGCCCCGAAGGTGTCCTGGTTGCGCTCGCGCCGCGGGCCAGCACGGGTAGCCGCACCCCATTGGACGGTCACCGCACCAATAACGGCGCGATGGTCTACTGCGCGCACCCGGATGCGTTGCCTGCCAATGAGAATCGTCGACGTCGGCGGCACCGGTACCGCGACGCCCGGCCTCATTCGCATCCGCCGCCCATAGATCTCGACCTCGGATCCATTGCGGGAGCGGCAATCCCGCACCCAGAGCGTGCCTTGCTCAGTCCAGAACTCGAGGTGGGTGCGCGAAATCAAGCAGGTGCCATCAGCAAGGGTCACCGTATGCACGGGATGGTCGCCGTCAGTCCTCGTCGGATCGCGTCCGATCACGCCGCGGCCGCGAACCACCAGGAAGGACCCGTCGTCGAACTGAAGCCCGCACTGCAATGGTCGCGGCCTGGGCAACACCGTGGTCGACACGACACCGCCTGCTTTCACGGAAGATCTCGGCGCGGCGACAACCGACGGACGGTGCTCCCCCGCTGCGGTTCCATTCGATCCGCGAGCCATCTGCGCACGGCCGTCAACCACGATCGGCGTGGTCAGGCCGTCGCGCATCGGTCGATCCTTCGAGTCATGGTCGCGGCTTCGTCGACTCTATTGTCGCCGCATACCCGATGATGCAGCTCAGCAAACGAACCTGCAACCGCCGAGACCCCTCCATCGGCCACGACGCACACGGTCCACGCCCCCGATACCCAGCGCTGCGCGGTGCCGCGGCGGCTATGTCCAGGCGCGGTCGCGCCACCGCCAGGCGCTGTCAGCCAGGAACTCCTGCAGGGTCCGCGGCGAGGTTCCCAGCAGCCGCTGCACGTCGTCGGTGCTCGGCTGGTTCTGGCCCAGCCGGGTCAGGGTGTAGACCGCCGACATGAAACCGATGGTGTCCCAGCCGACGTGCCGGCGGCGCAACCGCGCGGCGAATCGCAGCAGTCCGGGACGGGTATAGGTGACCGGATAGCCCAGCGCCGAAGTCAACGCCGCGGCCACCTCGGTCATGCTCAGCGCGGCCGGCCCGGTCAAGTGGTAGATCCGGTCGCGGTGCGCGGCGGGGTCGGTCAACGCGAGTGCGGCCACCTCGGCGGCGTCACGGGCGTCGATGAAGGTGGTGCGTCCATGCCCGGCGGGAATGAACAACTCGCCCCGTTCGGCGATGTCCTGGCCGTGGGTGGAGATCACCTGGTGCAGATTCTGCATGAAAAAGCTGCACCGCAGGATCGTCGCGCTCATCGAACTCGCCCGCAGCGCGGCCTCCACCTTGTAGTGCGGAATGAACCACGCCCGATCCGCGCCGAACACCGACACGTACACCACATGGGTGCACCCAGCCTGTTCGGCCGACTCAATGAACGGGATCACCGCCTGGCGGGCGGCCCGGTTACCCGGCAACGGAAACAACAGGAACAGCGATCGCACGCCATGCAACGTCGCGGCCCACGTCGAGCGGTCGAAGAAATCGAAGCCGCACACGTCCGCGCCGTCGCCCAGCCGGCTTCGCAACTCCTCGGGGTGACGGCTTGCCACCCGCCACCCACCCGGCGGCGCCACGTCGCCGAGCAGCCCGACCAACTCGTGACCGACATTGCCGGACGGCCCGGTGATCAGGATCATCACCACTACATATCACGGATATCACGGCTCGATGACGCACCGACGGGCGTGCCCTCGGAGCCGTGACGAGATGCCGTTGCGCAGCACTCGCCTAGAATCATCCAACGGTGCCGTGAAGTCTGGTCGGCGATACGAGCGTCATGAGCGCTGGTGAACCGCTGACGCCAACCTGTGGAGTGAGGAATTGCTGGCCGATACCATTCGTGCGGCCGAGCGCCGGATTTCTGCCCGCCCATCCGTGGCCGACGACCGTCCACAGGCGGCATACCGCCGGGACCTGGATGGACTGCGTGGTCTTGCGATTGCGCTCGTCGCGGTGTTCCACGTGTGGTTCGGCCGAGTATCGGGCGGAGTCGATCTCTTCCTTGTGTTGTCGGGGTTCTTCTTCGGCGGCAAGCTGCTGCGCGCGGCGGTGCGACCCGCCGCATCGTTCTCGGTCGTACCGGAATTCATTCGGCTGACACGCCGACTGCTACCCGCGCTGGTGACGGTGCTCGCCGCCGCAGCGGTTCTGACGATCCTCGTGCAGCCCCAGACACGGTGGGAGACGTTCGCCGACCAGAGCCTGGCATCGCTCGGGTACTTCCAGAACTGGGAGCTGGCCGCTACCGCGTCGAACTACCTGCGTGCCGGTGAAGCGGTCAGCCCGCTGCAACACATCTGGTCGATGTCGGTGCAGGGCCAGTTCTACATCGCGCTGTTGGTCGTGACTTTCGCCTGTGTGCGGCTGTCACGTGGGTGGCTGGTCGATCACCTGCGAGGGGCTTTCATTCTGCTCGTCGGCGTGCTGACCATTGCGTCGTTCGTCTACGCGGTGTTTGCCCACCGGGCTGATCAGTCCACGGCGTACTACAACAGCTTCGCGCGGGCTTGGGAACTCCTGCTCGGCGTGCTGGTCGGTGCCCTGCTGCCGCATTTCCGCTGCCCGAGGTGGCTGCGCACCGCGATGGCGGCGGTGGCACTGACGGCGGTCCTGTCCTGTGGTGCGCTGCTCGACGGTGCGCACGAGTTCCCGGGACCCTGGACGCTGGTGCCTGTCGGCGCGGCGGTGGTGCTGATTCTCTCCGCGGCGAACGCGCACTCCGACCCGGTCACCCGCGATTGGATGCCGATGCCGAACAGAGTGCTCGCAAGCCGTCCACTCGTGGCGCTCGGCGCGATGTCGTATTCGCTGTACCTGTGGCACTGGCCACTGCTGATCTTCTGGATCGCCCACAGCGACCACACCGAGGCCGGCATCGTCGACGGTGCCGGCGTGCTGCTGCTCTCGGGACTGCTGGCGTATCTGACTACCAGGTTTGTCGAAAATCCGCTGCGGTCCCGCGCCCCAGTTGGCGTCACCGCTGCCGCCCGGGTGCCGATGAAAGTGCGTATCCGGCGGCCGACCATCGTATTGGCCTCGGTCATCACCCTTTTCGGGGTGTCCCTGACGGTCACATCGTTCACATGGCGCGAGCACGTGATGAGCGTGCGGGCCAGCGGTACGGACCTGCCGAGCCTGTGGGCCGGGGATTATCCCGGCGCCCGTGCGCTGCTGAATCCGATCAAGGTGGCCAAACTGCCGACGCGGCCCACCGTGTTGGAAGCCAGCAACGACTTGCCCGAGACGACCACCGACGGTTGTATCAGCGACTTCGCCAATCCGGCCGTCATCAACTGCACTTACGGCGATCGGTACGCCACCCGCACAATCGCACTCGCCGGCGGTTCTCACGCCGAACACTGGATAACTGCACTCGATGCGCTCGGCCGTCAGCGTCACTTCAAGGTCGTTACCTACCTCAAGATGGGCTGCCCGCTGTCCACCGAGCGGATGCCCGTGATCACCGGATCGACGATTCCGTACCCGCAATGCCACCAATGGGTCGAGCAAGCGGTGGGCAAGTTGATCGCCGACCGCCCCGACTATGTGTTCACGACGACGACACGGCCTCGGACGGGGCCCGGCGACGTTTTGCCGGCCACCTACGTCGGCATCTGGGAGACGCTGTCGCGCAACGGGATCGCGATCCTCGGCATGCGCGACACCCCATGGGTTGTGCACAACGGTCAGCCGTCTGCCCCGGCGGATTGCCTGGCGCAGGGCGGCGACCCCGTCTCGTGCGGCATGCCGCGATCCGATGTGCTTGCTGATCGGAATCCCACGCTGACCGCTGCAGCCCGGTTCCCGCTGCTCAAGCCACTGGACATGAGTGACGCGGTGTGCCGTCGTGAGGTCTGCCGCGCAGTAGAGGGAAATGTGTTGATCTACAAGGATTCCCATCACATCTCGGCCACCTACATGCGCACGATGGGTCCAGAGTTGGGCCGCCAAGTCGGCGCCGCCACCGGATGGTGGTAATGCGCCCCGACCATCCGCGGACCATTCGACGGTCGCACGCGTTTCCGCACTGACCCCCTAATCCCTCCTAATCCCGGCGTGCTCGCGGACGAGGCGACGTAATCGCCAAGAGGCACTACCCTTTGCGAAAACCGCCGCGAGAAATGCCCACAGCTCGTCTCGCGGCCCCACCAGAGAGCACGGCACCACGCATGAGCAGATCGCAGCGCACCGCGCCCCTCGCATCGGCAGTCAAGGCGGCCGGGATCGTCTTCGCCGGCGTTGTCATGGGGTCGTGTGCCGTGAGCTCGGCGGCGCGGGCGTACGCCTCCCCGTGCGATCCGCTCGGCCTGGCCATGACGCCGCAGCCCGTCCTGTCGTGCCTCGATGCAGATGCTGGCCCGCCGACCGATGGGGCGCCCGCGACCGGCGCTGTCGACAGCGTCGCCGCGCCGCCGGCGGGCGCGCCGCCTGCCCCGGGTCAGCCACCGTACGTGCCGCCGGTCGCCGACGGGGACGCGCCACCGCCGCTGGGCCAGCTCGGTTACCTCAGGGAGATCTGGCACGAGTTCCACAACGGCGTCCCGACCGATCTCATCTACGGACCCGCGCCGACGGACGCCCCACCGCCGCCCGAAGGTCCCCTACCGCCGCTGAATCCGTAGACCTCGGTATACGCGAAGGCCTACTGCGGCTGCACTCTTGCGGCGATCTGGTTGGCGATGTTGACAGCGGAGTCCGCCGGGTTGGCGCTGCATGTGTTGACGTCGACGACGACGTTGTTCCTTGCCGCCAACGCCCGTCCGCAGGCCCAGCCAGTTTCGGTCGCGTTCTGCTGCGTCGCGGTGGTGCTCAGGATGCCGTTCGCGGTGGATATCGGTCCCGCCTTCCACAGCGAGCCGGATTGGGTATGGGTGTACTCGTGGCAGGCCGGCCACTGCTGTGCCGAGGCGGTCACGAACGCGCTGGCTTGTTTGGCTGAGGGGAAGAGAACAACGGCCTGCTCGGCGAAATGCTTGAAGTTGTCACCGTCCTGAAGTGTCTGATCGCGCACAGTGGTGAAACCGCTGTCCGCGTAGACCTGAGCCTGCGCCGAGCCGTCGACGGCCAAGCATTCTCTTGGCTTCATGGCGGCACTGTCATCAGACATCTCGAAGCGAGTTTGTGTGACCGCCATTTCGGTTGCCCCCATGGCGGTGTTGATCTCTTCGGGGCTGAGCAGCAACCCAGGTAGCGCCGGGTCGAGAAGAACAGGCAACGGGATCGACGTGGACGTCGATTTAGTGGTCGACGTCTTGGCCTCTTGATTGCTTCCGATGCTGCACCCGGCCGTGAGGATGCAGATGCCGGCGACGGCGAGTGGGGCCGTCACATGGCGCATGTCATCACATCCATCCCCCGTAACGCGGATCGATCTACGCGCAGTCGCCGCAGCGCGCCGGTCACAACTTCGTGTTTTGAGCTTACGTGCCCGGTCAGCGACCAGCTAGGCACGATGAGCAGGCCTTCGGTTCGCGATCTGGCGCCTGATGGTTAAGCCGTTGCGATCATCCGTCGAGGCGGTTCGCGGCAGGTTGCGTTGGAGTGAGCGAAGGGCACGGCCATTGCCCGGTTCGGGCGATGTTGCTGGGACCTAACGATTCGGTTGTGTCTCGGACTCGGCGCTCGTGCGACTAGCGCAACCGTGATCTGGTGGAGGCGATGCCGTCCTCCGCGCTCTCGAGGCGCCGCCTGGCCATCGCCGCGGCGGCGTGTTCGGCGCTGCTCACAGTTGGACTGCCTGTGGCCAGTGCCGCGCCCGCCACTGACGCCCAGGGTTACGTCGACTCCACGGCGCGGTGCACCAAACCGAACACGGTGGTCGTTTTCGGGAGCACGGAATCTTCCCGCGTGGCGATCTGCAAGACCCCCGGCGGTCAGTATCAGTACCGCGGTGTCCGGGTGCGCGATGGCGCCAAGGCAATTCTTGCCGCGTCGCCTTCAGGCGACGGCGGATTCGTCGCCGACAACGACGGCGTCGCCTATTTCGTGACCGCGAAATCCTTGTCAGTCACGGTCGATACCCGGGTGATCCGCGAGGAACCGATGGTCGACTTCCACCGGCCCGGAGCGCCCGAAGCTCCGGCAAGTTCGCCTGCGCCGACGTCGACACCGCCGAAGCCGTCCGGGCCACCGCTGCCGGCAGAGGTGGGGTACGGCGACCGCTAGCGCGCGCCGACCTCGTTTGCTCGCAAGCCATCTCAGAAGTTCGGCTGCCGAGTTGCCGACGCCTCCGACCCACCAGGCGGGCAAGGCTTCTCGAAGTCGAGACAAATGGAAGGCCAGTGCAGCAGAATCTCGGGGGTGACGACCCCGACGGACCGAGGGAAATGGGCACACCGCCCGCGTCGTGTGGTCATGACGGGCCCCGGACCTCAACCGCTGGCGGGCTTACCGGCTGAGCCGGTCTTTCGCTGAGGTCGGCGTTGTCATTCCGGCCGCGCGGCTGCGCCAAATAGCTGCCGGCGCGCCCGTCACCGATGACGAATTCACCGATGTCAATTTCGCGTTCGTCGTTAGGCACATGATGCTCCAGGAGCGCCGCGCGAAATACCGGCGCGGCCGCCGCCACTGCACTCGGTGTCTGCTGATTGTCGGGCTGGTTCTCGTCGCGATGAACCTACTCATATGCATGGGCTACGCCATGTTGACCGTCGTCCAAGAGGCGTCGTCCCTCTAAGCCAAGGGCGCGGAACGCCGTTATAGTGCGGCCGCCTCATGGCCACACCCGTCCTGATAACTTCGATATCAGGAGGTTGGCGCCATCGGAGATGTGCTCATCCGGGGTTGTCCGAGGCGGCTGTCGCTCGCATCGATGTCGAACAACACACCACCGATCGCCATGGACTCGACAGTAAACGGCAGATGAATCGCTTCAACTCGGGGCCACCCTTCCGCCGCGATGGACCATGCGATGTCTGCTGGTACGTCGGGTCTGCTAGGAAGAGCGGGGAGGTACCCACGTGTCGAAGGTGCTCGTGACCGGTTTCGGTCCGTATGCCATGTCACCGATGAACCCCGCTCAGCTCACGGCCGAGGCGCTCGACGGCCGGGTGATCGCCGACGCGGAAGTGGTGTCGCGGATCGTTCCTGGCGCGTATTTCGAGTCGATTGCGGCAACTGTGCAGGCGGTTGAGCAGGAGCAGCCCGACCTGCTGATCATGCTCGGCGAGTTTGGCGGGCGCTCCATGATCACGGTCGAACGATTGGCGCAGAACGTCAATGATTGCGCGCGGTATGGCGTGGCTGATACCGCGGGGAAGGTGCTGCGGGGCGAACCGACCGCACCCGAAGGACCGGTTGCCTATTGGGCTACGACGCCGAACCGTGCCATGGTGGTGGCGATGCGTCGGGCCGGAGTTCCTGCTGACTTGTCTGATGCCGCAGGCACTTTTGTCTGCATCCACCTCATGTACGGGATGCTGCACCACATCGCAATCAACGACTTGCCGATCCGAGCCGGCTGGATCCACCTTCCGTTCCTGCCCGAAGTCGCCGCACTCGATCAAAACCTGGGCGCCCCGAGCATGTCGGTCGAAACGATGGCGGCCGGTCTGACGGCCGGCATCGAGGCAGCTCTCATGCATACTGCCGACACCACCGAAGCGTTCCCGTCGCGGCTGCAGGTCTAGCGAGGACCGCAACGTTGCGACCCTCCAGCACCATTGCACCCGCTGAATGCCCAGAGCAGCAACTCGTTTCGCTCTCCGAACGAGAGTGCACGCGGTGTTGCCCGGCGCTCTTGATCCATGGCAAGTCCGTCGGTTCTGCGACGACCAACCCGCCGCGCCACAACGAAAACGACTACCTGGCGACCAATTCCGGTGAGCGCGACGAATCGCTGCGAAAACCATCGACACCGCATTAACCTGGTCTCGTTGGGTTGCCGATCAACCGGGAGAATGCGATGGATCATTCAGTTACAGTCGAGGCGAACCCGTACACGTGGCCTTACGACGGTCAGATTCGTCCGGACCGAACGGCGTTGATCAACATCGACTGGCAGTTCGATTTCTGCGCCAAGGGCGGCTACGTCGATTCGATGGGCTACGACCTGGCGCTGACCCGCGCGCCGTTGGAACCCGCGCAGAAGGTACTGCAAGCTGCACGCGATCTTAGGCTGCTGATTCTCCACACTCGAGAAGGTCACCGGCCCGACTTGTCCGATTTGCCTGCGAACAAGCGATGGCGCTCTGCGCAAATCGGCGCCGAGATCGGGTCGGCGGGTCCGAACGGGCGAATTCTCACGTGCGGCGAACCTGGTTGGGAATCATCGACGAGATGGCTCCACTCCCGGGCGAACCAATCATCGACAAGCCGGGCAAGGGCAGATTCTACGCCACCGACCTCGAAATAATTTTGAAGACGAACGGCATCACGCACATCATCCTGACCGGAGTAACCACTGACGTGTGCGTGCACACCACGATGCGGGACGCCAACGACCGAGGCTACGAATGCCTACTGCTGTCCGACTGCACGGCCGCCACCGATCCGGCCAATCACAAGGCCGCCCTTGACATGATCACCATGCGGGGCGGGGTGTTTGGCGCCCATGCCACCAGCGCAGCACTCCTGGAGGCCTTCCAGGCAATTCGGGACCGCGCGGTCTCCCGGAAATAGTTCACCCGGCACATGCACGCTTTCTCAACACCCGCTGATCTAGCACGACTTGCGGTCAACGGCACGCTGATGCGTGGCCTCGAATTGAATACACACATTGTGGACGCCGGCGGTGTCTTCGTCCGCGAGGACGATACCGCTCCTTGCTATCGCTTGTGGAGCATCGACGACCGCTATCCGGCGATGCTGCGCACAACGAGCGGCGGAGTCTCGGTGGCGCTGGAACTCTGGGACGTAACCCGGGACGCGTTGGTGGGAATTCTGGAGTCCGAACCGCCGGGACTGACGGTCGGAAAGGTGTTACTCGCCGACGGGACCGAGGTGCTGGGAGTGCTCGGTGAACCGTACGTCGTCGAAAACCAGTTGGAGATCACGGAGTTCGGGGGCTGGCGCGGCTACATCGCGGCGAAGAACCAGACCTAGCGCCTCATCCGGCGTGGACCCACAACTCACGGCCGCCGACAACGATTGCGGCAGCGCAACGCTCATAACCCAAGACTCGCGAAATCGTCTCGCCTCTTGCGCTATTCGCGAGACCTTCGACCAAGAGGTAGGGCACGATGGTGGAAGCAGCACGGGTTACACCATCAACGCGTCGGGAGTGAGGACTCCATGCCATACATCGATGCAAAGCCGTTTCCCTTTGAATTCGGGATAGACCACGTGGCGTTGGTCTGCATCGACATGCAGCGAGATTTCTGCGAACCGGGCGGTTTTGCCGACTCTCTGGGCAACAGCATCGAGAACATCGCGCCCTGCATCCCGGTCATCGCCAAGCTGCAGGCCGCCTTCCGGAAGGCCGGCCTACCGGTCATCCACACCAAAGAATGTCACAAGCCAGACTTGTCTGACCTTCCCACCGCCAAGCGCAATCGCGGCAACCCAAAGATCAAGATCGGTGATCAGGGCCCGATGGGGCGGATCTTGATCAACGGTGAGCCGGGATCAGATTTCGTCGCCGAGAACGCCCCCACCGAAGGCGAGTTGGTCATCGCCAAGCCCGGAAAAGACACCTTCTACCGCACCAATTTTTACGAATACCTGACGACTCGACTGATCACCCATCTGTTCATCACCGGTGTGACCACCGATGTCTGCGTACAGACCACCATGCGCTGTGCCAATGATCGGGGCTTCGACTGCGTGCTGGTAGAGGACGGCACCGGCAGCTACTTTCCCGAGTTCAAGGAGGTGACGCTACGGGCGCTCGTCGCCCAGGGTGGCATCGTCGGGTGGACGTGCAAATCCGACCAGGTCGTGGACTGCCTCGCAGCTTTGTGAATCGCACCGGTGGACGATCGACACCGAAGCGGCCGGTGAAGCAACCGGTCGACTACCTCTTTGCCCCGCGCGAGGGCGGTGAGAACGTTCCCTACTACCGGCTGGTGCTGCGCGGCTGCTCGGCGCTCTGCTTTCAAAGCAACGAACTCACCGGTCTGTTCTTCCTCGCCGCAGTTTTGGTCGTCTCACCCATTGCCGCGGTGTACTTTCTGGTCGCGGCGGCCATGGCGCCGGGCGGGCGCATGCTGCTGGGTCAGCGGGGTGCGGTACTGGCCACCGGGCTGCCCGGTCTCAATCCGTGCCTGATCGCGCTGTCTCTGCCCGCGTTCTTCCGCACCAGCTGGACCAATGTCGGGATGTGGGTCGTGCTCGTCGTCTGCGTCGCGATCGCAGTGGTGCTGGTGCGACTGCTGGTCACCATCTGTCCGTTTCCGATCCTCGCACTGCCGTTCGTCCTCATCTTTTGGGCCGTCTATGCGTTGGCGCCACATCTCGGCGTTCTGCATCTCATTCCACCCGACATATCGGTGGCTACGACGCTTCATCCCCTCACCGCTGTGCTGTCCAGCCTCGGCGAAGCGCTCTTTTCGCCGAGCGTCTGGTCGGGGCTGCTGTTTCTGGCCGGAGTCCTGGTCAGCAACTGGCGACACGCGGTGATCGCCGTGATTGGCGCCGCTATCGGCACCACGGTGTCGTACTACTATCGCCATCTCGATCCGGAAAGCGTCGACCTCGGACTCTATGGATTCAACGGCGTACTGGCCGCTGTCGCAGTGTACGCGCTTTGCGGCAGCAAGCTCAGACCGGCCATTCTGGGCGCGCTGATTGCCACGATCATGACGCCGGCATTCGCCCGTCTCGGGCTCCAGGCGGTGTCCGCACCCTTCGTGTTCGCCACCTGGCTGGTGCTCGCACTGGGCTGGATCGACCGGAGATGGTTCGCCCCGCCCGGTTCCGGTAGTTCCCCGCCGCCTAGTGATCGATCCCAACCATGAAAAGGAGGGCACATGCTCTCGCCATCCGATTCCGTTGTCTACTCGAACCTGCTTGAGCAAGCCGAGACGCTGCGCGCCGGTGGTCAGTGGCACGACTTTCGGCCCGGCGTGACCGCGCATGAGCACGTCGGCTACGAGCACATGTTCGTCCTCGAGGGCGATCAGTACGACGAACACGGCAGCTACCCAGCGGGCTGGCGTTGAGCACATGCAGCAGCACGCGTTGGCCGGGCTGGACCCGGATCGGGTCGCCGTGGGGCCAGCTGGACGGCGCCGGCGCCAATGCGCACTATGTGATCCGGTTTGCCACCGGGCGGCGATGGTTGCGAGGGCGGCGAACATGCCGTGACACCGGCGCCGACGGTGATCGCCGTCAGCCCGCTGTATTTGAGGAAGTCGCGTCGATCCAACTGATGCCGGAATTACCTCCGTGGTCTAGCGGTGGGCGGGTTGAAACAGCTCGACCAGGTTGCCGGCGGGATCTTGCAGCAGTACCTGTTGCCCGCCATGGCCGCTGATGATCTCGTTGCGGAAATTCACCCCCGCCGCGCGCAGCCGCGCCACCTCGGCGGCGATGTCGTCGACGATCAGATGGATGCGGTTCCAGCCGCCCGGTGTGGGGATGGCGCCGTCGGCCATCGGCCGCGCGCCCGAGCTGGTGGCCCCGACAGCAGCAGCCGCAACGGCCCGCGCAGCACTTCGGCGAACGCGGGTGCGGCATTGATGCCCAGCGTGAAGCCGAGGTGGGTGGTGTAGAAGTCGATGGCCTTATCGACGTCGTCGACGAGGTAGCGGACGCTGGCTAGTTCGGTTGAGGCGATCGCCACGATCATCGCTCCTAACTGTTATGGGTGAGGATGGGCAGAAGAAATTCGATACGGGTGTTCAGTTCGGTTGCCACTGAACGGAATAGGGGGTAGCTGGCCCGGCCGGTGGCTGCGGCGGCGCCCGGGTCGGGCAGGCTCCAATGAATCGCTAACGCCGACCCGTGCTCGCGCGGATATTCACGGACCTTGTCGCACAACGTGATCACATAGTCGAACGATCGCCCCGCCACCGCGGTCAACGCTTGTGGGTGGCGGTGGCTGAGATCCAGGCCGTAGTCCTCGCGCATGACCCGCACCGTGTTGGGGTGCAGGCGAGGCTTGGGATGGCTGCCCGCGCTGGCCACCCGCACGCGGCCATGGCTGCGATGACGCAGCAGCGCCTCGGCCATCGGCGAACGTGCACTGTTGCCGGTGCACATGAACAACACCGACCGGCCCCCTGTCGGGCGAAGAGTGGTGTCGGTAGAAGGTCCGAGTGCTGGATGCAGCGCGGCGGCGGCCTCACCGAAGGCGGCGGCGCACCGGGCCAGGTTGAAGTGGTAGTAGCTGTCACGTCCGTCGAAGCTGCTGCGCCGCGCCTCGACCAGCCCTGCGGCACGCAGTAGACCCAGATGGTAGGAGACGAGATTCTGGGGTTCGTCGACAGCGGTGGCCAACTCCCGCACCCGCCGATCGCTACCGGACAGCTCACGCAGCAGCGCCCACCGCAGCGGATGGGCGGCCATCCGCATCAACAGCGGAACTTCAGCTGGATTGGTGCTCGCCACCCCATGGAGATTACCTCAAATGAATTTGATAGGTTTTACGGGTAGCGGTATCTAGCTCTTGCTCTGCGGTCTGCGGACCCTGAGGAGATGGCATGCCCGACAACACGCCCGCCAACGGCTCGACCAGCACCGCTGCGCCGGATGAGTTGCGGCGCCGACTAGGGGTGTTCGATGCGGTGGTGATCGGGCTCGGGTCGATGATCGGCGCAGGGATCTTCGCCGCACTCGGTCCGGCCGCGCGCGCCGCCGGCTCGGGGCTGCTGATCGGGCTGGCGGTCGCGGCGGTGGTGGCCTACTGCAACGCGACTTCCTCGGCGCGGCTGGCCGCGCTGTACCCGGCCTCGGGCGGCACCTACGTGTATGGCCGCGAGCGGCTGGGGGATTTCTGGGGATATCTGGCCGGGTGGGGGTTCGTGGTCGGCAAGACCGCCTCGTGTGCGGTGATGGCGCTGACGGTGGGCTCATATGTGTGGCCGGCGCAGGCGCATGCAATCGCGGTGGCCGCGGTGGTCGCGCTGACCATGGTGAACTATTTCGGGGTGGAAAAGTCGGCCTGGCTGACCCGACTGATCGTGGCGGTGGTGCTCGCGGTGCTGGCCGTGGTAGTGGTCGCAGCGCTGACCTCCGGAGCTGCGGCCGTCGACCGGCTCGACGTCACTACCGACGCCACTTTCGGCGGGGTGCTGCAGGCGGCCGGGCTGCTATTTTTCGCCTTCGCCGGCTATGCGCGCATCGCCACCCTGGGTGAAGAGGTGCGCGACCCGGCCCGCACCATCCCGCGGGCGATCCCGCTGGCGCTGGCCATCACCCTGGTGATCTATGCGATCGTGGCCGTGGCCGCACTGACGGTGCTGGGGCCGGCCCGGCTCGCTCAGGCGGCCGCTCCCCTTGCCGATGCGGTGAAGGTCGCCGGAGTCGGATGGCTGGTGCCCGTCGTGCAGGTCGGCGCCGCGGTCGCCGCGGTCGGCTCGCTGCTGGCACTGCTGCTGGGGGTGTCGCGCACCACCCTGGCGATGGCGCGCGACAGCCATCTCCCGCACCAGTTAGCGGCGGTGCATGAACGGTTCAAGGTGCCGCATCGCGCTGAGCTCCTCATCGGTGTCACGGTGGCAGTGCTGGCGGCCACCGTGGACGCGCGTGGAGCGATTGGATTTTCGTCTTTCGCCGTGCTGATCTACTACGCCATCGCCAACGCCTCCGCGTTCACCCTGCGCCGCGCGGAAGACCGCCCGGCGCGCTTGATCCCAATAGTCGGCGTTATTGGCTGCGTGGTGTTGGCCTTCGCCCTGCCTGTGAGCTCGGTGATTTCCGGCGCCGCAGTCCTGGTTCTCGGTGTCGCCGTCTACTGGCTGCGCCGCGCCGTCGCCGCGCGCCGCAGCTCCCAGACGCCGCATTGAGGGAGGGCCTCACCAACGTAGCCGACGCGAATTGGTCTACCCAGAAAGGAATACGTTGCCATGACCCGACCCGATTCTTGGCTGCACGCGATGGTATTGACCCGTGCCCCGGCCGCGGTGGTCCTGATCCGCCTGTATGTCGGCGTGGTGTTCACCTGCGAGGGCGTGTTGAAATTCCTGCGGCCCGAGTCATTGGGCACCGGCCGGTTCGACAAGGCCGGCATTCCCGCACCCGCGTTCTTCGCCACATTCGATGGCGTCTTCGAAATCGCCTGCGGGGCACTCATTCTGGTCGGACTGCTGACCCGGTTGGCCGCCGTCCCGATGGTCATCGACATGCTCGGCGCATTATTGATCACCAAACTGCCCATCTTCTGGGGCCATGCGCCGCTATTCCGTGGCGAACACGGATGGTGGGACTTCATCCATGAAAGCCGCGTCGACTTGGCCCAACTGTGCGGCAGCCTATTCCTGCTACTGGTCGGCGCCGGAACCTACTCTATCGACGCCCGGCTCACCAACGTAGCTGACATCGCGCCCGCCGACTCGCCACCGGCGCGGCAGTGAAGACCTGGGACACCGCTGCCGGTGCGCGACTACAGCCGCGAGTTCACCGCGCACAAGGCTGCCGGACTCAAGGCGATCACGCTGGGCAAGCTGCGGCACTCCAACATCTCGCGGATGCGTGCGGTGGGCATCGCCACCAATGTGGTCGCCGCGTGGCACGGCCACTCCGAGCGGATGACGCAGGCCGTCTACGGGCGGCGTGACCGACGACCGCCTGACGCCGCATCGGCGGTGTTCTCGGTAGCGGTAGGACAGAGTTAGGTTAGGACAAACGGCGCTGAGCCGGGCCCGTACAGCAGAGAACCCGAGGCTTCTGGCCTCGGATTTCTTCTGTGGAGCTAAGGGGACTCGAACCCCTGACCCCCACACTGCCAGTGTGGTGCGCTACCAGCTGCGCCATAGCCCCGAGAACGCCATCGAAGCTACACCACCAGCGAAGACCGCTCAAAACAACAGTTCAGGGCACCTCACCGCCGGCCTCGGGGCCCAGTGCCCGCGCCGGCGTCGGCTCGGTCGAGGGCAGCCTGCGCGTCTCCGGCGCCAGCGTCCACGCCGCCGCTCCCGCGAGCAGAACCCCCCCACTGAGCACGAACGCCGCCGCGAACGACACGTGTTCGGCGATCTGTCCCACCGCGAGCGAACCGAGGATGGACCCGAGATCGGCCATCATCTGAAACGTCGAGAGCGCGGTCCCCGCGCGCGCCTTGCTGCCGATGATGTCGGCGACCGCGGCCTGCTGCGGCGAGCTGAACATGCCCGCCGCCGCTCCCGCCACATAGGCGCCGGCCAGAAACAGCGGCAGCGACGACGCCCAGCCCACGATCGCCGTCGCGGCCCCCGACACCGACAGACCGATGATCAGCAGCGTTCTTCGGCCCACCCGATCGGACACGTAGCCGCTCGGAATCACCGCCGACACGTTGCCCACCGCGAACGTCGCCAACGCCAAACCGGCCATGCCCGCGCCGTGGGCCAGCACCTCCGACACGAACAGCGGCACCAGCGCCATTCGCAGGCCGAACACCGACCACCCGGTCGCGAAGTTCGACATGAGCGCGGCGCGATATGCCCTCTGCTGCAGCGCATCTCGCAGAGTAATGGCCGGCTCGGTCTGCCGCTGCGGGGCAGCCAGCGACGAGTGCCGCAAGCTGAAGAACACCACTGCTGCGGCGATCATCAGCGCAACCCCGTAGATGATGAACGGCGCGGAAAGACCCAGTCCCGCCGTTAGGCTGCCGAGCACCGGGCCGCACACCGATCCGACCAGAAAGGCCGTCGAGAACATGCCCGCCACCCTGCCCCGGGCGTCCTCGGGGCTGACGCGGATCATCAGCCCCAGCGACGACACGAAGAACATCGTCGACCCGATACCCCCGACCGAGCGGAAAATCAGCAGTTGCCAATAGGTTTGGGCGAAGGCGCACGCCGCGGTGGACAGCGACACGATCAGGATCCCGGCGACGTAGACGCGCCGCTCTCCCAGCCGCTGCACCAGCAGGCCGCTGACCGGAGCGAAACACAACCGCATCGCCGCGAACGCGGTGATCACGAACGTCGCCGCGCTGATCGTCACCCCGAAGTTGCGCGCGTACTGCGGCAGCACTGGCGACACCACGCCGTACCCGAGCGCGATCACCGCGTTGGCGGTGATCAGGATCCAGACTTCGCTCGGCAGGCGCTCGTTGGAGTTCTTACATTCCTCCTCCGCGAGGCTCACGCCAGCGCCTTTGCCACCACCTCGCGCGCGGCGTCCTGCACCTCACGCAAATGGTCGGGCCCGCGGAACGACTCCGCGTAGATCTTGTACACGTCCTCGGTTCCCGACGGGCGCGCCGCGAACCACGCGTCGGCCGTCGTCACCTTCAGGCCGCCCAGCGGCGCGCCGTTGCCCGGCGCCGTCGTCATCTTCGCGGTGATCTTCTCCCCCGCCAACTCCGTCGCCGTCACCTGGTCCGGCGACAGCTTGGCCAGCCGCGTCTTCTGCTCGCGGTCGGCGGGCGCGTCTACCCGTGCATACGTTGGCGCGCCGTACTTTTCGGCGAGTTCGTCATACCGCTGCGACGGTGTCTGCCCCGTGACGGCGAGGATCTCCGACGCCAGCAGCGCCAGGATGATCCCGTCCTTGTCGGTGGTCCACACCGACCCGTCCGTGCGTAAAAAGGACGCCCCCGCGCTCTCCTCGCCGCCGAATCCGATACTGCCGCCGATCAATCCGTCGACGAACCACTTGAACCCGACCGGAACTTCGATCAGCTTGCGGCCCAGCCCGGCGACCACCCGGTCGATGATCGAGCTGCTCACCACGGTCTTGCCGACCGCGGTAGACGGCGGCCACGACGGCCGGTGGCTGTACAGGTAGTCGATGGCCACCGCGAGGTAATGGTTCGGGTTCAGCAGGCCGCCGTCGGGCGTGACGATGCCATGCCGGTCGGAGTCGGCGTCGTTGCCGGTGGCGATCTGGTATTGGTCGCGGTTGTCGATCAGCGACGCCATCGCGTTCGGGGAGCTGCAGTCCATCCGGATCTTCCCGTCGGTGTCCAGCGTCATGAACCGCCACGTTGCGTCGACCAGGGGGTTGACGACGGTGAGGTCGAGGTCGTGCCGCTCGGCGATCGCGCCCCAGTAGTCGACGCTCGCACCACCGAGCGGGTCGGCGCCGATGCGCACGCCCTGCGCGCGGATGGCATGGAGGTCCACCACATTGGGCAGATCGTCGACGTAGGCGTTCATGTAGTCGTGCCGCTGCGCCGACTGCTTCGCCCGGGCCAGCGAAACCCGCTTCACCGCTTTCAGCCCTTCGCACAGAATCTCGTTGGCGCGCTTGGCGATTGCGCTGGTGGCCGCGGTGTCAGCGGGTCCGCCGTTGGGCGGGTTGTACTTGAATCCGCCGTCGCGGGGCGGATTGTGAGACGGGGTGACGACGATCCCGTCGGCGAGGCCGTCGGACCGCCCGCGGTTGAAGCTCAGGATCGCGTGGCTGACCGCCGGGGTCGGGGTGTAGCGCCCGGCCGAATCGATCATCACCGCAACGTCGTTGGCGGCCAGCACCTCCAGCGCCGACAGCCACGCCGGCTCCGACAGCGCGTGCGTGTCGCGGCCGATGAACAACGGCCCGCTGGTGCCCTGCGCTGCCCGGTACTCGGCGATGGCCTGCGTGGTGGCCAGGATGTGCGCCTCGTTGAACGCGCCGTCGAGGCTGGAGCCGCGGTGCCCGGACGTGCCGAACACCACCTGCTGCGCCACATCGTGGGGATCGGGCTGCACGGTGTAGTACGCCGTCACCACATGAGCGACGTCGATCAGGTCTTCGGGTTGCGCCGGCCGGCCGGCACGAGGATGGGCCACCATGGCCCCGATTCTGCTCCTTCAGCGCGCGGCGATGTCCGCCGGTCGCCCGCACTGCGGCGATACTTTGCGTCATGGCCGTCGATCGACGCGAACTGGCCGCGGTCTTCGTGGGAGGCGCACTGGGCGCCGTCGCGCGCGCCGGGCTCGAGGTGCTCGCGAACCCCGATCCCGGTCACTGGCCGTGGCCGACGTTCGTGGTCAACGTCGTCGGGGCATTCCTGTTGGGGTATTTCACCACCCGGCTGCTGGAACGGCTGCCGCTGTCGAGTTATCGCCGACCGCTGTTGGGCACCGGGTTGTGCGGCGGGTTGACGACGTTCTCGACCATGCAGGTGGAAACGCTGCGGATGCTCGAGCATCGTCACTACGGCCTGGCCGCCGGCTACACCGTCGCGAGCATCGCGGCCGGGCTGGTCGTCATCTATCTCGCCACCGCGCTGGTGCGCCGCGTGCGGGTGCGGGTGCGGGCATGACGATCGCGGTATGGGGCGGAGTCGTGCTGCTCGGCGGCGCGGGCGCGGTGCTGCGCTTCCTCGTCGACCGCGCCGTCGCTCAGCGGACCGCGCGGCCGTTCCCGTTCGGCACGCTGACGGTCAACCTGACCGGCGCGGTGCTGCTCGGCCTTCTCTCCGGGTTGGCGCTGAGCCACCACATGGCACTGCTCGCCGGCACGGCGTTCGTCGGCTCCTACACCACGTTCTCCACCTGGATGCTGGAAACTCAGCGGCTCGGCGAAGAGCGGCAAGTGTGGCCCGCGGTTGCCAACATCGTCGTCAGCGTCATTCTGGGGGTCGCCGCCGCGATGGCGGGCCAGTGGATCGCGGGCCGGCTGTGAACGCCGGAGCCGGTTCCCCGGCGACATCGAACTCCGATTGCCTGAAGCTGACCGCTTACTTCGGTGAGCGCCAGCGCACCGACGGGCGTTTTCTGGCCGAGGACCTGCTGACGTTGTACGCGAGACGGGCCGTCGCCACGAGCGTGATGCTGCGCGGCATCGCGAGTTTCGGCCCGCGCAAGCAGCTGCGCAGCGACGAATGGCTGAGCCTCTCGGAGGACCCGCCCGTCGCGGTCGCCGCGGTCGACGCGCGCGACAAGATCACCAGTCTCGTCGAGGACGTCGTGGGCATGACGCCGCGCGGGCTCATCACGCTGGAACGGGCCCGGCTGATCACCGACGACGTCGCCAATTTCGCTGTGCCACAAGATGTCCGCGATGCCGTCAAACTCACCGTGTACGTCGGGCGGCAGGCGCGTGCCGAGGGATTGCCGGCATACATCGCGGTCTGCGACCTGCTCTTCCGCGAAGGTATCGCCGGCGCGTCGGTGTTCCTCGGCGTGGACGGCACCGTGCGGGGAGCGCGGCAGCGTGCCCGGTTCTTCAACCGCAACGCCGATGTGCCGATGATGATCATCTCAGTCGGCAGCGCCGACAGCATCGCGCGTGTGCTGCCGCGGCTCGGCGCGATGCTGCGTCAACCGCTTCTCACCGTCGAGCGGATCCGCGTGTGCAAACGCGACGGCGAATTGCTGAGCCGTCCCGACTCACTGCCGATGGCCGACGACCAGAGTCGGCCGTTGTGGCAGAAGCTGATGGTCTACACGTCCTCGGCCGCGCTGTACCGGGGAGCGCCGATTCACCGTGCCCTGATTCGCGAACTGCGCACGTCCGGCGCGGCGAGCGGGGCGACCGTACTGCGCGGCGTCTGGGGCTTCCACGGTGATCACAAACCCCACGGCGACAAGCTGATTCAGCTGACTCGGCGAGTTCCGGTGACCACCATCATCGTCGACCGGCCCGACCGCATCGCGGGCAGCTTCGAGATCGTCGACGAGGCCACGCGCGAACACGGGCTGGTGACCAGCGAAATGGTGCCGGCGCACGTCCTCGTCGACGGTGACGAGCACATCGGCGGCACCGACTTGGCCGATTACCGTTACTGAATGCCTTCGCGGCTGTCGGCGCGCACCGTGAGCAAAACGACCGAGTCGTCGACGGCCGCAAGGTTGTGCCGAACCGGGGGGATGATCAAGAAGTCACCGATGGCCCCATGCCACGTGTCGCTGCCGGCACTTACTTTCACCTCGCCTTGCAACACCTGAAGGGTGGCCTCGCCCGGGCTGTTGTGCTCGGCCATCTCGTGCTCGGCGAGCAGTGCGATGACCGTCTGCCGGAGGAAATGCTCGTGTCCGCCGTAAATCGTCTGAGCGGATCGACCGCTGTTGGATTGGCGTGCGCGTGCCAACTGTTCGTCGACCACGGCGGTCAATGACATCGAATCCATAGCTCCTCCTCGTGCGACGTCACGCGGCCAGCAACAGGATGCCGGAAACCAGCAGCGCGATCACCTTGATCACTTCCAACCCGACATAAACGTAGTGGACCCGTGAGCGCCGACTCGCACCCTCGCCGGCCAGCACCGCGTCCGACCGCCGGGTCAGCCGCGGCCGCACCCCCAGCAGTTGCACTGCCACGACGACGACGGCGACCAGGACGGCCACCGTCACCCCAACCGGCGGCGGCTGCACCGCCAGTGCCACCAGCACCGCGGCGCCAAGGACCGACTCAACGGCGTTGAGAGCGCGAAACACCAGCCGGCCGATGCCCAGACCGAGCTGAAGCGTCACGCCGGGCGCCCGGAACTTCAGTGGTGCCTCCAGAAACGAGATCGCCAGCACCATGCCGAGCCACACGAAGATGGCGGCGACGGCAACCGCCCATGGCGCAACCATCAGTTCTCCTCTACGAGACGCTCGAGATCGTGGTTGTACCAACGACGTAACTCCGACGACGGCGCGACGTCCTTCATCCAGCGGTCGATTCGCGGATCGTCCTTGCGGACGCCGCGCGGTCAGCGCCGGCGCCAATGCCGAGCGCACGAAGGGCCACACGCACTCCCGGATCGTCTCACAGCGGCGTTGAGGTTTGAGCCTCGCCGCGATGCGGAATGAGTTCCGGCATGGACTGGGAATGCATCGTGGTCGGCGGTGGTGCGGCCGGGCTGAGCGCGGCACTGGTGCTGGGGCGCGCGCGCCGGCGCACGCTGCTGATCGACGCCGGTGAGCAGAGCAACCTCGTGTCGCACGGCATCGGCGGCCTGCTCGGTCACGACGGGCGAGCCCCGGCCGAGCTTTACGCGATCGGCCGCGCAGAGCTGTCGGCGTACCCGAGCGTCGAAATCCGCGAGGGCCGGGTCGTTCGCGGCTCACCCGCCGACGACCACTTCCAACTCGGACTCGACGACGGCCACCAGGTCCGGGGCCGCCGGGTCCTGCTGGCCACCGGGATGGACTATTGCCCGCCCGATCTGCCCGGGCTCGCTCCGCTGTGGGGGAAGTCGGTGTTTCAGTGCCCGTTCTGTCACGGCTGGGAGATGCGGGACAAGCGGCTCGCCTCACTTTCCGCGGGTGAGGAGGCGGTGCACGCCGCGCTGATGCTGCGGGGATGGAGCGACGACGTCGTGCTGCTCACGGACGGGGCAACCGAGCTGGACACCGAAGAGCGACGCCAGCTGGAGAGTGCCGAGATCGAGATCGACGCGCGTCGCGTGGTCGAACTGATCGGCCACGATGGCCAGCTGACCGAAATCGCGTTCGCCGACGGCACCCGGCTGCAGCGAGACGGCCTGCTGGTCGAGGCGCCGCTGCGTCAGCGCTCGAAGCTGTCCGAGCAGCTCGGCGCGGCCTGCGCACCCGGGCCACTGGCCGCGGACGCGATCAATGTGGACTCACTGCATCGGACCAGCACCGCCGCCGTCTTCGCTGCCGGTGACGTCTGCACCGAGCAGCCGTACGTAGCCGGCGCGATCGCGGCGGGGTCGCAGGCCGCGATGATCATCGTCCAGAGCCTGCTCGCCGACGAATTCGGGATGCCGTACCCGCCGACCGACGACGAGTAGCCGCCAGTAGTTTCGTATCCTGATGCGGATCATCGTCACCGGAGGCAACAGCGGCGTCGGCAAGGCGACCGCTGCGGCGCTGGCCGCGGCCGGACACAGCGTGGTGATTGCCTGCCGCAATCTGCCGAAGGCTGAGGCGGCCGCTGCGCAGATGGAGGGCGACGTCGAGGTCGCGCCGCTCGACCTCGCCGACTTGGGCAGCGTGCACGCGTTCGCCGACTCCGTGGAATCCGTTGACGTGCTGGTGAACAACGCCGGGGTGATGGGCTTGCCCCTTAGCCGCACTGCCGACGGCTTCGAGTCGCACATCGGCATCAACCACCTCGGCCATTTCGCGCTGACCTGCATGCTCGGCGACAGGATCACGGACCGGGTGATCTCTGTTGCCAGCGCGATGTACGCCCTGAGCCGCATCCACTTGGACGACCTGAACTGGCACACCCGCAAGTACTCGAAATGGTCGGCTTACGAGGAGTCGAAGCTGGCCGTCATGCTGTTCGTGCACGAACTGGCCAACCGCGGCGTTCGCGCCTACCTCAGCGACCCGGGCGCAACGGACACCGACATCGTCCGGACCACCACCGGCCTGATGCACTGGCTCAATCAGCTGGACTTGCCGCGGCCGTACCTGCACACACCGGCGCAGGGAGCGCGGGCGAGCGTCGCGGCGGTGACAACGGACCTTCCCAGCGGGACGTATCTGGCACCGCGGTTCAACCAGTGGGGCCGGCCCAAGGTGACGCGACCACGCAAGAAAGCCTGTGACCCGCGGATGGCGCGTGCGCTGTGGGATCTGTCGGCCCAGCTGACCGGCTGCGACTGGCGACGGCCCAGTTAGATGCGGCCCTGGGCAACGGCGCAGTCCGCAACACGGCTACCCGATCCAGGACTACGGTACCGGCGACGACGGTGCGGTTCGGCCGCTCTACGCTGAGGTTCCCCGGAAAGGCTCTCCCCTTGACACTCACGCCGCACACCGAGCTCACGGAACTGCATCGACCGGCGGAGGGCCATTTCCCCTTGGCGGCTCGGGCCGGTGGGGCCCATGGCCGAGTTGTCGGCAGAATCGGCGCACTGGCGGTCGCGCTGGGCATCGGGGCGACGATTGCCAATAGCCCGGGGATCGCGGTAGCCGATGACGGTGAGTCAGGCTCGCAGCCATCGTCGAACTCGGAGCCGCCGACCACCGACGAGCCGTCCTCGCAGCCGGCGGCGGCCGGCCCAGCTACGTTATCCACCGGGCTGCCCAGCCAGCCGGCGGGCACGAGATCGACGAGATCGTCCGTCTTGCCGTCAGGCCCGTCGGGACCGCGTTCCTCAGGCGCGGTATCCGCAGCGCCGGTCGTCGGCGCACGCCGCGACGATGACGACCAGAGGCCGGGATCAGCCTTGCGCATCGACTCCTTTTCCCTTGCCCTGTCGCCATCGTCGGCGCCGGCCGCCGAGCCGCGCCCCGATCGGACGCCGCGCTCACGCGGAAATGGTCGCGACACGTCATCTGGCCGTAAGACGAACACGTTGCAGGCGCAGTCAACGGCGACAACGCAGATCGCCGCACGCACCGACGCAGCGCGCGGCACAGCCAGCTCGCGAACGTCTCCGGACACCGACGGACCCGAGAGCGTCACCCGGAAGCCGGCTGCTGTGTCGACCATTCTGCAGCCCGCATCGACAGGCACGTCGGCGGTCGCGACCAACGCGCGCGTCCCGTTGGCTTCGACCACCGTGATCACCGCGTCGACGCCGGATCCGAAGCCTGCCGGGTTGATGTCTCAGGCCCTATCCGCGCTGGGCTTTGCTCCGCGCGCGGTCAGCAGCCCCGTCACGCCCACGCCGTCGCCAGGTCTGTGGGCAGTCATGGCGTGGGCGCGCCGGGAGGTGGGACACGACGTGGCCCCCGCATCCGCTCTCATGACGCCGGTGGATGCCGTGCTGAGTCAGAGCATCTCGACGGTGGCAGTAAGTCCGCTCGGAACCCCCGAACAACTCGCCGCTGAGCAACGCGCCGCTCAAACGGCAAACACCCTGCCGGTTGCGTTGATGAAGTTCGTTCTGCGGGCGGGATGGCTCGCGACGGCGAACCGGGAGTTCGCTTCGGTGGGCGGCCCGGACCAGGAAAACCTCGCCCAGCTGGACAGGGCCGTCGACGAATACGCGATGGAAGCGGCGTTTCAGCAGCAACTGTTGAACTCCATGGCGCCAACGGTTGTCACGCAGGTATCACCGCCGCACAGCTGGTACGGGCAGAACGTGCCGGGCTCGCGCATCCTCTACGACAACCCGGACACGATCTACCGCTTCATGGGGGTCAACAAGACGTCGTCGTACGTGATCACGGGCCGCTTCACGGACGCAAGGCCCGCCGACACGACGTTCAGCGTGCTGACCGGACTGTCGGGGACGACGGCCGCGGTGCTGAACGGAGACGATCTCGAGGTCGCACCCGACGGCACGTTCACGATCACCGTCAGCGGGTCGCCCGCCGCGCCAGGGCAAAAGAATCACCTTCAGCTCACGTCCGACTCCACCTTGATCGCGGTTCGAAACACGTTGTCCGATTGGAACGCTCAAGAACCGATGAGCCTGTCGATCCAGCGGATCAGCGGCCCGCCCAACAGCCTCTTCAGCCAATTGGGCGGATTCGCCATCCCCGTGATCGGACCGCTGGTGACCGACAGCCCGTTGTTGACGGCGCTGGTGTCGGTGATCCCACCGCTGCCACACGAGCCGCGGCTGTTGCGAGGCGTCGTGACCGCCGTCGTGATGGCCCTCGGTCTGCAGATGGAATCCAAGTACATCGCGGTGGCCACAACAGATCCCACGACCGGCCAGCGCCGCGAGCCCAACATGCTGAGCAACCCGTCGCGCAACGCAGAGTTCTTGGCCACGCAAATGCAGAGCGCGGGTTACTTCCAGCTGAGCGATCAGCAAGCTTTGGTGGTCACGGTCAACCCCGGTGACGCCGGCTATTTCGTCGTTCCGGTGACCAACGTCTGGACGGTCACAGACAACTACTGGGACCAGCAGACGAGCCTGAACAATGCGCAAGCCGTCCCAAACCCCAACGGGACGTACACCTTCGTGATCTCCCCGACCGATCCGGGTGTGGCGAACTGGGTTTCGACGGGCGGCTTGAACCAAGGCACGATCTCCATCCGGTTCCAGGACTTGGACCCCGGTTCCTCGAACTTGCCGACCGTCAGTTCGCAGGTGGTGTCGCTGGATCGGCTGCAGTACGTCCTGCCGGCGACGACCGTCTACGTCACACCCGATGAGCGGCAGGCACAGATCGATGCCCGGCGGGCCGGGTTCGACAAGCGCTTTGCGCCTTACCCGCAAACATGACCGGCAGTCCTGGGGGTGCCCGCGTGCTCGCGGTGATGCCGGGGCCATGTAGGGGCCGGCGATGCGACAGCTGACCGGGTTGGATGCCGCATTTCTCGCGATCGACTCGCCGACGGTGTACGGCCACGTCGGCAGCATGTCCGTGCTGGATCCGTCGACGGCCAGCCAAGCGCTGACCCTGCAGCGCCTCACCGAACTCGTCGCGTCCAGGCTGCACCTGGCGCCGCCGTTTCGGTGGCGTCTGGCTGAGGTGCCGTTCGGGTTGGATCAGCCGTACTGGATCGAGGACCCGCACTTCGACATCGGGTTCCACGTCCGCGAACTGGCGTTGTCCGCGCCCGGCGATGACCAACAGCTTGCCGCTCAGGCGGTCCGCCTGCATGCGCGGCCCCTCGACCGCAGACGCCCGTTGTGGGAGATGTATCTGATTCACGGACTCGAGGGTGGTCGCCAGGCCGTGTACGCCAAGATTCATCATGCGGCGATAGACGGAGTGTCGGGCAATGATCTGCTGGTCGCGCTGCTCGACACCTCTGCGGAGCCGGGCCCGGCGGCGACCGCGCCCCCATGGCGCCCGGATCCCGAACCGAGCGCGGCGCAGTTGCTGGCCCGAAGCGCACTGTCGGCGACTCGCCAGCCGCTTCGGTTTGCGCGGCTTTCCGCCGATCTGTTGCGCTCGCTGCCCGCACTGGCCAACAGCCCCGCCCGCCCGCTGCTGCCGGTGGTCGACCGAGTTCTTCCGCGCCGGGGCAGCAATGTGGTGTTGAGCGTTCCGTCACTGGTCGCACCGCACACACCGTTCAACAAAACGGTTGGCCCGCACCGGCGGTGGGCCTTCGGCAGCCTGCCGTTGGCGGACGTGAAGGAGGTCAAGAACGCCGTCGCGGTCACCGTCAACGACGTGGTGATGGCGTTGTGCGCCGGTGCGCTGCGCAGGTGGCTGAGCGATCACGACGTGCTTCCCGCGCGCCCGCTGTTAGTCGCGGTGCCCGTGTCGATCCGCACCGAGCAGGAGAAGGCGACGCAGGGAAACCGCGTGTCGAGCGTCATCGTGCCGCTGCCCACGCAGATGTCCGATCCCAGTGAGCGGCTGCAGGCCGTTCACGAGGCTATGCGGGAGGCCAAGGAACAGTTCAACGCGATGCCAGCCGATCTACTCACCGATATCGCGCAGTTCTCGATGCCGGCCCTGGCCAATCAGGCCAGTCGGCTGGCGCACCGGCTCCGGCTGCTCGAGCGCGTCCCGCCGTTCAACTTGTTCATCTCCAACATTCCCGGGCCGACGGTGGATTTGTACATGTGCGGTGCGCGCCTGGAGGCCGCCTATCCGCTCTCGGCAATAGCCGACGGCCAGGGGCTCAACATCACCGTGCTGGGTTCGCGCGGAAAGCTGAACTTCGGAGTTCTGGCAGATCGCGAGTTGGTGCCCGACGTCGAGCTGATCATGAGCTCGCTCGTCGACGAACTCGCGCTGCTGCGCGCGGCAGTGAATTGATCGCTGCCAGAACGGACTCCGCGCGGATAGAGGACGAGCTCGGTCAGGTCAACGTCGCGCGACTGTTGTCCACACCGGTCGCCTCCCCGGGGTCCTGTAGGGCAGCGCGCTGCCCGTCTGATCAACTTGTCTGTGTAGTACGGATGTATTACAATGTGGTGTGGCGGTCGACTGGAGCGAGCGAGGCGAGTACATCGCCAAGCGCGGCATGACACCCGCCATCGCCGATGAGGCACTCGCCGACCCGGACGCGCTCGTGCAGGACCCCGACCCAGCCAGCAGGTCGGGCGTCAGCGTCCGCACCATCGGCTACTCAGCCACCTTCGGCGCGCTGGTCACCGTCATCACGGTCGAAGACGAAGGCTTGGTGTACGGCATCAATGCGTGGAAGGCAAACGCCAAGGACATCCGTAAGTACCAGGAACAGGAGTGATCGATGGGCAAGCGACTTGAGCAGGCAATCGCCGAAGCCGACGACATCGAAAATGCAGAGACTGACCAGACCCACAGGCTGATCCCGTCGCATGTGAACGTGAGCCAGCCGAACCGGGCGCGCAGCAAGGTGCTGCAGGTGCGGCTGAATCCGGAGGAGTTCGATGCGATCGAACGCATTGCAGTCCGGCGTGGGTTGCCGGCGTCCACGGTGGCCCGTGAGCGGTTGCTGCAGATGATCCGAGAAGTCGATGCGACAGATGCTGATGTCGCGGCGCAGCTCGTTGCCGCTGCGGATCGGATCAAGGAGTTGGTTGCTCGTGCGCATGGCCCGCTGGATGCGATCGCGGAGCCGCAGATCAAGCGTGGACAGTAGGCTTGTGTGCGGCACACTTCTGGCGGCGAGAGAAGGGGCGACATGCCTGATCATGCAGAACGCAAACCTGAGGAAACCGAAGACGTCAACGAGGAGACGCCGGATAACAAGCCGCGCGGCTTGATCCAGTATCCCGCTGAGCCGGGCAAGACGCAGTACGGGACCTACCAGAACCCTCACAAGTGAGATTCAGCCGATAAGCCGGCTTCGACCGACGCACCCTACGGCGGTTAGAAAAGCGGAGCGCTCCAGCGGATCTTCGTACCGCCCTGCGGCGGCGTCTCGAATTGGCATCTGCCCGAGGCTTGCTCGGCACGCTTGACGATATTCGCCAGACCGCTGCGGCGCTCGATGGCTGCCGGAATCCCTCGGCCGTCGTCGGTGATTTCGATCGCGAGTTCGTCGGCGACAGTGACGTCGACGGTGAGCGTGGTGGCGCCCGCGTGGCGCACCGCGTTGCTCACTGCCTCGGTGACCACTGCCTCAGCGTGGTTGGCCAAATCCGGGCCGACCGCGGTCATAGGCCCCACCACGCGCAACGTGGTTGCGAGGTCGCTGTTCTCGGTTATCTGGGCCAGCGTCAACTGGATCCGCTGCCGCAGGCTGCCCTCGGATCCGGCCGGGGTTTGCAAGTTGAAAATGGCTGTGCGGATTTCGTCGATCACCGACTGCAAACTGTCGACCGTGCGAGTCAGCCGGGAATTGACCTCCGAGGACCGCGACCGCGCAATCGTGCCCTGAAGGTCGATGCCCGCGGCGAACAGCCGCTGAATTACGTGATCGTGCAGATCGTGCGCAATGCGCTCGCGGTCCGCGAGAATCGTCAGGTCTCGCGCGTGCTCGTGGGCCGCCGCCAACGTGATTGCCATTGCCGCGTGGTCCGCGAAATCACCCATCAACCCCAGGTGGACGGTGTCAAACGCCGGTTGGTGCGCGTTGCGGGCCACCGCGATCACTCCCACCACGGAGTGCTTGGCGCGCAGCGGCATGACAATCGCTGCCCGCTCGCCGACGTCGGTGAAACCCGGAATCGGATGGCGGAACGAGTCGGTGATCACCGGAGATCCGGAACGAAACACCGCGCCGCTGGTCGACTCCGCCACGGGGATGCGCTGGCCGATGACCTCCGAGGCGTTCGCCCCGACCGCCGTCGAGACCAGCAGGGTGTCCACTTCGGCAGCCGACTGATCGGGTGATTCGGGAACGAGCACGATCGCCTGTTCGGAGTCCGTCAATTCGCGGGCATGCTCGGCTATCAACCTCAGGGCCCGCACTTGCGGGTCGACACCGGACAGCAGTGCCGTCGTGATCTCCCGACTGGCCCGGGTCCACTTCGCGGATGAGCGAAGGCGGTTGAAGAGGCGAGCGTTGTCGATGGCGACCCCGGCCGCTGAGGCCAGCGCCCGGGCCGCGACCTCATCGGACTCGGCAAAGACATACTCAGGCCGATCATCCGCCAGGTAGATGCTGCCGAAGACGTTGCCGCGAATCGTGATGGGCACCCCCAGAAACGCCCGCATCCGCGGATGGTGCTCGGGGAAGCCGACAGCGGCGGGATGGTGTGCCAAGTCATCGATTCGCAGCGCGTCCGGACGGTAGAGCGGTAGGCCGAGAAGGCCCTTTCCTGCCGGCGGATGGCCGATGAGAGCGACTGTGGCAGAGTCGATTCCGTCGTGAAAGAACTCCCCGATCGTGCCATCGGCAGCCCGGGCGCCCAGCCCCCCGTAGCGGGCGCCGGTCAATCTCTTCGCGGCCACGATGACGCGGCGCAGCGTCGCGTCAAGGTCAAGATCCGAACCGATCTCGACGACGGCATCGAGCAGCAGATCCATCTGTTCGCGAGCCGTCTGCAACTCGTCAAGCTGCTCGCGGATGTGTTCGATGAGCACATGATGGCGCGATCTATCGGGATCCGACACGGTCTTGTCAGTGCCCACGACCCACCTCCGTGCACCGCCGAACTCCGATCTTATGGGCGCCGGTATCGCCGCGGTACTCCCTGCGCAGTAATCGTCGAAATTCGCGGCGCTCCCCGGACCCGCTCATGCAGTGGTGCGCCGCGTGCTCGTCGAGGCGTGCAGTTCAGCGAGTGCGTGGATCTGTTCGAGATAGTGCTCCAGCGAATGGTGGATGAACCGGGCGGACAGCACGGTGGTACCGGCCGCGGCGATTGCCTGCAGCGTGTCCGCGGTCGACGCGGGCTGACCCACCGGGTCGAGCGGTTCGTCGGCCGGCAGGACGACCTCGAACCCCGCGGGCAGCTCGCGCGCTCTGAGCCATTCTGCAGCGGTGGCAATGGACACGTTGAACGGACACCAGCCGTCGGCAAGCGTCAAGGCACGCCGCAACGATCGCCGAGTTCGGCCGCCGATCCAAATCGGCATGTGCGGCTGCAGAGCGCACGGGTCGACGGTGAGTCCGCCGAACGAGTAATACTCGCCGTCATAAGCCGGCTCATTGCTGGGCAACGCCGCCCGCAGCGCCTTCAGTGCGTCGTCACCACGAGCACCGCGATCGTCGAACGGCGCCCCGAGAAGATCGAACTCCTCCTTCAGTGAGCCGACCCCGACGCCGAGGATGACTCGGCCGCCGCTGACGTGATCCAGTGTGCCGTAACGCTTTACGATCGCGAGCGGGTGGTGGTACCCGAGGACCAGGGTCATGGTGGCAAGGCGGATCTGTTGGGTGCGGGCGGCCACATAGCCGAGCGTGGCAAGCGGATCCCAGTACCGGGAGCCGCGGCGTGCGGCCTCGGCGCTGGGTATGCCGATGTGCTCGCTGCACGTCAGGTGGTGGTAGCCGAGCCGGTCTGCCGCCTCGGCGACGCGGCCGATGTCGGAGATCGAGGCGGTTTGCTCCCATGTCAGCGAAGCACCGGCGACGTTGGTGACGACGGGCGTCGCGATGGCGAGTTTCACTGCAGCGGCTCTTCGCCCGCCAGAATGGTGCGATGCATGAGACGGCCGCTGTCGGCGGGATATGGCAGGGCCCGGTGCATCGTGCCGGTGTTGCTCCAGATGAGCAGATCGCCGACCTGCCACTCATGCCGATACACGTACTGCGGCTGGGTAGCCCAGTCGCGAAGGCGCGCCAGCAGCGCGCGGCTTTCCTCCACCGCAAGTCCGATCACGTAATCTGCTGTGGCCCCGACCAGTAAGGACTTGCGGCCTGACTTGTGCGTCCAGACCAGCGGGCAGGATTTCGTCGGCGACTTCTGCCAGAAGGTGACTTCCTCGTAGCTCATTTCCGGGTTCACGTAGTACTGCGACCGCTCGGCACTGTGGACCACACGAAGGTCGGCGAGGGCCTCTTTGTCGGCCGCCGGCAGGTCGTCGTATGCCGCGTAGGTGTTGCAAAACTCCGTCTGCCCACCCGTTTCCGACAACTTGACCGCCCGCAGCAAAGCCGCGAGGTTCGGATACGGCTGCAGCGAGCCGTCGAAATGCCAGAACAGCGAGCCTTTCAGATACGCGGCTCGCTGGTTGACGCTCGAATCGAGCGAGATCTTGTAGATGCCGCCCTCCCCCTCGTTCGCCACAATGGTGCCGAGTGTCTGGGCGATGGTGACTTGCTGCTCGTCGCTGATCTGAAGGCCGCGGAAGAAGATCACGCCGCGCCGCTCGAGCGTCGCGCGGATGGTTTCGGCTTCGCGGCCGCTGAGGAGCGTGTCGACATCGGTTCTGATTTCGCTGCCGATTGCCGGTGTGCAGTCGATGATGTCGAGTTGCGCGGAGGAGGTCTTCATAGGTCAGCTCAATCGGGTCAGGATGGTGTTCGCCGATTGCTGTACCCGCGGCTGCTTCCACAGCTCGACGGCCAGCGACACGGTGATCAACGAGTACAGCAGGTTGCGCAGGTTTTCGGCGTCTTCGGGCAGCGGCTTGTGGTAGTCGAATTCATCGAGGTAGGCCACCGCGGCCTCGGCGTGCGGAAACATTTCGTCGTAGAACCCGCGGATCTGGTCCATCGAGCTGTTCACCCGCTTCACATAGCGCTGATGCCCGTCCTCGATGGCCCACTCGGCAACCAGGTGTTCGAGCTGCGAAAACTGTGGCGGCAGAACGGTACTCATGGGCCTGCTTTCGTCTTCTCGCCCGCCTCGACGTAGTCCGACACCACTTTGTGCAGGTGGCGTAACAGGATTTCCTCGTCGTTCATCGGGAATGTCGTCAGGGCTCCACTGTTCAGCATCGCCTGCACGCCTTCGCACGGGCTTGCGTCTTCCAGGATGATGTCGTTGAGGAACGTCACGGTCAGCTCTTGCCCCAAGCGCTCCTTGTGCGTGGTCGGTGGCTGGTAGAACATCTCCACTTCGAAGATGTGTGAGTGCGGCCCAGTGGGCCAGTGCGCGTGCGTGGTGAAACCGGACGCACCGAAGATCAGCACGAAGTTCGGAAAGAACTGAAACGAGTCGAAACCGTACTTTTCCGAGCGCGTGGGGTTGAGCCCCGGCGGCATCGGGCCGTGACCGTTGCGCTTGTTCCAGGGACCGGCGGCGCTCGCCTCCATCACGCACTCGATGGGCTTGGAATACGGGGTTTTTCGCGACGGCTCGCCTGCGAAGGAGAACATCCGATGCGGGCCTTTGAGCTGGTAGGCCAACGCATCGGTGAAGGGATTGGGCTTGTCCAGAGCCTCTTTGGCCTCCGCGGTGAGGTTCCCGAACGACGAGGCGTGCAGATAGGGGCCGTGGTAGCTCTCCGCGAAACTGTCGACGAAGATCTTCCAATTGCAAGCCAGCTCGGCCTTGAACCGGTACGCCTGATGCGGCCCGGCGAAGGGGTAGCCCTCGATGCCGTGCGCCAGCTCGCCGAGGAACGAGCGCAGGGATTCGGTGTTGTGCGGGTTGAGGTTGATGAAGATGAAGCCTTCCCACACATCGCACTGAATCGCGGGCACGCGGCAACTGTCGGGGTCGAAGTCGAGCAGCAGATCTTTGCGGGTGGGGGCGAGCAGCGAGCCGTCCAGGTTGTAGCGCCAGCCGTGGAAGCGGCAGTAGAGCACGGGCGCGCGGCCCTGCACTTCCTCGAACGGGTCGTCCCGCCACAACAGCTTGTTGCCGCGATGCGGACAGATGTTGTGGAAGGCGCGGATGACGTCGTCCTTGCCCCGCACGACGATCACCGATGTGTTCAGGACCTTCAGCTCGCGCGTGAAGTAGCTGCCGGACCGCGGCACCCGCTCGACGCGACCCACATAGAGCCAGGTCTTGGTGAAGACGTGCTCGCGTTCCTTCTCGTAGAACTCGTCGGACACGCAGTCCTCGAGCGAGACCGGGCCGCGCCCGAGCTCAGGGTAGGCATCGGTCCAATGGCCACTCGCGGGCTTGGTCACCAGGGTGTCTTGACTCATGGGGCCCTCCTCGGCAGAACGTAGCACTTGACCAACTGCCCGAAATAGGCCTTGAATTGCAACACGCTGTTGCATTTCTGGAACACCCACCATGGAACAAAACCTGCCGTTCGACCTCGATGCCCTGCTGATCTTCGGCAAGGTCGTCGAATGCCGCAGCCTGTCGAAAGCGGCCACGCTGCTCGGCATGCCCAAGTCCACGGTCAGCCGCAAGCTCAGCAAGCTGGAAGCCGATCTCGGCATCAAGCTGCTGCGCAAGAACACCCATCAGCTCACCGTCACGGACCTCGGCGAGAAGATCTACAGCCACGGCGCGAACATCCTGGCCGAGGCCAACGGCGTGCGCGCACTGGTGGAAGGCAGCAAGCACGAGCCCCAGGGCGAGCTGCGGGTTGCCATACCGGTGTTCGTCGGCATCGACTACGCATCGCGAGTCGGTGCCACCTTCCTGCAGCGCTATCCGAGCTCGCGGCTGGATATCCGGTTGGTGGACAACGTCGTTCACCCGATCAACGACGGGTACGACGTCGTCTTCGGACGCGGACCGCTGCAAGACTCGATGCTGATCGCTCGCAAGGTGTTCAGCCTGGAGCTGTTCTTGTGCGCGTCGCCGGATTTTCTGCGGCAGCTCGGGGAACCGATCACCGGCCCGGCGCAATTGAGCACTCTGCCGTTCATCGATTTCGGCCTCTCCGGCGGACCACGCAAGCTCACGGTTGCCAGGCACAAGCGTCGATACGAGTTGTCACCGATGGTGCGGGCGCGCGCCAACACCTTTCAGGTGTGCAAGCAGTACATCCTCGATGGCCTCGGCGTCGGCGCCATGCCCAACCAGATCATCTGCACCGACGAGTTGCGCGACGGGAGCATCGTGCCCGTGCTGCCGGACTGGACTCTCGAGCGGCTCGACGTGTACATGATTCACCCGTTCCAGCTGTCCTTCTCGACGCTGATCAGTGCGTTCTATGGCACGGCGTGCGAGATCATCGTCGAGAACTCGGCGCGAACTTGAGAAGACTCAAAACTGATCCGGTGTGGGGAGTTTCCGTTATGGTCAGCGGTGCTGCGTCGCTTGTGGGCGTGGGCCAGCCGGTGACAGGTGGTGCCCGGTTTCGATGATCTACCCGGCGAACGTCAACCCTTCGACGATGGCGGCGCATAGCCGCGATCGGTGCGAGCACTACCGCACGTAAGGCGATTGCTCGCCGTCGAAGTAGGCGCCACCGGGGGCGCCTCGGTTGGCTGGACGGCCGGCCACCTACTGGTGATGAAGCCCTCGTCGCCCTCAGCTCAGCAGAGCACGTCGACGTACACCGTGGTATAGAGAACAATTTGCGCCGGGTCGCGCCCGGAAATGCGGCTGGTACCGGGCGCCGTGATATCGGTGCCCGGCCTGACGGCGGTTACCATGCACTGGTCCAGCGGCAGGTGGCCGACCTTGTTGACGATGACCTTGAAGCCGTCGGCCGCCAATTTGTTGATTGTGTCCTGGGCCGAGTTAGGGCCCGCCGGCGCGGCGAGCACGGGCGCGGGCGCGGCAAGCCCGACGACCACGGCTACTTGGGCGGCCAGCATGACGAAAGTGAACTTGGACATTGTGGTGAACCTCGCTGTTCCATCTCTGTTTATCTGTGGCCAGTACGCCGTCCTTCGGTACGGGATGACTGCGTAGCTGGTTTGCAACCTGAATCACTTGGACCTTTGACAACTCCGCTAACGGGTTCTTTATGCGGTTACCCCGCGGTCGCGACGTCAGCCGACACCCGAACGAAGCGCATCGGTCGTCCTGACGACCGCCCGCTCATCCGGCTCGACTTTCACAATGCGCGACGACGTGCCGATCGCTGTCACCGCGATCCCCGACAGGGTCGATGACCGTCGGGCAGCGAGTCCACGATTTGACCACCTGCGCAACAGGATGCGCGATCGTGTCGGGTTCTTCGGGCACATCGATCTCCGATATCCCGTGCCGCCGGCAATACTCGTCGTTGTAGATCGTGTCGAAATAACGTTGCGGTCCGTCCGGGAAGACCGCGGCGACGGTGGTGCCGCGCGGGTAGTTGCGCGCGACCCAACCCGCCACCAGCGCGACCGCCCCCACACTCCAGCCGCCGCTGGCGTAGTAGGTGGCGGCAAGGGTGCGACACGCCCACACCGCTTCCGCCGGTGCCACCCAGTGCACCTCCGCGAATGCCCCGTAGTCGACATTGCGCGGGTAGATACTCGATCCCAGGCCCCGCATCAGGCGTGCGGCGGCGGGTTGGCCGAAGATGGTCGAGCCGATGGTATCCACCCCGATTAGCCGCAGGTTCGGGTTTGTGCGGCGCAGGACCCGCGCCACACCGGCCGAGTGCCCACCGGTACCCACCGAACACACGAGGCGCTCCACGGGTTTTCGTGGGCGCTTTTGTGCTGGTCAGCGATGATTTTTGTTGTGGCTGAAGGTTGTCGGCGTTTCGCGGTGAATTGAGGGACGCGCACGAGGTGTGGCTCTAGGTTTCGGGG
>Ga0210086_1000202_pt1 | contig 38146 bp, 35 predicted proteins | sample China_Galinas_PW_3_FD_184867 | JGI IMG/M metagenome (GOLD analysis project Ga0210086, IMG submission 184867) | Wetland microbial communities from San Francisco Bay, California, USA, that impact long-term carbon sequestration - China_Galinas_PWB_D2... | ecosystem: Environmental > Aquatic > Marine...
TGGTGTCATCATGGGCGAGTGATTGTCGAAACGATCAGCACCGCCCGCCGCTGGTCGATGCTGTTCATCGCGCTGTCCGCCACGCTTGTGCTGCAACGTCTTCATCAACGGCGCCGCCTTCCTGATCCCCACCCTGCACTCGACGATGGGGCTCGACCTGGCCCGCGCCGGCTTGGTCTCGTCGATGCCGAGCTTTGGGATGGTGCTGACGCTGATCGCCTGGGGATACGTCGTGGACCGGGTCGGGGAACGCTTCGTGCTCACCGTCGGGTCGGCGCTGACCGCGGCCGCGGCCTTCGCTGCTGCCGCAGCGCACTCGCTGGTCCTGGTGAGTGCCTTCCTGCTCTTGGGCGGCATGGCTGCGGCCAGCAGCAATTCGGCGAGCGGGCGGCTGGTCGTCGGTTGGTTCCCACCGCAACAGCGCGGCTTGGTGATGGGAATCCGCCAGACTGCCCAACCGCTGGGCGTGGGCCTTGGCGCCTTGGTGATTCCGCGACTGGCCCAGACGCATCCCCTACCGCGGATCGGGTCTGCTGTGGCGGATCCACACCGTCTCGGTCCTGCTGGTGGTGCCGCAGTGCGTGGTGTGGACGTTCACGCTGGTGTGGCTGATGACCGACCGCGGCTTCGGCGCGCTGGGCCGGATCGCAGCGGGCCGCTGGTCGGACTGGATGGGCTCGCGGCTGCGCCCGATCCCCATCATCGCCGTCGCCGCGGCGGCCACGATGATGGGGCTGGCGCTCACCGATGCACTGCATTCCTGGCTGAGCATCGCGATGATGATCGTCGCGTCGGTGGTCACCGTCAGCGACAACGGGCTGGCATTCACCGCCATCGCCGAGATCGCCGGACCCTTCTGGAGCGGGCGGGCGCTGGGCGCGCAGAACACCAGCCAGCTGCTCACCGCCGGGATCACGCCGCCGCTGTTCGGCGCGCTGATCGGCGCGGTCGGCTATCCGGTGGCCTTCGCGGTATGCGCATTGTTCCCGCTGGCGGCGCTGCCGCTCGTTCCCGTCGAGCAACCCGTCCGGCAGGACTGAAGTGCAGCCACGTTGGAATGCTGCCGCCGGCCCACCGATGCCGTGACTTGCCCCTCACCGCACGTCTCGGCTCAAGACGTCACCAAGACCCCCGGGTATCCTGCCCCGGGGATGGTCCGCAGCGAAAGGGCGTCCACAGTCGTAAGGAGTGAGGCGTTGGCGGGGATTCGGTACCACGCGCTGGTCGCAGTCGCATGCTTGGTAGCCCTGCTTGGTATGGCGCCCGCAGTCGTCCCGCAGGCGAGCGCCGAGCCCGACGCCGATCCGTAACCGGTTACCGTCGCGATCCACACCATCGAGCCGTTCGTCATGCAGACCAGCAGCGGAGAATTGACCGGTTTCAGCATCGACCTGTGGAGCCAGGTGGCCGAGCGCCTGGGGTGGGGCCACCGAGTTCCTGACCACCGACGATGTGCGCGGACAGTTGGCCGCCGTGGCAGACGGCAAGGCCGATGTCGCCCTGGGCGCGGTTTCGCTGACCGCCGAGCGCGAGAAGTCATTCGACTTCTCCCAACCCACCCTCGACGCCGGGCTGCAGATCATCGTCCCCGTGCAGGACACCCACCCCTCGGTGCCCGGGCTGGGAGGCTACCTGGACCTGCTGTTCTCGCGAACGATGCTCATCTGGCTCAGCGCCGCCATTGTGGTCAGCGTGATTCCCGCGCACATCTTCTGGTTCATCGAACGGCGCAGCGCCAAACCCGTGGTGTCGCGCTCCTACTTCCCCGGAATCCTGCAGTCCTTCGGGTGGGGTATCGGATCGCTGGTCGGCAAGACCACAACGACGGCGACGAGAACGTTCACCAGGGCACTGGCGATCCTGTGGGGTTTCGCAGGCATCGTCTTCATCTCGTTCTACTCGGCCAACCTCAGTGCCACCCTGACCGTGGCCAAACTCGATGCGCATATCAACGGGCCGGCAGACCTGTATGGGAAGTCGGTCGCGACCGTCGCTGACACCACCGCGTCGACGTTTCTTCGCAGCATGGGTATCGATGCCACCGAAACCAAAACCATCGACGAGTCCTACCGCCTGCTGCGCGAAGAAGGCTATGACGCGGTGGTCTTCGACGCACCCGCCCTGCGTTACTACGTCGCGCACCGCGGTGAGGGTGTCGCGGTCCTGGCTGGCCCGGTGTTCCAGGAGGAAGATCAGGGCTTCGTGTTCCGCATCGACAGCCCACTGCGCAAACCGGTCAACCAGACACTGTTCCGTATGCGGGAGGACGGAACGTACAACCTCATCAAGGAGAAGTGGTTCGGCGACGACATCGCCACCACTGCCGGCGACCTCAACTCGAGGCTAGAGCAGCCCCCGAATCCGCACGCCGACTTCACGAGTCGAGAACGTCTTGTCGCCGCGGGTGGCCAGATGCGCCGCAACGGCCTCGTCGACGCGCGCCGCCGCGACATCCTCCCCCAGGTGCCCGAGCAGCAGCGCCACCGACATCACCGCCGCCGTCGGGTCGGCGACGCCCTTGCCGGCGATGTCGGGTGCACTGCCGTGAACCGGTTCGAACATCGACGGATTCGTCCGGGTGGCGTCGATATTGCCGCTGGCCGCCAGCCCGATTCCGCCACATACCGCCGCTGCGAGATCGGTGATGATGTCGCCGAACAGGTTGTCGGTGACGATGACATCGAATCGTCCCGGGTCGGTCACCATGAAGATGGTGGCGGCGTCGACGTGCTGGTAGCCGACCTCAACGTCGGGGAACTCGGCGCCGACCTCGGCCACGGTGCGCGACCACAGCCCGCCCGCGAACGTCAGCACGTTGGTCTTGTGCACCAGCGTCAGATGCTTGCGCCGCTTCTGAGCCCGGGCGAATGCGTCACGGACGACGCGGCGCACACCGAAGGCGGTGTTCAGGCTCACCTCGGTGGCGACCTCGTTGGGTGTGCCGACCCGGATGGCGCCCCCGGTTCCCGTGTAGGGGCCCTCGGTGCCCTCACGGACGACGACGAAATCGATCTCGGGGTCGCCCGCCAGTGGGCTGCTCACCCCCTTGTAGAGCCGGCCCGGGCGCAGGTTGATGTGGTGGTCGAGCTCGAAACGGATCTTCAGCAGCAGGCCACGCTCCAGCACCCCGCTGGGCACCGAGGGGTCGCCGATCGCGCCGAGCAGGATCGCGTCGTGGCCGCGCAGCTCGTCGAGCACCGACGCGGGCAGCACCTCTCCGGTGGCGTGGTAGCGGCGGGCGCCGAGGTCGTACTCGGTCTTGTCCACCCCGGGTAGCACCGCATCGAGCACCCGCAGGGCTTCGCCGACGACTTCCGGGCCGATTCCGTCGCCCCCGATTACAGCCAGTTTCACGACAGATCCACCACTTCCAGGGTCACCGCGCCGACCGCGGCGCCGATCGTCGCCCGAACGTCGGCCGGCACGTCGCGGTCGAGGCGCAACATCACCGTCGCGCCCTCACCGCTGGTGTCCTGGCTCATCTGGGCGGCCAGGATGTTCACATCGGCACCGCCGAGCAACGTGCCGATCTTGCCCAGCGCTCCGGGCTGGTCGGTGTAGTGCAGGACCAGGTTCACCCCTTCGGCCCGCAGGTCGAAGTTGCGCCCGTTGATCTGCACGATCTTCTGGACCTCCTGCGGCCCGGACAGCGTGCCGGCCACGTTCACCGTCGCGCCGTCGGGTCCCACGACGCGCACGTCGACGAGGCTGCGATGGTTGGGGCTTTCGGACAGCTGCAACAGGTCGGTCTGCAGACCACGTTCAGCCGCCAGCCCCGGAGCGTTGACGAACGTCACCTGCTGGTCGGTCACGGTCGAGAACAGCCCGCGCAGTGCCGAAAGTTTGAGCACCTCAACGTCTTCGGAGGCCAGCTCACCGCACACCCGCACCGACAGGCTGGCCGGGGCCTCGGTGGAGAGCATGCCGACGAGCAACCCGAGTTTGCGGACCAGGTCCAGCCACGGCGCGACCTCCTCGCTGACCACACCGGCGCCGACGTTGACCGCGTCGGGAACGAACTCCCCGGCAAGCGCAAGTTTGACGCTCGCGGCGACATCGGTGCCGGCCCGGTCCTGCGCCTCGGCGGTCGACGCACCCAGGTGCGGGGTGACGATCACCTCGGGCACCTCGAACAAAGGGCTGTCGGTGCAGGGTTCGGTGGCGAACACGTCGAGCCCGGCGGCGCGGACGCGCCCGCTCTTGACCGCATCGGCGAGTGCGTGCTCGTCGATGAGCCCGCCGCGGGCGGCGTTGACGATCACCACACCCGGCTTGGTCTTGGCCAGGGCCTCCTTGCCGAGCAGACCCGCGGTCTCCGGGGTCTTGGGCAGGTGCACGGAGATGAAGTCCGCGCGAGCCAGCAGGTCGTCGAGGCTGAGCAGCTCGATGCCCAGCTGTGCGGCGCGCGCCGGCGAGACATAGGGGTCGTAGGCGACGAGCCGGGTACCGAATGCCGCCAGCCGATGGGCCACGAGTTGGCCGATGCGGCCCAGACCCACGACGCCGACGGTCTTGCCGAAGATCTCGGTACCCGAGAACGACGAGCGCTTCCACGTGTGCTCCCGCAGCGTCGCGTCAGCGGCCGGGATCTGGCGTGCAGCGGCGAGCATCAGCGCCAGCGCGTGCTCGGCGGCACTGTGGATGTTCGATGTGGGCGCGTTGACCACCAGCACACCGGCGGCGGTGGCGGCGTCCACGTCGACGTTGTCCAGACCGACACCGGCCCGGGCGATGATCTTCAGTCTGGGCGCGGCGGCGATCACCTCGGCATCGACCGTGGTAGCCGAGCGCACCAGCAGCGCGTCGGCGTCGGCTACCGCTGCCAGCAGTTTCGGCCGATCGGGACCGTCTACCCAGCGCACTTCGACCGCGTCTCCGAGGGCCTCGACGGTCGATTCGGCGAGTTTGTCGGCGATCAATACAACGGGCAAATTCACGCGGGCCAGCCTAGCGTGGCGACGATGCGGTCCGACACGGACCGAGGAGGAGCCCCGCAATCGGACCTAGTGTGTGTCACTCTTGGCACGACCATCGGCTGCTGTGGGGTGTACTGGACAGGTGGATGTCACCGTCGTCGGCAGTGGTCCCAACGGGTTGTCTGCTGCCGTCATCTGCGCACGCGCCGGGTTGTCCGTGCAGGTTCTGGAGGCGCAGCCCACCTTCGGCGGCGGGGCGCGCAGTGCGGCCGATCCCGAGTTCACCGGCGTGCGGCACGACATCTGTTCGGCGATCCACCCGCTGGCGCTGGCCTCACCGTTCTTCGCAGAGTTCGACCTGGCGGCCCGTGGCGTGGAGTTGGCGGTGCCGGACATCTCCTATGCCAATCCGCTGCCGGGCAGGGCCGCGGCGATCGCCTTTCACGACCTGGACCGCACCTGCGCCGCGTTGGACGACGGCGCGTCGTGGCGCCGTCTGCTGGGCCCGCTGACCGGCGGTGCCGACGCCGTGCTGGGGCTGCTGCTCGGAGACAAACGTTCGATTCCCACCGGTCTGCCCGCCACGATTCGGCTGGCGCGACGAATACTCGAGCAAGGCACCCCGGCCTGGGGCGCGTTGCGCGGCGAGGACGCCCAGTCGCTGTTCACCGGAGTCGCGGCGCACACGATTTCGCGGATGCCTTCAATAGTCGGCGCCGGCGCCGGCCTGATGCTGGCCACCTTGGCACACACCGTCGGCTGGCCGGTGCCGGTCGGTGGCAGTCAGGCCATCGTCGATGCGCTGATCGCGGATCTGCGCGCGCACGGCGGAGTCCTGCATACCGATGCCGAAGTGACCGCACCACCGTCGGGCGTCGTCCTCTACGACACCGCACCCACCGCGCTGCTGCACATCTACGGCGACTCGTTGCCGGCCCGCTATGCAAAGGCACTGCGCCACTACACCTTTGGCCCCGGTGTCGCGAAGGTCGACTTCGTCCTGTCCGCCGACATTCCGTGGTCGGATCGCCGCCTGGCCGAGGTGGCCACGTTCCATCTGGGCGGCACCCGCGCCCAGATGGCCCACGCCGAGCGCGAGATCGGCGCAGGCCGCCACGCCGAATGGCCGATGGTGCTGGGCGCATCCCCGCACACCGCCGACCCGGGTCGCGTTGACGCCCGGGGCCGCCGGCCGTTCTGGACCTACGCCCACGTTCCCGCCGGCTCGACGGTCGACCAGACCGGCGCCGTCACCGCGATCATGGAGCGGTTCGCACCCGGCTTCTCCGATATCGTCGTCGCCTCACGCAGCGTGCCCGCCGCACGGATGGCCGACCACAACGCGAACTACATCGGCGGCGACATCGGGGTCGGCGGCAACTCGGTGGTGCGGGCCATTGCCGGGCCCACGCCGCGGGTCAACCCGTGGACCACGCCGATTCCCAAGGCGTACCTGTGCTCGTCGGCCACCCCGCCCGGCGGCGGCGTCCACGGCATGGCCGGTTACTTCGCCGCGCGGACGGTGTTGCGCAAGGAGTTCGGGCTGGCCCTGCCGGAATTGCGGCCCTGACCCGAGCCGCGAGCTAGTTCGACACCTGCTCGAAGAGCAGCGCGAGCTGCGCCGGGGATACCGACACACCGCACTGGTTGCGCATGTCTTTGAGCGGACTGGCGATGTTCTGAAGATCGAAATACTCGTTGGGGTGCGATATGAAGTAGCCCCGCACCGTGGACTTCGCGGCCTCCGGCGGCTGATCGACCGCGGCGGTCAGCACATCGTTGGCGCCCGGATGATCGGCCAGGTACCCCCCGGCGGCGCTCAACACTCCGCTGGCTGTGGTCGCGAGCCCGCTCGCGCTGCACGGTGCGGCGTTGGCCGTTGGGGCACCCAAGCCGAGCGCAACACCGACCGCTCCAACCACCAGTGCGCCGGACCACCCACGACGCGCAATTTTGCTAAACGTGTCCATTGCCGGGCTCCCTTGATGTCTGTCGGCCGAAATCACCTGAAGCGTGCCACAGCGCCGCGCGCCGTGCTGGCAATACCCGCGCCACCGATGGTGCTCGGCCATCGTCGGCGACACCGGCAGGCGCGGCCCCAACGGTGCCGCGAACTCGCCGTTTACCGATGCCGTCGTTGGCGCCGCAATCGCTACGATCACCGGTGCGCGCTACTTCGACGACCTAGCATCAGCAGGCGTGACCACCTCCCCGCTCGCCCCCGCCAGCGAGGCTGGCACAACCCGCGTTCCCGTGCCGTTGCGTGAACGGCGCTACGACTGGTTCTTCATCATCGCGTTCGCGATCTTCGTGGGCTCCTCGTTCACCGGTGACATCGTCAACATGGTGGCCCGTCCAGATCCTGACTCGGGCTTCATCTTCGCCCGGCTGGTCTATCACGTCTATGCCGGCGATGCCGATCCGCTGCTGATCGCCAATCCGCGCTTCCTGCAAGTCGGGGCCAGCATCTCGGCGCTGGTGTTCGGGACGTTCTACCTGGTGGCGATCTACGCCTTCGCCAAGGGACGCGAATGGATTCGGCTCCCGTCCTTCATCTACACGGGGATGATCGTCCAGACCACGTTCATCGTGCTGATGGTCGGCTTCACCGGTGACGCAACGTTATTCCGCGCGGTGTGCGGTGCGGGTTACGACGGCTTCGACTACACCTTCACCAACGTGGCCAGGGTGCTCGCGTACAACCTGCCCTACATCGTCGTGCCCGTCGCACTAACCGCACGAATGTGGCGGGCGCATCCGTTCACCCGTCCGCCCACAAGTACATAGGAGCGCCGAAACGGAATTCCCGGCCGTTGCCCCCACGGGATGACGGCCGGGAATTCCGTTTCGCGAGAAACCGCTACGCGGTTTCGGTAATCGGCCGGTCGACCCAGCTCATCAGGTCGCGCAGCTTCTTTCCGGTGACCTCGATCGGGTGCTCGGCGTTCTTCTTGCGCAGCGCCTCGAGCTCCTTGTTGCCGCCCTCGACGTTGGCAACGAGCCGCTTGACGAAGGTGCCGTCCTGGATCTCGGCCAGGATCTGCTTCATCCGCTCTTTGGTGCCGGCGTCGATGATGCGCGGGCCGGACAGGTAGCCGCCGAACTCGGCGGTGTCGGACACCGAGTAGTTCATCCGGGCGATACCACCCTCGTACATCAGGTCGACGATGAGCTTGAGCTCGTGCAGCACCTCGAAGTAGGCCAGCTCGGGGGCGTAGCCGGCCTCGACCATGACGTCGAAACCGTTCTTGACCAGTTCCTCGGTGCCGCCGCACAGCACGGCCTGCTCACCGAACAGGTCGGTCTCGGTCTCGTCCTTGAAGGTGGTCTTGATGACGCCCGCGCGGGTGCCCCCGATGCCCTTGGCATACGACAGCGCCAGTGCCAGGCCCTCGCCGGCGGGGTCCTGCTCGACGGCGACCAGGCAGGGCACGCCTTTGCCGTCGACGAACTGGCGGCGCACCAGGTGGCCGGGCCCCTTCGGGGCAACCATGCCGATGGTGACGTCGGCCGGCGGCTTGATCAGGCCGAAGTGAATGTTCAGTCCGTGACCGAAGAACAGCGCGTTGCCGGCCTCCAGGTTGGGCTCGATGTCGCCTGCGAAGATCTCGGCCTGCGCGGTGTCAGGTGCCAGCAGCATGATGACGTCGGCCCACTTGGCCACCTCGGCCGGGGTGTCGACGTCGAGGCCCTGCTCGGTGACCTTTTCCCGCGACTTGGAGCCCTCCTTCAGACCGACCTTCACCTGCACACCGGAGTCGCGCAGGCTCAGCGAGTGCGCATGTCCCTGGCTTCCGTATCCGATCACACCGACCTTGCGGCCCTGGATGATCGACAGGTCGGCGTCATCGTCGTAGAACATCTCGATTGCGCTGGAAGACACGTTGACTTTTTCCTTCTGTTTGATTTTCTTCAGTTGGGGCTTATTTCGGGGCCGTCATCGCGCGCGGACCGCGTGACAGTGACACCACACCGGACTGCACGATCTCGCGGATGCCGTAGGGCTCGAGCACCCGCAGCAGCGCTTCGAGTTTTTCCGGCGTGCCGGTGGCCTCGATCGTCAGGGATTCGGTGGAGACGTCGATGACTTTGGCGCGGAACAGGTTGACCGCCTCGATCACCTGGCTGCGAGTGCCGGCGTCGGCGCGCACCTTGATCAGCGCCAGCTCGCGGGCCACCGAGTTGTCCTCGTCCTGCTCGACGATCTTGATCACGTTGACCAGCTTGTTGAGCTGCTTGGTGATCTGCTCGAGCGGGGTTTCCTCCGCCGTGACCACGATCGTCATACGCGACATACTCTTCTGTTCGGTGGCACCGACCGCCAGCGACTCGATGTTGAAGCCACGCCGGGAGAATAGTGCGGCCACCCGGGCGAGCACACCCGGCTTGTCCTCGACGAGCACCGAAAGCGTGTGCGTCGTACTGGGTCCCGTAGTCGCCATCAGGCTCGCCCCTCCTCGTTGTCGTCGAACAGCGGACGGATGTCGCGGGCGGCCATGATCTCGTCATTGCCGGTGCCCGCGGCCACCATGGGCCACACCTGGGCGTCGGCGCCGACGATGAAGTCGATCACCACCGGGCGGTCGTTGATGGCCCGCGCTTTTTCGATGACGTCTGCCACATCCTCTTCACGCTCGCAACGCAATCCGACGCAGCCGAGCGCCTCGGCCAACTTGACGAAATCGGGGATGCGGTGGCTGTGAGTGGCCAGGTCGGTGTGGCTGTACCGCTCCTCGTAGAACAGCGTCTGCCACTGACGCACCATGCCCAGGTTGCCGTTGTTGATTAGCGCCACCTTGATCGGCACCCCCTCGACGGCACAGGTGGCCAACTCCTGATTGGTCATCTGGAAACAACCGTCACCATCGATGGCCCACACCTCGGCGTCGGGGCGAGCCATCTTGGCGCCCATCGCTGCCGGGACGGCGAAGCCCATCGTGCCGAGACCACCGGAGTTCAGCCAGGTGCGGGGGTTCTCGTAGGAGATGAACTGCGCAGCCCACATCTGGTGCTGGCCGACACCGGCGACGTAGATCGCGTCCGGCCCGGCCCTCTTGCCCAGCTCGGAGATGACGTACTCCGGGCTCAGGCTGCCGTCGTGCTGGGGGGCGTAGCTCAGCGGAAAAGTGGAGCGGATACCGGACAGGTACTCCCACCAGTTGTCGAGATTGGCTGTGCCGCCGCGCAGATTGGTTCCCGAGTCGCTTCGCTCTGCCCCGTCGATCTTGCGCAACGCCTCGATCAGATCGACGATCGCCAACTTGACGTCGCCGACGATCGGCACGTCGGCGTGGCGGTTCTTGCCGATCTCGGCCGGGTCGATGTCGACGTGGACCACCTTGGCCTCCGGGGCGAAAGAATCCAGCCTGCCGGTGACCCGGTCATCGAAGCGTGCGCCGAGGGCGACGAGCAGGTCGCTGCGCTGCAGCGCGGCCACCGCGGCGACGGTTCCGTGCATCCCCGGCATGCCCAGGTTCTGCGGGTGGCTGTCCGGGAAGGCGCCGCGCGCCATCAGGGTGGTGACCACCGGGATGCCGGTGAGCTCGGCCAGGTCCAGCAGTTCCTCGGTTGCCTCACCGCGGATCACCCCACCGCCGACGTAGAGCACCGGCTTGCGCGCCTCGGCGATCAGCCTGGCCGCCGCGCGCACCTGCCTGCTGTGCGGCTTGGTATTGGGTTTGTAGCCGGGCAGGTCGATCTCCGGTGGCCAGGAGAAGGTGCACTGGCCCTGCAACACATCCTTGGGGATGTCGACCAGTACCGCACCGGGACGTCCGGTCGCGGCGATGTGAAATGCCTCGGCGATCACCTGCGGGATGTCGTCACCGTTGCGCACCAGAAAGTTGTGCTTGGTGATCGGCATCGTGATACCCGAGATGTCGGCCTCCTGGAAGGCATCGGTGCCGATCAGCGTGCGGCCGACCTGCCCGGTGATGGCGACGACGGGGATGGAGTCCATCTGCGCATCCGCCAGGGGGGTGACCAGGTTGGTGGCGCCGGGACCCGAGGTCGCCACGCACACCCCGACCTTGCCGGTGGCGTGGGCGTAGCCGCTGGCCGCATGCCCGGCGCCCTGCTCGTGGCGAACCAGAACATGGCGCAACTTCTTTGAGTCGTACAGCGGGTCGTAGACCGGCAGCACCGCGCCGCCGGGGATGCCGAAGATCACCTCGACGCCGAGCTCCTCCAGCGAGCGGACCACCGACTGCGCGCCGGTGAGCTGCTGTGGGGCAATGTTTTTCGGCGTAGCAGTGCCCAACTTGTGGGCTGCCTGGCCGGCGGTCTGCGCGGTTGCAGTACCGTCGGCTGCGGTGGACGCCGCCGGCGGCTCAGGGGCTCGCGTGGTGGGTGCGCTCACGATATCCTCTGCGTCCTCTTCGTCGATTCGTGTGGGATGTTTTCCTTCGGGCAAGAAAAAACCCCCGTCAGCATCGGCGGCTGTACGAGGGTTGCGCGCTGGTGCGGGTGGCTATGCCCGGGTTCGGACAAGCGCGGCACCAACGCGCTTCCCAATTACTACGAGCAATCCGCCGAACTTCATAACTTGCGACGGTAGCCTCCGCACAGGTCAGGCGTCAAATCCCGGTCCGGACCGACGTGTACCGTGGCCCCGATGCGATGATGCAGGCATGGCTTCCGGTCCCTCCCCTCGCCCCGCATCGGCGGCCGGTGCTCCGGTGGTGATCCGGATGTCGCCGATAGCGCACTTCGCCCCCGGGTTCCTGGCGCTGTGCCTGCTGGTCTCCATACCGCTCTTCCCCATCTGGGGTGCTGTGCTGCTGATCCTGCCGATCGTTGCCTCGGTGGCGATCGTGCGCCTGCGCACGGTGGCCGACCGGGACACGGTTACGGCGCGCACGCTGCTGGGCAGTCGGTCGGTGGCGTGGCAGGACGTCGAGGGATTGCGCTTCACCAAGAGCTCGTGGGCTCGCGCTCAGCTGCGCAACGGTGAACAGCTGCAGCTTCCTGCGGTGACGTTCGCAATGCTGCCGCTGCTGACCGCGGCCAGCGGCGGGCGGGGCCCGGGCCGACCAGGATGATCGCGGCCACGGCCACGATCAGCACCGCCGAGTATTCGATGCCCCCGGAGCCGAAGACGACGACATGGCCGTCCTGCTGTTGGGCGGCCAGGACCACGAACAGACTGTTGATCAGATAGGCCAGCGCTCCCGCGGCGGCCAGGGGCGTGAACAATCCGAGGATCAGCAGGACACCGGCAGCGATCTGTGCGCCGGTACCCAGGTAGGCCAGAAGGCCAGCATGCTGGTAGCCCGCATCGGAAAGCCCGATCCTGAACCCGTCGATGCCCTGGCCGCCCCACCAGCCGAACGCCTTCTGCAGTCCGTGACCGACGAAGACCAGACCGATGGCCACGCGAAGCAGCAGTAGACCGAGGTCCTGGGTGCCGCGGCGGCCCGCGGCCTTGGCGCTTTCCTCGGCGTCGAGCGGCTCGATCTCGATGGGCCCGGCCTCGGATTGACCGGCGTCGGTGTGCGGCTGGACGTATGGCAGCGGCTCCGGATCGTTGAGCAGCCCGTAGCCGGTCGACGCCGCGGAGCCCGGGATCCCGGAACTGTAGTGCGGGATCGTCGTTGTCTCGAAGTCGCCACCGTAGGTGGCCGACGGAAGATCGTCCTCGGGGTCGACCAGCTGGGCCGACGCCGGTCGCACGGAGGAATCGTCCGGTCGCTGCCAGCGTGGATCCGGGGCTTGACTCGTCACACAGGTCAGAGTAAGGGCAATCCAGCGCAAAGCGGGGATTTGAGCGGCGCTTTTGGCAGACAATATCGCCTGGATGCGCTCATGATCGCGGGCCGCCGCGCGGCCCGTCGTGGCGAATACCGCCGCTGTATCCGTAACCTGGCGAGCATGCGAGTGCGTCGGCCGGTCTCTGCGGTGATGACCGCGGTGTGTGCGGCAGCGGTCGTGTTGTCGGGCTGCGCGAAGTTCAACAACGCGATCTCACAACCGTTCACCACGCCACCGGAGATGGCGCCCGGCATGACGTCGACACCTCCCCCGCCGCCGCCGCTGCCACCCAAACCGTTTCCCAAGGCCTGCCCCGCGCCAGGGGTGATGCAAGGTTGTCTGGCCAGCACCAGCGGGTTGATCATGGGCCCGGACAGCAAGACGGCATTGGTCGCCGAACGAACCACCGGCGCGGTGAAAGAGGTGTCTGTCAGCGCCGAGCCGAAGGTGAAGACCGTCATCCCGGTCGATCCATCCGGCGGCGGCGGGCTGATGGATATCGTGCTGTCGCCGACCTATTCGCAGGACCGTCTGATGTACGCCTACATCAGCACGCCGACCGACAACCGGGTGATCCGGATCGCCGACGGCGACGTCCCGAAGGCCATCCTGACCGGGATCCCCAAGGGCGCCACGGGCAACACCGGCTCCCTGATCTTCACCAGTCCCACGACGCTGGTGGTGCAGACCGGCGACGCGGGTAATCCCGCGCTGGCCAACGATCCCAACTCGCTGGCCGGCAAGGTGTTGCGCATCGAACAACCCACGACGGTCAACCAGGCCCCGTTGACGACCGCACTGTCCGGAATGGGCGACGGCGGCGGCATGTGCATCGACCCGACAGACAAGTCGCTCTACATCACCGACCGCACGCCGAGCGGAGACCGCCTGCAGCGGATCGGGCCCGACTCCAAGGTCTCCTTAGTATGGACCTGGGCCAACCGCCCCGGCGTGGCCGGCTGCGCGGCGTTGGATGGAACCATTCTGGTGAACCTCGTCAACACCAAGCAGACCGTCGCGGTGCGCCTGGCGCAGGGTACCGGCGCGGTCACCGGCGAGCCGGAGGTGGTCCGGCAGGACACCCACGGCCACGCCTGGGCGTTGCAGGTAGCCCCGGACGGGAACATCTGGGGCGCTACGGTTAACCGGACCGCCGGCGATGCGGAGAAACTCGACGACGTCGTCTTCCCGCTCTTCCCGCAGGGCGGCGGCTTCCCCCGCAGCAACGCCGACAAGACCTAGGCGCGACGTCGCCAGCCCAAAGGCCGGGACGTCTACCGAGCCGGTGCCGGATGGCGTTGAGGCGCAGGTAATTCGGTGTCTTCGTTGACTCGGTCACCGGACCGACTCCGGCGCGCATCAGTTTCATAAAGGAAATGGCACGACCTTGTGTTGCCTCGGTGACCCGTTAGCGTCTTGGTGACCAATCAGGAGCGTCAGAGACGGGGATACGTTGCCACCGAACATCGATCGCCCGGCGGCCACGTCGATCGTGAGCGCCGGACTGATCGTCCTCGGCGTCTCGCTCAGCCCGTTCGCTGCGGCCGACCCGGCACCGAGCCCGGGCGTGCCCTGTGGGCAGATCCTCGAACAGTTCGCCACCTCACCGTCGACGATTCCCGAGGCCCTCGGCGGTGCCACGACAGCGATAGGCGACGCACTGCCCGACTCGACCGCCGTCGTGCCCGCTGCTCCGGCTGCCGCTGCTGCGCCGGTTGCCGAGAGTGCCCTCGGCCCGCCCGCACCGGCGCCGGTTCCCGTCGCCCCGGCTGCAGTTCCCCTCCCCGCCGCGCCGGCGGCAGTTCCCGTCCCTGCTGTGCCGGTGCCGGTGCCGGCCTCGGCGCCGCTCGCCGTTCCTGTCGCAGATGTCCCCGCGCCACTGCCCGCACCCGCGCCGGTTGCCGCACCGGCACCGGTTGCGGCTCCGGTAGCAGCGCCCGCACCCGCTCCGGCGGCAGCACCGGTACCCGATGCCACACCGGTGGCCGACATCGTTCCCGCTCCACCGATCACCCCTCCCGTCGAGGCTGCGGAAGCCCCGCCCGAAGCCGCTCCGGCCCCCGTACCGGAGGCCGCACCGGTCGCCGACTCCCCGGCCCCGCCGCCGGCCGCACCCCCAGCCCCAGCTCCTGTTGAAGCAGTCCCGGAAGCCCCGCCCGCGCCACCTGCCGTCCCGACCGACGCTGTTGTGCCCGCACCCGAGGCCATCGCCCCCGTCGCCGCCCCTGAGCCGATGCCCGATGCCGCCGCGGCACCGGCGCCCGAAGCCGCCGCGGCACCCGGGGGCGTACCGCTGGCCGCACCGGTGGTGGACTCCGCGGCCGCGGTCCCGGCTCCGCCCGTGGCGGTTCCGGTGGTCGCGCCACCGGCGGCCGCACCGCTGGCCGCACCGGTCCCGGTAGTTCCCGCACCCGCTCCCGCACCAGCGATTATCCCCGCACCAGCACCTGCGATTCCGGCCGCGATCACCACGTTGCCCGACACCGCGGCGCTGGCTCCCCCGCTGCCCGTTCAGACGCTTGTCGACGCGGTGCCAGGCGGTCGACTGCTACCCACCGAAATTCCGGTACCGCATGATCTGGTGTGCGAGGGCACCGCCTGGTCGGAAAAAGCCCCCGCGGCACCCGCCCCGAATCCCGAAGTACGGCAGCACTTCTCCGATTGACCGTCGGTCGGTCAAGACCTTGCCCGGGCAAGCGCGTCGACCAGGTGGGAGATGCTCTCTGAGAAGTCGTGTCTGCGTGGGGTGGCGAACCCGACGACCATGGCTCGGTCGTGGGGGCCCCTGGAGTAGCGGCCGAGCGTGTGCAGCGCGAGCCCGGACACGTCGGCTATCCGGACGACCGCCTCGTCGTCCGGCACCGGGACGACGCTGTGCAGGCCCGCCGGAATTCCGGGCGGCATGATGCCGAGGTCGCCCAGCGCGCGTTGGAGGCGGTTTCGGCGGGGGGCATACAGTTCGGTGGGCAGCACCAGCCAGCCGAGGCGAAGGTGCGGGTCCAGGGTCTTGCTGGTGCTGCCGATGTAGATCACGTGATCGGGATCGGAGCGCTGCAGCGCGGCGATGGGGCGCTTGTCGAAGCGGAACTCTCCGTCGTAGTCGTCTTCGATGACGAAGGCGTCGTGCCGCGTGGCCCAGTCCAAGAGGGATAGGCGCCGTTGCGGAGCAAGGGTGCCGCCCAGGGGAAATTGATGTGCCGCGGTCACCACCGCGGCGTCGACGGTGTCATCGAGCTGTTCGACGACGGCTCCTTCGGCGTCGACTCCGAGGTCCACCACCTGCAGCCCGGCCGCCGTCCACACGTCCGGGGCCGCGGGTAGGGACGGGTCCTCTACCGCGACCGTGGTCCGCCGAAGACGGCGAAGCACCGTGGCCAGCAGGGTGCACGCGCCGCGAAAGCCCGAGCAGACGACGATGTTGTGCGGGTCGGTATCGACGCCCCTGGCCCGCGCAAGGTAGGCCGCGACCGCGCTGCGCAACTCGATGGTTCCGGCGTCGGGAAATGCCCCGGGGTGGCTCTCGGCGGCGGCGGCCCCGTGGCGGGTGGCGTTGAGCCACTTCGCCGTCGGGAAGGATCCACGTTCCGGTCTGCCCGGCCGCAAGTCGAACCGCGGCTCGCCGGGCACCTCGAAGGAGGCGGCCGGCATCGCCTCGTGGGTAGCGCGCGCGACAAACGTGCCGGATCCCTGAGCGGCGGTGAGCACCCCTTCGGCGACCAGGGAATCGAAGACACTCACCACAGTGTTGCGCGAGACCGCCAGATCGGTGGCCAGGACCCGACTCGAGGGCAAGCGGCTTCCGGATGGATAGGCACCCCGCGCAATCGCGTCACGAATCGACGCTTCGACAGCCGCGGCCTTGCCGGATCCACCGGCACACGGTCGGACAAGACCGTTCACTGGACCAGAATATCGGTGTGGAAGTGGACCTGTCCAAGGGGCCACTTGGCTCCTAACGTAGCCATGCAGGTAGTTGGACGAAAGGCTGTTCCACAGTGCGCATATTTCTGGCAGGCGGTTCCGGTGTTGTCGGCAGGACATTGATTCCGCTGCTGTGCGATGCCGGACACACCGTCGTCGCGACCACCCGGACCCCCGAGAAGACCTCGATACTCGCCGATCTGGGCGCCCAACCCGTGCTCGTCGACGTGTTCGACGAGGCCGCCGTGCGGGCAGCCGTCCAAGCCGCGCGACCAGACTCGATAGTCCATCACCTCACCGACCTGGCCGCCGGCGACTCCACCACCAATGCCAGGCTGCGCACGACCGGAACCCGCAACCTCGTCGCCGCCGCGCGCGCCGCGGATGTCGACAACATGATCGCCGCCAGCATCGCGTGGATCTACGAATCGGGGCCCCGACCCGCCGACGAGGACCAGCCGCTCGACCCCGACAACACCGAGCCCAGGCGGACAACCATCGACGGGGTCCGCGCACTCGAGGACTCCGTGCTGGACCTGGCGGGCGGGATCGTGCTCACGCTGGGGCTGCTCTACGGCCCCGGAACCTGGTACGCGCGCGACGGCCACTTCGGACACGCGGCACGTGCGGGAAGACTGCAGCCGACCGAAAGCGTCGCATCCTTCCTCCATGTCGAGGACGCCGCCGCAGCCACAGCCGAGGCGCTGCACTGGCCGGCGGGCGTCGTCAACGTCGTCGACGACGATCCCGCCGCGGGCACGGACTGGGTTCCGGTGTTCTGCACAGCGCTCGGCGCACCGGTCACCCCCGCCACCGGCACGCTTCATCTACGCCGACCGGTGTCCAACAGGCGGGCGCACCGCCTGGGTCTCACCCTGCGCTACCCGTCGTGGCGGCAGGGTTTCGCCACCCTGTGACGGGGTTGGCCCCCAGCGTCGGTCACCTGAGAACCAGCCGTGCCCGGGGTCAGCCCAGACCGACCAGACCGGGATCGAAGGTTGCCCGCGCACCGATCGACGCTGCCGCGGCAGAGACGACCAGGGCTGCGTCGCCCTCGTGGCCCTTGGGGAAGACGATTTCGGCGCTGTCGGGGCCGTCACGGTGGGCCATCAGCCAGTCGTAGAGCAGCCAGTCCACCGCACAGGTCACCGCCAGCGGATCGGCTTCCGGCGAGCGCGCCGCCGACACCACCGACCGCAGTGCGTCGCGATGTTCGGCGCGGGCCCCTTCCTTGTTCACCCCGGAGCTGTCGAACAACAACATCGATAGCGTCAACGGAAAGCGTTGGCCCGCTTCGGTGCGCACCACCCAGCGGCCCCCCTTCCAGGGCTTGTCCGGGTCGACCTGGTCCATTTCCCCGAACCCGCCGATGACCCCGATGGCGGGGTCGTCGAGTTCCCCATCCAACGGAGCCGGCCCGAGCAATCCCAGTGGTTGGCGCGCGCGGATGGAGAACAGTGCAGCGGTACCGATGATTTTGCCGGCCCGGACATCGGCGACCAGCCCGGCCTTCTCCAGGGCCGCAGCGTATTCGAAACACAGCCTGTCCAGCGTGCGATGCAGCTCGAGCAGATCGTCGCGCTCGGCAGCGCCGGCCGGTGACCGGCCGCCGCCGAGAATCTCGCCGAATCGCTGCGCGGCGATGATCAGCGCGTCGTCGAGGGCCTCGAGGTGGGTCGCCACTAGGCGGTCGGGCTCGTCGTCATCGGCGACGAGGGCCGGTAGCGACGCCGGCGCACCCGACGGCCTCGCCCAGAAGAAGCCGATCTGGCCGTCCGCCTGAACGATTCGCGGCCTCACTGTGGCGCACCGCTCGTCGCGCCCCCGCTGGGCGACCGCCGCCAGATCACCACGCGGTTGTTTCCCGAGTCAGCCACGGCCAGCGCCTCGCCACGCATCGACAGACCATACGGCCAGCACAGCGTGTCGCGCTGCACCGACGCCCAGCGGTTCTCGCCGTTGGAGGCGAAATCCGGTTGTGCCAGAACGTGGTCGGCCCCCTGGCCGTCTGTCGGCATACCATCCCACAGCAGAATCCGGTTGTTCGCGGTGTCGGCGAGCGCCAGCCGCTCACCATCCAGGCACACCGCGTAGGGAAAGCGAAACCGATCCGCGGTATGTGGCCCGTAGGGCCACTCGTTAGCGGTCGTGAAATCCGGTTGGCCCAGCACCATGTCGGCATCGCGGTCGGCAGCCGGCGGGGTTGCCCAGCCCAGCACCCGGTGATCACCCGCGTCGGCGATGAGCAGCAGATCGTCGCGTCCGGTGATGTCATGTGGCCACCGGAAGCTGGCCGGACCCACGGTGCCGCCGCGGTTTTCCTCGCGGGCGGTCGCGTCGGGCTGGCCGACGATGATGTCGGCGGGTTGATCCGGCTCGGGGATCCCGTCGTTCCAGCCCAGCACCCGGCGGTTGCCGGTATCGGCCACCCAGAACCGCGAGCCGACCATGGCGATGCCGAAGGGCCAGTAGAACGTCGACGCCGAACACTGTCCACCCCGGTTCTCCTGCACCGAGGATGCGTCGGGCTGGCCCAGCACCACATCGGGTGCTACGTCACTGGTTTGCGGCACGGTGTTCCACACCAGAATCCGGTGATGCCAGGCGTCGGCGACGAGGAGCCGCCCATCGTGCACCAAGACCCCGGTGGGCAGGTTCATCCCCATCTCCGGTCCCCGTCCGCCCGCCGCCGGCCCCTCGGTGTCGCCGTCCGGCTGGCCCAACACGACATCGGCCGGTTGCTCGTCGTGGCCGGGGATCTCGTGCCACACCAGCACCCGATGGTTACCGGAGTCGGCCGCCACAAGCTGACTCTCACCGAGGAAGACCCCGCGCGGCGAATACATCCACGCCATGGAGGGCTTCGCCGCGGGTAGCGCCAGCCCCCCGGGCGCGGGCGCACCCAGCCACACCGCCGGTGCCCACCCGCCGGTCAGATCAACCGAGGGAGCGACATCCGGGCGCGTTCCGAATCCGCCGAAGCTGCCGGGCCAGCGACCTTCGGCCGGGTTGTTGTGCCGAACGGTGTAGCGGCTCATCGGGTGGGCATCTTCACGGGTGGGAGCATCATCGGGTGGGCATCTTCACGGGTGGGAGCATCACAGCCCGACACGGATCCAGACGTCGCCGTCGTCGACCCGCAGCGGAAGCTGCTCGAGCGCAGCCCCCGGCGCACTGAGGCACTCCCCCGAGCTCGCGTCGTAGCAGAAGCCGTGCCACGGGCAGGTCAGGGTGCCGTTGTCGAGGTCGAGTACAGCGTTGTCCAGCGGCAGCGCCTCGTGCGCGCACTCGTTGCGGTAGGCCGAGAGCCGCTGGCCGGCGTTGACGACGATCACGCCGGTCCGCTCGCCCGCGGAGGTCGTCAGTGTCACTGCCGACAGATCGTCCACCGCAAGCCCGGCGGCCGGCCCGAGCTTGACCCATCCCTCACCAGCTTGATCGCGGCCCATCCGCAGGGACTCCAGCGGAATCAGGGTGGGCGTGGGCTCGTTCGTCAGCACCTCGACCCCGTCGATCGACGGAACACCCTGTACCAAAGCCTCTTCCACCAGGTTGCGCAGCGTCACCGACGACATCGAGCAACCGTTGCAGGCACCCTCAAGCCGAACGTAGGCCGTACCGTCCTCGACCCGCGCCAGGGTCACGTCGCCACCGTGGCTGTGCAACTGCGGCCGCACCGAGGACAACACCCGGTTGGCGTGGGTCACCGGGTCCGGGCGCACGATACCGTGCAGCGACAGCAACAGATGCACCACCGGGTCGTCCACCAGGTCGAACAACATCTCACGGGCAGCGTCGTTCTCGCGCATCCGGCGCACGATGGTCACCAGCCCAGCGCGATGGATGGCCTCGATCGCCGCCTTGAGCTCGTCGGCCACCTCGCGGGCACCGGAGTCCAGGCCGGCCAGCGCGGCAACCGCGTCGTCGACCCGCTTGGCCAGATCCTCCAAGGCCGGGCCAGCGCCCGGGGGTGATCCGGCCGCCCGCTCACTGGTCGTCGACATGACGCTCCTCGGTTGTATCTTGCTCGGCCTCACTGCGGCTCAACGTCTGCTGGCGGGCGATCTCATCGAGCACACCGCGCACGGTGCGTACCGAGTCGTGGTCATCGAGTTCCTCGAACAGGAAACGCGCCTCGTAGAGCTTGGCCTTCGCCTGGTCGAAAGCGCCCAGATGAGCAAGGACATTGCCCTGATTGGCCAGTACGCGGGCCCGCCCCACCGGATCGGTGTCGCGGCCACGGGCCGCCAGGACCGCTTCATAGAGTTCGACCGCCTCCACGAGGTTGTCGGCCTGGTGCTTCGACGGTGTGTAGACCAGCGAATTGGCAAGGTTGAGCTGCACACTGGCCCACTGTTCGGGGTACTCCTCGCGGGTGTACACCTTCAGCGCCGAGCGCAGGGATTGCGCCGCGACCCCCAGCCTCAGCTGATCGGAGGCTTCCGTCATCGGCATGGTCAGGTATGCCGTCGCCAGGTCGGCGTGCGCGGCGGCCCACAGCAGCGGCGCCTCCTCGCGCAGTACCAGCTGAAGTGCCGAATGGTAGTGGGGCACCGCCGAAGCCAGCAGCTCCGGCCCGTCCTGCGCCTGTTCGTGGAGCAGCCCGGCCAGCGCCAGGTACAGCTCGGCCCGGGCAACCCGGAGGCCCTCGGCACCGTTCAGGACCCGCAGCGCCTTCTCGAACCGTGCAATGGCATCGGGCCGGCCGGCGTGAGCCGCGATCGAGGCCGACGCACCGAGCAGGACACCGCGCAGCGGTTCGGACGCCCCGGCCGCGTCATCGGCCGCCTGGTCGAGCAGCGCGATGGCGCCAGCCGCATCGCCGTCCTGGAACGCCTTGCTGGCCTGCGTCGAGCGAACGATCGCGGCAAGCTCCCCGGTCGCGGTCCCGACGTCGGGCGGTGCATCCGAGCGCCCGAGGGCGAACAGCACCACGTCGACCATCACCCCGAATTCTCCCAACGCCGACCGTAATTCGCCGACATCCTGCGCGTCGGGGTCCATGACGAACCGGTTGTAGCGGCTGATCGGGTCGATGCCTTGCAGGTGGGCCAGCGCGCCCTCGCGGTCACCGGCGAGCGCCAGCTCGTGGGCCCGCAGCGCGGATGGCCATTGCGGTACCTGGCCGGCCAGCAATGCCACCCGGGCGGCCTCGGTGTCTGGCGACGCGGGGATCAGCAGGTAGCCCAACGGAAGTGCGAAGGCTCCCAGCGGCTGCGGACGGACGGCGAGAACGGCTGGATCAGCCAGGCCGGGATCGGTGGACACTGTGGTCACGATCTTTCCTCTTTCACCCGTTGAGGGGTCCACGGATATCACGCTCGGCGGCGCGTTTGATCAGGTTGGCCGACAGCTCGGCACGGGCTTTGGTGGCATGAGTGTCGATACGCTTGCGGACCACCCCGTCGGCGAAAACGACCACGATCTCGACCGCCCACCGGCCGCGTTCCTCGACCACCACCGTCTGTACGTCGACCGCCTCGTCGGCAGAGCTGTCCTTGCGCACAGTCGTCTTCGGACGGACGGGAGGCTCGTCACACATCACGATCACCGCGCCGACTCCAGCGGGATTCGCAGCGCTTGTTGTGCATCGTCCCAGAATGCACGATGTACGCCGATGACAGGAGCGTCCTGGAGTACCTCCCGGACCAGCAGGGAACGGTCCCCCGCCGGATTGCGCTGCTTGAGCAGCTGCCCCCCGCTGCGCGGTCCACGCAGCGGGATCAGCCACAGGTCACCGTCGCGGACCACCGTCGCGAGGGCATCCGACGGGAACCGGCTGGCCGCCACCGCCGCATCCAGCCGCAGGTAGCCGTCGGCGGTGAACTCGACCGGGACCTCGTCGGGGGTGCGCGGCCGCAGCGGACCCAGGTACTCGGCCTCGACCAGGGCGATCACCTGCTCCATGGCGGCCTGCACCGGCTCGGTGAGCTCGGCACCCAACTCGACGCCGGCCGCCTCGATCAGGAACACCGTGATGTCGGTCGGGCAGGCATCGCCCAGTGCCCAGCGCGCGAAGGGAATCGCGTGGTCCCACCGGAACGAATGGGTGTGCAGCCCCTGCAGCGGCGGCAGATCGGCCAGTTCCTCGCCGGGCACCCGGTACACCGTGCCCGCCTGCGCACCGGTGGCCGACGCGTCGACGATGACGACCCGCTGTGCGCCGCGCATCTGGAAGGCGACGTCCATGCCGGCCGTGCCACCGTCGACCAGCCGGGCGCCCTCGGGCACGCCACGTTCCCAGAGATGACGGACGAGCACCGGCCCCACGCCGTCGTCGCCGCGCAGCAGGTTGCCGCAGCCGACGATCAGGACCGCACACCCAGGCGGCCGAATATCCACATGAGGGGATTGGATATCGGAACCACCTGGGCCGCTGCGGGGTTCGGGCGAATCGGGATCGAGCGCCGGATTCACACCATTCCGTTGATGACGAACTGCGAGAGCTCCTTACCGGTCTTGCCGTCGTAGGCATGCACGGTGCACACCAGGCAGGAGTCGAAGCTGCGCGCCACGTGGCCGAGTTCGACCGGATCCTCGGGGTCGACGATCGGCGACCCCACCAGCGCCTTCTCCATCGGGCCCAGCACGTCGGCTCCGTCGCGCGGACCGATGTTCCACGCCGTGGGTGTCACCACCTGGTAGTTCTTGATCTTGCTGTCCTCGATGACGATCCAGTCGGCCAGTGCGCCCCGGGCCGCCTCGGTGGCGCCGAAGCCCTTGCCCTCGGCGTGCTCGATCGGCTTGCTGTAGAAGCTCTCCTTGAGATCGAGCTGGTCCAGCCACCCCTTGACCCACTTGTAGTACTTGGGACCTTCGTGCATGCGGGCCAGCTGGCGCACCATCACGCTCGGACCGATCTTGTTGTAGATGTCGATGAACAGCGGGTCGTTGTCCTGGTGTGGTGTGGCATTGGGGCCGGCGGCGGCCATCCGTCGGGCCAGCGGTCCGGTTTCCAGCGGGATGGCGCCCAGATCGCCGACGTTGTAGCGCGGCGACTTGGCCCAGCTGTACTTGCCCTGCTTCTTGCCGGCCTCGGGGTCGATCGGGTTGGTCTCACCGTCGAAGGGGTGCAGGGCCTGGCTGCCCTCGTAGAACGAGTGGGTGACGTCCTCGCGCACATTGGCCTGATCGAACTCGTGCCACTGCCCCTGGGCGAACACACCGCCGCGGCCGATCAGCGCAGCGTTGCGGCCCTCGATCGTCGGGTTCTCGTACAGGCTCGGCTCGAAGTAGGTGCCGGTCGAGATGTAGTTGCCCACACCGGCGCCGTACTTGTCCAGGCCCACGTCCAGGCAGTACCGGATGAAGAAGCCGCAGTCGCTGTTGTACTGCGCCTCGTTCTCGTCCACCCAGGCCAGCACGTCGTCCCAGGTCTTGTTCTCCAGCCAGCGGTCCACACTGCAGCCCAGCCACCCGGCCTCGAGCCAGTTGTCCTTCCAGTGCTCCAGAATCGCGAGCGAGCGGGTGACGTCGGACAGGGTCGGAGCGCTCATCACGCCGCCGGGGACCATGAAGCTCGAGTGCGGCCACTGCCCGCCGAAGATCGCGTAGACCTCGACCGGCTTGTTGGACAGCACGACGCCCTTCTGGTAGCTGGTGCCCACATAGGGGGCGAAGCGACGCACCGCTTCGTCGTACAGTTTGGACTTGGCGTAGTTCTTGTTCGTCAGGTCGATGGCGAACAGCGCGTAGAAGTACCGCGGAATCGACTGCAGCGTCTCGCAGGCCTGGCAGATGTTGCGCACGAGGGTCGCGTTCGGGGGCATGTGGGTGCGCCAGGCGGTGTCCAGGGCGTACGCCGACTTGTACAGGTGGCTGCCGCCGCAGATCCCGCAGATGCGCGGACACACGACGAGGCCTGCCTGAGGGTCCTTGCCCCGCAGGATGATCTCGAAGCCGCGAAACATCGCCGCCTCGGTCCAGGCCGAGGTGACGACACCGTCGTCGACGGTGACTCGCACGTCAAGGTCACCCTCGACGCGGCCCAGCGGGCTGACGTGAATGTCGAGTGCGGTCATACCAAGTCCTCCAAAAGAATTGAGCTGAACCAGGGCTGGCGGTTTGGGCTGATCGTGGGACGGTGGCTAGACCACGAACATGTCTTCTTTGGACCACTGCGGCGCCGCGATACGGGCGGCCGCCGCGTGCGCCATGTACGTGAGGTGGTCGGACCCCTCCGGGACCTCCTTGGGGATCAAGCCACTGACCTTCTGGGTCTTGAACAACGTTCCCGGCGCGAGGTCGAAGTGCGGGAACTCCGGTTCGGTACAACCGATGCACGGCATGCCTGCGCGGGTCTTCGACGACTGCCGATTCCACAGGATGCGATTGCAGGGCGAATGGGTCATCGGGCCGCGGCAGCCGAACTCGTAGAACAGGCAGCCGGTACGGGTGCCCTCGCCGAACGACATGGTCGACTGTTTGTACTCGAAGAACTGCACACGGGTGCAACCGGTCTGGGTGAACGTCTTGAAGAAGGTCTCGGGCCGGTGCAGCTCGTCGAGTGCGATGTCACCGGCTCGGCCGGTGGCCAGCGCGACGATGATCTGGGTGATCCAGTCCGGGTGCGCGGGGCAACCCGGGATGTTGATCACCGGTAGTCCCATCTTGGAGCGGAAGTTCGGGCCGAGGAACCCGCCCTTGTCGCGCTTGTGGAACTGCAGGCCGGTGGAGGCCGACGGGTTGGGCTCCATCGCGGGGATGCCACCCCAGCAGGCGCAGTCCCCGATTGCGACCACGATCTGGGCCGCCCCGGCCAGGTCGGTCACCCAGTCCTTCATCGGACGGTCGGCGAACATGTCCATCCGGCCGGTGCCGTCGGGCGCCTCGATGACCGTTCCCTCGAAGACGAAGATATCGAGCGGACGTTCGCCTTTGGCGCAGTCCCAGAACAACTTCTGGGCATTGTTACCCAGCTCGAGGCCTAGGGACGGGTGCCAGATCAGATCCAGACCGAAGTCGACGATCAGGTCTACGACGTTGGGTTCCTCGGCATTGAGAAACGACATGGTGTTGCCACTGCATGCTCCTCCCTGAAACCACAGAACGGAAGCCATACGGAACTCCTCTCAGATGACGACCCAGGGCGAGGCCGAGAAACGGTGATGACGAGCTGAACCGACGGTGCGCGGCGGTGTGGGTCGAGCACTCATCTATTGGCCCACTCGGCGACCGAACGAACGGGCGACCTGGATCAGGAATCCGAGGCCTCGGGCCACATCCCGGTCTCTGGAGACCTTCCACAGCCCGAGCAACCCCTTCGGGCCGGGCTCGACGGCCGCGGCAGTCTTGCCTTCGACGATGGCGTCACCGAGCTGGGCCAGCACGCCGGCGGCCTGCGGGTCGGTCAACCGCGAGGTGAGCAGGGTGTTCAGTGCGGGGGTGGCACCGACGAGCGCCGAGGACAATGTCCCAAGACTTGCCGCCAGCCCTTGGATGTCAACACCTTTCAGCGATTCCGCCCCGGATGCCGCACCGGTCAGTGCGCCCCCTCTGATTTCGGTGACGGTCGCCGACAAACTGTCGGCGATCACGTCGCCGCGCCGCACGAAGCCGTCCAGCGCGGTGACGAGCACCGCCAATATGTCGGCGTGGTCGAGCAGGGTGTTCAACGCTTCCGCGACCTTTGGGTCGTCGAGCCGGTCACGAACCCGATCACCGGGTGACACCGCGACCGCCTGCCCGTTAGCCGTCATGCAAACCTCCCGGGTCGCCACTCCTGGCAAATGTGGCATCAATCACAAAGCTAGCGTTGCCAGAAGGATCTGCCTATCGCTTTAGCGCAACACCTGTCAGGATTACGCAGAGTTGGACGCGGTGAAACGCGACCGGTTCGATGGAGGCTTGCGTGACCAGCGCATATCGCATAGCACGCAGACCGTCGTCACACCGACGGTCAGGTCCACGCTGATGTCACGGTTGACCCGCCTGGGCTACATCGACGTCCGACGCACCAGCAACCCGGTCCGCCGCAAAGTCCGGTCCCGGGGCGTGCCGCCGGCGCTGGCGAACAAGGAGATCTTCTACACCGAGGACGTCGGCGAGGCCTCCCGGCTGATCGCCAAGACCCTGGGTCCGCTGAATCTGGCGGTGGGTGCCGACGAGGTGCCGGGCTTTGCCGCCACCATGCACGGGGTGCGACTGCGCAACGTCAGCATGCTCTACCTCGACCTGCATGTGGCCGCGTCGGTCCACATCCCGACAATGGGTCCCTACTACGCGGTGCACATGCCGATGAACGGGCGCGCACTCGTCGAGCACCGCGGCCGAGGATTCGAGGCCAACACGATCCGGTCCCTGGTGACCAGCCCCGGTGTGGGGTTGCGCGCCGCGCTCGAGCACGACTGTCCGCAGCTCATCATCCGCGTCGAGGAGCGGGCGATGGCCGCACATCTGACTCGGTTGCTCGGCCGCAGCCTGCCCCGGCCACTGGTCTTCGAGCCCGAGTTCGACATCGCAACCGAGGCGGCTATGCGCTGGCATGCCGCCGTGCAGCTCATTCACACCGAGGTGTTCCACGAAGGCTCGCTGGTGCAGCGCGGGCAGGGCATCGGCGCCGTCGAGGAGTTCGTGATGAGCAGCCTGCTGCACCTGCAGCCCTCGAACTACCACAGCGAGTTCCTCGCCTCACCCCTGCCCGACCAGCGCCGGACCGTGGTGCAGAACGCGATGAACTACATCGACGACCACCTCGCCGAGCGCATCACGATGGAGGCCGTCGCCAAGGCGGTGCATATGAGCGTGCGCTCGGTCCAGCAGGGTTTCCGCGAGGAGCTGGGCATGACGCCGATGGCCTATGTGCGCGAACGCCGCCTGGAGCGGGTGCACGAGGAGCTGACCGACGCAATCCCCGCCGACGGCGTGACCGTCACACAGGTGGCCGAGCGCTGGGGATTCAACCACCTCGGCAGCTTTGCGGTCGAGTACCGAAAGCGTTGGGGCGAAGCACCTTCGGGAACCCTGCGCCGCTAGAACCATCCGCGTCCGCGATATCGGTGCGGACGGCCGCCGCAAGCGAATCCTCAGTCGGCCTGGGCGCTGCCGAGCCCGTCGAGCGGGATCGTCACCGTGACGGTGGTCCCTACCCCGGGCCGCGATGGCAACCAGCGCGCGGGAGTGCTTGACGACGTTCTGAAAGCACTCCTGGGCAATGCGATACAGCGCGACCTCGACATGTTCGGGTAGCCGCTCGTCGACGAGGTCGAGCTCGAGATCGACCTCGGGGATCGACGCCGCCAGGCTGGCCAGGCCCCCGGCCAGGCCGAGGTCGTCGAGCACAGGCGGACGCAGGCCGCTGATCGCCGACCGCGCCTCGGCAAGGGTGAGATCGACCAGATCGCGGGCCTTCTCGAGCTGCTCGGCCGCTGCGGACTGGTCCGCAGCGTCGACGGCACGCGCCGCGGCATCGAGCCGGTAGGTCAGCCCGACGAGCCGCTGCGAGATTCCGTCGTGGATGTCACCGGCCAGCCTGCGCCGCTCACTCTCCTGCGCGGCGATCACCTGCTCGGCGAAGTCCTCGTGCGCCCGCTCGCGGGCCGATACCTGCCGGTGCAGCCGGGCCTGGTGCAGTGCCCCGGCGATCAGCCGGCCGATCACCAGCAACAGCTCGATATCACGCGCGGTGAAGTCCCGTCGCTCGATCGTGTGCACGTTGAGCACACCCACCAGCCCGCCCGGCTCGGTCTCCATCGGCACCGAGGCCATCGACGTGAAGTCCTTGCCGCGCAACGCCGCAATCGGCACATAGCGGGGATCGGCCTCCTTGTCGCTGACGATCACCACCGGTTCGCGGTGGCTGGCCACCCATCCCGACACACCCGAACCCAGCGGCATGCGGATCAGGCCCACCTGTTCATCGAAGGGCGGCGTTGCGCCCGCCAGCGTCAGCGAGCGATCCGTGTCGTCGAGGACGTGGACGAAGCAGACGTCGGATGCCGTGGCCGCGGTGATCATCTGCGCGACCGCCGCGGCCATCGGCTCCACCCCCGGGCCGCTGGATGTCGCCGCGATGATGTCGAGCAGCAGCGCGACCTCCCGGTCGGCGTCGACCAGGCCGCGCACCGCGTGCGCGCTCAAACCTCCGGATGGGTTCATCGAAAAATCCCCTCTCGCAGGGCGGTTGCCGCGGCACTCGTGCGATCGCTGACGCCGAGCTTGCGGTAGATCGAGCTGAGGTGCGTCTTGACCGTCTCCTCCCCGATGACCAGCTTCGAGGCGATCCCCCGATTCGACAGGCCGGTGACCACCAACGACAGAATCTCGCTTTCCCGCTGGGTCAGCCCGTGCCGCGCCCCCGGCCAGAACTGGTCGCTCTGCAGGCGCGCGGCGGTTTCGGCCGCACGCGCGGCCAGGCCGGCGTCGATGGCCGTCGAGCCGGCGTGCACCCCTTCGAGCTGGCGCACCAGTTCGTCGCTGCTGATCCCCTTGAGCAGGTATCCCGAGGCGCCCACCCGCATGGCCTGGAACAGGTACTGCTCGTCGTCGTAGACCGAGAGCAGGATCACCTTGCGGCCGGGGTCGCGCTCCCGGATCTCCCGGCACAGGTCGAGCCCACTGGCACCCTGCATCCGCACATCGCACAACACGATGTCGGGCCGCAGGTCGAGGACCACCGCCATCGCCACTTCGGCCCCGACCGCTTCGCCGACAACCTCGACCCGCCCGGAAAACGGTGCGAGCATCGCCTTGAGACCCTCGATGACCATCTCGTGGTCGTCGACGAGAACCACGCGCACGGGACCGTGCGTGGGAACTGCAGCCGTCATGGGTTCACGGTAGTGCCGGGCCGGCCGACCGTCACTAAGATTGCCGGAAGACCCCACTCGCCCGGGCCCGTCATCCAGGCCGAGTCGACACCGATCGGAAACTGAAAAATCCTTCGCCACAGCGAGTTACACTGACACACGATTGCTGCATCCATCGGGGCCGACACGGCGGGTGAGGGCGGGATCCACCCCCGTATCCCCTGATCGGGGGATGCCCCCGGCAGCTCGCCGGGCACATACTGCGCTCGTGGCCCCAATGCGAGTGGACACCATCCACCGGAATCGGTCCTTCTGGTGGGACCGGGCGCGCTGCGCGCACGCAGACGTGCCCGCGCTGGAGGCCGTCATCTTTGACATCGACGGCACGTTGGACGCCGAAGCCCAGGACGGCCTGCTGGACCTGATCTGGGGCCTGCACTGCGCGGACATCCGCATCGCGATCACCACTTCCGACCGGCGCGCCCGCTTCGAGCCGAGGATCCGCCAGCTGATCGGCGACGGCGTGGTCGAGGTCATGGTGACCGGCGACGACGTGGCACGTCCCAAGCCCGACCCGGAGGCCCATCGGCGCGCCCTCGACGAACTCGGCGTCCACCCGGCCAATGCGATGGCCGTCGAGGATTCCGCCGAGGGCCTGCGCGCCGCACGAAACGCCGGACTGGCCACGGTGGTCGTCACCACCGACCACACCCGCAATCAGGACTTCACCGGCGCCGCCGCCGTGGTGCACGGCTACGACGGCCCCGACCCGCTGTCGGTGCACCGATGCCGGCGCCTGCGTGAGCGCTGGTGGATCGGCCACCAGCGGTTGAGCGCCTGACCGGCCCGACAGCCGGCGGGACTAGCTGCTCTGGCCGCAGGCCACCAGCACCAGTTCGCGTACGCGCGCGGCGTCGGCCTGGCCCTTGGTCGCCTTCATCACCGCACCCACGATCGCCCCCGCCGCGGCCACCTTGCCACCACGGATCTTCTCGGCGATGTCGGCGTTGGCCGCCAGCGCCTCGTCCACGGCGGCCTGGATCAGGGAATCGTCGCGGACCAGTGCCAACCCGCGATCGGCCATCACCTGCTCGGGCTCACCCTCACCGGCCAGCACCCCTTCGACGACCTGGCGTGCCAGCTTGTTCGACAGCTTGCCCTCGTCGACCAGGGCCACCACCTTGGCGACCTGGGCCGGGGTGATGGCCAAGTCGGACACCGCTTGCCCACCCTCATTGGCCTTCTGAACCAGGAAGTTTCCCCACCATGCGCGGGCCGCCTCACTAGCCGCACCGTGCTTGACGGTCGCTGCCACCAGCTCGACGACACCGGCATTGACGAGGTCACGCATCACCTCGTCGGAGACGCCCCACTCCTGCTGAATCCGCCTGCGCGCCAGCCACGGAAGCTCCGGGATGGCGTGGCGCAACCGCTCGACCAACTCGGCGCTGGGAGCCACCGGTTCCAGATCGGGCTCCGGGAAGTAACGATAATCCTCGGCGGTCTCCTTATCCCGACCCGGCGAGGTGTAGCCGTCCTCGTGAAAGTGCCGCGTCTCCTGATGGATTTTGCCGCCACTGCCGAGAATGGCTGCCTGACGGCGCATCTCGTAGCGCACGGCCACTTCGACGCTCTTCAGCGAGTTGACGTTCTTGGTCTCGGTCCGGGTGCCGAACTTGGTTTCGCCGACCGGCCGCAGCGACACATTGGCATCGCAGCGCAACGATCCCTGATCCATCCGGACATCGGAAACACCCAATGCACGCAACAGATCCCGCAACGCCGTCACATAGGCGCGCGCGACTTCCGGCGCCTGCGCGCCGGCACCCTCGATCGGCTTGGTGACGATCTCGATCAGCGGCACCCCGGCGCGGTTGAAGTCCAGCAGCGACGTCGTCGCCCCGTGGATGCGACCGGTCGCGCTGCCGATGTGGGTGAGCTTGCCGGTGTCTTCCTCCATGTGCGCCCGCTCGATGCTGATCCTGAAGGTCGTCCCGTCGTCGAGCGGCACGTCGAGGTGACCGTTGATGGCGATCGGTTCGTCGTACTGGGAGATCTGGTAGTTCTTCGGCATGTCCGGGTAGAAGTAGTTCTTCCGGGCGAAGCGGCACCACGGGACGATCTCGCAGTTCAGTGCGAGTCCGATCCGGATCGCCGACTCCACGGCAGCCTCGTTGAGCACCGGCAACGCACCCGGCAGGCCCAGACACACCGGGCACACCTGCGTGTTGGGTTCGGCGCCGAAGCTCGTCGAGCAGGAACAGAACATCTTCGTGGCCGTCGACAATTCGACGTGCACCTCGAGACCAAGGACCGGGTCGAACCGTGCCACGACCTCGTCGTAGTCGAGCAGTTCGGCTTTTCCAGTGGCACCGGTAGCGATCGTCACGGTGTCGAGTCTAGTTGGCGGCCTCTCGCGCGCACCGAGTGTGAAGCTGTGGCGAGAATTCGGCTGGAAACTCGCCACAGGTTCACACTCGGGGAACAGGGGGGGCCGCCGGCAGTGTCCTCGCCGACGGCGTCAATGCCCGTATTGACCGCTGGCCGGCAGGCTGACCACCAGCAGCGACCGCGATGCCGTCGCGCCGTTGTTGGCGAGCCTGTGCGGGCACTGCGCATCGAGGCGCAGCGAGTCCCCCTCAGCCAACTCGACGGTGTCGGTCTCGATCTGCACGGTCAGGACGCCCTCCTGGGCGATGACGATCTCCTGGCCCAGCTCGGCACCGGTGTGCGCGCCGGGCTCCAGCCGCAGTTCGGCCACCTCGATTCCGTGCTCGCGACTGCGATGCAGCTGCCGGCGGGTGACACCCGGCCCGATGTCGAGTTCGACCTGGTCGGCGCGTCGCACGACGGTGGTGTCCGGTGCCCGGTCGGCGTGGAAGAGGTCACCGAGCCTTTCGTGCTCAGCCCACACATGCGCCGAACGTGAACCTGTGGCGAGTTTCCGGCCGATTTCTCGCCGTGGTTTCACGCTCGCGACAGGACGGGTCGCTACGCGGTGCGTATCAGCCGAAGAACGCGGCAGCGTCGTCGTAGCGGCTCTGCGGCACCAGCTTGAGTTCACGGGTGGCGTCGGCCAGCGAGACCCGCCCGATGTCCTGGCCACGCAGCGACACCATCATCCCGTGCTCGCCGGCGTGCGCAGCGTCGGCGGCGTTGACGCCGAACCGCGTGGCAAGCACCCGGTCATAGGCCGTCGGCGTGCCCCCGCGCTGCACATGGCCGAGCACGGTGACCCGCACTTCCTTCTTGATCCGCTTCTCGACCTCGACCGCCAGCTGCTGGGCCACCCCGGTGAACCGCTCGTGGCCAAACTCGTCGGTGCCGCCCTGGCGAAGCTGCATCGACCCTTCGGCCGGCTTGGCCCCCTCGGCCACCACGCAGATGAAGTGCGACTCGCCGCGCTGGAACCGCTTCTTGACCAGCCGGCACACCTCCTCGACATCGAAGGGCTGCTCGGGGATCAACGTCATGTGCGCACCCGAGGCCAGCCCCGCATTCAGCGCGATCCAGCCGGCGTGGCGGCCCATCACCTCCACCAGCATCACCCGCTGGTGCGACTCGGCGGTGCTGTGCAGCCGGTCGATCGCCTCGGTGGCGATCATCAACGCCGTGTCGTGACCGAATGTGACGTCGGTGCACTCGATGTCGTTGTCGATGGTCTTGGGCACCCCGACAACGGGAACGCCCTCCTCGGACAGCCAGTGGGCGGCGGTCAGCGTGCCCTCTCCGCCGATCGGGATCAGCACGTCGATCCCGTTGTCCTCCAACGTCTGCCTGATGTCGTCGAGGCCGGCGCGCAGCTTCTCGGGGTTGACCCGCGCGGTACCGAGCATGGTGCCGCCCTTGGCCAGCAGCCGGTCATTGCGATCGTCGTTGCGCAGCTGGATACGGCGGTCCTCCAGCAGGCCCCGCCAGCCGTCGAGGAAGCCGACGACCGAAGAGCCGTACCGCGCGTCGCACGTCCGCACGACCGCACGGATCACGGCGTTCAGGCCAGGACAGTCGCCACCTCCGGTGAGAACTCCGATGCGCATACCCCTATCTTGCCCGCTGACTCCGAGCCAGGCAGCACATCCACAGCTCGGGAGCGCGAAGGTCCGACCGTCAAACGGCTGACGGCAACGGGCCGCGGGCGGCCTCGTAGGCGGCCCCCACCCGATAGAGCCGGTCGTCGGCCAGCGCGGGGGCCATGATCTGCAGGCCGACCGGCAAGTTGTCGTCGGGTGACAGTCCCGACGGCACCGACATGCCGCAGTGCCCGGCCAGGTTCAACGGCAGCGTGCACAAGTCGAACAGGTACATGGCCAGTGGGTCATCGACCTTCTCCCCCAGCCGGAAGGCGGTCGTCGGGGTGGCCGGCGACACCAGCACGTCGACGCTGCGATAGGCGTTGTCGAGATCGCGCGCGATCAGGGTGCGCACCTTCTGGGCCTGGTTGTAGTAGGCGTCGTAATATCCGGCCGACAGCGCGTAGGTGCCAATCATGATGCGGCGCTTGACTTCTGGACCGAACCCGGCCTCCCGGGTGAGCGCCATCACCTCCTCGGCGCTGTGACTGCCGTCGTCGCCGACGCGCAGGCCGTAGCGCATCGCGTCGAAGCGGGCGAGGTTGCTCGACACTTCCGACGGAAGGATGAGGTAGTACGCCGACAGCGAGTAGTCCAGGTGCGGGCAGTCCACCTCGGTGACCTCGGCACCCAGCGCGGTGAGCTGCTCGGCGGCGGTGTTGAACGATGCCAGCACACCGGGCTGGTAGCCCTCGCCGCTGCGCAGCTGCTTGACCACGCCGATTCGCACGCCCTTGAGATCGCCGTCGGCCCCGGTCTTCGCCGCGCCCACAATGTCGGGGACCTCCGCCCGCACCGACGTCGAATCCCGGTTGTCGTGCCCGGCGATCACCGCGTGCAGAAGCGCGGTGTCGAGCACAGTGCGTGCGCACGGTCCGCCCTGGTCCAGCGACGACGCGCAGGCCACCAGCCCGTAGCGCGACACCGTGCCGTAGGTGGGTTTGACGCCGACGGTGGCGGTGAGCGCCGCGGGCTGGCGGATCGATCCGCCGGTGTCCGAGCCGATGGCCAGCGGCGCCTGGAACGCCGCGAGGGCGGCCGCGCTGCCGCCCCCGGAGCCGCCGGGCACCCGCTCGGTATCCCACGGGTTGCGGGTGGGCCCGTAGGCGGAGTTCTCCGTTGAGCTGCCCATTGCGAACTCGTCCATGTTGGTCTTGCCGAGAATCGGGATCCCCGCGGCGCGCACCATCGCCGTCACCGTCGCGTCGTAGGGCGACATCCAGCCTTCGAGAATCTTCGACCCACAGGTGGTGGGCATGTCGGTGGCGGTGAAGACGTCCTTGAGCGCCAGCGGCACACCGGCCAGCGTAGAGGGCAAGGTCTCGCCGGCGGCCACCGCTGCGTCGATGCGTGCCGCAGTGCCCAGCGCCGCCTCGGCGGCGACGTGCAGGAACGCGTGGTAGCGCTCGTCGGTCGCGGCGATCTGGTCCAGGTACGCCTGAGTCACCTCGACCGAGGAGAGCTCCTTGGCAGCGATCTTGGCGGCCAGTGTCGCCGCGTCCAGCCGGATCAGGTCGGTCGTCACTCGGCCTCCCCCAGGATCTGGGGCACCGCAAACCGGCCGTCGACCGCCGCCGGGGCCTCCGCCAGGGCCTCGCCCTGCGTCAGGTACGGCTGCACCACGTCGGCCCGGGCGACGTTGACGTCGTTGAGCGGGTTGTCGGTCGGCGTGACGTCGGTGACGTCGACCGCCTGGATCTGGCTCACGTAGCCCAGGATGGCGTCGAGCTGGCCGGCGAAACCGTCGAGTTCGGAGTCGGTCAGGGCGAGGCGGGCCAGCTTCGCCAGCCGGGCGACCTCGTCGCGGGAGATCTGGGACACGATCCACAAGCCTAGATGGGACGGTGATGTGCTTGCCGTGGGGACTGCCGGTGCCGGCGAGCGGCCCGGCGCGGTCGGCGCCAACGGCCTGCACCGCCTGCCCCCGGAACGGAGCGGCCGCACCTGCCGGAATGCTTTGTAACGGCGGCTGTGCAACAGTGTCCGCGTGCCTTCGTATCTGCTGCGGGTCCAGCTCGAAGACCGCCCCGGCAGCTTGGGGTCGCTCGCAGTTGCCCTCGGATCGGTCGGTGCCGACATCCTGTCGCTGGACGTCGTCGAACGCGGAACCGGATATGCCATCGACGACCTGGTGGTCGACCTGCCGCCCGGAGCGATGCCCGACATGTTGATCACCGCCGCAGAACGGCTCGATGGCGTCCGAGTGGACACCATCCGCCCGCATACCGGGCTGCTGGAGGCCCACCGCGAACTGGAGCTGATCGACCACATCGCCGCCGCCGACGGCAAGCTCGCCAAACTGCAGGTGCTGGCGGATGAGGCGCCACGGGTGTTGCGGGTCGGCTGGTGCACGGTCGTGCGGATGACCGAATCCGGCATGGACCGCATCGCGGGCAGCCCGGGTGCGCCCGAGACGGTGCTGCATTCCACGCCGTGGCTGCCCATCGCCCACGCCAAGGCACTCGACGCCACGGCCGACTGGGTGCCGCAGGTGTGGCGCGATATGGACACCACGCTGGCTGCCGCACCGCTGGGCGGGCCGCACACCGCGGTAGTCCTCGGCCGTCCCGGCGGCCCGCAGTTCCGGCCTTCGGAGGTGGCCCGCCTGGGTTATCTGGCCGGCATCGTCGCGACGCTCCTGCGCTGAGTCACTCCTGCGGCCCTTCGGCCAGCAGCGCACCGAAGCCGTCCTCGTCGAGGATCGGGATGCCCAGTTCGACGGCCTTGTCGTACTTCGAGCCGGGTGAATCGCCGGCCACCACGTAGGCGGTTTTCTTCGACACCGACGCCGCGGCTTTGCCGCCGCGGGCGATGATGGCCTCCTTGGCCTCGTCGCGGGAGAACCCGGTCAGCGAGCCGGTGACCACGATCGAGAGCCCTTGCAGCGTCGGCGATATCGCGGCGTCACGCTCGTCGGCCATCCGCACCCCGGCCGCGCGCCATTTGTCGATGATCGCGCGGTGCCAGTCGACGTCGAACCACTCCCTGAGTGCCGCGGCGATGGTCTGGCCGACCCCCTCCACCTCGGCCAGCCGTTCCTCCGACGCCGACATGATTGCGTCCAGGCTCCCGAAGGCCGCGGCCAGCGCCCGCGCGGCCGTCGGCCCGACGTGGCGGATGGACAGCGCCACCAGTATCCGCCACAACGGCCGGCCCTTGGCCTGCTGCAGGTTGGCCAGCAGCCGCGCGCCGTTGGCCGACAACGCGCCGTCCTTGGTCCTGAAGAAATCGGATGTCAGCAGGTCATCGGCGGTGAAAGTGAACAGGTCACCCTCGTCGCCGATGATCTTCGCGGCCAGCAGAGCCGTGGCCGCCTCGTATCCGAGCCCCTCGATGTCCAGGCCGCCGCGCCCGGCGAGGTGGAACACCCGCTCGCGCAACTGCGCCGGACACGACCGCGCGTTCGGACAGCGGATGTCGACATCACCTTCCTTTTCCGGCGCGAGAAGTGTGCCGCACTCCGGGCAATGGGTCGGCATGACGAATTCGTGCTCGGTGCCGTCGCGCAGGTCGACGACCGGACCGAGCACCTCGGGGATCACGTCGCCGGCCTTGCGGATCATCACGGTGTCACCGATCAGCACGCCCTTGCGCTTCACCTCGGAGCCGTTGTGCAGGGTGGCCATCCCGACCGTGGATCCCGCGATTCGCACCGGCGTCATCAGTGCGAACGGAGTAACCCGCCCGGTGCGCCCGACGTTGACCTGGATGTCGAGCAGCTTGGTCTGCGCCTCTTCGGGCGGGTACTTGTAGGCCACCGCCCAGCGCGGCGCCCGCGAGGTGGCGCCGAGCCGGCGCTGCTGGGCGAAATCGTCGACCTTGACCACCACGCCGTCGATCTCGTGCTCGACCTCGTGGCGGCGCTCGCCCCAGTAGGTGATCCGCTGCTCGACCGCCCCCAGGCCCTGCACCCGCGTGGTGTGCTCGGACACCGGCAGGCCCCACGCTTTGAGCGCGTGGTAGGCGTCGTGCAGGGTCGCCGGGTTGAAACCGTCGGTGAGGCCCAGGCCGTGGCAGATCATCCGCAGTGGCCGGCGCGCGGTAACGGCCGGATTCTTCTGCCGCAGCGAACCGGCCGCGCTGTTGCGCGGGTTGGCGAACGGCGCCTTGCCATCGGCGACCAGACTCGCGTTGAGGTTCTCGAAGTCGGCAACCATGAAGAAGACCTCACCCCGCACCTCGAGAACCCGCGGTATCGGGAAATCGGCTGAGGCGCTCAGGTTTTCCGGCACGTCGTCGATGGTGCGGGCGTTCAGGGTGACGTCCTCGCCGACCCGGCCGTCCCCGCGGGTGGCCGCCCGCTCCAGCCGGCCGTCCCGGTACACCAGGGCGAGTGCGACCCCGTCGACCTTCAACTCGCACAGATAGTGCGGATCGGCGCCGATCTCGTTCTCCACCCGGTTCGACCACGCCACCAGCTCGTCGGTGTTGAACACGTCGTCAAGGCTGAGCATCCGCTCCAGGTGCTGTGCCGCAGTGAAATCGGTCGCGAAACCGGCCCCGCCGACCAACTGTGTCGGCGAGTCGGGCGCCCGCAGCTCCGGGTAGCGGTCCTCCAGCGCGGTCAGTTCGTTGAACAGCTTGTCGAAGTCGGCGTCGGAGATGATCGGCGCGTCCTTGACGTAGTAGCGGAACTGGTGTTCGCGCACCTCGTCGGCGAGCTCCTGCCAGCGCCGGCGCACGTCGGGATCGATCGGATCGGTGTCCAGATCGTCGGTAGCCACCCTCGCAGGCTAGTCGAGGG
>Ga0210086_1000206_pt1 | contig 37015 bp, 34 predicted proteins | sample China_Galinas_PW_3_FD_184867 | JGI IMG/M metagenome (GOLD analysis project Ga0210086, IMG submission 184867) | Wetland microbial communities from San Francisco Bay, California, USA, that impact long-term carbon sequestration - China_Galinas_PWB_D2... | ecosystem: Environmental > Aquatic > Marine...
GCACCCGGATGCCGAGCTGGCGTGTGCGGCCATCACGATGGCCGTGGCAGCCCGCGGTGGCCGTCAGGCGATCTGGCGCGAGCAGGAGTCCGACCGGCTCATTTTCCACACCGATCGCGGTAGCACCTACACCGCCAACAGCTTCACGACGTTGTGCCAGACGTTAGGGATTCGCCAATCGATGGGCCGTGTCGGGTCGTGTTTCGATAATGCCGCTGCGGAGGCGTTCTTCTCGTCGTTGGAATGGGAAGTACTGTCGCGCAACCGGTTCCATGATACAGTTCACGCTCAGGCGGTGGTTATCGACTGGTGTTACACGTTCTACAATCACCAACGCCGACACAGCTCCGCCGACGGGTTATCGCCCGTCAACTACGAGATCAGGGAATCCAAGACCAAGCCGGAAGCGGCATAAGAAACCCTCCACGATCTCGGGGGAACCACACATCGCCGCGCAGTGGGCGTAGTCGGGAGGGTCGTAGTAGATCTGCTCGCCGACCGGATGGCTGGTGAAGTACCTGCTACGCCACGGCTCGGGAATGAACTCCAGCAGCTGACCGCGTCTGGGGACGGGATGGACGTCGGCGTCCACACATCGCACCGCGGTGTGCTGCGTGCCAGGAGCGCGCCGGGCGGCGGTGATCGTCATGTTGCCCCCTTTGTGCAACCGTGCCTTCGTGAATTCTGTGCCCACGGCGGCCCCTGAGTCCAGCCCCAGCCGGAGTCTCCGACGGGCGGGTGCGCGATTCGTGCCATCAGACAGATCTCCGACATTGAGGCGGGTCATGGGCTCGACCGCGGCGAGAAGTTCAAGAAAACGAGGAGGCCGCGCGCAGCCGGGTCGGCAAGATCGCCGGGCATCGAACCGACGACCACAACCCAAGATAGGATATTACATCTAAAGAATCGCAGTGGAACTCGATCGAAGGCGAGTTGCCTCAGCCGCTCTGTGCATCGTGCGGCTTCCCGGGGAGGCTCTGTGATACCTGCGCCAAAGCCTCCCTCACTCGTCCTTGCCGTCGACCACGAAGTCGATTCGATCGAAAGGGTCCGGTCGTTGCTGCCCAAGTACCAGGCTGCACTCTCTGCTGTCGGGGCCCATCACCTGGTCCTCTACGCTTCGCTGCACGAGGCCGGTCGCGTCCTGGTTACCCTCGGTATCCGTCAGCCTCGATCGGTCGCCGAATTGCTGCATTCGTGGGGTGTCCGGGAGTGGTTCGACGATCTCGGCGTCGAGGATATCCCGGCAATCTTCGCCGGCAGATTGCTCGAAAAGCTGGATGTCGCAGATCCCATCACGGAAACCGAGGAGACCCGCGTGATCGTCAGGGCGGTGACCTCGGTTCCAGACATCTCTCGGTTGGTTTCGAATGTCCACGAGACTGCCACCGAGCTGGTGGCAGCGGGTATCCGAAAGTTCTGGGTCTATCAAGCGTTCGACGATCCGACCGAGGCCATGATCGTTACCGAAGTCGACACCGAAGCCAGTGCGCAACGGTGGACCACAAACCCGGGCCCTTCCTTGAGCTGGCTCTCAAGAGCTGGCATCGGTGTCTACCCAAAGCTGTTCATCGGCAAGGTCGTACATGTCATGACGTTTCGAACATCGCTGTAAGGGTTGGCCCCGTGTACGTTTGCCTCTGCTCAGGAGCTACAAGCGGACTCGTTGACCGCGCAGTGGCTGAGGGCGCGTCGACGACGAAAGAGGTTGCGGCGGCCTGCGGTGCTGGGGCTGAGTGTGGACGCTGCCGCAAGACACTCCGCGCGATCATCGCTGCTCACACGAGGCCGCCTGACGGTCGCCCCGACGGTGATGCCAGCATTCGAAACGGCGGCGGCTGGCTGGTCGTCTCGCGGTCGGGCATCGCTCCCATCAAACTGCGACGGAGGCGGGGTCGTACTCGTAGATGGCCTCCGCCCTCTTCGAAAACACGACTTCCTGGAGGTTTTCGAAGCGCATCTGCGCCTCGGCTGTCGCCCGGGTCATCGTCTGCACTCCGTTGCCCCGCTCCTTGCGCACCTTCTCGTAGCGAGCCAACGCGTCGTCGATATCACTGGCCACTTCGAAGCAGCGCCCTAGCACGGCGCCATCTTCGATGGCCTGGTTGCCACCCTGACCGAGGAACGGAAGCATCGGGTGCGCGGCATCGCCCAACAAAGCGACCTGGCCCTTTACCCACTGGGGACTCGGAGAACGATCCCGCAACGCCCACTTGAACAGAGTCTCCGGCGGGATTGCATCGATCACGTGGTGTACCGGCGCACAGAAGTCGGAGTACAGCTCGAGCAGCTCGGCGTTGGTCGCGGGAATCGACCATCCTTCTTCGGCCCACCCGAGCTGGCGGGAATGAGCCACGACGTTGAGGAAATCGGTTCCACGGACGAAGTAGGTCAGAAACATCCGGTCGGGTCCCAAGTAGTAGACCCCGTTCATCGTCTCCAGCTCCGGTGTCATTCGTTTCTGCGGGATGAGCCCCCGGTACGACACCTTTCCGGTGAAGTCAACAGCTTCTTGGCCGAACACATAGGACCGCACGGCCGAGGCACCACCGTCCGCACCGATCACGGCGTCGGCCGACACGGTTGCGCCGTTCGTGAACGAAACCCGGATTGGACCAGGGCCGCCTTGTTCGAGGCTTTCGAACTCATATCCGAGACGTAGGCAGTCAGGATCGTTGGCTCGCACGCCCTCGACGAGGACCTTCTGAAGATCCGCCCGGTGCATCGCGCAGGGGCGATCGAAACCGCTGCCCCAAGCCACGGCCGGTGCGAGCACTGCGCCGGTCGCGTAGTGCTTCAGCGTGTGATACCCGGTGTCCGGGTACTTCCCTGCCAGGGCGCGCACACCATCGCCGACGCCCACGAATTCCAGCCCGCGCATTGCCGGTTTCGACACGATCAGGCCCGCCCCCAATTCCAGGAGTTCCGGTGCCCGCTCGTACACCGCTACCTTGACGCCTGCGCGCTGCAACGAGAGGGCCGCGGTGAGGCCACCAACCCCACCACCGACAACTGCAACATCCACCACTGGTTCTGTCCTTCCTCGCGTATCTGATCGCCGACATGCCTACGCGATCCCCATTACCAACCCCGTTACCCGGCCCGGCAGCTCACCGCCCGACACTGTTGGGGGCGCGCCGCCGTAACGAACGAGGTGGCGCAACCATCACAATGGTCCGACACCACCGTCGGGCTGCCGCACCAGACTTGGAACCAGGCCCTGTATCTGCGCGATGATCTGCAGCGCCAGAATGTCGCTGGATTTGCGTGCATCGACGATCCCACCGTTGATCAACCACAGGTGCGGTTGGGCCGTCGGGCGGCTCATGGTGCGGTACTCGCCGTCTTCGGCGACCCCGACACAGCGTCCGATTCTGCGCGCCACGTCTGGGCCGAGCAGTGCCTCGATGTCCTCGGAAAGATCGTGAAAGCCCGTGCACAGCACCACCGCATCCAGCGGCACGACAGTGCCGTCGGTGAGCAAGGCGCCCTCGGCCACGAAGCGCTGAACCCGACCGAAGTCGAGCATCGCGATGTCGCCCCGCGCAATCGCCTCGGAGGCGCCGACGTTGAGGTAGTAACCCGCCGCCTCGCGGAACAGCTTGATGGACCATCCCGTGTTGTCGTGGCCGATCGTCAGCTTCTGGCCGGCCGCACGAAGGCCGGTGTGCAGTTCGGCGTGTGATTTTTCGGTCGTAAGAGTGTAGGCCTGAGCGCGCCTGATCATCAGCGGAAGACTCATGGAGCTACGCAGCTGGTCGGCCTCCTCGACCGACAACCTGCCATAGTCAGCGCTGAACTTCAGCACCTCGTCGATGTCGACCACGCAGGTAGGGCCGCGCTGGGCCATCGTCGGGGTGGCACCCTTGTGATACAGGTCGAGGCAGATGTCGTGGGCGGTGGTCGATGAGCCGACCACCAACACCCTCTTGCCGCGGTAGACCACACCGCTGGCGTAACGCGACGAGTGCAGAACCTCCCCCCGGAACTCATTCAGGCCGGGCAGTTCGGGGATTCTGGGTTGGCCGCCCACGCCACCGACCGCCAGCACGACATGCTTGGGGTGCATGGTTCGCTGCGAGCCGTCCGACTGCCGGAGCCGCACCGCCCAAGTCCGGCCCGTCTCGTCGAACGATGCGTCGAGCGCCTCGGTGGATCCCCAGAAGTTGAGGTTCATCAGCCTGGCGTAGCTGTCGAGCCAGTCCGCCCAGCGGTCCTTGGGCAGGAAGTCCGCCCAGTCCTTGGGCAGCGGGAGGTACGGCAGGTCGTTCATCCACGTCGGTGTGTGCAGGGCCAGCGACTCGTAGCGCCCGCGCCACATGTCACCGGGATTGGGGTTCTTCTCGACGATGAGGTAGGAGGTGCCCTTGCGCTCCAGCCGGGCGCCCACACTCAGACCGGAGTGGCTGCCGCCGATGATAAGGACATCTGGATCACGCTGGGAGAAATCGGATTTGGCTGCAACCCACTCCCCCCAGGTCTGGCCCGGATATTCCGGATCAAAACCGAGCCGGGGATGTCGGCCCTGCGGCTCCGGTGCGCAGTTCAGGGCCACCAGGGCGGTGGCGAACATCCAGGCGCGCAGGTCGCCGGTGTCCGAAGCGTCAGGCCTTAACCGGGTGAATCCCTTGCCGGTACCCACAGCGGTGTCGAAGGTGAAGAACACCTCGACAACCGGCTCGCCGAGGAACTCGGCCGTTTTCGGAGCCGAGCGCTGCCCGTCGACTTGCAGGTTCGCGAAGCCAGCCGAGGCGGCATGCTCGAAGATGGCTTCCCGCACGTCGTCCCTGCCCCAGAACTGGCAGGTGTCCCATGTCAGCGACACCTGATCGCGCCAGAAGGACTCGGCCATGAATAATCCGTCGAAGTCGTCGCGGTCACGCGTGTGAACGGCGCGCTCGATGGCGCTGAGCCAGGCCTGAGCCTGCGCTGTAATCGCGGTGTCCTGCTGCGCGTCCAGTATCGACATCACGCCCTCTTCTTTCGCAAACTGATCTCTAAACGTCGACGCCGAGTGGCCAGGCCGCGATCAGATCGCGCTTCAGGACCTTGCCGGCGTCGTTGGTGGGAAGAGTGGAGCGGATCCACCACTTGGCCGGAACGGCGTAGTGCGCCAGGTTCTCTTGAGCCCAGGCATGGAGTTCGCCAACCCCGGTATCCTGGCCGCCGGCCAGAGTGACCGCCGCAGCGACGATCTCGCCGAGGTCGGCATCGGGTAGGCCGACGACGGCGACCTCAGCGATCGCCGGGTGCCTCGACAGCGCCGCCTCAACAGCGGCCGCCGAGACATTTTCGCCGCCCCGGATGATGATTTCTTTCGCTCGGCCGCTGATGTAGAGGTAGCGGTCGTCGTCGACGCGGCCGATATCACCGGTGCGGATCCAGCCGTTGGCGTCCAGCGTGGGATCCTCGGGCAACCCCCAGTAGCCGTCCATCCCTGCCGGTGACCGCACGAACAACTCACCAGTGCCGTCCTCATCCGGGTCAACCACACGTGCCTCGACAACTGGAGCCAGCCGGCCCGAACTGCCCGGGTGCGCCTCGATATCCGCACCGACGCCCGTGCTGACAACACCGCCGGCCTCGGTCAACCCGTAGGTCTGACCCACCCTTCGTCGGGTATTGGGCAGGGCGGTCCCGATCCGCTCAAGCAACTCCCGGCTGACCGGAGAACCGCCGAGCACCACTGTGCGCAGCGACGACATGTCGTGGTCGGGAAGGTCGGGACGGGCCAGGATGCGTTCCATCATGGTTGGAACGCCTGAGAACATCGTCACGTGCTCGGCCTCCACCAGGTGCAGGAACTCCCCGGCGTCGAACTTGCCCTCCAGAAACACGACCTTGCTGCCCGTCATCAGTGGCACGAGCAACAACTGAATCGCGCCGATATGAAACAGCGGTAGCCCAACCAGGGTCACGCTCGGGGCGATGTCATCGGGAATCTGATCAGGCAGCTTCCGTGAAACTACGAGAAGGGTCTGCAGATTGGAGATCAGGGACCGGTGCGATAGGACGGCGCCCTTGGGGTAACCGGTGGTGCCGGCCGTGAAGAGGATCATCGCTGGAGTGTTCTCATCAACAACGGTGGGCAGCTCGCGGGACGGGGCCGCCCCCGAGACGATCTCGGTGAAATCGGCGACCCGCGCACCGATCGGCAGCTTGCGAGCGCGACGCTCGTCGGCCACCACCACGGCGGGCGACACCAAGTCGCAAGCCTGACTCACGTCATCGGCGGACCACCAGCCGTTGAACGGCGCCACGATGGCTCCAATGGTCAGCGCGCCGTGGAACACCGCCACCCAGTCGGGGCTGTTGGCGGCGAACACTCCGACGCGGTCACCGGGGCGGACACCAGCGCGCCACAACCCTTGGGCGGCACGGTCGACGGCGCGTTCGTGCTCGCCGAACGTGACCCGGCGGTCACCTTGAATCAGGTAGTCACGATCAGCCCACCGGCGAGACCCCTCCAACACCGCGCCGAAGGAACCCACCCGATCGGCATACAGCAGCGAAGGGTGTCCGTTGACCTCGCCGAGGACTACCCGATCGCTCCAACGCCCGACCCCCACTACAGGCCCTTCGACGGGGGCGAGGCCACAGTGGTGCCGTTTGCCGTGTGTTGTGCGGTGGTCATGTCAGCAACGCCGATCGGCCAAGCGAGGCTGGGCCTGTCGTAACCATCCCACGCCAGATGCCGACCTACTGATCATCACGACATCACATCCGTGGTTGCACACTTCAGATCCCTCCTCGAGTCATAACGGCACGCACCCAGTACTCTCCCGCGGTAGTCGAGCGGCCCGAAATCGACACGATTCGACGCTAGCGACGAGATTACTACGCTGGCGTTGAATGTCAAGATACATAGAATCATCACCGCGGGCCCGCGCCGATACCGGTCCCGTGGCACAAGACGAATGTCGTGGAGAGGGCCGATGACGAAGCCGCGGGGCGTCAGCTTTGAGAAGATGGAACAGGCGATCCTGGAGGCCGCCAGCGACCTCTTCGACCGCAAGGGCTTCAACCAAACCACCCTGCAGGACATCGCCGACGTCATCGGGATCGCCCGGCCGTCGCTGTATCACTACTTCGCCAACCGAGAGCAGATTCTGGCCGCCGGCATCGACCTGCTGACCAAGCAGCGCGACGTCCTCACGGAAGGGCTCCGCGGTGTCGACGGTGATCCGATACAGCGACTCAGCGCGCTGATACTCGGCCTCGGCACCCTCATCAGCGAGCATCCCGTTTGGATCCGCATCGCGCTGCGCGACGACGCGGCGCTACCCGCCGACGCCCGCGAGCGAGATCGCAAGTCACGCCTGGCCTACTTCGAGCTGCTCGTCCACACGCTCAGGGAGGGAGACGAGCAGGGTTATCTCCGCATCCACGACGAGCCCGCCACGGCACTGACGATCATCGCCGCCCTCACCGGCCTGCAGGGTCACTACGTAGCCACCATCGACAACTCACCGGAGGACGCCATGCGGCTCGCCGTCGATGTCATTCTCCACGGCGTACTGGAACCGTCGCGCCGGCACGGCAGCCCGGTGGAGCGTGGACTCCAACTGATCCGCGAAGGTACGGAGCTCATCCAACGGTCGACCTCGGGTCGCTAAGTTCGACGGCGCGGCGGCACGCAACACTCATCGACCGCCCGCCGCCGAGACCGCGGCTGGAATTGACTCAACCGGAATTCGTGGTGAGGACGTTGACGACCGCGACACCCGATCCGCGGCCGCCAACGTTGTGCTGCAGAGCATTCCCGTGGCGGATGTCGACCTGGCGGTCTTCGGCTTCACCGCGCAACTGCCACCAGCATTCGGTGAGCTGGGCGACACCGGTGGCCCCGATCGGATGGCCCTTGGCCAGCAGCCCCCCACTGGTGTTGATCGGGATCCGGCCCCCGATGGCGGTCTCCCCCTCGATCGAGGCGATGCCACCTTTGCCCTTGTCGACGAAGCCGAGGTCTTCGATGTCGAGGATCTCGGTGATGGTGAAGCAGTCGTGGACCTCGGCCATGTCGATGTCGGCCGGGGCCAGTCCCGCCATCCGGTAGGCGCGCTCGGCGGCCACAGTCGTGGCTTTGAACCCCACATACGACGACTTCTCGTGCATCCAGGGGTGATCGGAGGCCATCGCGAACCCTGCGACATATACCGGCTTGTCGGTGAACTCCCGGGCGCGCTCCGCGGACACCAGAAGCATGGCGGCCGCGCCGTCGGTCTGCGGGCAACAGTCCAACAGGTGCAGCGGGTGACACACCGGCGGGCCGCTGAGCACGTCGGCCGTGGTCACCTCCTTCTGGAAGTGCGCGTAGGGATCCAGCGCACCGTTGTGGTGGTTCTTGACCGCCACGCTGGCCAGCATCTCGCGGGTGGTGCCGAATTCGTGCATGTGCCGGGTGGCGAATGGCGCGAACAGGGCGGGGGCCGACTCGCCGCGCTGGTAGACAGGATGGCCGGATGCTGCGCGCGCGAGCAGTCCTTCGTCGGAGGACTTGTCGCGCATCTTCTCCGCCCCGATCACCAACACGCAGTCGTAGACCCCGCTGGCGACGGCCATGGCGCCGATCCGGAATGCGTCGCTGCCAGTCGGGCAGGCATTCTCCACCCGGGTACAGGCGATGCCGTTGAGGCCCAGCACGGAGGGGATCGTGTTGCCCGAGACGCTCTCCTGGCCCCACAGCGAGCTCCGCTGCGTCGCCACGACGGCGAAATCGATTGCGCTGCGCGGCATCCCTTTGTCGACCGAGGCCAGCGCGGCCTCGAAAGCCCCCGCCGCCATCTGCTCGAAACCCTGCTCGAATAACTCGCCGAACTTGATCAGACCGGCGCCGACGACCGCGACACGGTTCCAGCTCATGTGATCCTCCGTACCTTATAGCCGTACACCGGCGCTCCTCTCTCCACTGCGTAGCGCCGCAGCACCAACTCGACCCGGTCGTCGACCGCCAGACTCGGGACGTCCTCGGACAGACCCTGGAACTGCACCCGGGCGCCGTCGTCGAGGTCGACGATGACCAGTGGCAACGGCGCCACGAACGGTGCGGGCATCGAGTGGTTGACGCTGAAGGTGTGGATCGTGCCTGTCCGCGCGAGGTCGCACACCTCGAATTTGCCGCCTCCGCATCCGATGCAAGCCGGATGCACCGACGGCGGAACGTTGAGCGTTCCGCACTCCACGCACCTACCACCCTGCAGGGCCAGCATCTCCACGCCACCGCGCACGAACATCCCGCCGGCGGGTGGGACACCCATGGGAACCGGCTCACCGGAAGCAACCAGTACTCCGCGGGCCCGCAGCGCCTCGGCGTAGCCGACGGCCGTGCCGGCACCGAGATCGTCGGCGCACCCGGCGACGACGTCACCGACCTCGACGGCGATTCCCGTGGCACGTCCACCGCCATAGCCGACCACCGCGGCCCGTCCCGGCGCACGCAACGCCGCGCGCAATCCGAGCAACGGCGCCGCGGCCCCCGCATCGCCGGTCTCGGCATAGGCGGACGCGGACGCGGAGGCATCCGCACCGAGCCGGCGGGCCAGGGCGGCCCCCAGGCGCCCGTCCGGATCCGGCAGCGACCACCGGTCGGCCTCGCCGGTCGCGGTCGCGACGTCGGTGAGCATCGGCAGGAACACGTCCTCACGAAACAGGCGCGCGTCGTACACGTCGCGAGTCGAGTCCTCGCCGTCGCCTCGGTAGCGATCCAGTACCGGACGGCTCCGCTGGGTCATCGACACCAGGACCGCGGGGCCGGGCGCGGCGGTCAGCACGAATGCGACCGCTCCTGCCCCGATACGGGATTCCGCCGATGTCCCGAGACCGGGAACCAACGCATCGGCCGCGACCACCACCGCGGTTCGGGCGCTCCCCGCGGCTACCGCGGTCCACGCGGCCACGAGCGCCTCCATGCCGGCGTGCGACGACCCGCTCAGCAGAGCACCACCGACATCGCCGCACAGCCGCAGCGCCGTACCCAGCATGGCAAGGCTGGGGCCCTCGGCGAACGGCGGCCGGGTCGTGCCCCACCACAGCCCGTCGACCTGGTCGACGCTCAGGCCAGCGTTCGCCAGCGCCCGGACGATAGCCAGCCACGACAACGTGAGCACATCCTCGTCGGGCGCACACACCGCCACCTGACCCTTGCCGCGCGTGCCCCAGGCGGCAGCGACGTCGGCGGCCGCCAGGCGCAGCGACGGTGCGGCCGCGCCCACAGCACCGATGGCGACGGCCTGTCTCATGAGTCCGGTCCTTGTCTCACAAACTCCTCCTCAGAAGACGGATTCCGCGAGGCCGGCGTGGCCCCACTCGCCCATGCCGCTGCCTCCGCCGACGGTGTAGTGCTCGACGGCGAAGTGGTCGGGGTCGACAGTGCGAGCTCCCCAACCGATCTCGAACTGCCAGCCCGAAGGATTCCTGGTGTAGAACGAGAGCATCCGGTCGTTGTTGTGCCTGCCGAGCTGAACCGTCACATCGCCCTGCGCCTGGCAGATATCGAGCGCCGAGCCGACGTCGTCGATGCTGGTGTGTTCGACCATGACGTGGTAGGTGCGGCGCCGCGGCTGCGGATTGCCGAAGAATGCCAACGAGTGATGGCGTGGATTGCAGTACATGAACGAGCCGATCTTGCCCACGCCGGGGAACTCCGGAGCATCCGACGTGCGGAAACCCAGAGTCCGGCGGTAGAAGTCCTCTGCGGCTCCGACATCGGGCACGTAGGTGACGAAGTGGCCCAGTCCCTGTGCGCCGGTGACGAACCCCGAAATTGGCCGCGTCGGCCGATAGGCGGGTTGGTAGGTCACTTCTGGCCCGTACGACAGCTCCATGCGCACCCCGGAGTGGGGATCGGTGAAATGCACGAAGCCCAGCACCCGCCTGATGGCCGTCTCCTCCGGCTTGCCCTCGGTCACCGCGACCCCGGCGGCGTCGAGCTGGCCGGCTACCGCGTCCATCGCGGTCGCGTCGCGAACCTGCCACCCCACGTACGCGACGTCCTCGGGCTCGTCGTCGGCGGGATGGACGACGAATCGGTGATGACGTTCGTCCATGCGCAGGTACAGATTCCGGTTGTCGCTGTCCACGGTGACCTCGTGGCCGAGCACCCCCCGGGCATAGGTCGACCACGCGTCGAGATCGTTGGCGCTGATACCGAGATAGGCAAGCTCGTCGACCTTGTGCATGCTAGGTGCTCCTTGCTCTCATTCGTCTGCTCTCATTCGTCCCGGGCTGTAGACGGCATCGCGACATCGACGGTCCCATCGAGGGGGTTCACGGTGTGGATCTCCAAACCGCTCAGGCGCAGGGGAATCGCTGCTGCAGCCAGCCGACGATGGCCGCGCCCGCCAGCGCCCCACCCGGCGGGCCGTCGGGGTCGGGGGATCCACCGAAGTGGGTACCGACGATGCGCTGGTGAGTCTTGTCGGATGCTCCAATTGCGCCGAACATCCCGGCAGCCACCGAAGGGAACGTGGCTTGGTCACCGGTGTACTCGATGAACAGGCTGGGAACCGTCACGCCGGGCGCACAGTCGACAAACCTGGCGTTCGAGGACAGGCCCGACCACGTGGACAACCAGGCCTCCGCGGTCGTGAGCCTGCCGAAACCGGCGATGCCGAAGTTGATGAGGTCCGGGCGACGGCCGTGAATGGAGCCATACGGCCGATCCGACGGGTCCAGCGAGAGATCTACTGTTCTGGGGTCGGCATCGGTGCGGTACACCGTGATGACCTTCGACATCAGGCTAGCCCGCCGGTCGGCGACCCGCTTGGTCTCGCCGAACCGCCTCTTGGCATCCATCCGCTCGGCGATCAGATACCGGGCATGGGCGTCGATGCGCGCCACCCGGGCCCGCTGCGCATCGCGGTAACCGACCAGGAAATCAGGCGCGTACTCGGAGCTGGTTGGCGGGTCACGAAACCCGTTGCCCGCGCTGAAGATGTCCAATTCCGGCACCGTCGACAGCGGATCACCCTCATCGGCGACGGCGCCATCGATGCAGCTCAGTAGCAGTTCGCCCTGCCCGGGGTGTGGGGCGACGAACACCACGGCGTCCGGGACCGGGATTGTCGCCGTGTCGAGAGGTATCGGCTTGCCGCCGGGGGTGAGCCGGATGCGGTCCTCGGCAGCCAGGCTCGCCTGTTGGGCGTAGAGGGCATACAGCGTCGCGCCCCCCGAAGGACCGCAGGCGACGATGTGCGCGAAACCGCGGTCACGCAGCTGGGCGAAGCCCGCGGCGGCGTCGAGGACGGCTTCCTCGTGAATAAGCGTGAGGTCGTTGTTGACGGTTCGCGAGCCCTGCGCCCATACGGCGAAGCCGGCATCGAGCAGAATCGGGATCAGGTGATGACGCGACAGATCCTGACGCGGATGCATCAGGGTAACCACTGTCGTGGCGCCGTCGACCGTATACAACACACCCGGGGCCGAAGCATCGTCGGCGGTCTTGACGGTGGTGACCGTTGTCGTCACGCCGTCCGGCAACGGCCCCGGTTCCATCCGTGGCCGGAACCCCAGCCGCTTGGCCGGGGCGCTCACGAGGTGCCGTCGGCCACGATGCGAAGAGCGTCTTTGTCGAACTGTGTGATCCGCGCGTGATCGAGCGCGCCGATGCAGCTGTACCACACGGCGTGGCGCACTCCCGTGGCCAGCCGGTCGATCGTGATCCCGTCGGGGAAACGCAATTCGACGTATGTACCGACGTGGCGGGTTTCGAGGTCACTATCGCCGACTGCCGACTTCCAGATCGTCTCTGTTTCGGGGATGTCGGGGAAGAAGACGCTAGACATGGCTGACTCCCGCACGCTCGGCGATGAGTTCGGCTTTGCGCTCCCACACCTTCGTTAGCGAGGGCTCCGGTCCTTTGACCACTTCGACGAGGGCCTGGATGGACAGCTCGGTGTCGACCGAGTCGGCCTCCTGGAGCGGACGCAACGGTCGCGAGATCTCGATGGCGTAGCCGTTGGGATCCCAAACATAGATCGACTCGATCAGTTCGTGCATGATCCGGAAACGCAGCGGGTAACCACCCTCCTCAAGACGACGCTGGTAGTGGTTGAGCTCTTCTTCGGTGTCGACCGCCAGCGCGAGATGCCGCGCCCTGTTGATGCGATCCGGCATATTCGGGTCGGCATAGCGTTCGACGTCGAAGTAGTGGAAGAACGCGATGGTCCCACCCCCGCCGATATCGAAGAAGAAGTGGGCGAAGTCAGGGTGTGGCTCGTTGCCCCATCCCGGTGCCAGAATGCAGTGCTTGATCGGGAACTCGAGGACGTCACGGTAGAAGTGGATCGTCTCCTCGAGTTCCCAGGCAGGATAGGCGACATGGTCGACGCCTCGCATGCCTCCCGCGAGTTTAGCGGTCATGGTTGGTACCTCACTTTCCTTGTAGCCCAGCCGGATTCAACCTGCTGCGCAGAATATCCTTCTGAACCTTGCCCACGCCCGTCTTGGGTAGCTCGTCGACGAGCACCAGGCGCTCAGGCCACTTGAACTTGGCTACATCACGCTTGTCGAGATGCTCGACCAACCGCCTGCGCAGTTCCTCGGGGTCGACGCCGGCACTCTCGGGCACCACGACGACACAGATTCGTTCGCCGAGCACAGCGTCTGGCATCCCGATCGCCGCAACCTCGCGCACTTCCGGGTGGTTGAGCAGAAGCGACTCGATTTCGGTGGCCATCACCTTCTCGCCGCCCCGGCTGATCTGGTCCTTGAGCCGGCCGTCGACCACGTAGCAGCGGTGACCGGCGATCAACTCTACGTGCCCTAGGTCGCCGCTACGAAGGAAACCGTCGGAGGTGAACGCCGTCGCCGAGTGCTCGTCGGACAAGTACGAGCGGATCACGCTCGGGCCGCGGAAGGTGAGCTCGCCCACCTCACCGTCCCGCACCGACTCCTCACTACCGGGAGCCCGTACGACGACCTCGTCATGGGGGCCGATGGTCGAACCGCAGGTGTACCGCCGGACCTCCGGCGGATCCTCGGAGCGGGCAGACAAGTGGACCCCCTCGCCCATCCCGAAGCTCCCGATGGCGGTCGCACCCAGCATCTGCTCGGCCTGTGCGCACATGTCCGGACGGACGAACCCCCAGGTGAAGTGCTTGATCGAGCTGAAGTCGCAGTCGACCCGTGCGCTGTACTCGATCAAGGGCTTGAACGCCGCCATGTTGAAGTGCATCCACGACACGCGGTAGCGCTCGATCAGGCCGACCAGCAGCTCGGCGTCGACCGTACGCCCGAGGACCACAGTACCTCCAACGAAGTGGGTCGGTACCAGCACTGTGCCCAGTCCCGCGTGGTGCATGACCGGCAGGAAGTGCAGGTTGACGGTCCGCTCGTCCCATCCGAGGTTGCGTGACCAACGGGCAGCCACCGACAGGTAGGTGGCGTGGGTGTGCGGGATCACCTTGGGCACACCGGTCGTTCCACCCGACAGTTGGAACAGGGCAACACCCTCCGGGCGCAGCTGGCGCTGAACCTCGTCTACCACTTGCCGGGCCCGCTCGGGGTCGGCGTCCCCGCCCAGCTCTTCGAGCGACCTTGCGCCCGAAGTGGATCCCCCCCGTACCACAATGCGCACCGTGACGGCCGGACAGCGTTCTGCCAGACCGGTACTCAGCCCGGCAAGGTCGTAGGTGCGGTAGTCGGCCTGGAAGATGTGGGCTCGCGCCCGGGTCGCGATCGCGATCTGAGTGACTTCGTGCAGCCGGTGATTCGGGATGCTGCAGACCGGGACGAGCCCCGCCTTGAGGACGCCGTACAAGGCGATCACGCTCTCCATCTCGTTACCCATCTGGAAGATGACGGGGTCACCAGGGACCAGCCCGGCGTCGACGAGGCCCAGCGCGAGCGCATCCGAACGCCGGTCGAGTTCAGCGTAGGTCAGCGAGCCCTCGACCGTGGCGATAGCCAGTGCCGTCGGCCGGCACGCCGCATGAGCGCGAAAGACCTCGACGATGGTCTGATCGCCCCACTCACCGGCAGCGCGATAGCGGTCCGCCTCCGCGCCGTAGGCGCGCACTGCGCGTTCGGCATCCGCCTGCACCCTCGCCGTCGTCACGTGTACACCCACCTTCTGCGCCCCTCCCCCACGAGGAGCCGCCCGAACCTCAGATCTGCGAAATGCGCGGCGCCGACGGCGACATCGGCGCCCTCGTATTCACGGGCCAGCGCCGTCGCTGTCCGCCGGGCGAGCACCGGGTCGACGTCGCCGATCGTCTCCCACTCCTCGTCCACCAGCTCGGCCGGACAATGCACCACATCTCCGAGCAGCACACCGCGCTGGTCACCATCGGACAGCACGACGATCGACGACCCCGGGGTGTGCCCCGGGGCCTCGACGACATCGAAGCCGGGCGCCAGAGTCGTGCCGGCACTCCAGCACTCCATCACCGGCGCCATCACCGCGAGCTTCTCCGGGGCACCCATCGCCCCACCATGGGTGAAGTAGTCCCAGTCGGCGGCATGGCAGCGGTAGGTCGCGTTGGGGAACGTGATCCGGTCGCCGACCGCACCCCATCCAACGTGATCGACATGCAGATGTGTGAAAACGACATCGGTGACGTCCTCGGGGGCCGTGCCCGACGCCCGCAGGTTGTCCAGCATCTTTCCGCCGGGCATTGTCGCCCTCTTGCCGACACGGTCCTCCGGGCCGACACCCGCGTCGACCAGGATGACCCGATGATCGGAGCGGACCAGATACCCTCCCAGCGTCAGCCGAAGGAAGCCCTCATCGTCAAGCAGCGAGGCGTGTTGGGACCAATCGACGCGTGTGGTGGTCTCGTAGGCCTCGGTCGGCACCAGTCGCACCACGCTGTCGAGTACCGGCGTGACGGAAATGCCTCCAAGTTTGATCATGGCGATCCCGGACTACGCGACCCGTGTGCCATTTCGGTCCCGCAGCCTCGGCATGACGTCGGTTTGGAGGCATTTCCGTCACGCCGGTACTCGACAGCTTCGAGGAGCCGGGTGTTGCCGCGGCGCAGCTGATCGGTCAGCGCTGGCAGGTGGACGCAGGCCCTAACCCGCCCGCCGTCGAGCCTGCGGTTCGCAGCTTCCGGGCAGCCGCCCGGAAGGCGACGGTGCGCCGAAGTCACAACCGGGTGCTCGAGCTGCCGACGCTGAAACCGGCGGGGCCGGATTTCAACACAGCGACCGGCCTCGGACGGGCCGTCCCGCAGCCAAACCGGTCGCGAGTCGAGCCGGTCCGCTATGGCTTCAGTTGCCACCGGCCTGCCCCTTTCCGAACAATTCAACATAGATGGCGATATTACTACGCCAGTGTTGACTGCCACAAGCGGCGCCTGTCCGAGTAGGCCGAATTGAAGCCGAATGGAAGGTCGAAAAGACGGTTGGTTCCCTCACCCGTCGGGGTGAGGGAACATGATCGCGCCGATGGAACAGCAGCCACCGGTACTGAGCCTGTCGCCCGTCAGATCACGCCTTACGGCGCAGTGCGGTGATCAACCCAACAAGAACTGCCACTGCTGACCCCGTAGCGGGGGCGGCAATGGCAGTTCCTGATGAACCGTCCCATCCGGGCCGGCATCACCCGGGCCGGAACGGATCAGTCCGCACTGTCGAGCAGGCCCAGAAGGTTCTGCTGCATGATCGTCAACACCTCGTCGAGTTGCTCGCGCTGTGTCTTCGTGGTCCCGACCCGAATATGCTTGCGCAGTTCACGGTCGGCGGCCACCGAGCGTTCCCACATGGCGCGTCCCTCGTCGGTGAGTGTCACCAGCCAAACACGTCGATCCGTCACATCGGCCACTCGCCGCACGGCGCCCTTGAGGACCAAGGCATCGATCGAACCCCCGACGCGGGCGCGGCTTGTGCCAACGCGACGCGCAAGTTCGGACTGGGTGAGCTGCCCCTCGACGAGGTGAGCCAGGATCGTCGCTTCGGCGAGGTTGATGCCGATATCGGAGAATGCTCGGTCGTACGCCCGCCGCATGACGCGGGCGGCCGACATCACCGTACCTTCGACGCGAGCCCACGGGGGCTCGCTGCCCTGGTCACTCATTCCTGCACATCACTCGCCATCTCGCCGCAACTTCAGCGCGGGGAGCGAGGCAACCGCACGACACCGGTCCCGCGTGCCGAAACGTCGCCATTCTGGTTGTATGCCGTTTGGGCAATCGTAACAGTGGCCCCCCCGGGGGCGTCGGCGTCACAGTCGGTAACGGTACCTTGGATCCGAATCCAATCCCCGGCGATGTTGTGATGGCGGATCTGGGTAGAACTGCGCACCAAGAACCCGTCGTCGCCCATCCAGTTCGTCAGCTGGTGGGTGAGCCACGAGAACCGCTCTGGCCCGTAGTCGTATGCACCCGGTGTCCCGACCGCTCGTGCGAGGTCCTCTTCCCAGTGAACACGCTCGGGCACATCGGGAATGCCGAGGCTGTTGGGGATGCCTAGGCCGGGGTGCTTGCGAATCTGCTTGTAGGCCAGCTTGTTCGCACGGATGTATAGCCCACCCCAGCCCTGCGCGAAGGCAATGAAGCCCGTCACCGTCATCGGGCCCTTCACCAAGGTCGGAAGCTCGTCGCCGACCCGCACGTCCTCGAAGTACCGCGGTACCGACCCGCGGATCTCCTCGCTGTCGTAATGCGAATAGATCTCCCGCAGTTCTTCCTCCGTATACGAGGCACGCGGTCGTTCCTTCGCCTCGTCGTACTTCGTGCCTCGCTCACGCGCCGTGTCGCGTTCGGTGCGGAAGCACCACGAATCGCCCTCACACAGCAATTCGCCCGCAGTGGAGGACAACTCCACATGATAGATCTGCTGAAATGCGCGCCCGGCGAAGCGAGTTTGGTGCTCGACCAAGTCTTTGAGGTGGGCCTTGACCGTCAACTCGGTGCCGCGCCGAATTGCCTGGTGCCAATGCAAATCCGCGCCAGCCCACATGGCGTGCACGCCGGGAAGGCCGCCGACGTAGCCCGACAAGATGCGGCTCAACGCGAAGACGAAGCTGGGCGGAGCTACGAGGGTGCCGTAGGGACCCGTGCGGGCGTACTCGGGGTCGCACCACAGCGGATTGTCGTCACCGATCCCGTGGGCGTAGTGACGGATGTTGTCCCGCGTCGCTTCGTAACACCACGGTTCGACGGTGTCGGTGATCGGAACACCGATCGCTCGCCTGAGCAATTCCACCGCCTCATCGGTGATCGTGGCGAACCGCTCTCCGCCATCGCCGTCGATGTCGATGGCCATCTCGCGTGTCATATCCTCTGCCTCCTAGGTGACGCTAGCCCGACACCATAGCGACGTGCACAGGCGCCGGGAGCCAGCGATTACATTCGCGCCCAGCCCGCGACCGGCACAGGCAGCGAACTAGCTTGAGCTGCAGGCAGTCAAATCACGCCGCACAGCCTGCAGCAAGGATACTGTAAATATAATTACTGTCAAGTTGTTTACAATACGGTTCCGTCACTCCGTTGAGGCAGAGGGAGTTTCACGACAACTCGCTCAGTAGACTGCGCACCCTGGGCCTCGGCGAGCACAGAAATTCGCGACGAGGTCGAGTCGTCGACCGCCGTCGCCCCGTTCGGAAAGACGTCGCCGGCGCAGTACCGGCCGTTAGGTCATTGCCTTAAGTCGGGCGCCGCCATCCGGGCCGCCGACGCCCGGGACGTCGACGGTCAACACGTCGATTCGCGCCAGGCTCGAACCCACCAACAACTCGGAGAACGCATGCTGACTGGACACTGTGAACAGAAGGTTTCGATTCGGCCTCGCCCAGCGTGCAGGCGATCGCAGCGCGATCGCCGATGTCGATGCGCTCGGCGATTGCGCCGCCAGGCAGGACCCGCTGGAACTCGCGAGCCAGCGTCGTCGCCGTCCACACCGCACCTTCGACATCGATGGCGATTCCGTCAGGCGGCCCGTCCAGCCCATCAGCGAAAGTGCGCCGATCGTGTAATCCACCGTCGCTGGCGATGCTGAAGGCGGTCAAGCGTCGACCAATCGACTCGGCAACGATCAGGGTCGTGCGATCGGGCGTGATGGCCATCCCGCTCGGGAACTGCAGGCCCTCGGCCACGACAGTGACGGTGTCATCGGGATCGACACGCACTATGACACCGTCGTGGCGCGCCTGCGACCCCACATATGCGCGCCCGTGCCCGTCGAGGACTATGTCGCCGAGGCTGCTCGGCACGACATCGCTCAGGTCCACCGTTACCGAAACCGTCTCGCCGTCGTAGTTCAGTATCTGGCAAGTTGCGGCGGAGGCAATCAGAAGCGACCCGTCGGGTCTAAATCCAAGGCCGAATGGTGCATGCCCGGGCAAGGACAGCGTGGTCACTGCACCGTGCACGTCCACCGTGTGCACTGATTCGGCAAGCGTGTCGGAAAACCACAACAGGCCTTCGAACCAGAGGGGGCTGCGACCGAAGCAAAACCCACTGGCCAGGGGTGTGAGACTCACTGGCCGATGCGGCCTTACCATGGTCATCATTTGATACAATATACACAATTTGTGGGGTTGCGCATAGCTCTGACCTGCCCGCCATCCCCGCGATCAAGCAAAGCACAAGAGGTAGAGGCCGTTCCTCACCACCGCACCGCCACCAATTTCGAGCATAGTGTGCGGCGAAGAGTGCGGGTCCGGTCGATCAGTTCCCCGTCGGAGGAACCACCATGTCCTGCCAGGTCCTCTGGGCCGGCGCCGATGCCGCAAGGTCGGCCTGCCGGCGCACCTCGCCGTCAGGTCCTATGTAGGTCCCGGTGGCAGGATCGTACTCGGCGCCGGCGATCGGCAACGGCGGTGCGACCGGCGGTTCCGGGGCCGGGCCAAGATCCGGAACCCCTTCGCCGGATAGGGTTGCGTTCGGGTCGCCTTTCCAGTTGTAGCCGTCGTTGAGCGGCACATAGTTCTCGTCGCTCTCGCACAGCGCAGCCGTCGGTGCGCGCTTGCCCGGCCGTGTCTCACAGGGCGTGTTCCGCACTCCACGCACGTTGTTGGTCGAGTCCTGCGGTATGCGGCAGTACAGGACGCCGGGCGGACGCTCCGGGTAGTCCTCGAACACCGCCGAACGCCGCTGCTGGGCCGGCAAGTATCCGGTAGTGCACGGCGGAGGCAGGTTGAGGTTGAGGTTGAAGCTCAGAAAAACCCCTCTGTAGTCCTGAATCGTGTTCCGATTCGGAACCAGGACCGCCTGCATCGCGGCGGTGGCCTGCGGCAGCACCACCAACAACTGCTCGAGGTCGCTGCGGTAGTTGACACCGACCTCTGCGATGCTGACCAAGTTCGCCAGCACTATCGGCAACGTCGGCTGCAGCTGTTGGAAAAGTGCCCGGGCCTCATCGGCGGCCGCTGCTCCTGTCTGCAGCACTCCCCTCACCGATTCGTCCTGGGTCTGCAGCTGGCGCGTGATGTCCGCCAGATGTCCCGCCCAGGCCTGAACGGCGCTTGAAGTCTGGCTCTGCGAGTCCAGCACGGGCTGTGAGTGATCGATGAGGGCAGTCAGCCCGTCGATGTCGTTTCGCGCATCGATCGCCAGGGCGGTCGAGCCCTTGACGAACCGCTGAAGCTCTGGCCCCAACCCGCCGACCGCGACGTAGGCCTCGTCCACCGTTGTCCTGAGGTTGCCCTGCGGGATCGCCTGCAACCCTCGATTGGTAGCACCCAGCAAGTCGTTGATATCGGGCTGGACGGCGGTACGCGCGACAGGGATGACATCGCCGTTCTCCAGCGGCGCCGACATACGGTCCTCCGGGACCAGGGCGATGTACTGCTCGCCGACCGCGTTCGCGCTGTGCACCTCGGCGTTGAGGTTGGACGGAATAGGCACGTCGGACCGCAGAGAAAGCACGGCCTCAACACCCGTGTCGGTGAGGCGCACGGCATCGACACGGCCCACTTCGCTGCCGCGATAGGTGACATTGGCACGTTCGTACAGACCCCCGGTCCGCGGCAGTTCGACAGCGACTTTGTAGTAGCCGATGTTCAACATCGCAGGCGCCTGCATGTAGCCGAAGACCATGAACCCAGCGGCCACCAGCGCGATCACAGCGAACAACGCCAACTGGATCTTTACCCGTCGAGTAATCATGTCAGCGGCCCTGATCGCCTTGATACGGCACGATCAGCGGGTTGCCCGCAGTGTAGGGACTCGGCATCTGCCCGATGGTGCGGCCCCATTGCAACTCGAGTTCGGTCAGATCGCCCTCCCAACGCGTCCCGGTGAACAGGCCCGCGTCCAGACGGCTCAAGGTGAGGTCAATGACCACGCTGACATTGGCGTAGTCGCCGCGCCACCACTTGTCGAGTGTCTCGTACGGCCAGGGAAAGGTGCCAAAGAAACTCATCGACCGTGTCAAGGCTGGGCCGGCGTTGGCGAGGGACTCCAGCACCGGACCGAGGTCTTTCAACTCTTGAACAACTGCCTCACGCGTCTGGTCGGCGGAATCGGCCGCCAACGAACTGAACTCACCCAGCCGATCGACCACTTCCGCGAGGTTGTCTCGTTGGACCTGAAGCACACTGAGCGCTTCGGGGATGGTGCGCAGCGCAGTGTCTAGCACCGGCTTCTGCCGCGCGAACTGTCCCGCGAGATCGTTGAGGCTTTCGGTGGCGCCGATGATGTCGGCAGTCTGGTCGTTGAGGTGGGCGATGAACAGGTCGATTTGATCGATGAGGTTTCTCAGGTCCTGTTCGCGCCCGGCGAACGCTGTGCTGAACTCCCGGGTGATGTCTTGGATCTGGCCGAGCCCCCCACCGTTGAGCAGCGTCGACAGCCCCGCCAATGTCTGCTCGGTCGTCGGGTAGGCGGAGCCGGCCGACAGCGGGATCAGCGAACCGTCGTGGAGCTCTCCCACTGGTGCGACGTCCGTCGGCGAGGCCAACTCGATGTGCGGGGAGCCGAGCAGGCTGGTCTGTCCGATCTTGGCCGTCGCGTTGGCCGGCAGGTCGACATTGCCGTTGAGTCTCATCGTCACCAGCGCGTGTCACCCTTGCCGCTCGATCTTGGTGATGTTCCCGACCGTGACGTCGCCGACCCGAACACGCGAATTCTGCTGGATCGTTGTGACATCGGGCAGCTGCGCCTGGACCTCATAGGAACCGGGGCCACGGCCTTCGGTACCGGGGAGCGACAGCGTGTTGAGGCCACGCCAACCGCAGCCGGTCACCGCGACGCCTGCGACCGCCATCACCACGGCCAACCGCAACCTGATCCGCATCACGACCCTCCCGAAGCAGGCGGCAGCATCAGCCCGCCCAGGCCGGAAGCCGGGTCTGTCGGGACTGCTTCTGCCGGCAGGGGCGTCGGCGGAACAGCCGGCCCGGCCGGGACGGCCGGCTCTTGGGGCGGGACGTAATCCGGTCGCATCCAATCCTCGCTGTAGGTGAGCTCGTTAGGGCGGGCCACCGCGCCGACCACGGGATTCATCCCCAGCGGGGGGAAGTTGTACTGCCGATTCTTGACGATCGGCGCCAAGTACTGCACGCACAGCTTGGCCGAGTCCTCGGCCCGCAGACGCGAGGCTGCCTGAACCGCACCGCATATGAACGAGATTGGGTCGGCGAAATTGTTGATCACGGCAATACCGGTGAGCGACCCTTGGGCGGGCTGATAGATGTTGCTGAAATTCTGGAAACCGTTGGCGCCGACATGGAGCAGTTCCTTGATGTCGCCGAGGCTCTCCACCAACGCAGCTGACACCGATGCCAGCTTCTCTGACGTTGTTCCCAGGGAGTTGCGATTCTCGGCGACGAAGCTCGCGACGTCAGTGGCCGCGGTGTTCAGATCGTCGATCGCGTCAGCGACCTCATTCGGTCGGTTGACCAGCAACGCAGTTGTTCCAGCGAGGTTGCTGTTCAGCTGTTCCAACAGGTCGGCGCTCGATTCGAGCGCCGTCACCAGCGTCGCGAGATTGCGTACCGTGCCAAAGATCTCGCCGCTGTGATCGCCCAGCGCAGAGAACATCTGGGAAACTTCGATCAACGTGTGGCGGATGTTCTCGCCCTCTCCCCGCAGGTTGTCGGCGGCCGTGTCGATGAACGCTCCCAGCGTGCTAACGGCCCCCGGCTCGGTCGGCTGCAGGTAGTAGGTCAGCTTCTCCAGCTGGTCGCGGAAGTCGTCCCACTCGACGGGCACCGCGGTGCGATCCTGCGGGATGACTGCGTGGTTTTCCATGGCCGGCCCGCTGTCGTAGGCGGGCGTCAACTGGATGGCTCTGGCGGTCACCAGCGACGGTGACAGGATCACCGCGTTGACATCGGCTGGCACTCGATACTTGTCGTCGAACCAGAACTGGACCTCGACGCGGTCGGGCTCTGGGCTGATCCGTTCAATTTCTCCGACCGGGACACCGAGGATTCGTACTTCGTCGCCGGCGAACAACCCGTTGGTGTTGTCGAAGTACGCAGTGACCGAGGTTCGGCCGGCTTTGTCCGACGAGTGCACCGCGGCGAGGACTCCTCCGACCAGCAGTAGCACCAGGCCGACGCCCAGACCGGCTCTCATTCGTGTCGAGGTCGTCATCGGCCTGCCTCCGGCGCGGGGGGAGCCTCCGTGGGCGCGTAACCAGCGGGCGGACCCGGTGGCGGGCCGCCCGGCGGCGGCTGCGGAAGTGGCTCGCGGTACGGATAACGGGGGTCGCCGGGGTTACCCGTGATCGCATCGGGCAGGGTCAAGTGCGGTTCGCCGCCTTGGCCGGTCCGGGGGTAGGGCACGGGCAACGCCGGGGTCCCCGGTTGTCCGGTCGACGGATCGGACAGTTCGGACGGCAACAACACGTTCGGATCCAAGCCGAGATCGGAGAACGCCGCGTCGACGAATGGTTGCACGAGCTGACCGGGAAGCAGATTGGCCAGGTAGGCCTTGAAGAACGGGCCAGAGCCGACGGTCTCGCTCAACGACATTACGTACTTCGGGAACAGTCGGAGACCATCTTTGATCTCCTCCTTGCGATTGTCGATGATCGTCAACGCACCGTTGAGTTTGTCCAGTGCGGGCCTGAGTTCGGCGCGGTTGTCCTCGACAAACCCCGACAGCTGTTTCGACAGCGCGGAAATGTTGCCGGAAAGCTGGTCCAGGGCGTAACTCTCGGTCTGCAGTTGAGCGAGCAACGCGTTGCTATCCGCGACAAGGCTGACCACCTGGTCGACCCGCTCGGCAAGCACGCCGGTCACGGTGTCCGCGTTGGTCAGGAGGTTTCGCAGCTGTGAATCGCGCTTGTTGACTGCCTCCGAAAGCCGTGCCACGCCGTCGACCGCGACCCTCAGGTCCGGTGGCGTGTTCTGGAAAGTCTGCGCCAGAGTCTGCAGGGCATCGGAGATCTGGGCGGTGTCCAGCCCACTGATCGTTGCGGTTAGGTCCCCTAGGGCATCGGGCAACTGGTATGGGGGTGTCGTGCGGTTCACCGGTATCGGTCCGTCCAACCGGCCGCCACCCCGGGGTGTGAGTTCGAGGACCTTCGAGCCGAGGACGCTCTTGGTCTTGATGGCCGCCTCGGTCCGGTCACCGAGATTGACGTCGTCGGCCACGTCGAAGGTGACCAGCACCGTGTTGCCGTCGAGTTCCACGCTCGAGACCTGTCCGACCCGAAACCCCGAGACCTGGACCGCGTCGCCGGCAGCCAATCCACCGGCCTCCGCGAACTCTGCGTGATACGTCCGCTCCGACCAAAGGAAGGGCAACTTGTCGTAATTCACTGCCGCCGCCACGATTGCGAGCGACACCGCGATACCGATAGCACCGATGGCGAGCGGGCTGCGCTCTGTAAAGGACTTCACTTCGGCGTGCACCGCCCTGAGCTCTGACCGACCAGCTTCACATACACGGGCTGACCGCCCTTGCCGTTGAGCTTCACCGCGATGTCGCAGATATAGAAACTGAAGTAGTCACCGTAGATGCCTTGTCTGCCGAGAATCCGGTACTTCTCGGGCAGACCGGCCAACAACTCGTCGAGGTACTCGTGATCGGCGACCACGATTCCGGCTGCCCGGTCGGTCTCACGGACCACCTTCCGTAGCGGCGGCCTGGCCTGCGACAACAGATCGGCCACCGTTGCCGCCGCTTCGTTGGCGTTGGCCAGCCCATCGGAGATGTCGACCTTGCGTGCTGCCAGCCCCTCGACTAGGGCGGACAACCCGGTGACGCCTGTGTCGAGTTGGGAGCTCTGCTCTCCAAGAGAACCCAACACTGTATCGAGGTTTTCGATGACCTGACCGATCAACTCGTCGCGGTCGGCGAGCGTATTGGTGAGCGTCGCGGTCTGGCTGAGAAACGAACCGACAGCGGCACCCTGCCCCTGGAAGGCCTCAATCAGCTGTCCGCTCAACGCATTGACCTGATCGGGATCCAAAGCACGGAACAGCGGACGGAAACCGCCGAGGAGAGCATCCAGATCAAGCGCAGGCGCTGTCTGCGTGATCGGAATGCTTTGTCCGGCTGCAAGTTGCTCGGTTCCGCCGGCGCCTTCTTCCAAGGCCATGTACCGGTCCCCGATAAGATTCTCGTAGCGGATCGCAGCCCTTGTCCCCCTCGTGAGGACCACTGACGCATCTGCGGAGAACTCGACAACCGCGACGTTGTCAGGCCTGATCGAGATCTGCTTGACCTTGCCGACCTCCACACCTGCGATGCGGATGAAGTTTCCTTCCTCCAGACCCGTTACGTTGGTGAACTCAGCCTTGTAGACGTCCTCCGGCTGGAAACGCAGCTGCGCGAACACCGCCAACAATGCGAAGGTGCCCAGCGCACAGACCGTCATGAAGACCGCGATGCGCCAGATAACACCACTCAAGTTGTTCTTCACGGGTACTCCAAGCGGTCGATCACGGGGCCGGCGGTGTTATCGGCTCTGGTGGAGGCGGCGGCACGCCTGGATACAACGGGGTCCCGCCGGGCCCGTATAGCGGGGCGCCGTATGGCGGCGCTCCAGGATAGGGAACCGGGCCGATAGCGGGTGGACCTTCGCCCCGGACGCTGGGGGGTTCGGGCACAGCGCGAGTCACCGGAAAGTAGTTGACCCACCAGGGATGGCCGATTCCAGGATTGGGCCGCACATCCAGGCCGGTCCCCCACCCGGTGTTGGTGACCAGATAGCGGAGCGGATACCGCTCCGCGACGTCGGGCAGCGACCCGCAGCTGGGTTTTCCACCTGGACCCCCCTTCCCCGCGACGATGGGGAGGTGCTGCGGATACCGGTACTGGTCGTTGCCCCACAAAATACCGGCATCCAGGATCGCCGAATAGCCGGTACCGCCGCCGGTGGCCTCGTAGCCCCCGTTGTCCAAGAAGCTCTTGCCACCGACCAGCAGACAGGTCAACACCGGGTTGTACTCCATCAGCAGCCTGGTAGTCGACTCCGTCAGGTTGATGGAGTCGACCAGGTCGCGCTGGCTAGGCCCGAGAATGTCGATTCCCGACTGGGCGAAACCTATGGTGTTCAACAACAACGCATCGAGGGCTGACGCGTTCCCGGCAATGGTGGTACTGGTGGTGCTCGCAGCGTTCAGGGTGGCCAGGATGTCCTGTGCGGCTGCGCTGTAGGTGTCACTGAATGCGGTGAACGAGTGGAAGTCTTGACGCACCGTATCCATCCGGGGGTTGACCGCCAGCAACACTTCATCGGCGGCGGTGATCGCCTCACCCATCCGTTCGCCCTGGCCGCGCACCCCCTCGGCAAGTGCGCCCAGCACCGCGTTGAGCTTCGCCGAATCGACTTGGTCCAACACTGCGAGGAGATTCTCGAACACCGTGTTGATCTCGGTGCCGACATTGCGCGATCGCAGCACCGCACCGGCGGCCAACCGTTCCGGGCTGGGGTCGCTCGGTGAAATCAGATCGACATACTTTAGCCCCGAACGCGGTGGTGGACTTGATTTCTGCCTCCACGTTCGCCGGGATGTACTTGATCTGACCCGGGTCGATCTCCAACGTCAGGCTCACCGCGGAGGGGTCTCCACCGGCCACCGTGGCGACGCGGCCCACCTGGACACCACGCAGTTTGACTTTCGCACCTGACTCCATCACCAGCCCGGACCGATCCGCGGTCAACGTAACCGGGACCGACGACCTGAAGGAGCCGCGAAACAACGCCGCGCTCAGCGCTACGAACGCGACGAGCGTGACAATCATGAACAGCGTCCACCACGCCGGCCGAACGCGACCCATTCCGTAACTTGGTGCCATCTCGCTACCCGGAGAAGTTCAGGTTGCCGGACTGCCCGTAGATGGCGAGCGAGACGAACAGCGTCACCAGAACCGCGGAGATGAGCGAGGTGCGCACCGCTCGTCCGACGGCCTCGCCCACCCCCGCTGGCCCTCCGCGTGCCGTGTAGCCGTAGTAGGTGTGCACCAGCATGACGATGACCGCCATCACGACTGCCTGGACGAAAGACCAGATCAAGTCCGTCGGGTTCAGAAAGGTGTAGAAGTAGTGGTCATAGACGCCCACCGACTGGCCGTAGACGGCGGTGGTCCCGAAACGCGTTGCGAAAAAAGACATCAGTACCGCAACGCAGTACAACGGGATCACCACGACGATGCCCGCGATGACCCGAGTGGATGCCAGATACGGGACCGAACGAATACCCATCACCTCGAGCGCGTCGATCTCCTCATTGATGCGCATCGCACCAAGCTGCGCGGTCGCGCCCGCACCGATCGTGGCGGCCAACCCGATGCCGGCGATCAGCGGCGCGAGAAGGCGCACGTTGACGTACGCCGAGACGAAGCCGGCAAGTGCCTCCACACCGATGCCGGCCAGCGAGTTGTACCCCTGTACCGCAACAACCGCGCCGGCCGACAACGTCAGAAAACCGACTATTCCGACGGTGCCCCCGATAACGGCCAGCGCCCCAGTGCCCAAACCCATCTGGGCAATCAGCCGCACCACTTCGCCCCGATACCGCGCGATGGCGGTGCCCGACAGGCCAACGGTCGCGCCGTAGAACTGCGCTTGTGCCCCGATCCGGTTCCAACCCTCGACGAAAGACTCGGCCCCGCGCCGCAGGGCGGGGTGAAGCGTGCTCGGAGCGGCAGTCTTGCTCACGTCGTCGCCTTGACACCGACGGCGGTGGCGACGACGTTGATCAGGAACAATGCCATGAACGAGTAGACCACCGTCTCGTTCACCGCAATGCCCACCCCGGCCGGACCGCCGCCGACCGAAGTGCCCTTGTAGCAGGCGATCAAACTGGCTGCGAGCCCGAACAACGCAGCCTTGATCAAGGCGACGAGCACCTCGGGAAGGCCGACGAGCAGTGTCAGGCTCGCAGCAAAAGCCCCCGGCGTGATGTGTTGGATGAAGACTGCGAAGAAGAAGCTGCCGGTCAACCCGACGACGGTCACCGAGGAGGACAACGCCAGTGCCACCACGGTGGCGGCCAGCACCCTCGGAACGACCAGCGCCTGGGTCGGGTTGATGCCCATCACCCGTAGTGCGTCGAGCTCTTCGCGGATCGTCCGCGCACCGAGATCGGCACACATGGCCGTGGCGCCCGCCCCGGAAACGACGAGAACCGTCACCACGGGACCGATCTGGGTGACCGCACCAAGAGCCGCCCCGGTTCCAGAGAAATCACCCGCGCCGAACTCGACCAGCAGGATGTTCAGCGTGAACACCGTGAGCACCGTGAACGGAATGGACAGCATGATGGTCGGGAGTATCGACACGCGCGCCACGAACCACGTCTGTAGCAAGAACTCTCGCTAGGCAAAGGGGCGTCGCCACATCAGCACCAACGTGTCGAGGGCCATGGCGAAGAACCCGCCCACCGCTCGCACCGGCGCGATGACGCTGTCAGTTGAGACCAACTTCGATCCTTCCCGCGTGCCGGTACACGGCAGCGAATGGCACCCCGTGTGTCGATTCGATACTATATATTGTGTTCGCCCGGGTCTAGGAAATCGCAAATGCAGTCGTGGGTTGCGACCTGTCGCCCCAGGTGCTGGGCTCTGCCCGGTCACAGCCTTCGGTGCCGATGGGCGGGCGTTTCGGATGTACTGCAGCGGTGGCGCACCAAGCCTCTATGTGTGCCCACTGACCTGAGGCAACCAGTAGACAGGATGTAGCCGGTTCCCTACCGAAACACATTCGGTCCGGGCAGCCAGAAAGTAGGCCCTTGGGTGACTCGTTTCGCGGTGCTGGTCAAGCAGATTCCTGCGGGTGAGGAGATCGAGCTCGGTACATCGGGCCGGCTGATTCGTGACGATGCCCCGCTGGAGATGAGCGCATACTGTCGCCGTGCGGTGAGCAAGGCCGTCGAGCTCGCCAGCCAGGCACGGGGGTCCTCCGTCGTCGTCTTCACCCTCGGCCCCACGGCCGCGCAGGACGTGCTGCGCGAAGCGCTCGCCTGGGGGCTCGACCGCGGCGTCGAGATCCGCGGTGTCCACGTGACCGACCCCGCCTTAGCAGGTAGCGACACCATCGCCACGGCACAAGCGTTGGCCGCGGCGATCGACCGCGAAGGCCCGTTCGATGTCGTGCTCACCGGACGAAACTCGCTCGACGCCGACACCGGACAGGTTCCGCCACAGCTGGCCCAGCTTCTCGACCTACCCTTCGTCGCCGGAGTCAAGGTCCTCGCGTTCCACGCCCAATCCCTCGCCGTGGGGTGCGAACAGGACGACGGCTGGATCGATGCCCAGGTGCGGTTGCCCGCCGTGATTTCGTGTGCGGAGCGACTGTGCGATCCTGCGAAGGTCCCGCCGGCGAGCCGCGCCACCGTGCCGCCCGAAGCGATCAGCACGTTGACCGCGGCCGAGCTGGGACCCGGCCCATGGGGGGGCCGATGCCAGCTTGACGGCGGTCGGCGAGATCCGGCGGCTTTCCGTTCGACGGTCCCGTCAGCTCAACCCGGATGCCCCGCTGGCGGCTCAAGTGCGAGATGCTGTGCGGGCGCTGTGCGATCGCGGCGCCCTCGACGACGACCCGGGGTCCGAAGCACCCTTACTCGCGGCCACCGGCGGGCCGGGGCCGGTCGTCGCGGTTATCGCCGAACCTGACCATCGGGCGCTGGCCCAGGAACTGTGCGGAGCCGCAGCGAGGCTGGCCGAATCGCTGTCCGGCTCGACGGTCCTATTGGCATCGGATGACCTCAGCCCCGCAACCGCCGGCTCATGGGGAGCCGATCGGCTCGTGCACATTCGCGGAGCAGCCGTCGAGGAGGACATCGCGGGTGCCGTCATACGCTGGGCGCGTTCGGAGCAGCCCTGGGCGATACTGGCGGGTTCCACGGCGTCCGGACGCGAGATCGCCGCCCGGGTGGCGGCGGCGATCGGCGCCGGGCTCACCGGCGACGCTGTCGATCTCGAGGTGGCCGACGCCCGCCTGGTCGCATGGAAGGCCGCATTCGGCGGTCAGCTGGTCGCCGCCATCACGGCGACCTCACCGGTGCAGATGACTACGGTTCGCGCCGGGGTCCTGCCGCGCCCGCAGCCTCGCGTGCGCGCCGCCGAGGTTGCGTCGCTATCCGCCTTCCGCCACGACCGAGTATCCATACGATCACGGCGCCAAGACGATTCGCTCGAACGGCTCGGCGAGGCCGGCGCTGTGATCGGCGTCGGCACAGGGGTAACGCCAGAGGAGCTTGCCCGCCTGGAGACGCTGCGGGAATTGTTGGGCGCCGAGTTCGGCTGCACGCGCAAGGTCACCGACCGCGGCTGGATGCCGCACGCGAGCCAGATCGGAATCACCGGACGGTCCATTGCGCCGCGCCTCTACGTCGCGATCGGCACGAGCGGCAAGTTCAACCACATGGTAGGCGTGCGCGCCGCGGGGACCGTCCTCGCGATCAACCAGGACCCGACGGCCCCCGTCTGGGACTATGCCGACGTGGGCATCGTCGCCGATTGGCGGGAGTGCATCGACATGCTCGACGCCGAGGTCAAACGCGAGTGTGAATCGCGTCAGTTGGCCAGCGCTGAACGCTCCGCGGCGAAACGCTCGCTCAGCAGGTGACCGGCGTTGGGAACCACCGTCGAACGGCCAAGCGCGGTCAGTAGCTCATAGGTTGTCGCGGTCGCAGCGGAGAGCACCGGCAGGTCCAGACGTGCCTCCGCTTCGGGGATCGCGGCAAGCGAGGGCATCTGCACGCACGCCGACAAGACGATGGCGTCGCAGCCGGTGCGGTTCAACCGCGAAGCGATTGCCGGAAGGTCAACCGGATCCAGACGCCCGACTGCGCAATTGTCCGCCACACCCAGGCTTTCGGCATCCACGACCTCCACACCGGCGTCCTCGATGTAGTCGACCACCTTCTCGGTCAACGTCGGGACGTAGGGCGTGACGATGGAGACCCGCCGCGCACCGAGGGCTTCGAGTCCACGCACCAGTGCTCCGGCGCTCGACACGACCGGAGCGTCACAGCCCTCACCGCGCGCGACCTCGGTCAGCCGGTTCTCCGCGGTCAAATGCGTGCCCGGTCCCTGCGACATGATCGCCACCAGGCAGGCATAGGCGATCGCGTCGCATTCGGCGTCGGCGAGTTCAACTGCGCATCGGTTGCTCTCGCGGTCCATCTGCAAGAGGGCTTCCGCGGTCACGTGCAGCATCCGCATCCGGCTGGAGTGGAAGGTGAACCGTTCCTCCGGAACGAGTTGCGCCCGACGTGCGAACATCTCCGGAAGCTCAGTTTCCATGGTCGTGTTCGAACTCGGCACGATCAGTCCCAGTCGTGTCGGCAGCATCTAGATCATTCCTCCGGTGGGCTGTGCCCCACGAAGCAAGCCCAAACCGCGGGACTTGTTGACTGGCGCTTTGGACCTGCAACGGTCAACGGTCATCGTCATGCCTGCGATGCCGCTGGCCGCTCGACCCGCTTCTTCTCGTACGGTCCAGGGCTGGTGATAGCCACGTACGACATCCGCTTGTCGCTGACATTTCGAATCCCGTGGGCGATCCCGGCCGGAACCATGATGGCATCGCCGGCCTTTGTGACCACGGGGGGTTGGTCGCCCAGGGTGTACTCGCACTCACCCTCGATGACGATGTGCAGGTGTTCGGTAGTCGGGTGCACGTGGTAGTCGTTCTCCTGCCCCGGCTCGAGGTTCCATACGACCATCCCGATCTGACCGACGTAGCCGGGCACCACGGTTGCCAGCTTCTCGTCGAACTGTTGGTACCTCGATAGCGGGAAGATCAGACTTGCGAGGTTGTTAGGGTCGATGGAGCCCATCAGATCGGGAACAAGCTTCTCACCCTCGGGCAGTTTGGGGATTTCAGGCGTGTCAGTCAAGGTTTTCCTTTCGTTGGCGGAGTTGTCGGCCCAGGTCGCTCAGTTCGCAGCGGAGGAGTACTTCTTCACCAGTTCGGCCCAGCGACGTCCGCACTCCTGCGCGTTATCCGCATACTGCTGCGGCACAACGTCATAGGGCGGCCGGATCGGGCCGGCGTTGCAGTACCCCGCCGCGTTGAACCGGATCTTCTCGAGCTGCAGGTTGTACTTGCTGAACTCGTCGAACGAGTTGTCGGGGATGAACGTCTCATTCGCCCAAAACAAGTCCTGGGCGATCTCACCGGCGCGATCGAAGTCCTTCGCCGCGATTGCGTCCATCAACGCCAAACATGGCTGCGGGCCCATACACGCTGCGGTGGCCCATACGGCGGTCACGGTCTCGGGCGACTGTTGCGCGAACGCCAGCGCCAACATGTCGATCGGCAGGAAGTTCACCTTGTTCTTCGATGCCTCCAACCGCTCCAGATAGGATTGCGGTGTACCGACCTTGGCGCTGGTCACCGTCGGCGCTGCCTCCACTACCGCACTCCAGAACGACGGCGGGAACGAGAAACGGAACGCCTGCTCATTTGCGTAGACCATGATCGCCATCTCCGGGAACGCCTCGGAGATCGAGGCATAGAACTTGACCGCCTGGGCCTCGCTGCACGGCTGCCACATCGGCAGGCCCAACATCGTGCCGTCGGCACCGCGATCCTGCAGGAAACGCATCCGCTGAACCGTCTCATGGGTGCCCAGCGTCGTGGCACCAACGAAGACCGGCACCCGCTTGCCCACTGTGGACAGCAGGCAGTCGCTGAAGGCTTCGAACTCCGCCTGAGTCAGCGTGGCGCACTCGCCGGTGGTACCCAGGGCCAACAAACCACTGCACCCATCGGCGATCAGCTTCTCCGCCAGGCGGGCCGTCTCATCGAGATCCACCGTGTCGGTCGCGTCCCAACGGTCCGCCCCCTCCTTGGCCGGCGTGGCCAGAATCCCGTAAACACCCTTGAAATCCTGCGCGGTAAGCATCGACTCTCCTTTGTCGTTGGATCGATTTTGTCGTTGGATCGATCACAGCCTGCGACCCGGCTGCGCTGTCATATCAGCTCAGCTGGCCGCCGAATCTTCTCGTACTCGATCAGGGCACCGCCGAACGCCTGCTCGGACACCCCGGGTTGCAGAAGCAGTGGACCTACTAGCTCGGTGAGTTTCGCCGAATCCTGGACAGCGATGTTCAACCCCGTTGAGAAACCCCTGAACCTTGAACTGGCGCAAGACCTCGACCGTGGGGGCGTGCAGGATCTCAGCACGACTCGGGTCGCGGGCCAGATCGTGACGTGCGAACAGCCGCACCGGGCATCCCTGCCGAGCGAAGCCGAAGGCCGCCGCGGAGCCTGCCAACCCTGCACCGATGACAGCGACATCGCATTGACGGTCGGGCATTCGGGTCCTTCCTTGGACGGTCACGCTGCGGCTGCGCTCCCACGCAGCAAGCACCGAGACCAAATCTTGTAAATAATATATTGGCGGCCCCAGCGGCGCAACAGTGGACACGGGCCCCCCGGATCTACGGCCCTGATATGTAGACCGTTTTGTCAAGTGGGCAGGAGGAAGCGGGCACCATGACCGTCGTCGTGGTGCCCGCTTCCGTTGACCGAGCCAAGACTTGATGGCGAGCGTGTCGATGAGTTTGTCGACGCGGGTGTCAAGTCTGATATTCGCGGGTTGGTTACCGCAGGACGGACTGTTCTGCTGGAGCGGATCGCGTGTCTAGTGTCGAACGTGATCACGTTGTCTGACAACGGGATTGTTCATAGGGCGTTCGCGGGTCGCTCCCAGGCGCTGCCGCCATCGAAGAGTTCGGCTCGGGCAGCTACAGTGGCCCGAGACCTCAGGTATCGAGCACGGCCAGCGACCAGCACCAGCCGGCCAACTCCCGGGCGATCGCGGTGTTGGCCACCACGGGACGCTTCTTGCGGGCGTCGAAACGACACCAGCGAGTGTGGAGGCGTCGGTTGGCGTGCTGGCCCCGGGCCCGCGCGGCCGGGCCGGCGGCATCCCAACGGCGGCGTAGATCCACTCCGGAGCGATACGGCTGGCGGTGATGCCAGGCCGCTTCGATCAGCAGGCGGCGCGCGTGGCCGTTGCCGGTCTTGGTGATCGAGCCCTGCGAGCGGGAGGCCCCTGAGGAGTACTCGGTCGGGACGAGCCCGAGGTAGGCACCGATCGAACGTCCGGTCAACCGATTCCAGTCACCGATCTCGACGGCCAACCCGAACGCGGTCAGCGTCGAGACTCCCCGCAGGCAGCCCAACCGGGTCACCACCGGTGTGTAGATGCTCTCGGCGGCCAGCTCGGCGATCGCCTCATCGAGACGGTTGCGGCGGTCCACGGTGGCCAGCATGGTGTCCAATGCGGTGTCATAGGCCACCTGCAATGGCACGGCGTCGAAACGCTGAGCGGCCAGCCACTTGTGGTGAATACCGGTCCAGGTTCGTCCGCCGGAGTAGATCACCCCGTGACGTAGAAGCAGTTTGGATACCCGATGTCGGGCGGCCATCAGATCGCCGCGGCAGTCCTCCCGAGCGCGAACCAGATCACGAGCTGCTTCCTGCTCGGCGCTGGGGACAGTGACATCCACGATCTGCCCCAGATGCAGCAGCCGGGCCAGATGCGCGGCGTCACGAGCGTCGGTCTTGACCCGATCCCCGGACGGCCGCAGCAGCTTCGAAGGCGCCGCCACCAGACACACGATCCCGGCCGCGATCAAGAACCGGGCCAACCCGAACCCGGTCGGACCGGCCTCATAGGTCACCGCCACCCGACCCGGCAACGACCCCACCCACTCCAGCACGTCCTGGTAGTTCGGGGTCAATCGGCGTTCGGACACCTCGCCGGTGTCCCCATCAGGTCAAGTCCAGGGACGTGGTGTACGACGTCGTCGTGTGATTCTTCGTGGTGATGGTTCAGGCGGTCAGTGCCGCGGGGGTGTCCTCCTGTTCTGTCGGGGTGTCGTTGACGCTGCGTGATTTGCTCAGCACGTCGAGACCGAGGTAGCGCCGCGATTCGGCCCATTCGTCGTGTTGTTCGGCCAGCACGGCCCCGACGAGTCGGATCAGCGCGTCACGGTCGGGGAAGATGCCCACGACGTCGGTGCGCCGGCGGATCTCCTTGTTCAGGCGCTCCTGGGGATTGTTGGACCAGATCTGGCGCCAGATCGCCTTGGGGAACGCGGTAAATGCCAGCAGATCCGGCCGGGCCGCCTCTAGGTGTTCGGTGGTCTTGGGCAGCTTGTCGGCGAGTGCGTCGATGATCCGATCATATTGTGCAGCAACGGATTGCGCGTCGGGTTGGTCGAACACCGAATGCAGCAAGGTCTTGACCCACGGCCACGAAGCCTTCGGGGTGACGGCCATCAGATTGGTCGTGTAGTGGGTTCTGCAGCGCTGCCACGTGGCTCCGGGCAGGGTGGCGCCGATCGCGGCGACCAGGCCGGCGTGGGCATCGCTGGTGACCAGTTTGACCCCCGAGAGGCCGCGGGCGCACAACGAGCGCAGGAACGTCAACCAGCCGGCCCCGTCCTCGGCGGTGGTGACGTCGATGCCCAGGATCTCGCGATACCCGTCGGCGTTGACCCCGACGGCGATCAGGGCGTGCACGTTGACCACGCGGCCACCTTCACGGACCTTGAGGACCAGGGCGTCGGCGGCCATGAACGTGTACGGGCCGGCGTCCAGCGGCCGGGTGCGAAACGCCTCCACGGCGGCGTCGAGGTCTTTGGCCATCACACTGACCTGCGACTTCGACAAGCTGGTGATGCCCAGCGTCTCGACGAGTTTGTCCATCCGCCGCGTGGACACCCCGAGCAGATAGCAGGTCGCCACCACGGTGGTCAGGGCCCGCTCGGCGCGTTTACGGCGTTCCAGCAGCCAGTCCGGGAAGTACGAGCCAGCCCGCAGCTTGGGGATCGCCAGGTCCAACGAGCCGGCGCGGGTGTCGAACTGGCGGTGCCGATACCCGTTGCGGGAGTTGGTGCGCTCGGCGCTGCGCTGCCCGTAGCCCGCACCGCACAACGCGTCGGCCTCAGCACCCATCAGGGTATGGATGAAGGTGGCCAGCAGCTCGCGCAGCACGTCGGGGTGGGCGGTGGTGAGTCGTTCGGCCAGCACCGCAGGCAGGTCGATATTGTGGGCAGTGGTCATCGCGTTGATTCCTTTGCTCGAGTGACTTTGGTCGGTCTCTCGAAGAATCACGCGATGACCTTCAACTATTCGGCTACGACACGCCGGACATCCTCATCAGGCCCGACTCGTACACCATCTTCATGGACGCAACCCCCCATCAAGAGCACACCCGACAACCGAACGTGCGTGCACATCCAAACCAACACTCGTACGATGTGTGGTTCCCCCGAGATCGTGGAGGGTTTCTTATGCCGCTTCCGGCTTGGTCTTGGATTCCCTGATCTCGTAGTTGACGGGCGATAACCCGTCGGCGGAGCTGTGTCGGCGTTGGTGATTGTAGAACGTGTAACACCAGTCGATAACCACCGCCTGAGCGTGAACTGTATCATGGAACCGGTTGCGCGACAGTACTTCCCATTCCAACGACGAGAAGAACGCCTCCGCAGCGGCATTATCGAAACACGACCCGACACGGCCCATCGATTGGCGAATCCCTAACGTCTGGCACAACGTCGTGAAGCTGTTGGCGGTGTAGGTGCTACCGCGATCGGTGTGGAAAATGAGCCGGTCGGACTCCTGCTCGCGCCAGATCGCCTGACGGCCACCGCGGGCTGCCACGGCCATCGTGATGGCCGCACACGCCAGCTCGGCATCCGGGTGC
>Ga0210086_1000207_pt1 | contig 36838 bp, 37 predicted proteins | sample China_Galinas_PW_3_FD_184867 | JGI IMG/M metagenome (GOLD analysis project Ga0210086, IMG submission 184867) | Wetland microbial communities from San Francisco Bay, California, USA, that impact long-term carbon sequestration - China_Galinas_PWB_D2... | ecosystem: Environmental > Aquatic > Marine...
GCTTGCGGTGCTTGAGCACGCCCGCAGCCTCTTCGATGAATGCCCGCCGGTCCTCCGGGCGCGACTCCAGGATCTGCGACAACCGGCCCTGTCCGACGATGACGTGCATCTCCCGGCCGATCCCGGAGTCACTCAACAACTCCTGGATGTCCATCAGCCGGCAGTTGCTGCCGTTGATCTCGTACTCGCCGGCGCCGTCACGGAACATCCGGCGGGTGATCGACACCTCGGAGTATTCGATCGGCAGGGCGTTGTCGGAGTTGTCGATGGTCACGGTCACCTCGGCGCGCCCGAGCGGCGCCCGCGTCGAGGTGCCGGCGAAGATGACGTCCTCCATCTTGCCGCCGCGCAGCGTCTTGGCGCCCTGCTCGCCCATCACCCAGGCCAGGGCGTCGACGACGTTGGACTTACCCGAGCCGTTGGGGCCCACCACACAGGTGATGCCGGGCTCGAAGCGCAGAGTCGTCGGCGAGGCGAAGGACTTGAAGCCCTTCAGCGTCAGACTCTTGAGGTACACGTCGTGTGAGAGTACCGGCGGGCGGGTCAGCGCTCGCGGAATCCCGCCATCGGCTCGCCGGGTTGGGTGAAGTCGGCGAGGACATTGTCGACCGAACCCGGTGTGTTCCCGCCGCGCAGCAGCTCCAACAGCCGCTCGCACGCCGGGCGCGGCCCCTGTGCGACGACCAGCACCCGACCGTCGGCCTGGTTGCTGGCGTAGCCCGCCAGGCCGAGTTCCAGCGCTCGCGAGCGCGTCCACCAGCGAAATCCCACGCCCTGGACGTATCCGTGCACCCAGGCGGTCAGGCGAACCTGGTCGGTGTGGGCGGCGGTCATGATCCGGTGTCGGTGATGTCGAAGGTCACCTTGGTGCCCGACTTGAGCGTGCGCCCCACGGTGCAGACCTGATCGATCGCCCGATTGACCACGATGAGCAGCCGCTGCACCTCGGCCTCGGACAGTCCCGACAGGTCGACCTCGAGATTCTCTTCGAGCAGCGGGTAGCGCTCCTGCTCGCGATCGGCGGGCCCGGAGACCCTGATCACCGCCTGGTAGTCGTCGCCGAGCCGACGCCGCAGCGGCTGGTCGCTGCTCAGACCGGCACAGGCGGCCAGCGCGATCTTGAGCAGCTCCCCGGGGGTGAACACACCCTCGTCGCTCTCCGAGCCGATGAGCACCTCCGCACCCCGGGAGCTACGCCCGGTGTAGCGGCGGGTCCCGGTGCGCTGCACCCACAGTTCAGTCATGCTCCCCATCCTTATTGCGCCCAAGCCGACGTATGGGCGCGAGAGTGCGAGTAAATCACGCCAAAACGTGGACCTCGACGCAGATCAACGCCGTGGACGGGGCTGACATTTCGGGCAGTAGAACGACGACCGGTTCATGAACTTCTCCCTGCGGATCACCGACCCGCAGCGCGGGCAGTTCTGGTCTTCGCGGCCGTAGACGTTCAGTGAGCGGTCGAAGTACCCGGATTGCCCGTTGACGTTGACGTAGAGCGAATCGAAGGACGTTCCGCCCTGGTCCAGCGCCTCACGCATCACCTCTGCGGCTGCGCCGAGAAGCTCACCCAGCTGCCGGCGGGTGAGCTTGGCGGCGATGCGCGCACCGTTGACCTTCGCCCGCCACAGCGCCTCGTCGGCGTAGATGTTGCCGATACCCGACACCACGGTCTGGTCGAGCAGCTGCCGTTTGATCTCGGAGTGCTTGCCCCGCAACACCGTAACGACCGCGTCGCGGTCGAACAGAGGGTCCAGCGGGTCGCGGGCGATGTGGGCGACCGGCGCAGGCACCCGGCTGCCGTCGACATCGACCAGATCGGCCAGCTGCCAGCCCCCGAACGTGCGCTGGTCGACGAAGCTCAGTGCGGTGCCGTCGTCGAGCGTGGCCGCGATGCGCAGATGGTCGGTGTTCGGGACCGAGCCCAGCAGCATCTGCCCGCTCATCCCGAGATGTATCACCAGCGCCATGTCCGCCGCTGTTCGCCCAAGCGGCTCATCGGCGCGGCCGTCGTCGAGGTTGAGCCACAGATACTTCCCCCGCCGATCCGTCGCGGTGATGCGCCTGCCCACCAGCTGCGCGGTCAGGTCGGCCGGCCCGGCCTCGTGGCGGCGCACCGCGCGCGGGTGATGGACCAGCACCGCAGTGATCGTCTTGCCCGCGACATGTGCCTGCAGTCCTCGCCGTACGACCTCGACCTCGGGCAGTTCAGGCACGCACAGCCCCGGTGAGCGGCGCGAGCCTCAAGCCGTCTCCAGGGCGTTCCACGCCGCCGCGGCCGCCTTCTGTTCGGCCTCTTTCTTCGACCGGCCCATACCTGTGCCGTACTCGGTGTCCATCACCATCACCATGGCGGTGAACTCCTTGTCGTGGTCCGGCCCCGTCGAGGTGACGACGTAGGACGGCGGCCCCAGGTTCCGGGCGGAGGTGAGCTCTTGCAGGCTGGTCTTCCAGTCCAGCCCCGCGCCCAGCGTGGGAGCGGTGTCCAGCAACGTGCCGAACAATCGCAGGATCACCTCCCGCGCAACCTCGATGCCGTGCTGCAGGTAAACCGCGCCGAGCAGCGACTCCATGCTGTCGGCCAGGATGCTGGATTTGTCGGCTCCGCCGGTGTTCTCCTCGCCGCGCCCCAGCAGCAGGTAGGCGCCCAACCCGTCGCCGGTCAGGTGACGGCCCACCTCGGCCAGCGCCTGCGTGTTGACCACGCTGGCCCGCAGTTTGGCCAGGTCACCCTCGGAGCGCTCCGGGTGCCGGCGGTACAGCTCGTCGGTGACGGTCAGGCCCAGCACCGCATCGCCGAGAAACTCCAGCCGTTCGTTGGTGGGCAGACCGCCGTGTTCGTAGGCGTAGCTGCGATGAGTGAGCGCCAACGTCAGCAGCTCGGCCGGCAGGTCGACGCCCAACGCGTTCAACAGGTCTTGGCGCGACATGCTCATGGTGTGGCCGTCCCCTGTCCGGAGCCGTTCTCGTCGTCACCGGTCGACAGCATGCCGGCAAGCTTGGCCCAACGCGGATCGATCTGTTCGTGGCGGTGTCCGGGCTCCGCGGTGGCCAACGCGATGCCGCACTGCGGACACAACCCGGGGCAGTCCTCCGAACACACCGGGGCGAACGGCAGGGCCAGACCGACCGCATCGACAATGGCTTGCGCGAGGTCGATGGCCCGGTCGACGACGTGGCCGACCTCGTCCTCCTCGGTGGTGGACTCGGTCGCGCTGTCGGGGTAGGCGAAGAGCTCGGTGAGCTCGATCTCGATCTCGCCGGTGACCGGACTCAGGCAGCGGGAGCATTCACCGCGAGTCGGGGCGTGCACGGTGCCGGTCACCAGCACACCCTCGGACACCGACTCCAGTCGCAGATCCAGGTCCAGCTCGGCGCCGCGCTCGATCCCGATGAATTCCAGCCCGAACCGCGATGGGCTTGGCACCGTGTCCCGGACGGTCATCATGGCTCCCGGGCGCCGGCCCAACCGGGAGATGTCGAACACGAGCGGCGAGCGCGGATCGTGTTGCGTCGCCATAGCCCTGATTCTAGGGGGCGGCTCGCTCCCTTTCTGCACGTAGTGGCCGGTCGGGGGGCCTCAGTGCTGCACGTAGTCGTGGGTCCCGGCGGCGGTGCGCAGTTGATGCCGGCCGCGGCTGACCGAACGCAGGGTGCCGTTGAGGTAGTCCTCGAACTGGGCGAGTTTGCTGTCGACGTAGATGTCGCACTCGCCGCGCAGCCGGTCCGCCTCGGCGTGGGCGGTGTCGACGAGCCGGGCGGCTTCGGCGTTTGCGGCTTGCACGACCTCGTTCTGCGAGACCAGCCGCTGCTGTTCTTTGATGCCTTCCTGCACGGCCTTCTCGTAGGAGATGTTGCCGTTCTCGACCAGGCGGTCAGCCTCGGCCTTGGCGCGACTGGTGGCGGCCTCGTAGTCCCGCTTGGCCGTCGCCGCCAATCGGGCGGATTCCTCGCGGGCCTCGTGAACCATGCGTTCGCTGTGCTGGCGGGCCTCGGCGACCATCCGGTCGGCCTGCGACTTGGCGTCGGCCAGCAACCGGTCGGCCTCCGCGCGGGAGTGGCTGAGTAGTGAGTCGGCCTCCGTGGTCGCGGTGGAAACCATCGAATCGGCGTGTTCCTTGGCCTCACGCAGTACCGAATCCCGCGCGTCGAGCACGTCCTGGGCGTCATCGAGTTCGCCGGGGATCGCGTCTTTGATGTCGTCGACTAGCTCCAGGACGTCGCCGCGCGGTACCACGCAACCAGCCGTCATCGGCACGCCGCGGGCCTCTTCGACAATGGCACTCAGTTCGTCGAGCGCTTCAAAAACTCGGTACACGGCGGCACCCTCCCGGCGTAGTCGTTGGTGCAAGTGTGCCTGGTGTTACGCCTGTGACGACGCTAGCCGGCCGGTGTGTCGGGACACTTGTGTGTTCATCCCCCGACCGTCGGGTTGGGCGCAGCACCGACAGCCCCGACATTATGTCAATTGACCGGCATGTGGGCGACACTCCGCCGTGATGGGCCCGGCACGGCGCCGGGTGGACCGGGCCCATGTCCTGCGCCCTCACCCCACGCCGACCAGCGCCTGCCCGGGATGCTGCTGGATCGACCGCGACCGGACCAAGGCGCCGTTGGGCGACCTCGGCGAGTCGGATGCTCTGATACCCCAGCTCGTGGCGCAGGTGCCGCCGATGATCGCGATATCCAAGTCGGTCCGCGACAGCCTGCTCAGCATGCACACCACCTTCAGGCCGCTCTCGTCGCCTACGGCCCCGCCGACGGATGGGAGTCCAAAGACTCACCAGCACAGAGGAATTCGCCGCGCACGATCGTGTTGCTGGCCGGATCGTCGCCGGACTAGGTCCGGATTGTCCGACTCCTCCCCAGCCCGCCACCGGGCCGCATCGTCGCCGGACTAGGTCCGGATTGTCCGACTCCTCCCCAGCCCGCCACCGGGCCGCATCGTCGCCGGACTAGCCACCGTCCAGCTTCTGGCGCAACCGACGATTGACGGGTTCGGGCAGCAGGTCGGATACATCACCACCGAGACCGGCGACCTCCTTGGCCAGTGACGACGACACGAACGAATACCTCGGCGTGGTGGCCACGAAGAAGGTGTCCACCCCGGCGATGTGCTTGTTCATCTGCGCCATCTGCAGCTCGTACTCGAAATCCGTTCCGGTGCGCAGACCCTTGACGATCGCAGTCAGGCCGCGCGCCTTGACGAAGTCGACCACCAAACCCTGCCCGGACTCGGCGCGCAGGTTGGGCAGATGGGGAGTGGCCTCCTCGATCATCGCGATGCGCTCGTCGACGTCGAACATCCCCGACTTCTTCGGATTGACCAGCACCGCGACGATGACCTCGTCAAACTGCGCAGCGGCACGCTCGAAGATGTCGACGTGACCGAGGGTCACCGGATCGAATGACCCAGGACACACCGCGCCGCTCATGAGTGCTGACGCTAGCAGGCGGCCAAGCTAGTCCAGTTCGGCCGCCTCGATGCGGGTGTCGCCATAGCGGCGGACCGGCCACGGCGTCCAACCCGGCGGCCAGCTCAGAGCGGGAGACGACGCGGACCGCTCGACCACGACCACACTGCCCGGCTCAACCCAAGCGTTGCGCTGCAGGCTGGCCAGCATCGTCTCCACCTCGGCGGCTGCGACGTCATAGGGCGGGTCAGCCAGCACCAGGTCCATCGGCTGGTCGGGGTGCGCGCCGAGGACTGCGGCCACGGTTGCCCGACGCACGGCCGCACCGGGCAGCCCGACGATGCCGATGTTGCGGTTGATGACTCCTACTGCGTGGACATCGTTTTCGACGAACACCACCGATGCGGCTCCACGGGACAGTGCCTCCAGCCCAAGGGCACCGGATCCAGCGTAGAGATCGAGCACGCGCAGGCCGTCGAACTCAAGACGGGCCGTCAGCACATTGAACAGTGCCTCGCGGACCCGGTCGGTGGTCGGCCTGGTGCCGCGCGCGGGTACGGCGATGCGCCGGCCACCCGCCGCACCGGCCACGATCCGGGTCAGCCGATCACCGCCAGCAGGTCACCGCCCTCGACCTGCGCGGTGGTCGCGACGGCGACGCGGTGGACCGTGCCTGCCTTCGGCGCGGTGATCGCAGCCTCCATCTTCATCGCTTCGATGGTGGCGACGGCCTGGCCGGCGATCACCTCGTCGCCGACGGCGACGCCCACGGTCACCACACCGGCGAACGGCGCGGCCACATGGTCGTGATTGGAACGGTCCGCCTTCTCGGCAGTGGGTATGGTGTCGGCGATATTACGGTCGCGCACGACCACCGGCCGCAGCTGGCCGTTGAGGATGCACAACACCGTGCGCATGCCGCGTTCGTCGGGATCCGAGACGGCCTCGAGGCCGATCAGCAATTCCACACCGCGCTCCAATTGGACCCGGTGTTCATCGCCGCGCCGCAACCCGTAGAAGAACTGGTTGGCGGTCAGCCGCGAGGTGTCCCCGAACTGCTCGCGGTGGACTTCGAATTCTCGTGTCGGACCGGGGAACAGCAGTCTGTTCAGGGCCGCCTGCCGCTTCGGTCCGGCCAAGCTCAGGATGGCCTCGTCCTCGGCGCTGAGTTGCGCAGTCGGCTTGGCCGGTGGCCGGCCGGCCAGTGCCTTGGTGCGCAGCGGCTCGGGCCAGCCCCCGGGCGGATCCCCCAGCTCGCCGCGCAGGAATCCGATCACCGAATCAGGGATGTCGAAACGCGCCGGGTCGGCGGCGAATTCGTCAGCACTCACACCCGCGCCGACCAGGGCCAGCGCCAAGTCACCGACGACCTTCGATGACGGTGTGACTTTGACGAGCCTGCCCAGGATACGGTCGGCGCCCGCGTAGCTCTCCTCGATCTCCTCGAACCTGTCGCCGAGTCCGAGCGCGATCGCCTGCTGGCGCAGGTTCGACAGCTGTCCGCCCGGGATCTCGTGGTGATACACCCGTCCGGTCGGCGCAGGAAGCCCTGACTCGAAGGGGGAGTACACCTTTCGCAGCGCCTCCCAGTACGGTTCCAGATCGCACACGGCGTCCAGCGACAATCCGGTGTCGTAGTCGGTATGTAGCGCGGCTGCCACGATAGAACTCAAGGCCGGCTGACTGGTGGTGCCGGCCAACGGCGCGGCCGCCCCATCGACGGCGTCGGCACCCGAGTGCCACGCCGCTACATAGGTGGCGAGCTGACCGCCGGGAGTGTCGTGGGTGTGGATGTGCACCGGCAGGTCGAATCGACTCTTCAGGGCGCCGACGAGTCTCTCGGCGGCCGGCGCCCGCAACAGCCCGGCCATGTCCTTGATCGCCAGGACATGCGCCCCGGCGTCGACGATCTGCTCGGCGAGTTTGAGATAGTAGTCGAGGGTGTAGATGTTCTCGGTCGGATCCGACAAATCACCGGTGTAGCTCATGGCGACTTCGGCTATCGCCGAACCGGTTTCGCGAACCGCGTCAATAGCCGGCCGCATCGACTCAACATTGTTGAGAGCGTCGAAGATGCGGAAGATGTCGATACCCGTCTCGGTGGCCTCCTCCACGAACGCCGAAGTGACCAGCTCGGGGTATGGCGTGTAGCCGACCGTGTTGCGACCGCGCAGCAGCATCTGCAGGCAGATATTGGGCAGCGCCTCACGCAATGCGGCCAGCCGTTCCCACGGGTCTTCCTTCAGAAAACGCAGGGCCACATCGTAAGTCGCGCCACCCCAGCACTCGATAGACAGCAGTTGCGGGGTCATCCGCGCGATGTAGGGCGCGATCTCCAGCAGACCCCTCGAGCGGACCCGGGTGGCCAGCAACGACTGATGGGCGTCCCGGAACGTCGTATCGGTCAAACCGACGACAGGAGACTCGCGCAGCCAGCGGGCGAACCCTTCCGGGCCGAGATCGTCGAGTTGCTGCTTGGAGCCCGGAGGCGGCGCAACGCCCAGATCGACGTTGGGCAACTTGTCTCGCGGGTAGACCTTCGACGGCCTGGGTCCGTGCGGCTGGTTGACGGTGACATCGGCCAGGTAGTTGAGAATCTTCGTGCCGCGATCGGCAGACGAACGCGAAGTCAGAAGGTGCGGGCGTTCGTCGATGAACGACGTGGTGATGTGGCCCGCCTGGAAGTCGGGATCGTCCAGAACCGCCTGGAGGAACGGAATGTTCGTCGACACCCCCCGGATACGGAACTCGGCGACGGCACGCTGGGCGCGGGCCACCGCGGCGGCGAAGTCGCGCCCGCGGCAGGTGAGTTTGACCAGCATCGAGTCGAAGTGCGCACCGACTCCCGCACCCAGATGGGTACCGCCGTCGAGCCGGATGCCCGCTCCGCCCGGCGAGCGGTATGCGGTGATCCGCCCGGTATCCGGGCGAAACCCGTTGGCCGGATCCTCGGTGGTGATACGACACTGCAGAGCCGCACCGTGGGGGCGAATCGCATCCTGGGACAGACCGAGGTCGGCCAGCGTCTCGCCGGAGGCGATGCGCAGCTGGGAGGACACCAGGTCGACATCGGTGATCTCCTCGGTGACCGTGTGCTCCACCTGAATGCGCGGATTCATCTCGATGAAGACATGGCGACCGCGTTCGTCCAGCAGGAACTCGACGGTTCCGGCACAGCTGTAGCCGATGTGACGGGCGAACGCGACAGCGTCGGCGCAGATGCGCTCGCGCAGAACCGGATCCAGGTCCGGCGCCGGTGCCAGCTCGATGACCTTCTGATGACGGCGCTGCACACTGCAGTCCCGCTCATAGAGGTGGATGACGTTGTCGCAGGCGTCACCCAGGATCTGCACTTCGATGTGGCGGGGATTGATCACTGCCTGCTCGGCCTCGCGGCTCGCCGCCTCGATCGCCTCGGGCAGCGCCGCCGGGTCACTCACCCGCCGCATCCCACGCCCGCCCCCACCGGCAACGGCCTTGACGAACAGCGGGTACTCCATCGTCGCCGCGGCCGCCACCAACTGCTCCACCGAGGCGGACGGCGCCGAGGAGGCCAACACCGGCAACCCGGCATCGCGAGCGGCGGCGATCGCGCGCGACTTGTTGCCGGTCAGCTCCAGGATGCCGGCGTTGGGTCCGACAAACGTGATGCCCGACGCGGCGCAGGCGGCGGCCAGCTCGGGGTTCTCCGACAGGAATCCGTAGCCCGGGTAGACGGCGTCGGCACCACAGGCCAGCGCGGTGCCGACGATCTCATCGACCGAGAGGTAGGCGCGCACCGGATGCCCGATGTCACCGATCTGGTAGGACTCGTCGGCCTTGAGCCGGTGCAACGAGTTGCGGTCCTCGTACGGGTAGACCGCGACCGTGCCAATCCCCATCTCATAGGCAGCACGGAACGCGCGGATCGCGATCTCCCCGCGGTTGGCCACCAGAACCTTAGAGATCACCGCCGGACCCTCCCCTCACCGAACCAGCCGTACCGCTATATGAGCGTTGACCAATAGTTCCAGAACCGGACCAGAATCATCAGGATGACGGCGGTAAACCAGAGCGTGACGATCGACCACCGCCACGTGTACACCGCCCGCGCCACCATGTTCCCGGCCAGCGGGCGAAGCGCGATCGACGAGGTGACGACCAGCAGCGGGATGGTCATCGACCACACCACCATGCAGTAGGGGCAGAGCGCACCGATCACATAGAGCGTCTGGAAGATCAGCCAGTGCACGAACACCGCCCCGAGGGCGGTGCCGATCATCAGGCCGACCCAGTACCAGTGCGGCAGCCCGACCTTCGTCACGGCCAGGACGCCGGTGACCAGGACGACGGTGAACCCGACGATGCCGATCAGCGGATTGGGGAAGCCGAACAGCGACGCCTGCGGGGTCACCATCACCGACCCGCACGACAACACGGGGTTGATGCTGCAGGTCGGCACGTAGGCCGGGTTTATCAGCATCTCGATCTTCTCGATCGTCAGGGTTGCCGAGGCGATCAGCCCGATGACACCGGCGATGAGAACCCACCATGCGCTGGGGGGCCGTACCGCCACGCCGACCCGGCCGTCGCTCGACGACGGGTTCGCAGCCCCAGCGGGTTCCACCGGCGCCGGTGTCGCCACGCTCATGGCGCCGCCGGTGTCGGCGGGGGCGTCGGCGTCGGCGGGGGCGCTGCGGTGTCGAGGCCGGGCATATTACCGACGATGGCCTTCACCTTGTTGACCAGATCCTGGGGGTTGGCCGGGCTGATGTCCTCGCCGTTGAGCCGGATGGTCGGCGTCGCGTTGATCTTCGCGGCCGAGGCCAGCCCCTCCACCATGTCGTCGTACTTGCCGCTGTTGATGCAACCCGGAACGGTTCCCGCCGCTCCGGCCTGGCGCGCGGTCTCGATCAGCGCGGCGTTGTCGGGCGCGTTGCTCGACCCCTCCTCGGGTTGCTGGGCGTACAGCGCCGAGTGGAAACGCATGAATGCGTCCTTGTCCTCATCGGCGACGCAGTAGGCGGCGTTGGCCGCCCGGGTGGAATAGTTGTTGTTCAACGACGAGTTCAGGATCGCGACCATGTAGTAGTCGGCCGCTACCGCGCCGCTGTCGACCAGCTTGGTGATGGTCGATCCGAACGTCTTCTCGAATTCCCGGCAGTGCGGGCACTGGAAGTCCTCGTAGAGCGCCAGAACCGCCTTGGGCTCGTCGGTGCCGTCCTTCTTGATCAGCGAGCTGGAGGCGATCCGCACCGCCTGGACGTCCCCCGACTCCGACTTCTTGTCGTGGGACATGACGATGTAGAGGACCAGCGCGACCGCGAAGATGACGACGATCCCGGTTAGGCCCAGCTGAACGGCCAGATTGCGTTTACGGTCCTGGGCCTTCAGGTCGTAGCGGGGCAAGCTTTTCTTGTTGGTGGCCACGGGTCGGCGGATCCTCGCTGTTGGAGACTCGGTAATAGCGCCTCTAGCGTACCGGCGCGGTGATTCGGTCCGGTCAATCGTGCGCGAGGTGCGCCCGCAGGGCCGAGATCATTTCGGCGTTGGCCCGGCTGACCTGCCCGCCGAGCGCGTTGAAGTTGAGGAACGCATGGATCATCGAGTCCATCCGCCGCAGGTCGACGGGGACCCCGGCGGCCTGCAGTTTCGCGGCATACTGTTCGCCCTCGTCGCGCAGCGGATCAAACCCCGCGGTGATCACCAGCGCCGGTGGCAGGCCGGACAGGTCGTCGACCAGCAGTGGCGACACACGAGGATCGGTGATGTCTATGCCCGAGCCGTCGAGATAGGTCGCCTGGAACCAGTCCATACCACGTTTGGTCAGCAGGAATCCGTCGGCGAACAGGGTGCGCGACCGGGTCAGACCGCGCAGGTCGGTGGCCGGGTAGATCAGCCACTGCACCGCCGGCAGCGGGTCCGAAGCATCGCGCGCCAGCCTGGTGACCACCGCCGCCAGGGCACCGCCGGCGCTGTCGCCCCCGACCGCGACCCGGCGAGGATCGGCGCCGAGCTCTTCGGCGTGCCCGCGGGCCCACGTGTAGGCGGCGTAGGCGTCGTCGACCGCGGCGGGTGCCTTGTGCTCGGGCGCCAGCCGGTAGTCGACGGACAGAACGTTCACCGCCGCGTCGCGGCAGATCAGCCGGCACGCCGAGTCATGGGTGTCGAGGTCGCCGAATACGTATCCGCCGCCGTGGTAGAAGACCAGCAGCGGCGCGGGCCCGGCCCCGGCTCCGGCCCCGGCCCCGGCCCCGGCCCCGGCCGGGCGATAGTAGCGGGCCGGGATGACACCGGCCGGCCCCGGGATCGAGACCCGTCTGATGTCGGCAACGTGCACTTCCGGCTCGTCGAGGCTGCGCATGGCCTCCCGGTTCTGCACCCGCGTGGCGATCGGATCGTCGCCGACCACCAGGCTGGCGATGCCTACGGCCCGCTGGGCGGCCAGCATCAACTGCACCGAGGCGTCGAGCGTATTGCCGTCGATGGTGATCGCCCGGCCCCCGGCCAGCATGCGTTTGATCCCGCCCGGCAGGTGCGGGATGACCTTCACACCCGCCCGGTTGCCCGCCGCCAGCGCGCGCCGCACCCAGGGGCTTCGTTTCGTTGCGGCGCCGACCTGCTGGCCGGTTCTTGACAGACTTCCGGTCACGGCTTGCTCCCCTCGATTGCCTGACAGACCGTGATCCGATCCCTCGGGTGGATCTAGGACACCGCTGAGCGTACGGCAGGGCAACACCGCGACCCCCCAGTCACCGAAGCCCCCCGCGCGACACGCTGGCCAGGGGCAAATGTTGACGAATGCGACAATTTTGGTGCCCGCGACGGGTTGTGCCGCCGACACCCGCACCAGGCCTGATCAGATGACATGGCCGGCTGGGTATATCGTCATCCCGAAGTCGGTGACCCCGAGCGGATGGCGAACAACTCGTACGCGCCCGGGTCCCGGTCCGGAGAACCTTCAATTCCACAGGCAGGTGACATGACGCCGGCGGCCACGATCCCCACCGTCACTCTCAACGACGACCACACCATTCCGGTGTTGGGCCTCGGCGTCGCCGAGCTGTCCCCGGAGGAGACCGAAAGCGCGGTGATCACCGCGCTGGAGGCCGGCTACCGGTTGATCGACACCGCCTCGGCCTACGGCAACGAAGAGGCAGTCGGGCGGGCCATCGCCAAGTCGGGCGTTCCCCGCGACGAGCTGTACATCACCACTAAACTGGCCACCGGCGACCAGGGCTTCCAGTCTTCCCAGGATGCGATCAAGGCCAGCCTTGCGCGGCTGGGGCTGGACTACGTCGACCTGTACCTGATCCACTGGCCGGCCGAACAGAACGGCAAGTACATCGACGCCTGGGGCGGGATGATGAAGGTCAGGCAGGACGGTGCCACCAAGTCGATCGGCGTCAGCAACTTCACCGCCGAGCACCTGTCGAACATCATCGACCTGACGTACTGCGTCCCGGCCGTCAACCAGATCGAATTGCATCCGCTGTTGAACCAGGCCGAACTGCGCGCCATCAACGCCGAGCACAATATCGTCACCGAGGCCTACAGCCCGTTGGGAGTGGGCAAGCTTCTGGAGAACCCGACGATCGCGCAAGCGGCCGCCGCGCACGGTAGGTCCCCGGCCCAGATCCTGATCCGGTGGAACCTGCAGCTGGGCAATGTGGTGATTCCCCGCTCAGTGAATCCGGCTCGAATCGCCGAGAACATCAATGTGTTCGACTTCGAGCTCACCCCCGCCGAAATGGACGACATCAACGGGCTCGACGACGGCACCCGGTTCCGCCCGAACCCCGACAGTTACACCGGCACCTAGTCCGACGACGATGCAGGCCACCGGCCTGAAGAGGAATCGAACAATTCCACGCTAGTCCGACGACGATGCAGGCCACCGGCCTGAAGAGGAATCGGACATTCACGCCGCCGGGCAGGTCTCGGCGGCGTCCCGCAGCTCTCGCGCCGAGGCCTCGTCGACGGGCAATGAATAGCCGCGCAACACAGCGATGAACTGCATCGCATACTGGCACCAGAACGCCTTGTTGGGCGGCATCCACTCGGCCGGCTCGCTGTCCCCCTTGTCCTGATTGGCCGGGCCCGAGACCGCCAACAGGTTGGCCGGATCGTTGGCGAAACGAAGACGCATCTGGTCGGTCCAGTTGCGCGCCCCCAGGTCCCAGGCCAGGGCCAGCGGCACGATGTGGTCGATCTGCACCGACGCACCGCTCTGATGGCCGCGGACGAACGCAACGGTGGCATCGGTGTAGGGATCGTGCAGCGTGCCGGTCGCCACCGCATCCGGGCAGCGCTTGATCGCCACGTAGGTCTTGTCCACCAGGTCGCGGCTGAGGATGTCGTTGCGGGTGTCGCAGCCGTTGTGCCCACCGGGCGCGCTGTTGTCGTCGTCCCAGGCGCGACCGAACGCCGCCCGCCGATAGTCGTAGCCGTGCACGCGCCGCGGGATGATCGTGACCCCGTCGAGAACGTCGGCGCCCGGCTGCACGGTCGGAACGTCGGCCCGCGCGGTGAGGTCGGTATCGCGCCCGGTCGAGACCACCTGCACGGCGACGATCACGGTCAGCACCGCGGCCAGCGCCAGCCAGAGCAGCCTGCCGCGCGTCACGCCTTGTCCAGGAAATCGATGCGGTCGGTGCCGGTGAACTGCCCGGCCAGTATCGCCATTCCCGGATCGTTGGGGTTGGCGTCGTAGACGGCAGCACACAACTCCCGGGCGGCCACGATGACGTCGAGATGCTCGGCCAGCGACAGGAAGCGCAGGCTGATGGGTCGCCCGGACTGGCTCAGGCCCAACACATCTCCCTCACGGCGCTCCTGCAGATCGAGATCGGCGAGGGCAAATCCGTCCAGCGTGCCCGCCACCGCCTTGAGCCGTTCGCCTGCCTTGGAACCTTCCGGCAGCCGGGTCGCCAGCAGGCACAAGCTGGGATGAACGCCACGGCCGATGCGTCCGCGCAGCTGGTGCAGCTGGCTGATGCCGAACCGGTCGGCGTCCATCACGAACATCACGGTCGCGTTGGGCACATCGACACCGACCTCGATCACGGTGGTGCACACCAGCACGTCGAGATCCCCGGCCCGGAACGCGCCCATCACCGCCTCTTTCTCGTCGGCCGGAAGCCGACCGTGCATGAGGCCCAGCCGCAGCCCGGCCAGCGGTCCTGCACGCAGCCGCTCGTAGAGTTCGACGACGGTGGTCGCCGGCGGGCCGTTCTGCTCACCACCGCCCTTGTCGTCCTCGTCGATGCGTGACGCGACCACGTAGGCCTGACGACCCGCGGCGACCTCTTCGCTGATCCGTTCCCAGGCCCGGGTCAACCACTGCGGCTTGTCCTTGATGAAGATCGTGTTGGTGGTGATGGGCTGACGGCCGCGGGGAAGTTCGCGCAGCGTCGAGGTTTCCAGATCGCCGTAGACCGTCAGAGCAACGGTGCGCGGGATCGGCGTCGCCGTCATCACCAGCAGGTGTGGTGTCAGGCCCTCGGGCGCCTTGGCGCGCAACCGGTCTCGCTGTTCCACCCCGAACCGGTGCTGTTCGTCGACGACGACCATGCCGAGCCGGTGGAACTCGACGGCGTCCTGCAGCAGTGCGTGGGTACCGATCACGATCCCGGCCTCGCCGGCGGCGACCTCGTCGCGGACCCGCCGTTTCTGGGCGGCCGACATCGACCCGGTGAGCAACGCGATTCGCGTCGCACCTTCCTCACCGCCGAGCTGGCCGGCCATCGCCAGCGGACCCAGAACATCGCGGATGGACTGGGCGTGCTGGGCGGCAAGGACTTCTGTGGGCGCCAGCAGCGCGCACTGGTATCCGGCGTCGACCAGCTGCAGCATCGCCAGCACCGACACGATCGTCTTGCCGGAACCGACCTCACCTTGAAGCAGCCGGTTCATCGGCCTCGTGGCGGCCAGTTCGGAGGAGATTACGTCGAGCACCTCGCGCTGCCCGGCGGTCAGTTCGAAGGGCAACCGCGCCTCCAGTGCCTGCGCCAGGCCGTCGGAGCTGCGCGGCGCCGCAGGGCCGGACTCGGACAGCTCGCCATGGCGACGCTGAACCAGCGCCCATTGCAGCCCGGCCGCCTCGTCGAAGGTCAGCCGCTCGCGGGCGCGTTCGCGTTCGGTCTCGCTCTCGGCCAGGTGGATCGCCCGCAGCGCGGCGTCTTCGGAGACCAGGTTGCGTTGGTGCACAACCGCTTCGGGCAAGGGGTCGGCGACGGGGTCGAGGACGTCGAGCACCTGACGGATGCAGGCGTAGATGTCCCAGCTCTGCAGCTTGGCGCTGGCCGCATAGATCGGGAAGAAGTCCCGCTCGAAATCCGACATGGACAGCTCGCCGGTATCGGATTGTGCCGCGTCGGCGATCGTCTTGAGCGACTTGGTGCCGAATGTGCGGCCCTTCGGCGAGTCCAGGACGAGGAAGTCCGGATGCGTCAACTGCATCGCGCCCCGGAAGTAGCCGACCTCCCCGGACAGCATGAGCCTGGTGCCCTCGACCAAACCGTTCTTGAGGAACTTGGCATTGAAGAACGTCGCGGTGACCTTGGGCCGGCGGTGCTTCAGCGTGATGACCAGGTACTCGCGCTTGGGCTTGCGGTTGGTCCAGCGCACCTCGGCCTTGGCGATCTCGTCGACGAGGGTGATGTGCTCACCTTCCTCGGGCGGCTCCTCGTCCTCACCGAGCACCGTCGTGCCCTGGCTGTACGTGCGCGGATAGTGCCGTAGCAGATCGTCGACAGTGCGGATGTCGAACACCTCGTCGAGCGCGCGGGCCGCCTTGCCCCCCAGGATCGCGTCGAGCCGGTCGGTGAGGTCGACCACGGCTACTCGACCCCGATGAACAGAGCGTCGCCGCGGTGACCGGTGTGATAGGTCGCAAGCTCGATACCCGGGTGGTTGTGGTGGACGTGCTCGGTCAGCGCATCGGCGACCGTCGAGTCGACGCCCCGGCCGATGAGCGCGGTCACCAACTCCCCGCCGGCGCTGAGCAGCAGATCGATCAGGCCGGCCGCAGCCGAGGCGACATCCTGGCCGACGACGAGCACCTCGTCACCGGCGATACCCAGCCCGTCGCCGGGAGCGCAGGTTCCTGCCCAGGTCAGTGCCTGCTCGGTGGCGACGCGCACCGAGCCGTGCCGGGCCCCGGCCGCGGCCGCGGCCATGGTGTAGCCGTCATCGACGGCCTGTCGGCTCGGGTCGTGCACGGCCAGCGCCGCCAGGCCCTGCACCATCGATCCGGCCGGCAGCGGCACGACATCGATACCCCAGCCGATTGCCGCCGCGCAGCCGGCCACCAGCTCTTCGGCGGCGACGTAGCCGTTGGGCAACACCATCACCTGCGATGCCCCGGTATCGACCAGCGCGCGCAGCAGCTGCCTGGCGCTGACCCCGTCGCCGGGTTCGGGCGAATCCGAGCCCGGTCGCAGCACACAGGCCCCCTCCCGGCTGAACAGCGCCTCGGCGCCGTCACCGTCGACGACGGCCAACACCGCGCGTTCCCGGCTCCAGCTGGCCGGCGAAGGCCGAGCCGGGCCGGTGGTCAGCGCGGAGATCCGGATCCGGCTCAGCACGCCGGCGGCCAGCCCGGCCTCGATGGCGGCACCGGCATCGTCGGTGTGCACGTGCACCGAATAGTGCTCGACACCCTCGCCGTCCGGTCGAGGGGCCGACGCCGCGATCGCCACCGAATCGCCCAGTTTCTCCAGCCGTTTGCGCAACCGGTCCAGCGCCCTGGCGTCGGACTTGCCGAGCAGGTACATGACTTCGAACTGTGGGGGTGCCGGCTCGGCGGTCTCGGTCTCGGTCTCGGTCTCAGTCTCGGGCCGCCGCGGCGCGGGCTCGTAGGTGCGGCGGTGGACGGCGTGGCCGCCGACGGTGGCCGAAAGCGCGTCGATGAGCACCAGCAGCCCGCGACCGCCCGCGTCGACGACACCCGCGGCGGCCAGCACATCGAGCTGTTCGGGTGTCTTGTCCAACGCGGTCACCGCGGCGTCTCCGGCGGCTGCGACGGCTTCGGCGAGGTCCGCGCCCCCGGCGGCCCACTGTTCGACCGCCTCGGCCGACGCCTGCAGCACCGAGACGATGGTGCCGGCCACCGCCTCGCCCCCCATCGAGGTGACGACCAGCCCGACGGCGTGACGCAAGGCAGCGCCCAGCAGAACGGCGTCGATGTCTGCGAGGTTTCCTCCGGTGTCGGCGGCGGCGGCCGCGGTCACATCGGCCAGGCCGCGCAGGATCTGCGACAGGATGACCCCGGAGTTGCCGCGCGCGCCGTGCAAAGCCCCTTCGGACAGCGCCGCGGCCACCTGAGTGACGTCGCCCGACCCGGCGGCGGAGTTCGCTTCGGCCAGTGCCGAACGCATGGTGAACAGCATGTTGGCGCCGGTGTCGGAGTCAGCGACCGGGAACACGTTGAGCCGGTTGATCTCGTCGGTATGGGTGATCAGGTCGCTGACGGCGGTGTGGGCCCAGTCACGCAAGGCCGACGCATCCAGCCGCCGGTCGGGCATCGGCACCTCCTCGCGATCCGTCGGCGCCAGCCTAGCCAGTGCCTCCGACAGTCGGTGGACAGCACGGCAATCCATCCACCGGTCGCCCATCGGGGCGCCATCAGCACAGGTCAGGAGGCCGCACATGCGGACTGGCGGCCCTTTTTGGTGTTCGGTTCGACCGACGGCTATCCTGGTCAGGTTGTCGGGTCACCCGTCGTTCGGTAGTTGGCCCCCACTGATTACAGATCTGAGGAGTTCTAGATGGCTGCCGTGTGCGATATCTGCGGGAAGGGTCCCGGCTTCGGCAAGTCGGTGTCGCATTCCCATCGCCGGACGAGCCGCCGGTGGAACCCGAACATTCAGACCGTGCACGCGGTGACCCGCCCCGGCGGCAACAAGCGGCGCGTCAGCGTCTGCACCTCCTGCCTCAAGGCCGGCAAGGTCACCCGCGGCTGAGCCCTGGCCCGCCCGTGGTGCCGACCGCGAAATCGACCTCGCGGTTGTGATGGGCGTCTAGCCGCAAACCGTGGTGTCGATCTCGGTGTGAAGGGAAACCACCGCCGCCAACGCACAGCCCGAACCCGACGTTCAGCGCCGCCTCGGCTAGGGCAGGCGCCAGTCGATCGGATCGGCGCCCATCCCGACCAGCAGTTCGTTGGCCTTGCTGAACGGCCGTGACCCGAAGAATCCCCGTGCCGCCGACAGCGGCGAGGGGTGTGGCGACTCGATCGCCAGGCAGTTGCCGCTCGCCAGCATCGGCTTGAGCGTCGATGCGTCACGACCCCACAGCACCGCCACCATGGGCTCGTCGCGGGCGGTCAGGGCGCGGATGGCGCATTCGGTCACCGCCTCCCAGCCCTTGCCCCGGTGCGATGCCGGATTGCCCGGGCGGACGGTGAGCACCCTGTTGAGCAGCATCACGCCTCGTTGCGCCCACGGTGTGAGGTCACCGTTGGACGGCTCGGGGTAGCCGAGGTCCGCGGAGTACTCGGTGAAGATGTTGGCCAGGCTGCGCGGAAGCGGTCGCACGTCGGGAGCGACCGAGAAGCTCAGCCCCACCGCATGGCCCGGGGTGGGATACGGGTCCTGACCGACGATCAATACGCGCACCGCATCGAATGGGAAGGTGAAGGCGCGAAGCACATTCGGCCCGGCGGGCAGGTAGCGCCGCCCTGCGGCGATCTCGGCCCGCAGGAACTGGCCCATCTGGGCGACCTGGTCACCGACCGGCGCCAGCGCCTGCGCCCAGCCGTCGTCGACGAGTTCAGTCAGGGGGCGAGCCGTCTTCACAGGACGACAACCTAGCGTGCCGACGATGCGGGCCGCTCACGGCCCGCGGAGAAGGCGCGCAATCCGGTCCGAGCGTGCCGACGATGCGGGCCGCTCACGGCCCGCGGAGAAGGCGCGCAATCCGGTCCGCCACCGCCGGTCAGTCGAAGGACTGCCAGCCGGCCGAACCGGCCCATCCACGCCCGTCGACGAGCACCTCGGGCGCACCGTCGCGCACCGTTCCGATGATCCGCCACCCGGGTGGTGGATCGCCGGGGAAACATCCGGCCAGGGCGTGATCTTCGCCGCCGCCCAGGACGAACGACCACGGGTCGGCTCCGGTCGCGGCCGCCGCATCCGCGACCGCGACGACGTCGGTTCGCAGCGCATCACCGGACAGGTCGATAACGACACCGGAGGCAGCCGCCAGGTGACCGAGATCGGCGAGCAGCCCGTCGGACACATCCGTCATCGCCTGCGCACCGGCGTCGGCCGCCAGCACACCCTGGCCGTACGGCGGCCGCGGCACGAGATGCCGACGCCTCAACTCGCCGAACCCACTGATCCCGTTGTCCCACACCGTAAATCCGGCTGCAGATAGGCCCAGCTGACCGGCCACGGCAATCACCGACCCGGCTCGGGCGCCGCTGCGCAGCACCGGCGGCCGACCGGCGAGGTCACCCAATGCAGCCACCGAGACCACCCACTGCGGGCTGCTCACGAGATCCCCGCCGACGATCCCGGCGCCGACGGCGCCCGCCTCCTGCCACATCCCGTCGGCCAGTTCCTCAACCAGCGACACGGCGGTATCCGGTGGGGCACCGAAGGCGACGACGAACGCAGTCGCACGCGCGCCCATCGCCTCGATGTCGGCGGCGTTCTGGGCGATCGCCTTTCGCCCGACGTCATGCGGTGCCGACCAATCGAGCCGGAAGTGCCGATCCTGCACCAACATGTCGGTGGTGACGACCACCCGTCCGTCCGGTGCGGTGATCACCGCGGCGTCGTCGCCGGGACCCACGGTCACGCCTGCCGGTTGGTGACGGGCGGCCACAAGCCGGTCGATCATGGGAAACTCCCCCAGCTGATGCAGCGTGGGTTCAGGCCCGTCGGCCACGACGTCTCCTCTTCGCGCGAACGCTCATCGCCGCAGGCCGGCTGATCCTGCGGTACGTTTGGTCCCTGTCGACGCGCAGCCCGCGTCGCCGTCCTGGCCGCCCACCGGTGCATGCCAGGAAACGTGAACACGTCAGTGTAGGCGGGGGCGGCAACGCGGACGACGAGGGACGAGAACAGGAGGGCAGGCGTGGTCGAGGCCTACATGCTGATCCAGACGGAGGTCGGCCGCGCCGAGGTTGTCGCCAAGCAGGTCGCCGCGCTGCCCGGAGTGCTGTCGTCGGAGTACGTCACCGGCCCCTATGACGTCGTCGTTCGGACCACCTCGGAGACCATCGACGACTTGACCACCAACATCGTGCCCAGCGTCCAGCAGGTCACCGGCATCACCCGCACCCTGACCTGCCCGATCGCCAATGCCGACTGAGCCGGTCACGCCCGGCGAATGACCGATGGTCCAGCGCCGGCCGACGGCTCGCAGGACGGCCCGCCCCGGCTGATCCTGATCTCTGCCCTGGTGCTGGCCGTGGCGGCGATCGGCACGGTTCTCGCGATCGCCGCGACGCGTCACCCGCCCGACCAGCCGGTCGCCATCCCCGCGGTCCCCGCGCCGCAGGCCGACTCGGCACCCTGCAAGGCCCTGACGGCCGCTCTCCCTGGCGAACTGGGCGACTTTCGGCGGGCCGCGGCCGTCGAACCCACCCCCGCCGGCGCCGCTGCCTGGCGCGACGGGTCCGGCGGCGAACCGGTCGTCCTGCGATGCGGACTGGACCGGCCGGCCGAATTCGTCGTCGGCTCGCCCATCCAGATGGTCGACGACGTGCAGTGGTTCAAGATCGACGACCCCGGCGCCACGCGCAGCACCTGGGTCACCGTGGATCGTCCGGTGTACGTCGCGCTGACCCTGCCGGCGGGATCCGGACCGACCCCCATACAGATGCTGTCCGATCTGATCGCGCGCACCATGCCTGCGGTGCCGATCAGACCCGGCCCTGCTTAGCGCAGGCCGGTTCCGCGCGCCAGCGCGGTCTCGACCATGGTGGAGACCAGCGTCGGGTAGTCCATGCCGCTGGCAGCCCACATCCGCGGGTACATCGAGATCGTGGTGAATCCCGGCATGGTGTTGATTTCGTTGACCACCGGACCGTCGTCGGTGAGAAAGAAGTCCACCCGCGCCAGCCCCTGACAGTCGATCGCGTTGAACGCGCGGATGGCCAACCGGCGCAACTCATCCGCCACCTCGTCATCGATCTTGGCCGGGACGTCGAGCTCGGCGGCGTCGTCGAGGTACTTGGTGGCGAAGTCGTAGAAGCTGTCCTCTCGACCACGCACCCCTGCGACCCTGATCTCGCCGATGGTGCTGGCCTCCACCGAGCCGTCGGGGAATTCGAGCACCCCGCATTCCAGTTCGCGCCCGACGATGGCGGCCTCGATGATCACCTTCGGATCATGACGGCGGGCAAACGCGATCGCGGCCGGCAATTCATCGACGCTGGTGACGCGGCTCACCCCGATCGACGAGCCGCCGCGTGCGGGTTTGACGAACAGCGGGAAACCCAGCCGTTCAATATCTTCGGGTGCAGGCTCGTCCTGGTGCGGGCGTAGCACGGCGTGTTCGCCGATCGGGAGCCCATCAGCGGCCAGCAGTTTCTTGGTGAACTCCTTGTCCATTCCGGCGGCACTGGAGAACACACCCGCTCCGACATACGGCACCCCCGCCAGTTCGAGCAGGCCCTGGATGGTCCCGTCCTCACCGTAGGGTCCGTGCAGGATCGGGAACACCACATCCACCGAGGCCAGGACCTCCCCCGCCGCCCCATGGCCCAGCGAGAGCAGCTCGCCGCGCCTGCCCGGATCGGCCGGCAAGGCGAGGGCGGTACCGGAGGTAGTGGTCACCTCCGGCAGCTGCCGGTCGGCGATCGCCAGCTTCTCGGGCTGTGCATCGGTGAGCACCCAGGAACCCTCCGGAGTGATCCCGACGGCGACGACTTCGAACCGCTGCGGGTCGAGATTGCGCAGGATGCTGCCCGCCGAGACACACGAGATAGCGTGCTCGGAGCTGCGACCGCCGTACACCACGGCCACACGGATCCGCGAGCCCGCCGGGCCTGGCCGATCGGAGGGGAGACGGGAAGTCACAACCTAGAGAGGCTACCGTCCACAGCCTGCCCACACGATCTGACGCCCTTCGCAGGCGGTTCAGGTCGAGTCGAGGGCACGCTGGACATCGGCGACCAGGTCGTCGGTGTCCTCGATCCCGGCCGAGATGCGGGCGAAGCCCGCCCCGACCGGGTCGCCCCAACGCGCCCGTCGATCCACCGTCGTATGGATGCCGCCGAAGCTTGTCGAGGCCACCAGCAGCTCGCTGCGCTGCACGAACGCATGCACGGCGGGCGCATCGGCGAGTTCGATGGACACCAGCCCGCCGAAGCGGCGCATCTGGGTGTTGGCCACCGGATAGGACGGGTCCTCGGGCAGACCGGGGTAGCGCACCGAGCCGACCCTCGGGTGGCCGTGCAGCACGCTGGCCAGGGCCAGCGCGTTCTGGCACTGCCGTTCGAAGCGCAGCCCCACACTGCCGATGCTGCGCAGCACCAGCCAGGCCTCGACGGCTCCCAGGACCGGTCCGGCCAGCAGCCGCTCACGCTCGAGGGCATTCATCAGCTCCGCGTGGCTACCGGCGACGTAGCCAGCCACCAGATCGCTGTGACCGGACAACCCCTTGGTCGCGCTGGCCACCACCAGGTCGGCGCCGAGTGACAGCGGCTGCTGGCCGAGCGGGGTGGCGGCGGTGTTGTCGACCAGCAGCAGCGTGCCGTGGCGGCGGCAGACGGCGGCGAGCTTGTAGAGGTCGACCACGTCGAGCGCCGGATTCGTCGGGGTCTCGGCCAGCACCACATCGGCTCCCTCGGCGGCGTCACAGATCTGGCCGGCAGTCGCCTCACGGACGACGACGCCAAGCGGCACAAGCCGTTCCATCGCATACCGGCGAACCTGGTAGTAGCCGTCGGCCGGTACGACGAGCACCGAGCCGGGTTTGACCACGGCGCGCAACGCCGCGGTGATCGCGGCCATCCCCGAGCCGAAAGTCAGCGCGGTGGTAGCACCTTCCAGCTGGGCCAGCGCCGATTCGAGGCGGCGCCAGGTGGGATTGGAGCTGCGGCCATAGGTGTCTTGCTCGCTGCCTTCATCCGACGACAGATGAAACGCCGACGCCGGGACCGGGATGTGCCCCACCGGCTCTCCCGGAATCGCCTCGGAACCCACCGCTTTGACCGCACGGGTGGAATCGCCGTAGCGCTCGAGCATGACGGCCTACTCCGGTTTTGTGCTGCGGCCCAACAACAGCGCCACCGCCTCGTCGACCGACAAGCCCTTGTGGCACACCCGGTGGACCGCGTCGGTCAGCGGCATTTCGACGTCATAGCTGGAAGCCAGGGCGAGTATGGATTCGCACGATGTGACCCCCTCGGCGACATGCCCGTCGGCGGCCCGCTGCGCTTGCTGCATCGTCTCACCCCGGCCCAGTCGTTCGCCGAAACTGCGGTTGCGCGAGTGGGTGGACGAACAGGTAGCCACCAGATCACCCACACCGGCGAGACCCGCCAGCGTTTCCGGCCTGGCGCCCAGGGCGATTCCCAGCCGCATGATCTCGGCCAGTCCACGGGTGATGATCGCGGCGGCGGTGTTCTCGCCCAGACCAACCCCGGCGGCCATCCCACACGCCAGCGCGATGACGTTCTTACACGCCCCGCCGATCTCGGTCCCGATGACGTCGGCGTTGGTGTAGGGGCGGAAGTAGCCGGTGCTCAATGCCCGCTGCAGGGACACGGCCCGGCCGGAGTCGGTGCACGCGACGACCGTTGCCGCCGGCTGCTCGTCGGCGATCTCATCGGCGAGGTTGGGTCCGGAGACCACCGCGACCCGGCTGGGGTCGACGCCGGTGACCTCGACGATCACCTGGCTCATGCGCATCAGGGTGCCCAGCTCGATGCCCTTGGCGAGGCTGACCAGTGTGGCGCCGTCGGCAAGAGCGCCACACCACTGTTCGAGGTTGACCCGCAGGGTCTGGCACGGCACGGCCAGCAAGACGGTGGTCACCGCGTCGAGCGCCCAACCTGCGTCGGTGGTGGCACGAACAGAGCTGGGCAACTTGACCCCGGGCAGATAGGCGGTGTTGGTGTGTGTGACGTTGATCTCGTCGGCCACCTCGTCGCGCCGTGCCCACAGCCGGACCTCGCTTCCGGCGTCGGCCAGAACCTTGGCCAATGCGGTTCCCCACGCGCCGGCGCCCATCACTGCGGCAGTTCTCACCGCGCCGGTCATGTCACCACCCCGCCTCTCCTCGATTGCCCGCGGGCTTCAACCTAATCGTCGCCGCTCGGCGCGCCGCTGGCAGGATGGCGACCATGAGCGGCGGACCCGATGTCGGCGTGATCATCGCGGTCAAGCGTCTTGCCTCCGCCAAGACCAGGCTTGCCCCGATCTTCTCGGCCCGGGCGCGCGAGCGTGTGGTGCTCGCGATGCTGATCGACACCATCACGGCGGCCCGCGGTGTCGGTGGATTGAATTCGGTGACCGTGGTCACCCCCGATGAGACCGCGGCCGCGGCGGCCCGCGACCTGGGCGCGGCGGTGCTGGACGATCCGACACCGGAGGGCGACCCCAATCCGCTCAACAACGCCATCCTCGCGGCGTGGAGTTCGATGGTCGGCGACATTGCCAATATTGTTGTGCTGCAAGGCGACCTCCCCGCGCTGCAGACCCAGGAGCTCAGTGAGGCGCTGGCCGAAGCACGCACGCACCGGCGCAGTTTCGTCGCCGACCGGCATGCCAGCGGCACGGCGGCGCTGTTCGCATTCGACTGCCCGCCGGATCCGCGGTTCGGACCGGATTCCGCGCGCCGGCATCGGGATTCCGGCGCGGTGGAGCTGGCCGGGCCATGGCCGGGTCTGCGCTGCGACATCGACACGCCCGACGACCTGTTGACAGCTCGGCGGCTGGGTATCGGGGCCGCGACGGCCAGGGCGGTCGGCCGGCGCTAGTCCGCCGTCGTGCACCTCCTCGCCCGGCCGGTCCCCATCGCCGCCGCGACTTGCCCAGACAGGGAACCTGAACATCTTCTGAACATGGCTTGATTTCCCACGGCCGGTGTCCACGTATGACACGGATGGGGGATGATCGCGTATGTGACCGAGACGGAAACCGAGGCGCGATTCAGCGAGGCCGACCGGCAGTCGGGTGATGGGACACCGGAGGCGCCGCCGGCGGCGACCGCTGCCGCCGTCGACGACGAGCTTCCCGAGGACCGGTACCTCAATCGCGAACTGAGCTGGCTGGACTTCAACGCCCGGGTGCTGGCGCTGGCCGCCGACACATCGCTGCCGCTCTTGGAGCGCGCGAAGTTCTTGGCGATCTTCGCCTCCAACCTCGACGAGTTCTACATGGTGCGAGTGGCCGGGCTCAAACGTCGCGACGAGATGGGTCTGTCGGTGCGCTCCGCCGACGGGCTCACCCCACGCGAGCAGCTGCGACTCATCGGCGACCGGACCCGGCAGATCTCGATCCGCCATGCCCAGGTGTTCCTCGATTCCGTCCGCCCCGCGCTGGCCGAGGAAGGCATCCACATCATCACGTGGGCCGACCTCACCGACATCGAGCGCAGCGAGCTGTCGAGGTACTTCCACGAGCAGGTTTTCCCGGTCCTCACGCCGCTGGCCGTCGATCCGGCGCACCCGTTCCCGTTCGTCAGTGGCCTGAGCCTGAACCTGGCGATCACCGTCAAGTCACCCGACGACGGCGGCGAGCACTTCGCCCGCATCAAGGTCCCCGACAATGTCGATCGGTTCGTCGAGATCAAAGGAGACGACGGCGAGGCTGAGTCGATCCGCTTCCTTCCCCTGGAAGAACTCATCGCGACGTTCCTGCCGGTGCTGTTCCCCGGAATGGAGATCGTCGAGCAGCACGCGTTCCGGATCACCCGCAACGCGGACATGGAAGTCGAGGAAGACCGCGACGAGGACCTGCTGCAGGCGCTCGAACGCGAACTGGCGCGGCGGCGGTTCGGTTCCCCGGTGCGCCTCGAGGTCGCCGACGACATGACCGACCACATGCTGGAATTGCTGCTGCGCGAACTCGATGTCGACCCCGGCGACGTGGTGCAGGTTCCCGGTCTGCTGGATCTCTCGGCGCTGTGGCAGGTCTACGGCGTGGACCGTCCGGCGCTCAAGGACCGCCCGTTCGTGCCGGCGACCCACCCTGCTTTCGGCGAACGTGAGACGCCGAAGAGCATCTTCGCGACCCTGCGCGACGGCGACGTGCTGGTGCACCACCCCTACGACTCGTTTTCGACGAGTGTGCAACGGTTCATCGAGCAGGCCGCCGCCGACCCGAACGTGCTGGCGATCAAGCAGACGCTGTACCGCACCTCCGGTGACTCCCCCATCATCAATGCGCTCATCGACGCGGCCGAGGCGGGCAAGCAGGTAGTCGCTCTCGTCGAGCTGAAGGCACGCTTCGATGAGCAGGCCAACATCAAGTGGGCGCGCGCACTGGAAGATGCGGGTGTGCACGTGGTCTACGGCCTCATCGGTCTGAAGACCCACTGCAAGACCTGTCTGGTGGTGCGCCGTGAGGGCTCGGCGATTCGCCGGTACTGCCACATCGGCACCGGTAACTACAATCCGAAGACCGCCCGGCTCTACGAAGATGTCGGTCTGCTCACCGCCGCCCCGGAGATCGGGTCAGACCTGACCGATCTGTTCAACTCGCTCACCGGGTATTCACGCAAGGTGAGCTACCGCAATCTGCTGGTCGCGCCACACGGTGTGCGCAAGGGCATCATCGAGCGCATCGACCGCGAGATCGACGCCCACCGCAGCAGCGGCAACGGCCGGATACGTCTGAAGGCCAATGCCCTTGTCGACGAACAGGTCATCGATGCGCTCTACCGTGCATCACAGGCCGGTGTACGTGTCGAGGTGGTGGTCCGCGGCATCTGCGCGATGAAACCTGGCGCCCAGGGCTTGTCGGAGAACGTCGCCATCCGCTCGATCCTCGGCCGGTTCCTGGAACATTCGCGGATCATCCACTTCCGCGCGCTCAACGAGTTTTTCATCGGCAGCGCCGACATGATGCACCGCAACCTCGACCGGCGGGTCGAGGTGATGGTCCAGGTCAAAGAGCCTCGGCTCACCACATACCTTGACGAGGTGTTCGAGTCGGCGATGGACCCCTCGACGCGCTGCTGGGAACTCGGTCCGGACGGCTACTGGACCGCGGCGCCGCAGGATGGCCGGCAGGTCCGCGACCACCAGGTGTGGCTGATGGAACTCCATCGCCAGCCCTGATTGCGCCCCACGACACAACCAACCAGTCCCGCGCCATTGCGAGGACCCGAATTGACCCTGCGGGAGTACAGGTGGCCAAGAGAGCGTCAGGTGACGGCTCCAAGACCAAATCGACGAAGAAGGCGAAATCAAGCAAGACCGTGATTGCTGCGGGAGCCGCACTGTGGCGACCGGACCCCGAGTCCGGCGACCCGCGGGTCGCCGTGATCCATCGCCCGCGCTACGACGACTGGTCGCTTCCCAAGGGCAAGGTGGATCCCGGGGAGAACGAACCGGTAGCCGCGGTACGCGAACTCTGGGAGGAAACCGGCCAGCGATCGCACCTGGGCCGGCGTTTGATCGAGGTGAGCTATCCCATTCCGGAAGGTAGCAAGATCGTCCACTATTGGGCGGCACGCGCCCTGGGCGGTGAATTCACGCCCGGCGCCGAAGTCGACGAATTGGTGTGGCTGCCCGTTGCGGAGGCGTCGGACAAACTGACCTATCCGCACGACCGTGAGGTTCTCGATCGTTTCGTCGCCCAGCCCGCCGACACCCAGACCGTACTGGTCGTCCGCCACGGCTCGGCGGGAGTCAAGTCCCGCTTCGACGGTGACGACCGCAGCCGGCCCTTGGACAAGGATGGTCGTGCGCAGGCGGAGTCGTTGGTGGGTCAGCTCATGGCGTTCGGCGCCACCGACGTCTACGCCGCCGACCGTGTGCGGTGCACCCAGACCGTCGAACCCCTCGCGCAGGAACTCGGCGTACCGATCATGCTGGAACCCAGCCTGACCGAAGAGGCCTACCCGATGGACCCGCTGGCCGCCCACGACCGCGTGCTCGAGATCGCCGCACGCGGGGGCACCCCGGTCATCTGCTCGCAACGCGAGGTGATTCCCCACCTGCTCAAGTGGTGGTGCGGCCGTGACGGGGTGAACCCGAAGAAGTTCGGCAACCGCAAGGCCAGTACGTGGGTGCTGTCACTGGTGCAAGGCCGGTTGATCGCCGCGGACTACATCGCCAGCCCGCTGGCTACCAAACCCTGACCCAGGCATGCGGATACGCCGCGGGCTGGTGTGCCCGCGGCGTATCCGTCGGTGGATCTAGCGACGACCCTTCTTGGCCGGAGCCTTCTTGGCCGTGGCCTTGGCGGTCTTCTTGGCCGGAGCCTTGGTGGCCGCCTTCTTGGCCGGAGCCTTGGTGGCCGCCTTCTTGACGGTGACCTTCTTGGCCGGAGCCTTCTTGACCGCAGCCTTGGTGGCCGCCTTCTTGGCCGGAGCCTTCTTCACCGCGGCTTTGCGGACGGCCTTCTTCGCGGCCGTCTTCTTCGCCGCGGCGCCGACGGCGCCGCGCTTGACCGCGGGTCCTTCGGCCGGGAGTCTCTGTGCGCCAGAGACGACAGCCTTGAACTGAGCGCCGGGGCGGAAGGCAGGAACGGACGTCGGCTTCACTTTGACGGTTTCGCCCGTGCGCGGATTACGTGCAACACGGGCAGCACGACGCCGCTGCTCGAATACACCGAAACCTGTGATCGTCACGCTGTCACCCTTGTGCACCGCTCGCACAATGGTGTCCACGACGTTCTCCACGGCGAGCGTGGCCTGCCGGCGATCTGAGCCCAGTTTCTCCGTGAGTACGTCGATGAGCTCTGCTTTGTTCATGCAATTCCTCCGAGTCCGGTGGTCCTCATTGGACCAACTGCAGAACACGGTAAACCCAAGGCCAGCAGATTTCCAAGAGCCACGCGCAGTTTCAGGCACGGCTTAGGAGGTTTTCAGGAATCCGCTTGCCGCGCTTGGGTGGTGATTCGAGGGGCTGCGATCACCTCGTAGGGCGGGGGAATTCGGCCTTCCCCACCAGTTCAGCCGGTGACAGAAATACGCGGTCTCCAGCTCGGCCGACCCGCCTCGAAAGCCTCGATTTCGGGAAGTTTCCGCAGCGTAAGGCCTATATCGTCGAGCCCCTCGAGCAGTCGCCATGCGGTGTAGTCGTCAATCGTGAACGGCACCACCACTGTTCCGGCGGCGATATTCCGATCTTGAAGATTCACAGTGATTTCCAGGCCGGGATGTTGCTCAATCAGCTTCCAGAGAAGTTCGACGTCATCTTGGGCGACTTCGGCGGCCAACAGGCCGGCCTTACCCGCGTTGCCGCGGAAGATGTCGGCGAATCGGGACGAGATGACGACCCGGAATCCGTAGTCCATGAGCGCCCAGACGGCGTGCTCGCGCGACGATCCGGTGCCGAAGTCGGGCCCGGCGACCAACACCGAACCCCGGTCGAAAGGACTGAGATTGAGCACGAATGAGGGATCGGTGCGCCAAGCCGCAAACAATCCGTCATCGAAACCCGTTCGGCTGACCCGCTTCAAATAGACCGCCGGAATGATCTGATCGGTGTCGACATTGGACCGGCGCAGTGGGACTCCGATTCCGGTGTGCGTGCGGAAAGCTTCCATCGTGTTCTCCTTAGCAGGTCTAGTCGTCGAGATCGGCGGGCGAGGACAGCGCGCCGCGTACCGCGGTAGCGGCCGCAACAGCCGGCGACACCAGGTGCGTTCGACTGCCCTTGCCTTGTCTGCCTTCGAAGTTGCGGTTGGAGGTCGAAGCGCAGCGCTCGCCCGGCGAGAGCTGGTCGGGATTCATTCCCAGGCACATCGAACAGCCGGCCTGACGCCACTGTGCCCCGGCTGCGGTGAAGATCTCGCCCAGGCCCTCCGATTCGGCCTGGGCACGGACCCGCATCGAGCCCGGAACTACGAGCATCCGGACCCCATCGGCGATCTTGCGGCCACGTAGCACGTCGGCGACCACCCGAAGGTCCTCGATGCGGCTGTTGGTGCACGAGCCGACGAACACCGCATCGACGGGGATATCACGCATCGGAGTACCTGCCCGAAGGTCCATATACGCCAACGCCTTCTCGGCGGCCTGCCGCTCGGAGTCGCTCGACATGAGCTCCGGGTCGGGTACCGACGCCGACAGTGGCACACCCTGGCCGGGGTTGGTGCCCCATGTGACGAACGGACTCACCGTCGTCGCGTCGATATGGACCTCGGTGTCGAATTCGGCCCCGTCCTCGGTGTGCAGCCGCTCCCAGGCAGCCACGGCAGCGTCCCAGTCGGCACCCGTCGGCGCATACGGACGTCCGCGCAGGAATTCATACGTCGTCTCGTCCGGTGCCACCATCCCGGCTCTGGCGCCGGCTTCGATGCTCATATTGCAGATCGTCATCCGCCCCTCCATCGACAGGGATTCGATGGTGCTGCCGCGGTATTCGATGACATAGCCCTGTCCCCCACCGGTGCCGATCTTGGCAATCACCGCCAGGATGATGTCCTTGGCACTCACGCCGCGAGACAATGGACCGTCGACGTTGACGGCCATGGTCTTGAACGGCTGCAACGGCAGCGTCTGGGTCGCCAGCACGTGTTCGACCTCCGAGGTACCGATTCCCATCGCCAATGCCCCGAAGGCGCCGTGGGTGGAGGTGTGACTGTCGCCGCAGACAATCGTCATTCCCGGCTGCGTCAGCCCGAGTTGTGGTCCGATCACGTGCACGATGCCCTGCTCGGCATCGCCCATCGGATGCAGCTTGATCCCGAACTCCGCACAGTTACGTCGCAACGTCTCGACCTGTGTACGGGAGACCGGATCGGCGATCGGCTTGTCGATGTCGATCGTGGGCACGTTGTGGTCCTCGGTGCCGATCGTCAGATCGGGCCGCCGCACCGGCCGTCCGGCCAGACGCAGACCTTCGAAGGCCTGCGGGCTGGTGACTTCGTGGATGAGATGAAGGTCGATGTAGATCAGATCCGGTTCGCGCGCGGCGCCGCTGCCGGCGCCCGGGACCACAACGTGGTCGTCCCACACCTTCTCCGGCAGAGTTCTGGGCTTGTCGGACTGGGCCATGACTTCTCGATTCATCCGTCGGCGCCCGGACTCGAAACTCGATATCTCACATTCCGGGACGTTAGTATCTCGATATGGGACAGGATAGCGGCATCGGCGTGCTCGACAAAGCGGTGGGTGTACTGCACGCGGTCGCCGACTCACCCTGCGGGCTCGCCGAACTGTGCGAACGGACCGGCCTGCCGCGCGCCACGGCCCACCGGCTGGCCGCAGGCCTTGAGGTCCACCGTCTGCTCGCCCGCGACAAGGCAGGTCACTGGCGTCTGGGGCCGGCGGTCACCGAGCTGGCCGCCCAGGTCAACGACCCCCTCCTCGCGGCAGGGGCCGCTGTCCTGCCGCGGTTACGGGAGATCACCGGTGAGAGTGTCCAGCTCTACCGGCGGGAGGGAACCACACGCCTCTGCATCGCCGCACTCGAACCGCCTGCCGGACTTCGCGATACCGTGCCCGTCGGAGCACACCTGCCGATGACGGCCGGCTCGGGCGCCAAGGTGTTGCTGGCCTACAGCGACACCGCCACCCAACATGCGGTGTTGGCCTCGGCGAAGTTCACCGAGCGCACACTGGCCGAAGTGCGCCGCCGCGGTTGGGCGCAGAGCGCCGCCGAACGAGAGCCCGGCGTGGCCAGCGTCTCGGCGCCGGTGCGGGACCGCACCGGCGCCGTGGTCGCCGCGGTGTCGGTGTCCGGGCCGATCGACCGCATGGGTCGCCGGCCCGGCGGCCGCTGGGCCGCCGACTTGCTGGCCGCCGCCGAGGCGCTCACCCGCCGACTGTGAGCACCGAGACGCGGTCGACGCAGACCGGTCCGAGACGCCTGACACACTGACGCCATGGGAACCAAGCAGCGCAACCAGATCGTCATGTCTGACGCCGAGATCGAAGAGTTCGTCGAGCGAAGCCGCACCGGCACCCTGGCAACGATCGGTCCCGACGGCCAGCCGCACCTCGTCGCGATGTGGTACGGAGTCGTCGACGGCGAGATTTGGCTGGAAACAAAAGCCAAGTCCCAGAAGGCGGTCAACCTGCGCCGCGACCCGCGGGTGAGCTTCATGATCGAGGACGGTATGACCTACGACACGCTGCGCGGAGTGTCATTCGAGGGCGTCGCCGAGATCGTCGAGGATCCCGACACGATCTTCCGGGTAGGGGTCAGCGTCTGGGAGCGCTACAACGGGCCCTACACCGACGACCTCAAGCCCGCTGTGGACATGATGATGAACAAGCGTGTCGCAGTGCGCATCGCGGCGAATCGCACTCGCTCCTGGGATCACCGCAAGCTGGGCATGCCAGCCATGCCGCTGGCCGGCTCGACCGCCCCGACGCAGTGAACTGATCCGCCGAGGCCGGCGAACGACCCCGTTCGCCGAACGAACATCGACGAGTCAGACCAGGAAGCGGCTGAGGTATTCGATGCTGGCGCGAGCCATCTCGGCCAGGATGTTGGCATCGCCGTGCGGATCGTTGCGGTAGGCGAGGTCGAGGCCCTTGTCGAGCATGCCGACGAACACCTGGGTGACGACTCCGGGCGGCAGATCGGGTGCATCGGCCCGGGTTGCGCCGACACTGGCCGCCAGGTACTCGGCCAGGGCATCGTCATGCCATCTGTTGGCCTGCAGGATGCGGCCGCTGAGGGCCGGCGAGGCTGAAGCCACCCGCTCCAGCCGGGCGTCGAGGCCGACCAGTCCGGCGACCACGATCTCTTCGAGCAAGCCCTGACGGTCGTCGAAGAAGTTGTAAAGCCACCCGACTCGTTCCGGGAAGCCACCTCACCACGGGAACAGAGCTACGACGACGATGCGATCGTGCGCGCGGAGATGGAACGCGGATCGGTATTCTTCTACTCCGGCAAGGTCTACCACGGCGCGGCGGCGAACAAGAGCGACGCCGTGCGCCAGGGCATCAACATCACCTACTGCGTGGGCTGGGTCCGCCATGAAGAGAACCAGTACCTGTCCACGCCCATCGACGTGGCACGCACACTCGACTACGCCCTGCTCAAGCTGATGGGATACGACCTCGGCGGACTGGCCATCGGCTACACCCGCGACTTCGAACACCCGATGGTCGCCATCCGCGACGACATGCCCAAGCGGCAGTACGACTTCGCCTCGCTGACGCAAAGTCCCGACCATCGCCACGCCGAGATGATGGACACGTTCCACGACGAGCTGGTCAACGCCGAAACCCCTGCTCTCGCTGAGCGTCCCGTGTGACAAACGGGAAATCGCCCGGTCATCGACCGGGCGATTTCGTGTGGTAGCCCCGATGGGATTCGAACCCACGCTACCGCCGTGAGAGGGCGGCGTCCTAGGCCGCTAGACGACGGGGCCAGAACCAATCCGTTGGTGCGCCGATTGGCGTACCGGTCTGTCAGCATAGCTCAGAGCACTGTACCGACATAATTGCGCGTCACGGCGACGCACTTGCTGGGGTACCAGGACTCGAACCTAGAATGGCTGAACCAGAATCAGCTGTGTTGCCAATTACACCATACCCCATTGGCTGCCTATAACCGCTGGTCAGAATGCTGATCCTCAGTCTAGCCGAGAGGTGTGGGCGCTCCTGCCAGCCGTTGCGGGCCGACGTGCACACTACCAAAGATTTCGGCGGGGTTATTCCAGCCCCTGCTGGGGGCCCCGTTCGTCCCGCTCGATACCGTCGCGCGCTGCCTGGAGCCGTCCCAGGCTGCGGTCGCGACCCAGCAGCTCGAGCGACTCGAACAGTGGTGGGCTCACGGTGGCGCCGGTTGCCGCCACCCGGATGGGCCCGAAGGCTTTGCGCGGCTTGAGCCCCAGCTCCTCCAGCAGCGCCGCCTTGAGCGCCTCCTCGATGCCCGCAGCCGTCCAGCCGCCGGCGCCCTCCAGCGCCGCGACCGCGGCGTCGAGCACCGGCGCCGCATCCGCTTTGAGCTCCTTGGCCGCGGCCTTCGGATCGAGTTCGTAGCAGTCGTCGTTGAGGAACTTCAACAGTTCCCAGGCGTCGGAGAGCACGACGATGCGGGTCTGCACCAGCTGGGCGGCCGTGGCGAACCCGGCATCGTCGAGGCCGGTGTCGTGGCCGTGGGTCGCGAAGAACGCGCGCAGCCGCCCGGCGAACTCGGCTTCGCCGAGCCGGCGGATGTGTTCGGCGTTGATCGCATCGGCCTTCTTCTGGTCGAAGCGGGCCGGATTGGAGTTGACGTCGACGACGTCGAAGGCGGCCACCATCTCATCGAGGGTGAACACGTCGTGGTCGTCGGCGATCGACCAGCCCAGCAGCGCCAGGTAGTTCAGCAGACCCTCGGGCAAGAAGCCGCGGTCACGGTGCAGGAACAGGTTGGACTGCGGATCGCGCTTCGACAGCTTCTTGGTGCCTTCGCCCAGGACCGTCGGCAGGTGGGCGAACTCCGGAACCCGGTCGGCCACGCCGATGCGCATGAGCGCTCGGTACAGCGCGATCTGGCGCGGCGTGGACGGCAACAGGTCCTCGCCGCGCAGCACATGGGTGATCTTCATCAGCGCATCGTCGACCGGATTGACCAAGGTGTACAACGGTTCTCCGGTCGCGCGTGTCAGCGCGAAGTCGGGCACCGTACCCGCGGCGAACGTCGTCTTGCCACGCACAAGGTCATGCCAGCTGAGGTACTCGTCGGGCATCCGCAATCGCAGCACCGCGTTGCGCCCCTCGGAGGCGTAGGCGGCGCGCTGGGCATCGGTGAGGTCGCGGTCGTAATTGTCGTAGCCCAGTTTGGGATTACGTCCGGCGGCGATGTGGCGGGCCTCGACCTCCTCCGGAGTGGAGTAGGCCGGGTAGGCCTCGCCGGATTCGAGCAGCCTCGCCACGATGTCGCGGTAGATGTCCTTGCGCTGCGACTGCCGGTAGGGCCCGTGCGACCCACCGACCTCGGGTCCCTCGTCCCAGTCCAGACCCAGCCAGCGCAGGGCATCCAGGATCGCCAGATAGCTCTCCTCGGAGTCGCGCTGGACGTCGGTGTCCTCGATCCGGAACACGAACGTGCCGCCGGTGTGGCGCGCATAGGCCCAGTTGAACAGCGCGGTGCGCACCAACCCGACATGCGGAGTCCCCGTCGGCGAGGGGCAGAACCGCACGCGCACCGGCTCGTTGGTCGCCCCGTCGGGCACGACGGTCATGACTTGCCTTTCCGGATCACGGGATTGACCAGTGTTCCGATGCCTTCGACGCTGACGCTGACGACGTCGCCGTGCTCGAGTGGCCCGACACCTTCCGGTGTCCCGGTCAGGATGAGATCGCCGGGCAACAGGGTCATCACCGCCGAGATCCATTCGATGATCGCGCCGATGTCGTGAATCATCAGCGATGTGCGACTGCGTTGGCGCACCTCGCCGTTGACCTCGGTGCGGATCTCCAGATCCGACGGATCGAGATCGGTGACGATCCACGGGCCGACAGGACAGAAGGTGTCATGGCCCTTGGCCCGGGTCCACTGTCCGTCGGCCTTCTGCTGGTCGCGTGCCGACACGTCGTTGGCGATCGTGTAACCAAGGATGTTCTCAGCGGCGCGGGCGGCCGGAACATCCTTGCAGGGACGGCCGATCACCACGGCCAGTTCGCCCTCGTGGTGCACCGGCGAGGCGTTGGCAGGCAGCTGGATCGGCGCACCGGGCCCGACGATCGCGGTGTTGGGCTTGAGGAAGATCACCGGATCCTCCGGCGCCTCGCCGCCCATCTCTTCGATGTGCAAGAGGTAGTTCTTGCCCATACACACCACCTTGCTGGCCAGGATCGGCGCCAGCAGCCGCACATCGGCCAATGACCATGACCGGCCGGTGAAGCTCGGCGTGCCGAACGGGTGCTCGGCGATCTCACGAGCCCGCATGTTGCTCGCGCCCGCCGAGACGTCCCCCTCGATGTTGACAAAGGCGACCCCGTCGGGGCTGGCGATTCGACCCAGGCGCATTCGTCACAGCCTAGTGGCGCGACGATGCAGGGCCGGGACGGCCCTGAGGAGGAGCAACACCATCGGGCACCGTGGCGCGACGATGCAGGGCCGGGACGGCCCTGAGGAGGAGCAACACCATCGGGCACCGTGGCGCGACGATGCAGGGCCGGGACGGCCCTGAGGAGGAGCAACACCATCGGACACCATTGCGCCCAATAGCCCTGGCCGCCTGGGCCGCTGCAAACACTATTCCATTATTTGAGATTCGAGTTCAACATTGTGAGACAATGGTGTCATCATGGGCGAGTGATTGTCGAAACGATCAGCACCGCCCGCCGCTGGTCGATGCTGTTCATCGCGCTGTCCGCCACGCTTGTGCTGCAACGTCTTCATCAACGGCGCCGCCTTCCTGATC
>Ga0210086_1000209_pt1 | contig 36609 bp, 34 predicted proteins | sample China_Galinas_PW_3_FD_184867 | JGI IMG/M metagenome (GOLD analysis project Ga0210086, IMG submission 184867) | Wetland microbial communities from San Francisco Bay, California, USA, that impact long-term carbon sequestration - China_Galinas_PWB_D2... | ecosystem: Environmental > Aquatic > Marine...
TTTTCCACCGATCACCCACCAGGGTTGTATCATTATTTTTCGGATCGAACATGATCCCCAGAGGTGATCGAGTGCTATATCCATCGTAATGGTCGGAATAATAAACATAATAATCATCCCATTTGTCTACTAAATCCTGAATGGTCACTCTATTCTGACTTTCTTTTAAAATTCTGATCTTTCCGTGATTATTTTGCCATGACGCACAACCGGTGACAATAACGGCAAGAAAAATAACACTTAATAATCTATATATTTTAATTATTTGCATATTTTATCTCCTGAAAAATTGTATTTCTTTGAATTTACGGAGTATTTATTCTACCCCTTGGTAATATTTCAATATTCACTAACGATTAAATGTCAATGGTAAATATTACCTCCAGTGATCGCCTGTGAGAAAAGCTTTTTTGCCTTTGGGGTCGCCACTTCCGCAGCCCGGTTGATTTTCATCTCAAGGTCTTTAAGCAGACCGGACATACCGACTTTATCCAACACAGACTTCACGGGTTCCCATTGCCACGATTATATCGAACTCTTTGGCGGTCACAGGCTGGATTGAAAGGCGCATTCCCTTGCGAAGCAGCATCATGTTTTCGAGTCCGGTAACCGTCCTCAGCCTTGCCAAGGGAATCGGTTCGGCAAATTGACTCTCGAAAGAAATGTCTACCATATACCAGATGGGGTTTTCAGGGGTGCTTTTTGGATCAAAGTGTTTACTTTTCGGATCCCATGCCGTGACGTCCGGATATCCGGTCTTGACAACTCTTGCGGTTCCCACCACCGAGGGCTTGACGACACTGTGATAAAACAGAACGCGATCTCCGATGCGCATCTTATCCCGCATAAAGTTACGAGCCTGGTAGTTACGAACACCGTCCCAGCACTCGGTCTGATTGGGACTGTTTTTCAAGTCCATAATCGAAAATTCATTAGGTTCTGATTTCATCAGCCAGAAGTTTACAGTCATTTCAACTCCAGATTTTCTATGAAATTTAATGCCTGTTTAATCATAACGAAAGTCATTGACGAAATCGACGAATTCGAGAATTTTAAAAGTTTTTATCAATTTGTCATGCAAGAGTTGGTTAAGACAGTGCGGCCAGTGCCGCCTCGTAATTCGGCTCCTGCACAATTTCCGGAACCTGTTCCGTATAAATGACTTTTCCGGATTCATCAATGATAACAATGGCTCTAGACATCAAACCGGTCAGGGGACCGCTCGTTATTTTCACCCCATAGTCCTTTCCAAAAGCCGCGGAACGAAAACTCGACAAGGACACCACATCATCAATACCTTCGGCCCCGCAAAACCTTTCGTGGGCAAACGGCAAATCCGCTGAAATGCAAAGGACAACGCTATTCTCGAGCTTGCTGGCTTCCACGTTAAATCTGCGAACCGAAGTTGCGCATACCTGGGTATCAATACTCGGGAAAATATTTAAAACGATGCGTTTCCCCGCAAAATCGTCGAGGATTGTCTCGGAAAGGTCCCTTTTGGTTAGCGTAAAATTAGGAGCCTTTTCTCCAACTCCTGGTAAATCGCCAATGGTTTCAATGGGCGTTCCTTTTAATGTAATTGTTGCCATGATCTTGCTCCTTTTTTTAAATATCTTAAGAGTTCGAAATATCTTTATTAAATACCTGATCTATTATTGGAATTGCGGCCGTGGCTTGGCCCTCCTTTGCTTTTTCTTTCGATACGACTTTTCCATAGGCGTCTATGTTGTCATAATATGCATCCATCCGTCCTTTGGCAACAACGACGTCAGGATGCCCCAACGTATCAGGGTAATTTTCCGGATCGCTGGTCTTTCTTTAATACAATCCGAACATGAAGGCCTGGCGGTATTCTTATACGATTTTCATCATTCATGACTTTATTTATTACCGTGAAAAGGTGGAATTCCTTCAGGTAATATCTATACTTATGAGCACTAAATCTTCTAATGAAAATAGAAACTTATTCTTTGATGGGCGTTCCGAGAATTTTACAGACGTTCAACAGAACTGGATAAGAGGTTTAAGAAAGTTATTGACGGGTTTATGGACGTCCTGGAGATCCCGATGGGTTTTTCATATACTCCGATAAGATTTTTATGTATTCCTCTTTCACCTCTTCTTTTCCATATTTTCTTTCCAAGCGTCGAACAACAAAATGTCCACGTGCAACTTCTTGGAAATGGTCAACAAACAGAAGATTGATAGTCGCACCTCCCAGTGCTCCGATAACGGGTACGCCCTGAACAAATACCTTTTCAGAAACCACTGTTCCAAAACGAGATGCAAGTTGGGTGATTAATCTTGCAATAGGTGGAGCTCCTTTCTCAGTGAGACCTTTTGCGGCAATATGTTTTGCGGCATCGCTTACAGCCTTTGCCAAGACAGCGCGAACTGCAAAATACCCTGTCTCAGCCCCGTCGTCAGTATCAGATTTACCGCCAAGAGCGAAAACTTCGAGGCAGGCCAATCTTGCTTGAAGTGTTGCAATATCTTCCCCTTCGCTCCTTGCAATATCGGCAATCGAACGTAAAATTATCGATGTCGATATTGGAAGTTCTATCGCTAGGGCAGGCAACCCAAAGGCGCCACCAAAAGCACCACTTATACCGCTTGCAATTTTATGTGTAGTTGTTGATGCTCCGCGCTTGAACTCCTTGTCCATTGTTTTTACAGTGAGGGTCAGTAGATTTTTTAGGGTAATCCTTACTGCATCTTGAATGTTTTTAGATGCTTGAACAGGCAAACTATCGATTATTTTTACAACAGGTTTTTCTATATAACTGGTAATTTTAGAAATAAAACTTGGGAATTCGAGACTCTCTACCGCTTGTTTAAGGTCTTCGTAATCTTTTCCTTCAAATGTCATGAAAGTTCACCTTGGTTTCAACTTCAAACAAAGTCTCCGAGTTTCACACAGGAAGTCAATAAATAAATCAAGGGTCGGGGAGTTTTTCTCCTAAATCCTTGAATATAGCGGAATGGATGATCTTTTTTTAAATGGGATGCTGTTTGAGTGGCTTAGGGATCGTTAGAAAAAACAGGCGCATACCGAAATCGTGCTTTAAAAAAATTTTAAAATGATGCAGAGAACCTATTGATATTTCAAAGATAGCTTCCTGTTTTTTCTTTACGATCTCTTGCCGCGAGTTCATGCGGTTTAAAAAAAGATTATCCATGGAGCGATTGTTAGAAAAACTCCCCGACCCCTCAAATAAATGATTTTCGGATTCTATTCATAAACATCAAATTATGTTTTCAGATAAAATCCCAAATCTTTTTCAAGTGATTTTGGATCGATGAACTGTGCACCGACATTGCGATCGATGATCCATATTATTTTAACGAGTTCTTGGATTTGAGTTCGCATTGGATTATCTAGAGTAAATTTCAATTCAACTGTATCATTTCTGGAAATATAATGTGGCTTAAGACTTGCAAATCGGATTCCGGTTGCTGAAATATCTTCGATGATTATTTCTCCTTTTTCATTTTTCCTCTGAACGAAGTATTCACCTGAGAGCCGGACTTTCTTACGGTAATTCATTCGATATTCCAAGGTGAACCGAAAAACTTCGCCGCATCGGCATTTGGCTTTCAGCCTTTTATGAGTATCCTTGAAATTCGCCACATCAATATTTTTCTCAATTCCGCATTTTGGGCAGATAATGGTTACTTGATTGGTATCGTCCACATAGATTTTTTTCATTTTATTTCACTATCCCCAATTGGTGTGGTCCGCATTATCGACATCAATCTTGTTTTGGATATACAGATCAAAGACACCTTGGAAACATCAACAGCTTCATTCTTTATATTTGCATGGGAAACTCTTTTTCCCAAGGCCATTTCGGAAAAGATCTCATCAACAACCTGAGAAACATTATATTGAGAGTACTGTAACCTCTGTTTATTTTCAAGTCAATATGGAGTCATTCTTTTTCACGTTGTTTTGCCGACTTAACGGTTGGTAATGATCCTCCAGAAAACCTCCAATAAAAAAATACCCGGTAATGATCGGGTTCATTAGATTTGCAGCAATTTCCGGATTTCTGACTCAGACAATAAGATGGAGTGGTCCTCTTTAAAAAACGATGTTACAATATTTTTAAGCTCACAATATTTTTAAAAAAGTTATTTTTTTAGTATGTTAGGGATTACCTTTATGCGGTGAGGACAGATCTCCTTCTGCGGTAAGATCGTCGTTTTTTTCTTGCAGGTATAGGTTCAGGTAAGGTGAGCCATTCTTCCTTGGGCTCGATGCAATTCAGTTTCTGTTCGATGAATGCTTCAATGGCGGGAATGTAGAAGGCATCCTTCTCATCGGCGAAGCTGACTGAGGTACCGGTGGCACCAGCCCGGCCGGTGCGCCCAATCCGGTGGACATAATCCTCCGGCTCATGGGGCAACATGAAATTAATGACGTGATCCATACCTTCTATGTGAATACCACGTCCGGCCACATCCGTAGCCACCAGGACTCGAATATTTCCGGTCTTGAAGGCCTCTAGTCGACGAATCCGCTTCCTTTGGGGAATATCACCGGAGAGTGTCGAACAGTTGATGCCGTGACGGGTCAACATCTTTGCAAGTCCTCTCACTTCATCGCGCCTGTTGCAGAAAATCAGAGCCCTCTTGAGATTCTGTCGATGAATGATATTGAACAGGAGTGCAAATTTATCGATGCTGGTCACGATGTAGACGACCTGATCCACCGTTTCCACCACGATCTGTTCAGGTTCGATTTCTACGGTTACAGAGTTATGGGTCCATTGGGACGCGAGTCGGGTGATTTCACCGGTCAGTGTAGCGCTAAAGAGCAGCGTCTGACGCTTTTCTTTTGCCGGAGTGCTGTAGATAATATTTTTCACATCGGGGATAAAGCCCATGTCGAGCATCCGATCGGCCTCGTCAATGATCAGCATCTCGATCTTTTTCAGGGAGATGTCGCGGCGCCGCTGAAAGTCGAGCAGCCTCCCGGGCGTTGCAACAACAATATCCACCGCATCGGAGGAAAGTTGCTTTCTCTGCTTTTCATAATCCATGCCACCGAACACGGAAATGGTTTTAAGATCCGTGTACTTTGAGAGATGACGAGCTTCTTCGGAAATTTGGAGAACCAACTCCCGGGTGGGGGCTAAAACCAGAACCCGAGGCATACCGGGTTTTCTTTTGTCATGAATGGGCTTATTCAGCATCCGGGTGATGACGGTGATCAGAAATGCAGCCGTTTTCCCTGTTCCGGTCTGTGCCCGGCCGCTGGCATCCTTTCCGGACAGACTGCCGGGAAGGATTTCGGCCTGGATCGGTGTACAGTACTCGAAGCCAAGATCGCTGATGGCATGAAGTAACGAATCGGAAAGACCGAAATCGTGAAACCGCGTCTTTCCTTCAGCCAGCGGGACCTTGAACTGTGAAACATCCCATCTTGCTTTCAGTGCAGTGTCGACGTGTGCTGACGGTACATCCTCGCTTCGTCGGATTTTCTTTCCTCTTTTACGAAAGGTGCGCTTATTAAGAGGATGGCCTTTTTGATTTTGTCGGTTAAATTTATTGATGAGATCTCGCAATCAAAATGCATGTAATGCCCAATGGTTAAGTTACATACCGCCTTACCCTTGAGCGTAATCTACTTTTTAAGTTAATTTCTGATAAATGGTACGCTGAACAATAATGACATTTTCTGAAACAGGACTTTTTGACTTTGTTTAACTTAAACGATAACAACTTTTTGGAAAAAATCAAGCTATTTACTCAAGATTACATCCCCTTTTCTTAGCTGTGTTCCAATTAGCTCGATATGAATCCATTTTAACAGTTGAATTCGCCTAATCATCATACATCTTCCAGTCTTTCAAAAGCAATGCTAAAGCGATTTCAGAACGTTATCGATTTGGTATGGAATCCCAGGAAGTCTTCCCATACGAATCTATTCTTTAAGTTTCAAAGCAATCGTCGCGACATGTTTGCCTTGAAAACGTGCGGCGTTTAGCTCATTTTCACTTGGCATCCTTTCCCCTGAACCGCCGGCAATTGTGGAAGCACCATAAGGAGAGCCTCCGGTTATTTCATCTATGCGCATTTGTCCTTGAAAAGTATAAGGCAAACCAACAACAAGGAATCCATGATGAAGTAGAGTGATGTGAAACGAGAGAATCGTGGACTCTTGCCCTCCGTGTTGTGTCGCACTACTTGTAAAAACACTTCCTACTTTACCAACCAAAGTGTTATTTGCCCAGAGTTGTCCGGTCGCATCCAAAAATTGACGCATTTGGCCGCACATATTACCGAACCTTGTTGGCGTCCCGAAAATAACTGCATCCGCTGAAGCAAGCTCATCTACCGTACAGATCGGCACATTTGACATGGATTGCTGTGCTTCAACTGCTCCCATTTTTTCGAGTACTTCCTCTGGAAGCGTTTCGGGTACACGACGCAAGATTGCCTCTGCACCTTTTATTTCCCTTACGCCTTCTGCAACAGCTTCTGCCATTTTATTGACATGTCCATATGTCGAGTAGTACACGATTAATACTTTCATAATAGAGTTCTCCTTCTTTATGTATTTTTAATATTTTTATGCCTTCTAAATATCGACTTTTTCAACAGCTTTGTTGGCTTTCCATAATACCAATCGTATGTTTAGTCCGGTTTCCATGAAATAAACTTAAGGCAACAAATCTTGGTGTCAACATATAGACATCCTATTTTTAAAGAATAGGGGTAAAAAGAATTAGATTTTGCCAGATAGGTCGTGGATTGGCAAACGAATCGACGGATTGATACACTTATAACCATTTTATTGAGATGGTTTCTTTTTCACCAGTATAGCTATTCTTTCCTTCAATATAGTATTTTCATGTTTAAGCCTTTCGATTTCTTCGTGGGCTTTTGCCAGCCTTTCAGAATATGATTTAAGCAATTTTTCAATAAATTCCTTGTCAATTTCTTCCTTGTTTACTTGGGTATTTTGTTCCATTCCTCTTAGCCCCCTCATCCGACTGGAAGTTTTTGAACTGATATATTATTGAATTTTTAAGAAAACTTTTCTTTAAATAATCCCCGCCTTAAAAGGCGGGGGTTATTTACTTTGTCTTTATATTTTTCAGGATCAAATAAAATGATGTATCCATTTAAATGGTGTTCTGTGTTTATGAAGACGGGTCACGACTACCGAATCCCCGGGATATTACTATAAAGTTCAGCAATAGCGGCAGTGTCAAATCTGTTTTCAGCCTGGTAGAATCCGGCAACTTTTCGTCCGGGCAACACTTTCATAAATTTGGAGACGTAAGACAGTTTATATTTAAGTTCGTCAACGTCTATCTTCATTCTTTGGTTTAACATGGTGATGGCTTCATCATCGGAAAAAATTCCGAACTGCTTTTGAAACTGGTAGATAGCATCCTTTGACTCGGGAAACGCCTTGGTGTCTTCCAGGGTTATTTGCCTGCTTAAACCAAGATCGTTCTTGTAAAACTTATCTGCCAACTGCCGGGATAAGTCTCCATTTTCAATCACAATGGCCGTTTCACTGTTAAAGATTCTGCTGCGTGGATCTATATTGAAAGATCCGACAATTGAGATACGGGGATCAAAAACGGCATATTTGGCATGTATGGTCCCTTCGGTGCAGGGACTGCCGACAAATTCTCGAGCTGATCCAAATGCGGTGCCTTGAATAGCCGATATTTGCACTTTGTCTCCAGTCGACCGGGTGGATACGCAAGCGCAAAGAATATGGATTCTCCCCTATAGCCTTGGATCAATATGTCCTGGGCCTCCGCATTCCGGAGTATAGCAAGTAACATTAAGAAAATCGCACTTTTCATTGCATTGTGAGCATGTATCCGGAGGCATTGAAGCTGTAATGAGGAATCCACATTTAGAACACTTCCAATAAGTTTGGTTGCATTTAGGACAGATATCTCCTTTGAATTTTCCATCAGCAGTATATCCGCAGTGCGCACACGCATATTCTTCTTGTTTGCTTCCCATTTTCTTTATCTCCTTTTACAATTTGGAACAAGTTTAATCTGTTAAGACTTTATTTCCGAAAGAATACGGTAATAAGCTTCTAAGAACCATATTTTTCCCTGATGAACACAGATTTTTTTCGACTCCGGTTATATGAACAATAAACGATTCACTTTTAGATTTGACATATTACAATGTGGCATTATCATATACAATACGTTCAGGATGCTGTTCTTTTAAATTGACAGTAGCTCGCGTTAATATCACCCTTAACAATGAAAAGAATATAATCATGAAAAGATACTTTATAGATTGTCGCAACTATCCTGGTGATGTGAAGTGACCATTAGCTCTTTCAGCTGGCACATAAGAGGAGCTTCTTGAAGCCGTCGTTCAGCACAAAACAAAAATTCATGGGTTTGAAGACACCCCCACACAGCAATCACACCGACTCTTGAGTAATTAAGGCCAACATAATATAGTGTCTGCCTTTTTCATCGAAAATTTGCCATTACAGCCAAGTTATCCTTAACTTCGAGTGTTTGTAGTCGTTGAATGCTGCTATGTCTAATAGCTTTTGGTGCACCAAGGGTTTCTCAAAGTTCTTCTTATAATCAAAGATCAACGTTTCCCCACAATCACTTTTTCTTTTCCTGCTTCTCCTTTCGTTTTTCTTTAATGGTTTTTGTCGGCTTTTTTTTCACATCTTTTTTGGTATCTCTAGACTTTCCCATTTTTTCCTCCAAAGCAAAGCATTGACGTATCAGACCGAAAATGTCACGGGTTTAAAGCGTCTGTTTACAGGGCACTAAGAGCCAAGCCGTTGTGATTCGCTGCAAACGCTTGATTACAATGTAGATATATTATTATCATTGGCTTTTCTAAATGGCAAATAAAATAAAGATCAAAATGAATAATTTGGCTCTTCCGTGCGAGAATCAAAACGAGAAGGACAAACAAGTGGACCCAAAAACCAAATTATGAATGTCCCGAAAGGACCTTTTCATCCATCACTCATCCACTATTTTGTTTAAAAATGGCACTTTTTTTAACAAAAATTGTTAAAGGCATCGAGGCTGTGAACGGTAACATCTTCCTTAATGTCCGCAAGATAAGGCGAACTAAGATTTTCCCCATCAAGGTATAAGTTTGTACGATTCATTACTCGGCCCTCAATGCCTCGATCGGATCCAGGTTTGCAGCCTTGAGAGCCGGCAGAACCCCTGCCAGAAGACCGATAACCACAGCCAGGATTTCAGCCAGAAATACATACAGCCACGGAGTGTGGGTGGGCAGCGCGGGAACCGTTGCCCCCAGGAGCCACGCACCCCCGGCACCGATAAGCAGGCCGGCCAAGCCGCCGATGCCCGCCAGCACAATGGCTTCGCCGATGAAAAGGGTAAGTATTTGTCCGCGGTTCGCACCGATGGCGCGAAACAGACCGATCTCTGCCCTTCTTTCATTCACACTGATGGTCATGATCGTGAGGATGCCAACGCCTCCCACCAGAAGTGAAATCCCTCCCAATGCACCCACCGCCAGGGTGAGGATATCCAGCACGGATCCCAGTACATCTAGCATCTGTTCCTGAGTGGTAATGGTGAAATCTTCCGAGCCGTGCCGATCCATGAGAAGTGTTTTGACGCTTTTTACAATGTCATCCACGTTACTTCCCGAAGCATAAATCAGATCGATTTCCATGAGACTTTCCCGGTCGAACATGGCCAGGGCTCTGGCTGTGGGGATGTAGACGGCGTCATCCAGATCAAATCCAAGCATCTGGCCTTTGGGTTCCATAACGCCGATGATCCGAAATCGTTCTCCGCCGATACGGATACGACGGCCGAGGGGATTCATTATACCGAAAAGCTCATCCCTCACTTTTTTACCCAGCACCGCAAAGGCGCGGGCGATTCGTGGATCATCATTCGGAAGAAACCGGCCCATGCCGACCTTCATTTGCCACACATCTGGCACCTGAGAATTGACGCCGAAGACATAAATCCGCCGGCTATGCTTTCCAAATTCCACAGCTGCGTTTCCCTGGACAAAGGGAACCATTCCAAGGATTCTGGGATTTCTCTCTAGAGCCAACGCGTCATCGATACTCAAAGGGCGCACATTGCTGATAACGGCGCCTGACATGCCTGCGGTAGTGATTTTGCCCGGCGAAACAGCTATAAGGTTGGTGCCAAACTGAGTGAACTCCGATAGAACAAACTTGTGAATGCCTTCACCAATTGAGGTGAGAAGTACCACCGACGCAATGCCTACAGCAATGCCCAGGGCGGTGAGGAAACTGCGCATCCTCTGGCTCGATATGGCACCCATGGCCAGCTTTATGGAATCATTGATCAGCATTTCAAACGATGTCTCAATTGACGATTTTTGCTCGAACAAAATTTCTTCAGGTTAAATTACCCTGACGTTGCAAAAGTTCAGGATGGCGCAAGTTCAAGGTGTCCGAACGTGAAGCTGTAGTATAAACTACTGCGAACCCTTGGCAACGCGGGAATTGCGGTATCATGGGCTTTTCCAGCGTTAGGGTTTATCTTCGTGACAGAGCCTGTACCGGATCGAGTTTTGCCGCACGTCTTGCGGGCATCACCCCAAACACCAGGCCCGTCACAAGCGCAACAAAGACCGCCGCGCACAATGCCCAGATCGGGACCGTGAAGGGAAATCTGGGAAATACCCGAACGAGTCCCCAGGTCCCTAAAAATGCCAGGATGACTCCGAAACCCGCGCCTATGAGTGATAGAATAGCGGATTCCGCCAGGAAAAGTCGAATGATTTGAATGTTTGGGGCGCCAATGGCCTTTAGAAGTCCGACTTCTGAGGTACGCTGTGAAACCGCTATCAGCATGACGTTCATGATGAGAATGCCGGCAACCGACAGGCTGATGGCAGCAATGCCGGCAACACTCAGGGTCATGGTTTTGAGTATCCGATCAAAGGTTGAAAGCAGGGCATCCTGGGTGATGACGGTGACATCGTCTTCGCCTTCGTGCCGTTCCCTGATGGCAGTCAATATGGTTTCCTTGGCTCTGGGAACCGCATCGCGGCCGTTGGCCTGTACCAGAATTCTGAAAAGCGACGACGTATTGAACAGAGTCTGTGCAGATGCGACAGGTACGACCACCACGTCCCCCATATCGAGTCCCAATGACTGGCCCTTTTTAGCCAACTCCCCGATAACCCGAAAGCGGCGTTCGCCGATACGGACCCATTGGCCCAGAGGAGATTGATTCCCGAAGAGTTCCCTTTTGAGCTTGTACCCTATTACACAGACGGCCGGGCCTCTCGTGGGATCGCCGGCAGGAATGAACTTGCCTTGGGCCATTGAAAGATGGCGGATTTCAAAAAGTGCTTCAGTGGAGCCGAGAACCGTAACTTCTCGGTCTCGATGCTTCCATGAAACCGGAGCGGAACCCACCGTGATCGGCGCCACACGGCGGATGGCACTATGCCGGGTAAGGGACAAAGCATCTTCCAGTGTAAGGTCCCGGGGGGTTTGCCCCAACAGCGGGGGCGGGCCACCGGTGGTTTCAGACCGGCCCGGCAATACGATCAGCAGGTAAGTGCCCAGAGAGGTAAACTCGTTGGTGACATACCGGCGGGCTCCTTCTCCCAATGCGGTGAGCAAAATGACCGATGCCACACCGATGGCCATGGCAAGAATCATTAAAAACGTTCGCGTTGGGTAACCCGACAGGGCCCCGGCGCTGAATTGAATGACATCTCCGGTTTTCATTTTATCAAAAACCTCCGGTATCTGTTGCGATATTTCCGTCTGCCAGCTGTACTCTCCGGGCAGCCCGCTTGCTCAAATCGGGATCGTGGGTCACCATAATCAACGTCATGCCCTTATGATTGAGATCTTCGAGTATCCGGATGACTTCAATTCCGGACGTCCGGTCCAGGTTGCCGGTGGGTTCATCCGCGAGAATCACATCCGGCTGCATAATGGTAGCTCTGGCAATTGCCACGCGTTGTCGCTGTCCGCCGGATAATTGGTCCGGGCGATGTTTGGTGCGATCGCTGAGGCCGAGGGAAGAGAGAGCCTCCTGTACGCGGGATTTTCGAGTTGCAGAATCGACGTCTGCGAGGATCATCGGCAATTCCACATTTTCAGCAGCGGTGAGCCTTGGTACCAGATGGAAAAACTGAAAGACAAAACCGATCTTGTTGCGGCGCATCGATGCCCGTTGGTCATCGGTCAATTCGGTGGTGTTCAGGTTTTCCAGGGTGTAGATCCCTTTGTCGGGTCTGTCTAAAAGCCCGATAATATTGAGCAGAGTCGATTTGCCTGATCCCGAAGGGCCCATGATGGCGACATATTCCCCTTGACGGACCGTGAAGTTGACGTTGCTCAGAGCGTTAACCGCTTCGTCACCCACCAGAAACGTCCTCTCAATTCCGGCTAAATGAATCATCGTTCCTCTTTGGATATAACAGCGGCGGCATTGTCTTTCATTCCGGCGGCATCCGCATTGATCACCACCAGTTCGTCCGGTATCAGGCCGGAAATGACCTCGGTATAATTCCAATTGGAAATTCCGCTTTTGAAATCGCGTGTTTTGATCACTTTATCACCGGGCAGATAAACAAATACGCGATCCTGGTCCAGAACAGCCGAGGTGGGAATGCGCAGCGTTTTTTGCCGAACATCCAGGATGATTTCCACATCCGCGCTGTAACCCGCCATCATTTTCCGGATGTCTTCCGGCATGGTGAATTCTACCTCAACATCTACAGTTCGGGCCTGCTTTTCGCGATCGAGTACATAAGGCGCGATCCGGCGGACCTTGCCGGGAAAGCGGCGGTCGCCGAAGGCGTCAAGGCTCACTCGGGCAGTCATGCCGGGTGCAATTTTGGGAACATCGACCTCATCGATGGGTGCACTGATATAAAAGCAGGTGTTGTCGATAAGATCCACCACCGGCGGCGTGGCGATGCCGATGGGCGATGGTGTTACGAATTCACTCAACTCTCCGTTGATTTCCGCGATAACCCCGTCAAAAGGGGCGATAAGGCGAGTACGGTCAAGGTTTGCTTTGACGACGCCGATACGGGCTTCGCTCATAAGGACGGATGCCCTGGCTGCTTTGCAATCAGCCTTGAAGGCTTTGGCATCGGTCACGGCTTTGTCTGTCTTTTCTTCCGAAGCTACTTTTTTATCGTAAAGCTTCACCAGGCGGTCGGCTTCCCTTTTGGAAACTTCGGCCTTCAAACATGCCGCCCTTGCACGTGCCCTATTAGCTTCGGCTTCACTTTGAGCCAGCTGAACTTCCGCAACCAGATCCTGATTCCAGATTTCGAGAAGAAGGTCTCCTTCTTTCACGGTGTCTCCCTCGCGAATAGGGAGTTTTGCGATTTGACCTCCAACACTCGGAGAGAGCTTGGCCCTCCGGCAGGCTTTCACGGTTCCCGCACGTGTATTTGCTACGGTCAGTTCAACAATGCCGCGGCCCACGGGCTTTACGACAACTTCGACAGGCTTGGGTCGGGTGAAAAACCATACGATAACAGCTATAGCTGCAATGATCAGGACCAGAACAATCCAGCGGATATATCGGTGATTCATAAAGTTAGCCCTTTCGGTTTGTGGGAGACTCACTGGGTGTATGGGTTACATTTTGGGTCTTGGGAGACATTCATGCTGAAAGCAACTTAACCCCACCGGCAGATCCAGGTGTCAGGTTCCAAGTGTCCCGGGTTAAATTCGCCCTGCCGCTGTTAAATACGCCTTGCTGTCATTACCATGACCTGGTTAAATAAAAAAAGAAAAAAGGGTTTTACAGGATAAAAATTTAACCGGGGGCAAAAACTTGCCGACTTATGCCTCAATCATATTTTATTTGAGATGCCAAATTATCATTTCTAATCCGAACAAACACTTGAAGCATCGCTGACTATATTGACTTAATCCCGTCCGGCAGGATCTCATCTATGTAAAATGGAAAGACACCTTTAAAAAAGTCCTTGTAATAACGGCGTAGGACTTTTCTAACCACGGTAAACGCCAGATCATCCCAGGGAATCTCATGTTCCTTGAACAGAAGGGTCTCTAAACTCTCGAACCCGGATCGAAATTTTTTGTCCTTCAATGGACCCCGAAATATCAGATAGATTTGGCTGATAAAGGGAAGATTGTAGAGGGCATAGGGCTCGAGAAATTCGACGGTCGCTCCGGCCTCCTCATGGAGTTCCCTTTTTGCCCCCGCTTCAACCGTCTCGCCTTGTTCAAAATATCCAGCCGGAATGGTCCATTTGCCGTATCGCGGTTCGATGGAACGCCGACACAATAAAACACGGTCTTCCCAGACTGGGATAGAGCCCACTACCAACTTGGGGTTCTGATAATGGATAGTCTGACAGGCATCGCATACAAAACGTGCCCGATCGTCGCCCTTAGGGATGCGATAGACCAGTTTTGAACCGCATTGATTACAATATTTCATTTTTTTAATAGTCCTTATCTGGGGGCAGAGATCAGGTTTCAGGTATCAGTTTTTTTACGCGATTTCAACCTTTCGTGTCGTCGTGATTGAATTAATCCTGATTATCGTGTTTATCCTGTTTGTTGTAGTGAATCAGAAATCCTTCGTGACGTGGTCATGATGCGGGATCTTTGTTTCACTTCGACGGGCTGGAAAAAGGAACAAATTAGCACCCGCCGCTAAACCAGGCCGGAAAAATAGGAATTCAGGCATTCTCTTGTTGATATTTCGACAGATAAATGTTGCAATTCAACCGGTTGGACTTATCTTATTTTCAAGTATCTAAAGCAGTTCCTACTTTTCGAAATTGATCTGCAAGCCATTGAACACTGAAAAAGGGGGGGTGAGGTGAAAAAGATCACTACATACCACCGAAAGTGGAGCTTAATTGTTTTTTTCCTGTCATTTTTTATAATTTCAAACTTCGGATTTACTGCTCAAACATCATTGCCCTCCACAACAGATGAACAGGCCATATTCGATCCCATCAACGAACCCTTTAAAGGAGTCCTTGACGAAATTCGGACAAGGAGAATCATCAGGGTCCTGGTCAGCTACTGCAAAACCAATTATTTTTTTGATCACGGGAAACCCCATGGATTCGAATATGAATTGATTAAGGCCTATGAAGCATTTTTAAATAAAAAAATGAAAAACAGTACCGCCAAAACCAAAATGATCTTCGTCCCCGTGCCCTTCAATCAACTCTTCCAGGCCCTAAACAATGGGCGTGGCGACATTGCCGCAGCTAGCCTTACCATTACGCCTGAAAGACAGAAAATCGTGAACTTCACGAGACCTTATATCCCAAAAGTCCATGAAATTGTGGTTTTGAACAAAAAGGTCAAAGATGTGCACTCTGTTGAGGATTTATCCGATAAAATGGTTTATGTCCTTAAAGGAAGCTCTTATTTGACGCACCTTAAGGCTTTCAACAAAACATTGAAAAAGCTGAAACGGCCGCCGATCAGAATCAAAGAATCACAGGAGTACATAGTAACCGAAGACATTCTGGAATTAGTCAATGCTGGAATTGTAGATATCACGTTGGCCGATCATCATGAGGCCGAAGCATGGTCCCAAGTGTTGCCGAACATCGTGATTCGTAAAGATCTCAAGATAAACTCCGAAGGCAATATTGCGTGGGCGGTACGCAAAGATAATCATAAGCTGCTGTCAAGCTTAAATGCGTTTATCCGAAAGAATGAAAAAGGGACCCTGTTGGGTAACATGCTCTTTAAAAGATATTACAAAGATTCAAAATGGATTAAAAATCCGGTGACCGAAACAGAACGTAAAAAGTTAAATCATTTGATCGGCCTTTTTAAAAAATACGGCGACCGTTATGATTTTAATTTTTTGAAACTTTCCGCCCAAGCCTATCAAGAATCCGGCCTCGACAATTCAAAACGAAGCCCTTCAGGCGCCATCGGCATCATGCAAGTGCTCCCCCGTACAGCTTCGGATAAGCATATAAATATAAAGAATATTCAACTTCTCGACAACAACATTCATGCTGGGGCAAAGTATTTGAGTTTTTTGCGTACAAGGTATTTCAGCAGTCCTGAAATCGAAGCCGCGGATCGTGTATATTTCTCTTGGGCGGCGTACAATGCCGGTCCTACTAGAATTTATAAGATCCGCCAAGAAACCTTAAAAAGAGGCTTCAACCCGAACAAATGGTTTTTTAATGTAGAAAAAATTGCCAGTGAAATCATCGGAAGGGAAACCGTGGATTATGTCTCCAACATTAACAAATACTTCGTAGCATATCAGCTGTATTTTGATATAATTCAAAATAGAACTAAGGCGAAAAAATCATTTCACAAGAATTAGTATGGAAGAAAGGTTTCAGGGGTCAGGAGTCGGAGGTCGAGGATATTTTTCTAAAAAATTTATCAAGGCCTTCAGTATCCTTTCAACAGTTACCAACATTCTGCACTATCACTGATAAACTTTCTTTTTAATTTTTTATTGACCAGAGGCTTCAAAGACTTTTTTGCGATAATGGTATGTGAAATTAGAATCTTAAACATTTCACTTGACCCCTTGAATCCTTGAATCCCCGAATGCTTTCTTTTCAAATTTTTCGGCATTCGGCCGGTTCACCAGGTAGATGCCCGCACCCACCAAAACCATGGCCAGCAACAGACCACCAGTAATAGGTTCGTCGAGCAACAGTCCCCCTGAAAGAACGCCGAAAAGCGGTGTGAGAAATGTAAAGGATGCCAGGCGTGAAGGCGGATAGTGGCGGATAAGCCAAAACCAGGCCAGGTAAGTGATAAACGCCACCCAAATCGTTTGATAGACAATGCACCCGGCAATCAGGGGTGTCATGAGGACAATACCGGATTCACCCTTTACCAGAGACCCCACCGATAGGACCACCGCAGAGACGGCAAGCTGGTAAAGCAGGGTTTTGCTCGGTTTGATCCTCGACAGAGGGCACGCCTTGATCATGACTGTGGTGGCCCCCCATATAACGGCTGCTCCCACCAGCATACTGTCACCGACGAGCATTCGATGGGTAGGGTAACTCAGCGACTCCCCGAATGCAACGACGATACCCACAAAGGCACAGCACAAACCGATGATTTGAATCATCCGGAGGTTTTCACCGGGAATAAAGAGCTGGGCTCCCAGTGCCACGACAAACGGTGACGTATACAAAAAAATAACCGCGCGTGATGCATTGGTATATTCCAAACCCCAGTAGATAAGAATGAACTCTGCGGCAAAAAGAAGACCTGCCCCGATTCCCCACCACAAGGTGCCGTCCCTCTCCAGCAACGGTTCCCGGCGCACGGTCATCCAGAACCAGATGAAAATCGTGGCGCCCACCGACCGGATACCCGATTGCATCAACGGCGGAACACCGCTGATGGCCACTTTGATGGCCACCTGCTGCAGACCCCAGCTTGCGCACAGCACCACCAGCATCGCCATAGCGGTAAGGTCTAAGGTCTGATGATCTTTTGCCATATCATTTACCATATGAGTTCTGGGTTCAGCGTTCAGGTGTTTTTCCGACTGATGCGTCCACAAGCACGTGTGCCCCGGTTCGTCGGGTGGTTATAATGCCGGCCATGCAGACTAAAAAAGCCCCGACCCATGTCAGATAATCCATTGTTTCTCCCCAGAATACCCAACCAATGATGGTCGCGAATACGACATTTCCATAAGTTAACGGGCCCACCTGGGCTGCCGGTGCCATGCTGTATCCCTTGGTTAAAAAAAATTGTCCCACAGCGGCCAACAATCCAATGAGGATGAGCAACCACCATATTCCGGGCATAGGAGACCGCCATGACCATGATAAAGGACCTGCCGAAATCACTGTTGAAAAAATAGTGAAGTAAAACACGATTCGGATCGCCGGCTCTGAAAAAGACATCCGGCGAATGCTTACCATTGCCAGCGCGGCCAGAAAACCCCCCGCCAAAGCCACGAGCATCGCCGGTCGAAATATTCCGAATCCGGGCTTTAAAATCAGAACAATACCGACAAATCCGGCAATGATAGCCCATCTTGAACTGTATGTTACCTCCTCGCGTATCCACATATATGCAATCAATGGAATAAAAATCGGGGACGTGGAAAAAAGTAAGAAGGCTTCGGAGAGTCGCAGTTGGGCGATGGCATAAAAAAAACAATACATCGCCCCCAAACCCGACGCGCTTCGAAGCAAATGGAGTCGAAGGCAGGTTGTCTTGATGCCGCCGGAGGGTCGACTGTAAGCAAGCCATGGCAAGATAAATATGAGGGAGCAGACGTTTCGAAAGAAAACGACCATTTCGTTGTTAAGCGACGTAGAAACCACTTTCACCAGTGTCCCCACCATGGCAAACACAAACGAAGCGCCCAGTACGAACAGGGCGCCGGCAATGGGTTGATTACGGTACGCGTTTCCTGGAGTCATGGAATTGGTCTGATTTGTATGCAAGGTCTTCACACCTGATGTGTCTTGTTTATCAAATAATCCACTAACCCTGAAACTGCATCTTCGATATCGAGATAACAAAAGCGGTATGCGTCGTATTGAAGCCCGTATGGATCGGCAATACCCCTGTTTCGTGAGCCAAAGCGCGCAAAGCGTCGCATTAGATGCGTCTTGTCTGTGGCTTCGGGAAAGTCAGCGAGAAGTTCATCCTTGTGGGCTTTTTCCATTACCAAAATCAGCTCAGCCCAGTCCACCAGTTCTTGAGATAAACGTTTTGCCTTATGTCCGGTCAGATCAACGCCGTGTTCGACCGCAACCTTTTGTGCAAGGAAAGTGGCCGAGTTTCCCGGAAGAGCAAACAATCCCGCAGATTCTGCATGAAAGCCTTTATACCCTTCTTGACATATCATCTTTGTAAAAAGCCCCTGAGCAAAAGGGCTTCGGCAAATATTGCCAATGCACACAAATAAGACGTTGGATATCTGTTTGTTCATGTTCATGATTGGAGGGTGTTTCGATTGGGCAACAGCCCGCTAAATGGTGAATGGATTGTTCGGGGTTCGGGTGCCAGGGCTAAATCTTTTGTTCTTTACTCGAGTTTCGCACCTTTAATTTTAAGCAACGCCAATAAAATGTGGCAGGCCGGGAAATTTATTAAAGGTAAAATTATATTTAAATACCCATAGCTTTGAGCACCTCGTTAATCTGTTCGGTTTTTATATAACCTTCTTCCCATAAGATTTGGCCGATGAGACGGTGATCGGAACCGTCCAAATTTTCGAGAATCTGAATCTTCATTGCCTCAATGAGATTTTCGAGAGTAATGAATCCCTTGTCTATGGCCACGGTGCCAAAACGTTTGTCAAGTATACCTTCAGACATTTCCTGCCTCCTTTGTTCAGGGCAGTTTGAGCAGCAGATTCAGCAACATAAGATCAGCGGATTTGAAAATTATGCCCTTTTGATAACAGAAATCCATACCAATCTGAAATATCCGGTTTAATTAAATAAAATTAATACACAATTGGTCTTTGATGGTCAAGATAAAATCGTTGGCCAAGTTTAAAGACCCTATTCTTCGGGCTCGGATAAATCTTTGCCGCTGTCTTGGTCCATCTCCATGGCGGTTTTAATTTTCTCGGCCGCTGTCTCATCTTGTCCCAAGGCCTTTAGTGCAATACCCCAGCCGTACCACGCTGATGGAAGCTGAGGATTGAGTTCCGCAGCTTTTTCAAATTTTTCTGCGGCCTTATCGAACTTTTTTAACTCGATCAGGGCCACTCCCAAACTGCACCACAAATCCGGATTTTCAGGGTCTTGTTTTAACACGAGTTCTAATTTCTCGACGGCCTCTTTGAATGGCAGCATACAGATTACCTCAACGGATCGTTCAGGGCTTGCCCTGTTCAATTTGCGATAGCACCCGTTTCACCCGTTGAATTCCGTTTATCGAATATTCTGAAAGCTTGATTCAACGGGTTGAAACGCATTTTACCGGGGTCTAAAGTCCCCTGTTTTTTTTAATTGCTCTCAATTATTTTATTTTATCGATAAATTCAACATAAAATTATTATCTCAACTTCCCCACCCTGTATTTTAAACAATGATCAGTACGGAACCTGAGTTACAACAATGTCAATAAATACGATACATCATGCCATATCAAGTATTGACAAAAGCATTAAGCTTGTGAATATGTATACTTAAACTTGTGCAAAAAAAGGATGGAATATTATGGCAAAAAAGACGATCGGCTTTGTTGGGCCAGATGGTAGAACCTGTATGTGTGCGTATACTGTATCGACAGTTGAGCAAGACCAGTTTATTGGCGCCATAATCAAAGGCATGACAGGTATGGGGCCGGTAATGGATGCCGTAAGGGGAGAAAAAAGTTGGGTCTTGAAAATATTCCCCGTTCCGGGAAAGTCACTTGAAGATTACAAGTCTGCCATTATATCTGCGTTTGAGAACAAGGAAATCGACTGTGTTGTCATTATGCCTGAAGATCTCATTTATGACGGCATCGTAGATGAACTCATCGATGCCGGTTATGGTGACCGGGTCATCGGCCTGACAAAGAAAGCGGCTTTTATAGAAGGAGATAAAGTCAAGGCAAAGATCTGGATGAAAAGGGCCGGTGTGCCTGTTGCACCGTTCGAGGTGACAGATGCGAAAGACCTGCAGGAAATCAAGGGGATTGTTACAAACTTCATACGCAACCACGGCGGCGCGGTTTTCAAGTATCCCTACAGCGCCGGCGGCAAAGGTTCCCGGCCTGTTTTCCGGATTGAAGACATCCTCGATGTGCGAAACATACTGCTGAAGGACTACAGCGAAAACTACAAGACACGGCACGGGGACAATAAATGGCCGCTGCTGATCGAAGCCTGGAAATCCGAAATCGAGATCAGCTTTACCGCCTTGATCGATAAAAAGGGCCACTTTTGCATTCTTCCCACAGCCATGGATTATCCCCTCCGATTTGAAGGGCCCCCGAGTCAGACCAACCCGGTTACAGGTGGAATGGGAGCCATCGGAATGCACCCCGCCGAAACACCCGACCTTATCAAGTTGGTGGGTGACAAAGTCATTCAGCCCTTTGTGGAGGAAATGAAGAAGGGGGCTATTCTCCGGCCGTGTATTCTCTACCCGGGCTGTCGCGTATCCATCGATCCTGAGACCGGAAAACCGGTTGATATTCTGGTCTATGAAATGAATATTCGTGCAGGTGAACCCGAGATGCAGGTTGTGGCACGCCGGCTAAAAAATCTGGGACAACTGATCGTTGCCGCCATCGATGGCAAACTCGATGTCATTGAGCCGGATGTGCGCAAGGATCAAATCTCTATCTGCCTCGCGCTGGTTACCGGACCCGGTGGGCCGCACGGGCAGAAGGGATATCCGGATTCGTATACAAAATATGAACCCGTGCTCATCAATTTCAAGAGCCTTGGAAAACGAGGTATTCTCCTTGTCCCATCAAACATGAGCTGGGATGAAAAAAAACAGCGGCTGATATCAGACGGCTCCCGGGTGTGCTATCTCAGCAAAAATGCCACGATCAAACCCGGGCAAAAAAGAGGAGAAGTCGCAGAAGCACTCAGGGCCTCACTCCTGCAGGCCTTTGACCATGCCCTTGTCAGGGTGGTCCCCCGTGAAGCAGAAGAAACTTTTGAGCCGGCGGAGATACTGTTCGAGCAGGGCAACATTGCCGAGGCTGAATTTAACAAAGCAAAGGCAGCTTTCGAAAAAGCCAATCGTCTTGATATCCGCCGTGACCCCGGCAGGATTTATGAAGAATGGGATGAACTTTTCCCGGATTGGCCGCTCACCGTATAACACCAATCTTAATGAGGAGAAAATGTCATGAAAGTGCTGGTCAGCGACAATCTGGGAGAGGCCGGTATCCGGATGTTCCAGGAAGAAGGGATTGAAGTGGATGTGAAGACCGGACTGGACCCCGAGGCGCTCAAAGGCATTATTCAGGAATATGACGCTCTCGTTATCCGGAGTGCCACAAAAGTAACTGAAGATCTTTTGGATGCCGCAACCCGTCTTAAGGTTGTGGGCCGCGCAGGAATCGGTCTTGACAATGTGGATATTCCGGCGGCGACCAAACGGGGGATCATTGTGATGAATACGCCGGGCGGCAACGTGATTACAACCGCCGAGCATGCCATCGGTATGATGATGGCGCTTTCGCGCAATGTGCCCGAAGGAACCTCATCGTTAAAGGCCGGGCGCTGGGACAAGAAAAAACTGCAGGGAAGAGAAATATACAATAAAGTCCTCGGTGTTATCGGATATGGTAAAATCGGATCCATTGTCGCCGATCTCGCCCGCGGCCTGAAGATGAAGGTGATTGTTTACGATCCCAATGTAATGCCCGAGCAGATCGAAAAAGCCGGCTTTGAAAGTGTTTCCCTGGAAGAATTGTACCGCAGGTCCGATTACATTACGGTTCATGTACCCAAGTTCAAAGAAACCATCGGACTGCTGAACAAGGACGCCTTCGAACAGATGAAAGATGGGGTCATGATCATCAACTGCGCTCGAGGGGGAATTGTCGATGAAGATGCCCTTCATGCTGCCTTAAAGTCAGGGAAAGTTGCCGGTGCTGCACTGGATGTCTTTGAAAAAGAACCTCCTGGTATATGCCCCTTGATTGAACATGAACGCCTGATTTGTACCCCCCATCTCGGTGCTTCAACCCAGGAAGCCCAGACAAAAGTGGCCGTGGATGTGGCCGGTCAGATCATTGAATATCTCAAGTACGGCACGATTATGAACGCCGTTAATGTCCCATCGGTCACCGGTGATCTTCTTAAAAAACTGAAGCCGTTGCTGACTTTGGCGGATCATATCGGCAGCCTTCAGACCCAGCTTATCCGGGGACCCATTGAAAAAGTGTCCATTGAATATGCCGGAGATTTCAAGGAACTCGATCTGTCACCGGTTACAACAGCGGTGTTGAGAGGCCTGTTGGCGCCCGTGGTGAAGGATGATGTCAATTTTGTCAACGCCCAGATCCTTGCAAAGGACAGAGGGATAAAGATTAAGGAAATCATCAGCGACACGGCCGAAGAATATATCAACCTGATTACCGTCCGCGTTTCGACGCCGAAAGTGACGAACACCGTTTCCGGAACCCTGTTCGGAAAGGATAAAATGCGGATCGTAAAGATTAACAATTTTCGGCTCGAACTTATCCCGGAAGGCCACCTGGCGCTGATATACACCCTTGTCAAGCCGGGGGCCATCGGAAGTTTCTCATCCCTTCTGGGGAATAAGAAAATCAGCATCGATCAAATGCATCTGGGCCGGGAAGAAACCGGAAAAATGAACATCATTTACCTCAAAACCAATGTGCGGATTTCCGATGCTGTTGTTGATCAGTTGCTTGAATTACCTTTGATTATATCGGTGACCAGACTCGAATTTGAAACATAGTAAGCGTCAGGGCCACAGGAGACAACCATGAAACTCAGGCGATCGACACTTTCCGTTCCCGGCCACATTGAAAAGATGCATGTGAAGGCGTCTCAACGAAACGTCGATGTGATCATGCTTGATCTGGAAGACAGCGTTCCCATGGAAGCCAAGGAGTCGGCCCGCGCCCGGATCATTCAATCTATCCAAACTCTGAACTGGCAGGGCACTGCCGTCACCGTTCGAATCAACGGACTGGACACCCCTTTCGGTTACCGTGATCTATTGGAGGTGGCAGAAGCATCCGGTCCGTTGATCGAGGCCGTGGTGGTGCCCAAGGTGAACCATTCCGGAGATATCCATTTTGTCTCCCGAATGCTTGACGGAATTGAAGCGGCAAAGAGATTCTCGAGCCGTATCAATATCGAAGCCATCATCGAAAGTGCCGAAGGTCTGGAACAGATCTCTCAGATCGCCAAAGCCAGCGACCGGTTGATTGCCCTGGTGTTCGGTATAGTGGATTATTCGGCCTCCATCGGCGCCCGGCTGGTATCGATTTCAGGACACGGTGAGAAAGAAGAAGAGATTTATCCCGGCCACCGGTGGAATTTTGAAATGAGCCGAATTGTTATGGCGGCCAAGGCTCACGGACTTTTGGCCATAGACGCACCCTACGGGAACTTCAAGGACCCAACGGGATTGCAGCGCAGTGCCGCCCTGGCCTGTGCCCTTGGATACGATGGGAAATGGGCCATTCATCCCGACCAGATCGATATCATCAACCAGGTTTTTTCTCCGTCAAAAGAAGATGTGGGCAGAGCCATAAAAGTTCTGGCCGCCCACAAGGAGGCCCAAGAAAAGGGGCTGGGTGCTGTGGCGGTTGAAGGGCGTATGGTGGATCAGGCCACTGTTCGGCTGGCCAAACAGCTCTATGAACAGGCCAAGTACCTCAAATTGCTTTAACCCGATCGTTGTACAAATAACACGTCGAGCATTGATATTAATTTTGAAACGTTCAGTTTAAGTTATATTATTCTCATCCTATGCGTCTTCTGTAACTTTTCCCACAGCTTCTCGATGATGACAAAAGCCGCACCACTCCCGTCAAGCTTGTCTTTACCTGAAACCGAAAGGCAGGACGCAAAAAGCTTGCCGTCAACATCATTTTTGAAGATTCTTTCTTGGATATAAATCCCCAGGCTCGAATTGAGAGATTCCAGGACTTCTTTTTTCATATTTGCAATGGTTAACCGATCTTTTAACGGTATATCGACGATGATCCGACTCACGGCTTCATCCACCGATAACGGTGCCGGCAAAGGTTCTTCATGCGTATCATCGTCTTCTTTCCGGTCCATCCACTGTCCGGTGGATGGGGACTTTACAAGCCCCAGCAAAACGGCCGCTTCAACAATATCCATGGTATCTTTATATATGGTGGAATCTTCACTGGTCCGTGAACCGTTTACATTCAAAACTTCAATGTCATTTTCTTTTATCCATACGTTGAGCCTGGATGCAGCCGTAAACTCCGATAATGTGTTTAAATCGATATGCAGGCATGGTTTGCCATGCTTTTTGGCCATTTTAAGGCAGTAATCTGCACCCCCTGAGAGTACACCATGTGTAATGATGACCGATCCATGGGAATCGATCACATTCTGCTCGATACGATCTTTGAAACTGGCTGTTGACATCTCTTTCAAGTGATATTTCGGCGGCAGAACCCCGCCCTGGGTTTTACGCCCTTTTTGAATCCAGCCTCCATGTGGGATTCCGTATTTTATGGCGACATCCAGCGCACCCTGATCCGCGCCGATCTGTCCCCCTGATATGATCTTTTGAATCATGATCGTCCTTTCTGCTGAATGCCATAGGTATTTTTCAATGTATGATGAAGGCCGCGCCTCGCCAATTATGGCTGCGTTTAAGACGACCGCATCCTGCGATTGATCTCCAGTCTTTCCAGGCTCATCCGAACCACCGCTTCGAGATGAGGCTTTTGGTCAAGATATTGGCTGAAAAAGGCGTCGACGCCTTTCGGACTTGATAAACCGGACACTGGAACGATCCCTGCAATTACCCGCTCGAACAGCAGGGGGTGCAGGGCTTCCAGTGATTCGACATGATCCGCAAACCACTGCCACATAGCGCCGGTGGCATATGGGTTTACCGCCGCCGCCGTCATGGGAATGAACCGGTTCCTCCCCGGAACCTTTTCCAGGGAGTACGCTAAAGCCTTTTTGATCAAGCCAAGGTCCCGGAAACACCCCAGGGCCGTGAGGATCTGAAGCCGCTCGTGTTCACTGTCGCAGGATTCTAACCGTCGGATGAGCCATTCCAGGATATCCGCCCCCCCCGTCAGAGCGCCGGCCATGAGCACGCTTTTTAAGATGTCCGGGTGGATTGTCTTGCCCTGAAGCAATGCCTTAAACTGATCGGCGGCAAACACAGCTGCCGGGTTCGACCCGTAAACCACGGCAGGCCAAAGAATCTGATCCCTGAGCAGGGAGGTGGTTGGGTTTTCATCAGGAACCGGGAGATATCCGATGGCCGAAAGTGTCTTTTCATGCATGGATCTTCCAAGAGTGCGAATCGCTTCCTGACGGGGACCGTCAAAGACCAGATGGGCCTGGAACAGGTTGTCTGCAATACTGCTCAAAGGGAGATAGGCGTCTTCATCGAGGTAGTTGTTTAAAAATGCCAAATAGTCGTCAATGCAAGTTCCACCGCATTGAACCTGGGCAAAAAGGTCGTATTGAAGGCCCCATCTGTCTTTAGGAGAAAGATCTTTACCTCCAATACGTTGGCCGATGGCCGCCAGATCCTCCGGCGTCCGGTAAGCTACCCTGTAAAATCCGGTCTGATCGGCGTTGATCTTGTAAGCAATACATGCAGCTCCCAGATCGACCCGGGTTGATGTTTCTTCCAGAAGTATTGAGATCGTCCTCGAATCGCCGGTTTCATAATAGGCGGTTAGGGTCACCGGAATTTTCCAGGTTTGATCGGATGTGTTTTCAAGATAGGTGAACCGCTTCTGGGTCAACGTGAGGTCGCGTCCGTTTCTTTGGGCCTGAACGAGGGGATGCCCGGGTTGTTCAATCCAGCTCTTCATCAGAGCGGTAACCGGCTTTCCGGATGCCTTTTCCAGAGCTTCCCAAAGATTGTGGCTGGCGGCGTTGGCGTATTCGAATGTCTTCAAGTACTGCTGCAATCCTTTCCTCAAATCGTTATTACCGATGTATCCCTGAACCACGCGCAAAATACTGCTCCCTTTGCTGTAAATGATCGGAGCTGTGCTGGTGTTGATGACCACGTGTTCACCGCCTGGAATTTCGATGGCACAGGTGTCGTTCAGACCGTCGCGTCCCATAGCCGGAGAGGTTTGTCCCAGCAGAAACTGGTCCCATACCTCCCATTTTGGATGAAAGTGGTCCACAACACCGTAGGCAAAATACGTGGCAAAACTCTCGTTCAGCCAGAGGTATTTCCAATCGGACGGCGTCACCAGATTGCCGAACCACTGGTGGGCGATTTCATGGGCAATGACGTTGCAGATACTCATTTCACCGGATTTGGAGGTCACTTCCGGATAATGAAGGATCAGGTTTTCTCTGAAGGTAATGGCCCCCCAGTTCTCCATGGCCCCGAATGCAAAATCCGGAACGGCAATCAAGTCCATCTTGGACAGTGCGTATGGGATTTGATAATAGGTTTCGCAAAACTCGAGAGCTTTCCGGCCGAATTCCAGCCCAAACCCACCGTTGGTATCCCGACCCGGCAAGGTCACAGACCTCACCCGTGGATCGGTTTCATGGTTTGTCAGGTGAAACTCGCCCACACCGAAAAACAGAAGATAGGTGGACATCTGCGGCGTGGTTTCAAACCGAACCTGCTTTCTCCCGCCTGCCAAAGGTTTTTCTTCCACTGCCTGCCCATTGGACAGGGCCACAAGATCGGCATCCACAATCATTTTAATGTCAAAGACCGCTTTTTGAGACGGATGGTCCATGCAGGGAAAGGCCCGGCGTGCGTCACTTTCCTGAAACTGAGTAACCGCAATGTATCGTTTCTGGCCGTTAGCTTCAAATGTGCTGCGATAAAATCCGGCCATCTTGTCGTTGATCCACCCTTGATAATCGATGGTCAAAAAGAACGTGCCAGACATGGTTTCGGGAAGGTCGATCTTAAGTTCCTCTTTTTCAGGATTTATCTGAAAAGTACATGGAATTTTTTTGTCATCGATCTGAATTTTACAGCTCCAGACAGCCAGTTCCAAAACATTCAACACCACCTGTTCCGCCGGTTGCCGGGATTGAAGTTCGATTTCAACCTGTCCGGAAAATCGGAAATGAACAAGATCGGGTTCCAGAAGAAGAGAGTAACGTTTGGGGTGGACAACATTCATGAGTACCTCCAAAATCGGAATAATTAAAGGTGTGAAATTTGAGTCTTTAGAAATTACTACGGGGTATTATTGACAGCCCTGCCCTTCCGCTGATGAATTTTCTCAAATGCCCCTTCAATGGCATGTTTTAATATTTCGATTTTAACCGGCTTGCAAAGATGACCATCAAATCCGACATCTTTGAGCTGATCCGGGTCAACTTCTGTTAAGAAGCCGGAAAAAGCATAGATAACAGCCGTTTTATTAATTTTCCTAATCTGTTTACACAGTTGAGTGCCGTCGATCTCCGGCATCATCAAATCTGTTATTATTAGCGGGAAATATTCTTTCCTTGCTATCTCTAAAGCTTCTTCGGCATTTTTAGCGAGTTCAACATCATATCCCAGCATCATTAGTATATCTTTTATCGTATCTCTTAGTAAGTCTTCATCATCCACAAAAAGTATTCTCTTCGAAAGTGCCGTCATTCGCTTTTCCCTTGTCAGCAAATTAAGTGGTGGATAACACCTTTGAAAAAGGGCGTGAAACCTGAGTTGTTATTTTATGAAACTTCCGAAGTTGAAACCTGGAGACTTCAAGTTTAAACTCGTCATTCAGTCTTTTCTTTTGCACGGATATGAACCATTTCTACCCCCATGTCCCAACACAATGCAAGAAATATTATCCATACCGCTCCCCATAAAAGGACAAAAGTATAAAATGGATAACAACGAGCAAACACGCTGAACATACCAAAATAAAACAATAATTTCATAATTCATCACCTCCGGCAAATAGAAAAAGCCCATCCTCTCAAGAAAAGAACGAGCTCTGGTGTTCAGCGTATCCATTTGTCGGGCAACCCTGCCACCCATGATCACCGGGCCGATGGCTTTGCGTCCCACTCTCTCGAGAGGTTTGCCTTTTTCACAACAATACTAATATCGGCAAAACATCTGTAAAAGTTTAGCCCCATTCCTTTAGCGCTCTTAACAATTAACCCCTTTTCCATTGATAAAGGTTTGAATTACTTGGATTCAATACTTTCACTTTGAATTTACTGAAATATGTGATATTATAACTTAATTTTTACTATTTCCGGTAAAGCGGATCAGGCTGGAATATTTTTTTATGGTGAAAAAGAGCATTACATACCCGTTACGTTTGCGGCAACTTATAGAAAAACAAACATAAATAGGTGCTATTATGAGCCGGATGGTCCTTGTAAAAACCATATTGACGATTTTTTTTATCGCCGCTTTTATCATGTCAGCTCCCATTAATTCTGTTTTTGCCGACACACGATATGTCTCTGATCGGATCATCATTTCTGTTCGCGATGGACAAGACCAGAATGCTGCTGTTTTAGGATACCTAGAGACAGCGGCTCCGGTAGAGATACTCGAGGAGAAAGGAGATTTTTTAAGGATTAGAACAGAAGACGGCATTGAAGGGTGGGTTCGAACACAATATATTGTTTCAGAAAAACCCAAGGCTCTGATTATCGATAATTTGAAAAATGAAATAGAGGCGTTAAACAAGGAAATCAAAACTATTAAAAATGAGGAAGATTCTGCTTCCAATACGTTATCGGAATCAAAAAAAATGTACCAGGAAAAGATCAAAGAGTTAAAAGAAGAAGTAAATATAAATCAGAAATTTGCTGCAAAAGCAAAAAGTGACTTTATAGAGCTTAACAAAAAGTATACAACTCTTCTCAATAATTCAAAAAATACGGAAAAACTGATCAATGAAGTTGAAAAGTTGAAGAAATTAAATACCGAATTGAACACTGAAGTCAAAGGCCTTAGAAAATATCGGAAAAACCCTTTGAAATCGATTAAAATACAATCGTTTATTGCAGGAGCAGGGGTTTTGCTCCTTGGATTTATCCTTGGTGGATCAGCAAAAAAAAGAAAGAAAACCAGATTTATTTAACCCTAATCTCACGTTTTCCATCCTCAATGTTCAACCACATTAATACTCGTGGCAGGGGGTGTAATCTGTTCGGCGGTCTTTTTTTATTTTGGGTGCGCCGCTCGAATTAAAAGTAACCACATCTACACCATTTCAAGGGCACATGCCATGGAAACACCGCCGCCGCCGCAAAGAGTGGCCAGTCCCAGACTTTTACCCCGATGCTTCATGGCATACAACAACGTCACCATAATTCTGCATCCGGTTGATCCCACGGGATGTCCCAGGCCAATGCCCGACCCGTTGACATTGGTGATATCTCTGTTCAGGCCCAATTCCCGTTCACATCCGATATATTGTGCAGCAAAAGCTTCATTTACTTCAATGAGTTCGAAATCGCTCATTTCCAACCTGCTGTTTTTAAACAGGTTATTAACTGCAGGAATCGGTGAAAGCCCCATGACCGAAGGATGGCAGGCTCCCTTGCCAACAGCCCGTATTCTTGCCATGGGTGAGATCTGCAACGCTTTTGCTTTTTCGGCAGACATGATTACCATGCCAGAAGCACCGTCATTGATGCCACTGGAGTTACCGACGGTTACGGTCCCGATTTCGGGAAGAAATGCCGGTGGAAGCTTTTCAAGCTGATCCAGGGTCAGGCCGGGTCTGAAATGTTCATCTTTTTCAAAAATCAGCGGCGACTTTTTTCTCCGGGGCACTTCGACCGGGACGATCTCGGCCTTAAAAGATCCGTCCATTGTTGCCCGCTCGGCATTAGTGTGGCTTCTCAAGGCCACTTCATCCATCTCTTTTCTGCCGATACCCAGATGATGCGCAACAAATTCGGCGGTAATCCCCATAATATAAGGCTTGTCCAAAAAAAGCCCGGCAGGCGGTTCAGCTGTATCCAGCGGTCCGTCGTCGGCAAGGGGAATGATATGAGATCCGCAATAAAGCGCACGAATCATGGCATCCACAAAAATCTGATCCTGCAGACGGCACCCCCATCTTGCCCCGGGAACCGTGTACGGCACTCCGGACATGTGTTCGACTCCGCCGGCAAGCACAACATCGGCCATTCCCGCTTGGATCATTGCCATACCCGAAATAACGGCCTCCATGCCAGATATACACACACGGTTGATAGTAACGGCCGGGACGGTATTCGGTATCCCTGCCAACAAAGCGCCGACCCTGGCCACGTTTAATGCATCGCTGGGCTCCATGCAGCATCCGTAACGTACGTCATCTATAACCGAAGGGTCGATTCCTGCCCGTTTAACGGCTTCCCTCATGGATACACTTGCCAGTTCTGCGGCATTGCTGTGGCAGAGGGCGCCGCCAAAGGCGCCAATGGGTGTCCGGCATGCAGATACAATGACAACGTCTTTCATGATATTTTTCCTTTTGTTATAATTTGATGAGCAAATTGAAAATTGAGGGGATAATATTTCAGGTTTTATCAAGTAAAAACTGTAAATTTTATTAAATTGAATATGTATCAGAGTCAAGGATATTTCACATCGACCCAAATGTGTCACTCGCTTCAAACTCAAGCTCCCACCCAATATTGCTAAAAGAACTGAGGTAGCCGACCCAAAGATATTTTTGGAGTTATGAAAATTCTTCGAATATATTCAGATTCTAACACAATCAAAAAAATGGTATATTTTTCCTTTTGTTTACGATCAATTGAGGTAATATATGATGAACCAAAATACCTATGACATGGTGATCATCATTATCTTCTTGAATTTTTGAAAAACAGAATTATCTTTGGCTAATTTCTATAAATAGAACGTATTGAAGGCTTCAGGTGGTGTTTCATTTATAATATAATTATATTGATAATTAACAGCTTGTTATACTCTATTACTTAATTAATAGATATAAGTTTATTTTTCATTATTTTGAAAGCACTGATAATCCATTACCTGAACATATCTGAACACAAAATGAGGTTACCCCATGGGAAATCAGATCAAAACGACGGTTTTACTTACATTGATGACGGTGTTTTTCATGTTTATCGGAAACCTGCTGGGAGGACGACAGGGATTGATTATTGCGTTTTTCTTTGCAGCAGGCATGAACATTTTCAGTTACTGGTATTCTGACAAAATCGTTCTTCGCATGTACAAAGCCCGAGAAGCAACTCCCGGCCAGGCTCCCGAACTTTACGGTCTTGTCCAGGATCTTGCAAGCAGGGCCGGTCTTCCCACACCCAGAGTCTACATCATCCCTCAGGAGTCTCCCAATGCATTTGCAACCGGTAGAAACCCGGAAAATGCCGTTGTTGCGGTAACAGAGGGTTTGCTCAAGATCATGAATCGCGAAGAGCTTGCCGGCGTTCTGGCGCATGAACTGGCCCATGTTAAAAACCGGGACATCCTCATCGGTTCAATTGCCGCAACCATGGCCGGCGCTATTATGATGCTGGCGAGCATTGCCCGATGGTCGGCTATTTTTGGCGTTGGAAGCGACGATAATGAAGGCATGGGTGGGTTTGGGCTGATCATCATGTCCATCCTTGCTCCCATTGCAGCCGTTCTCATACAAGCAGCCATATCCCGATCCCGGGAATACATGGCAGATAGTTCGGGTGCACGTTTTGCACAAAATAACGAAGGGTTGGCTCGGGCACTTGAAAAGCTGGGAGCTTACTCCCGCAAACGTCCCATGGATGCCAATCCATCTACCGCCCACATGTTCATCGTCAATCCTCTTTCCGGTCAAAAAATGATGAGTCTGTTCTCGACCCATCCGCCCCTAAATGATCGAATTGCCAGGTTAAGAGGCTTTCAAGCGCCGAAAGACGCTTCAGGTCATGGTGGAGGCATGAATCTGGACCAGGGCAAAGCGTTCTGGGATCGTCTTTCCAGATAATTCAGGGGTCGGGGGGTTCTTCTAAATCATCGCTGCATGGATAATCTTTTTTAAACCGCATGAACTCGTGGTAAAGAATCGTAAAGAAAGAACAGGAAACTATCTTTGAAATATCAGTAGGTTGGTTACATTATTTTAAAATTATTTTTAAGATACTATTTCAGCATGCGCCTGTTCTTTCTAACGATTCATAGACCACTCAAACAGCATCCGATTTAAAAAAGATCATCCATTCCGCTCTCCGAGGTGGAGGCTAATGCTCATGGATTTAAAAGAAAAACTCCCTGAGGGCCCACTTAATTATATTTAAAAACTCACCGATCCCTCGAATTTGCAATCTTCTAATCATATGTCGAACCTGCCCAATAATGGCCATATCACTGCCAATTATTGTCCTCCGACATAGTTTTTATATTTTTTATTATCATATAATCTATTGTTATCTATGTATTTTACTCATCAATAAAAGAAAAAAATACATTACCTCGCATGGTTTTTGCACTATTTTAGCCACTCGTGGTTTGCACCTTTTTGAGGCATGGGTAAAATGGAGATATATGATTATGAAAAAGATGCATTTGAAATTCTGTATGTTCCTTTTTTTCTTGTTTAGCTACTTTTTTTCCCCTTCGGCTCTTTATGGTGACAACGGTCTCTTTCCAGTTTATCCCAGCATAGAACCTAATGTAAAATTCTGGACCAAGATTTACTCAGAATACTCAACAGATCAGGGCGTTCTCCATGACAGCCAAAATTTGGATATTATCTACGAGGTGGTCGAACTTAGACGCGGCGCAAAAACAATCAACGAAAAACGGATTCAAAAAGCCAAGAACAAATATATAACTATTTTAAGAAAATTGGCCCAAAATCCTACTGTTTCTGATGTTGAAACCATGCGGGTTGCAGCCCTGTTTGGTAAGCATGCGAATCCGGCCACTTTCCAAAAGGCAATATATCGAATCCGCTGTCAAATTGGTCAAAAGGACAGCTTTCGCTATGGGATTATTCGTTCCGGTGCTTTTATGGACCAGATCAAGATTATTTTTCTTTCTTACGGATTACCGTTAGATCTTATCTATATAGCCCATGTAGAATCATCTTTTAATCTCAAAGCCTACAGCAAACTCGGTGCCGCAGGTATCTGGCAATTTGTTCGCGAGGCTGGCAAAAATTTTATGACAGTAGGCTATGCCATAGATGAAAGGTGGGATCCCATTCGATCATCCGAAGCAGCGGCGCAGTTACTGAAGCACTCCTATGAAAAGTTCGGAAACTGGCCGTTGGCCATTACGGCATACAATCACGGAATTTCGGGGATGTTAAGCGCAACATGGACCAAAGGCGGTTACGAAGAGATCTTTAACCATTACAAAAGCAAAATTTTTCGATTTGCGTCAAGAAATTATTATTCGGAGTTTTTGGCTGCACGGGAAGTCGCAGCCAATTATGAAAAATACTTTGGCAAAATAACACCGGATACACCTGTTGAGTGCCGAAATATCATACTGGCCGGATATGCGTCCGTTAAAGACCTGTGCGAATATTTCGGCGTGAACATGGCAACCCTTCGCAAGTACAATCCCTCTTTGCGAACCCCGGTTTTTATGGAACAAAAGTATGTCCCCAAAGGATATTCTTTACGACTCCCGTCAGATGCGGTGCAAAACCGAATGGGAGCGTCCTTGGAATTGCCCTTGAGCATGTATAAACATCATCAGAAATCAAGCCGTATTTATCGTGTGAAAAAAGGCGATAACATCTCAAAAATTGCACAGATGCACGGAATCAGCGTATCCGATCTGATCATCGCCAACAAGATCAACTCAAAAGGTGTCATTTATGTCAATCAACATTTGCGGCTGCCGTTGCCCGGTGAAGTAACGGATATGTCTAAAACACCAGACATTTCCTTTGCTGAAGTCGGTCAACAAAGGACACAACCCCAGGGGATGGCGACTTTACGGTCGTCTTCCGCATACGAGACCACGACCCCTGCAGCGTCTGAATTGGAAGCCGATCCGGTTATCGTAGCGGGCAACCTGGAGGTTGAGCAGGTGATGATAGAAAAAAACAAACCCGTGGGAATCATCCAGGTTGAAATTGAGGAGACCCTGGGGCACTTTGCAGAATGGCTCGAAATTCCAACCAAAAATATTCGAAGATTGAATGGATTCCCCTACAGCAAAACATTGCCGTTACTCATGAACGTGAAAATTCCACTTGATAAGATTTCAAAAGAACAATTTGAAGAAACGCGATTTGAATACCACAAAAAGATCCAGGAGGATTTTTTCAGTTTCTATGAAATCGAATCCGAACAATTATATCAGCTCAAAAAAGGCGACAATGTCTGGACCCTTTGCAATGATAAATTTGAAATGCCGGTTTGGCTCCTTAAACTATATAATCCAAAAGTCGACTTCAATGATTTGAGATGGTCACAAAAACTCATCATTCCGGTGATCAAAGAGATCACTCATAATGCAACAGATATTGTTCATGGGTCTCCGACAGTTCCTTCGGAGAGTCTTGAAGACGATGCGGTTATCGACAAATCCTGGGCCAATTCTTATTATCCTTTGATTTTCATCGCCCTGATCATCGTCTTTATTATACACATGAAACCTCATGCGCCGAATTTTCGGCAGCAATTCAAAACCGTGTTTGCTTTTATCCGGTGATTGTACGGTTATAAAAAAACTGATGAAAAAGGGTGTATTATCGTTAAGAGATAATAAAGTAAAGAGGCTGAAGTCGATGTTAAGATAGAAACAGAATAATAGCTCTCGGTAGAATAGTTTGGCATTACAACTTTCGGATGTCTTTCGGGTGTATCTGATAGCATGATACCTCCTGCAAATTTTGATGGTTTCGCGAAAGTCAAAACGGCTGTGTTAAAAATGATTCGTTGATTTACACGACTGTTGAATAAGTTTGGCTACCAAACCTGTCCAACCGGTCTGATGGCCGGCACCCAGGCCGGCGCCGTTATCACCGTGGAAGTATTCGTTAAAAAGTATTAAGTCCCGCCAATGTGGATCATTCTGGAACAGTTCCTGACCGCCATAAATCGGCCGCTCATCATTGTCGTTTCGCATGAAGAGTCTTACCAATCTTAATGATAGATCAGTGGCCACCTCGCCGAGCGTCATTTCATGGCCGGACCCCGTTGGGCACTCCACCTTCAAGCTATCACCGTAATAGTGGTGAAACTTCTGCAAAGATTCAATCAGCAGGTAATTGATGGGAAACCAGACAGGGCCCCGCCAGTTGGAATTGCCGCCGAAGAGACCACTTTCCGATTCGGCCGGCTGGTAGCTGATCGTATGGGGCTGCCCATCAACATAAAAAGTATAGGGATGCGCTTTATGAAATTTTGACAGTGATCTTATTCCATATTCGGAAAGAAATTCATTTTCATCCAGCATTGGCCTGAGAATCCTTACCAGCCGATCGTGATTGACAATCGAAAGAAGTCGCCGGGAGTTTTCTCCCGGATGTTTTACGCAGGCGACATTACCGCTGTCGCGCAGATAAATACGATTTTTAAAAAACCAGTTCAACCGCCGCTTAAAAACCGGCAGCCTTTCAACCAGATCATTTTCCAGGGTTTCAACAGCAAGTAAGGGCATTAACCCCACAAGGGAGCGCACCTTAAGGGGAATGACTTTGCCGTCGGGCAAATGAATGGCGTCGTAAAAAAACCCGTCTTCCTCGTTCCACAGACTCAAGCCGCCGCGGTAATCACCGGTCATGGCCCGGGCAATGCGAAGGAAGTGCTCAAAAAATTTGCTTGCGCTATTCTGGTAAACCGGGTTTTTACTCGCCAGCTCGAGCGCAATTTTTAACATGACCAGGCAGTAAAATCCCATCCAGGCGGTACCGTCCGACTGATCGATGTGTCCGCCGGTGGGCAGAGGAGCGCTGCGGTCAAAAACACTGATGTTGTCCAGACCCAGAAAGCCACCTTGAAAGACATTCTTGCCTTCGTCATCTTTCTTGTTTACCCACCAGGTGAAGTTTAACAAAAGCTTGTGGAAAATGCTTTCCAGAAAGTCAGGGTCAGC
>Ga0210086_1000210_pt1 | contig 36394 bp, 28 predicted proteins | sample China_Galinas_PW_3_FD_184867 | JGI IMG/M metagenome (GOLD analysis project Ga0210086, IMG submission 184867) | Wetland microbial communities from San Francisco Bay, California, USA, that impact long-term carbon sequestration - China_Galinas_PWB_D2... | ecosystem: Environmental > Aquatic > Marine...
GCCATCCGCGAGCTGCTCGAGCTCGCCCCGCCGACCGCGCGGCTCGTCCGCGACGACGGCTCCGAGGAGGATGTCCCGGTCGAGCGGCTTTCCCCAGGCGATCGCGTCCGTGTCCGCCCCGGCGACAAGATCCCGATCGACGGCACGGTGGTGGAAGGACGCAGCACCGTGGACGAGTCGATGCTCACCGGCGAGCCGGTGCCCGTCGAGAAGTCGTCGGGCGGCGAGGTCACCGGCGGAACGGTCAACCAGACTGGATCGTTCGTGATGATCGTCAGCCGCACGGGGTCGGAGACCACGCTTGCCCAGATCGTGCAGATGATCACCGACGCCCAGCGGTCCCGGGCGCCGATCCAACGGCTCGCCGATGTTGTTGCGGCCTGGTTCGTCCCCGCCGTCGTTGCGGTCGCCGTGATCGCGTTCATCGTCTGGCTGCTGGTCGGCCCGTCGCCGGCGTTCAGCTACGCGCTCGTCGCCGCCGTCTCGGTGCTCATCATCGCCTGCCCGTGCGCCCTCGGTCTGGCCACGCCCATGTCGATCATGGTCGCCGCGGGTCAGGGCGCAAAGCACGGCGTGCTGGTCAAGAACGCCGCCGCCCTCGAGACGTTCGAGAAGGTCGATACCGTCGTGGTGGACAAGACGGGCACGCTCACCGAGGGGCGCCCGGAGCTCATCGCGACCGACCTCGCCGGTGACCACGATCGCGAAAACGCGTTCGCGCTGATCGTTGCCGCCGAACGCGGCAGCGAGCACCCGCTCGCCGGGGCGATCGTCGCCGGGCTCGAAGCGCAGAGCGACCAGCGGTTCGAGGCGGGCGGGTTCGACAGCGTCACCGGCAAGGGCATCATCGCGACCGTTAAGGGATCCCGCGTCGCGGTCGGCTCACCCACGCTGATGCGCGACGAGGGCGTGGACCCTGCCCCGTTTGCCGACGCGGGCGACCGGCACCGGCGCGACGGCGCCACGGTGATGTTCGTGGCCATCGACGGGCGGCTCGCCGCACTCCTTGCCGTTGCGGATCCCATCAAACCGACGACCCGCCCCGCCATCGACGCGCTGCACAGAGCGAGGATCTCCGTCGTCATGGTGACCGGCGACAACCGAACCACGGCCGAAGCCATCGCGGCAACGCTCGGCATCGACCGCGTCGAGGCCGAGGTACCCCCCGACCGCAAGGCCGAGATCGTCCGCACGTTCCAGTCCGAGGGACGCACCGTCGCGATGGCCGGAGACGGGGTCAACGACGCGCCGGCTCTCGCCCAGGCCGACATCGGCATCGCCATGGGCACCGGCGCAGGCGTCGCCATCGAGAGCGCGGGCATCACACTCGTCGGCGGCGACCTCAACGGGCTCGTCCGCGCCCGCGAACTCAGCCGCGCCACCATGCGCAACATACGCCAGAACCTCTTCTTCGCGTTCGCCTACAACTCGCTCGGCGTGCCCATCGCCGCCGGCGTGCTCTACCCCGTCGTCGGCGTTCTGCTCAGCCCCATGATCGCCGCCGCCGCCATGAGCTTCAGCTCGGTCTCGGTTATTACCAATGCGCTGCGGCTGCGCTACCACCGGTTCACGGATGAGCGTGCCGCGGGCTGAACTCGCCCCGCCTCGCCCGAGAGAAACTCACTTCGCCGCGAACAGGTACCCACCGAGCCCGTACAGCAGCTCGAGCCCGCCGAACAGGATCGCGCCCCACGCGACGACGTAGGTGCCCCCTCCGTGCCACGCGGACGAGTACGTGGCGACCGTGACGATCGTCCCACCCACGCACCACAGCAAGCCGAACACGATGTGCCGAAGGAACTTGGCGCGCATCGCGGCCCTGCCCTGCGGGGTCTTCTTGAACTCGTCGATCGCCACGCGCACGTGGGCGATCGCCTCGCGCGCGTGGGCGATCGCCTCGCGCGCGTCGTCCTCGCCCATCCCGTGCTTGACCAGTTCCTTCGTGATCTGCTTCTCGCTGGCGCCCCGTGCGAGACTCCGGGCGATGAAGTCGCCGAGCTGCTTGGCGGCGGCCTGCGTCTCGGCATCCGCGGGCGATGATTCGACCTTGTGTGTTGCCGGGTCCATGGGCGGGCTCCCTCGTCCTGCTCGGCGCGATCACCCGACAGCATGAACACGACGCCCGATCCCGCGTTCCCCGCGGACGTCCCGTGCGTGGTTCCCCGCGACCGTCGAAAGCGGAGAGGGGGGGATTCGAACCCCCGAGCCCCCGGAGGGGCTACCGGTTTTCGAGACCGGCGCATTCAACCGCTCTGCCACCTCTCCGAAGGCCGCGATTGTACCCCGGCTGGATTGCCGCGTCTGTCCGCGGGCGTGCCCCGGTAGACTGGCGAGGGGCTCCGTATGCAGCCGATGCTGCCTCTACAGCCGGTCGTCACGCTGGAGCCAACCTACCACCTGCCCTTCGACGAGACGCCGAACGTTTTCTCGCTGGTCTTCGTGCCCGATCGCGGCGTCGTGCTCGTGCACATGCACGCGCCGGCACTCAACCTCTGGCGACTCGGCGTCTCCATCTGGCCGGAGTTGCTGGGCATCGGCGGCGGGCTGCTCCTGCTGATCGCCCTGTACGCCCTGCGCCGTGTCCTCCGGCGCCCCCGCGTCAGGGGCGAGCCGTACTGCCGGCGGTGCAACTACCACCTCGTCCACCTCGCCGACGACGCGAAGTGTCCCGAGTGCGGGCGGATCGTCGCCAAGACCCGCGTGCTGGGGCGGAGGCGGTGGCACCGGCTCGCGATCCCGAGCCTCCTGTGCATGGTCTCGCTCACGATGCTCGCCACGCCGGTGCTCGTCGCGCTGCCGCGCTACCCGGCGCTTGGCGAGCGGTACTACATCGGCGCGCCCGCTGTGCTGGCGTGGGCCGAGAAGAACAAGATCGACTGGATCGTCGATCGCAAGACCGCCGGCGACCGCGTCGTCGAGGTGGACCTCGAAACCGGAAGGATCGTCCGCACGGTCTACGCGCAGGCCACCAGCACATTCTCGCGTCTCGGTGTGAACTGTGACGCAACGCTGATGTTTCTGCACGGGCCCGGGAACGAGGTGCGCGCCGTGAGCACGTCCTCGGGGCGTTGCGTCGCGCGGATGACCTCGCCCGACCTGACCGCCCTCGCCGGGCCTGATTTGGAAATGAACGAGGGGGTGGTCCTCCCCTCCGCTGACCCTCAGGTCGTCTACGTGCCGGGCATTCACCAGGGCGCAAATGAGAGCAGGCTTCTTCGGTGGCGGTTGGGTGACGAGCCGCGGATCGTCGCCAGAAGCCACCTCTACGACCGCAGTCGTTGCGGACGCGGTTTCCTCGTGCGGAAGTCCGGCGACGAAACGACGTTCGTGACCTACCCCGATTTCACGGAGGCCTACCACCAACCGACCCGGCTCATCGAGGTGGTCGATCAGGCGGGCGAGCAGCTGACGACCGTTGAACTGGAGCAGCACGAGTTCGACACAGATCCACAGGTCGCAATGCACCCGGACGGACGACGCCTCTTCGTCGCCACCCGATACGGGGAGAGCCTGCTGATCATCGACCTCGAAAGCGGCGAGACAGAAGCGTGCCCGTGGAGTCGGAGCGCCATTCTGGCGGCGAGACCTGGTTTCCCATTCTTCCGGTCAGACACGATCGCGATCCATGAGGAGAGATCGTTGCTGTTCGCGTTCGGGCATCGGGCCGCGGTCGCCATGGATGTGGAGACCGGGCAGGCGCGTGCCCACTTCTCGTGCCCGAGCCACCTCTTCGCGCCTCATCTGTTCACCAGTAAACGGTGGCTCGGCACGGTGATGCTCTCTCAACAGCAGAAGAATGGGAGCTACGCCCACGAGGTCGTGCTCTGGGATCTCTCGCCGCTGCTCGATGACGAGCTGTGAACCCGCCCGCTCGACAATCGGTGCAGCCGCCGCTCAACGCAACTCGACCACGATCTCTTCCCGTCGCGGCTTTGCCCGCTCGCCCTCGTGGGATGTCTCCTCGACGACGACCCGCGAGCCCTCGCGCCGGGCCTCGTAGGTCGAGAGGCGGTAGTCGCCCCGCTCGTACCCGAAGCCGTCGCCTTCGTCCTCGTACAGCGTGCCGCGGGCTGAGCCCCCGTCGAGATTCACGACCAGCGTCAGCGGATCGACCGGCTTCTCGCCCGAGTACCGCATCACCGGACCGAGCGGCACGACCGCGCCGGGTCTCACGAACAGCCGCGGCAGCTCCGGGTCGGTCGGCGCGAGCAGGTCGTCGCCGCCCGGCTCGAAGCGCTTCCACTCGCCGGTCGGCATCGGGCTGGTGCACTCCCCGTCGAACGCCGAGCCCGCGCGCACCAGCACGTCCGACCCGAGCAGAAACGAGTCGTCACACCGACGCAGCCCCGGGTCGGCGGGGTCGAGGAAGAACAGCGGTCGCACCACTGGCAGCCCCGTTGCCGCCGCCTCGCGGAACAGCGTGTACAGGTACGGCAGCAGGCGGTAGCGCCGGTTGATCGCCAGACGGCAGATCCGCTCGCACTCGTCGCCGAACGACCACGGCTCGTGCCCGGGCATGGGCTCGTCGCCGCTTGTCGCGCCGCCGTCGGCCTTCGGATCCAGATACTTGTTGGTGTGCGCGCGCGCGAACGGCAGCAGCGTGCCAATGCCCATCCACCGCGCGAACAGCTTCGGCGTCGCCCGACGACCGAAACCCCCGATGTCCGGGCCCGCGAACGGCTGCCCGCTCAGCCCCAGGTTCAACGCCATCGGGATCGACCAGCGCAGGTGCTCCCACGTCGAGAGGTTGTCGCCGGTCCACGTCGCGGCGTACCGCTGACCGCCGAGAAAGTTCGCGCGCGTCAGCACGAACGGACGCTTGTCGGGGTTTGCCCGCGCGATCCCCTCGCGCGTCGCACGCACCATCTGCATCCCGTAGAGGTTGTGGTATTTCGCATGCGTCCCCGCCCCGCCGAGCTCGCCGTCGCCCTCGTGCAGGTTGCTCTCCGGCATCGTCTTCGACTTCACCTTGAACACGGCCGGCTCGTTCATGTCGTTCCACACGCCGTCGATCCCGTGTGCCATGAACTCGTCGTACAGCCCCGACCACCACTCGCGCGTCCGCCTGCGTGTGAAGTCCGGGAACGCGCACGGACCCGGCCAGACGCGCCCGTGGTACTCCCTGCCGTTGCGGTCGCTGACGAAGTGCCCGCCGTCGCGCCCGTCCCGGTAGACCGCATACGCCTCGTCCACTTTGATACCCGGGTCGATCATCCACACGCTCTTGAAGCCGCGCTCGTGCAGGAACTCGTTGAGCCCGTCCGGGTCGGGAAACCCCTCGTCGTCGAACGTGAAGCACCGGAACCCGTCCATGTAGTCGATGTCGAGCCAGATCACGTCGCACGGGATGTCGCGCTCTCGGAACCCTTCGGCGATCCGCTTCACCTCGCTGTCCGGGTAGTAGCTCCACCGGCACTGCTGGTACCCCAGCGCCCAGCGCGGCGGCATCGGCATCTTCCCCGTCAGCTCCGCCAGCGCCTCGACCACCTCACCCGGGTGGTCGCGCTCGATCACCAGCACCGAGCACGGAGCCCCGTCCACGACGAACCGCACGCCCCAACTCAGATCGATCAGGCAGCGGTGCGTCGTCTCCGCCATGATCCCGAACGCCCCGCCGTCGGCACGCACCCCGAGCACCCACGGGTGGCTCTGGTACAGCGACGGTGAACGGTCCGAGTACCCGAACGCGTCGGTGTTCCAGTTCGTCGCGCGCGTGCCGTTGCGGCGCAGCGGCCCGGCGACCTCGCCCGTGCCGTACAGGCTCAGCCCGGGCTCCCACGCCAGCGTGATCTCCTGGCGGGCGAGCCCAGCCGTCCGGAACCGCGGGCGTGTCAGGAACGACGCTGGCATCGGGCCGGTCGGCTTGAGCTGATCCACCAGCGCCGGGTTGGGGTCGAGCGGGCGATCGGCGTGACGCGGGTCGCGGAACCGCACGATCCGCTCGCCGAACGCCACCGGGCCCGGGTCCTCGACCGCCCCCGACAGGGTGAGGCGGAGGTGGTTTGCGGCGCGGGCGAGCAGCGGTGGGGGGGATGATGCCATGGGTCAGTCTCGGGCGGAGATGGTACGGTGCGGCGAAAGACCCGTCACCCGCTTCCGACCAACGGGGTCAGCAGGGAGGTCCGCCATGAACGCTCGTATTCCCGCCGTGTTCCTCGCCGCCGCCGCGGTTACCGCGACGCTGGGCGGCTGCGTCTTCGAGTACCCGCTCGTCGAGGGCGAGCGGACGGTCCGCCTCGACCACGTGACGGGCGCCCCCGTGGACGCGCGGACCGCCAACGGCTCGGTCTCGATCGAACGCGCCGACGGGCCCGGCGTGGTCATTCTCGCCACCATCCGCGCCCGCACCACCGACCGCCTCAACGCGACCGAGGTCTCGGCAACGCGGGGCGACGACGGCACACTCGTCGTCCGCGCGATCTGGCCCGACGATAAACGCAGGGGCAACGAGTCGTGCTCGTTCGAGATCACGCTGCCCGACGCCGCCGGCGTCGGCGTGGTCACCGACAACGGGGCGATCTCGGTCGCCGGGCTCGCGGGGCGGGCCGATCTGCGCACCGGCAACGGGTCGATCGATCTGCTCGACCACGCCGGGGAGGTGAGCGCCGAGTCCGACAACGGGCGCATCACCGTGCGCAACACGCCCTACCCGGTCCGCGCCGAAACCGACAACGGCGCGATCGAACTCGACGCCGTCTCCACGCCCGTCAACGTGCGGACCGACAACGGGCGGGTGAGGATCACCCTGATCGATGAGGCGAGCGGTCCCGTGGACGTTGACACCGACAACGGGTCGGTGACGCTGTTTGTCGGGTCGGGCTTCGCCGGCAGGCTCGAGGTCGCCAGCGACAACGGCTCGATCTCGGGCGGCCCGCTGAACTCACGGCGCATCTCGAGCGGCACGTCACTGACCATCTGGGACTTCGGCCCCGGCGAGCCCTCGCGCATCGAGACCGACAACGGCTCGATCACCGTCCGTCAGAAGTAGCCGGGTGGTCCGCCGACCCGCGCCGGGACTTCACGAACGCCGAGTGCCCCGAGTGCCGATTCCCGTCTTCTTACGGGCAGGGGCCCACCCACAGGTTGACGTAGTAGTTCAGATCGGCCGCGGTCACGCCCCCGTCGGGCACGCCGTACCCCGCATCGCCCAGCCCCGCGCCCTGTGTGGTCATGTCCGCGATGCCGGCGTCCCCCGCCACCCAGGCGTTGACGAAGTAGTTCAGGTCGGCCGCGGTCACACCCCCGTCAGGCACCCCGTATCCGGGGTCGCCGACACCGGCGCCCTGCGTGGTCAGGTCGGCGATGCACTCGACGAGCGTGCACTCGTCCGGCGTGCCGTCACCGTTGTCATCGACGCTCAGCGGCGCCGCGTCGAACGACGCCGAGACCTCGATGTACGAGCCCCCGACGCACTGCGTCGGGCTGACCGCCGAGTTCGGGTACAGGTCGATCTTGACGCTGCCGCTCACGTCGCGGGCTGCGTTCCACGTCGCCACCGGCACCACGAGTTGGTCGGTATCAGGCACGCTCGGGCACAGCGAGCCGGTCGTCTCGAACGCAAACCCGACCAGCGTCTGCCCGACGAACACACTGACCCGCTCGTTCGCGTTCGCCAGATCGCCCTTGGCGGACAAGCCGAGCGTCACGTCGCCGACCGCCTCGTTCGCGCCGCTCACCGTCCACGATTGCGGCGAGTCGAACCCGAGCGGGCTGAGCTGCCCGGACGAGGCGCTGAACGGCTGGGGAAGCAGGTCGCACTCGTCGGGAATGCCGTTGCCGTTGCAGTCCTGGCTCGTGCCGCTGGCAAGATCGCACTCGTCGGGGATTCCGTTGCCGTTGCAGTCCGGCCCCTCGCACTCGTCGGGGATTCCGTTGCCGTTGCAGTCCTGGCTGGTGCCGTCGGCGAGGTCGCAGTCGTCGGGGATGCCGTTGCCGTTGCAGTCGGGCCCGTCGCACTCGTCGGGCACACCGTTGCCGTTGCAATCCTGGCTGGTGCCGTCGGCGATGTCGCACTCGTCGGGCAGCTGGTTGTGGTTGCAGTCCAGGCTGGTGCCGTTGGCGATGTCGGTGGCGTCGGCGATGAGGTTGCCGTTGCAGTCCGAGCAGTTGTTGCGGAAGTTGGCGACGGTGGCGCGTGTGTTGTCGATCGCCAGCGCGTTGTCGGCCTGCCCGCTCTGCCCAACCGGCACGCCGGTGGGCGTCCCCTGGTAGCTCACGTCCGGGTTCGAGAAGTACGCCCGGCGCGACCCCGGCGAGTACGCCATGACCGTCCGGTACAGCACCCCGTTGTTCCCCCTGAAGCGGTACCCGTATCCGTAGGGGTAGAGCGACCCGCCCGCGTTGTCGCGGTCGTGGGCGCAGCTCATGTTGTGCCCCAGCTCATGGGCGAAGCTCAGGTTGCCCACCGCGCACGCCGTCGAGACCACGCTGAACGCGTTCGGCGCCCACCCCGTCGAGTTCGTTGACATCAGCCACGCGATCCCGCAGTACTCGGTGTCGGTCACCAGCAGCGAGACCATGTCGGCCTGGTAGACCTCGCGCAGCGTCTGCACCTCATCCATGACCCCGTCCGACGGGTTCGTGATCAGACTCAGGTGCCCCGAGAAGCTGCTGAACTCGTTGTAGTTCGTCTCCTCCGCGTCCACCAGATTGAGCGTCAGGGGCCCGATGTTGCTGTTGGCATACGCATCGTTGGCCGCATCCACCGCGGCCTGCGCCAACGACCGCGCCGCGGCCTGGCTCCCCAAGGCCGCCGTCACGTTCGTCGAGTACACCACCAGCACGTTGATCACGCTGCCGTCCTCGTTGCACGGCGCGCGCAGCCCCGCGTCGTCATCAACGGCATCGGCTTTGACCGCCTGCTCCGGACCGTTCCCACACGCCGGGAACGCCATCGGGTCGAGCTCGACGGCGACGGTGAACCCGTCGCCGCACGGGAGCAGCTCGTACAGCCCCGCCGCCCCCGCGTCGATCCGCCCGCTCACCAGCCCTTCTTCGACGACGAGGACGAACGTGCCGCCGTCGGGCCCGTCCACGGTCCCGAACCACGTCGTGTCGCCGTCGTCGCGCACGCTCACGCGCGTCACCACGCCGGTGAGCGTTCGGTCGTCGAACAGATCGAACGTCACCGCGGACCCCTCGTCGAGCGCCGACAGCACGCCGAAATCAGGATCCAGCGCCCGCACGCGTCGCGCCTCGTCCGGGATCAGGGCCGCCGGGACGATCGCGTCTTCGCCCACCCCGAACAGCGGCCTGCCCGAGAGTTCCCCGGGTTGCCCCAACACCGCGGGGCTCAGCAGGCACAGGACGCCGAGCGCGCTCCGGATCCGCATCATCATCACCAGTCTCCGCGTTGGTCGGACCGCCGTGAGAGACCCGTCGGCCCGTTCAGATTGCACCGATCCCCGCGAGCGAACGCCCGGAGCACCACGGTACACCGAGCGCTCCGCGGGGGTTCCGAGAAGACAGACGGGCCCCGGCGAGGGGCCCGCCCGCGCGAGAGTTCACACCGCGCGGCTCACGGGCAGCCGAGCAGGTAGAGGTTGACGAAGTACTGGATGTCGGCGGCCGAGACCATCCCGTCCGGCACGCCGTACCCGGGATCGCCGACACCGGAGCCCTGCGTGGTCACATCGGCGATGCCGATGTCTCCGGCGACGTAGGCGTTGACGTAGTAGTTGAGGTCCGCCGCGGTCACTTGGTTGTCCGGCACGCCGTACCCGGGGTCACCGATGCCGGCACCCTGAGTGGTGAGGTCGGCCGGTGAGCACGCGGTCGGGCCGGTGCACGACAGCGAGGTCACACTGAACTCGTCCACCAGCGCCTCGACGATCGAGCCGTTGAGCAGGTCGGACGCGACGAAGCGCAGCTGCACTTGGCTCGTCGGCGTCACGCCCTCGTCGAGCAGGTTGTACTCGTAGCGGTTCCAGTTGCCCTGCGTGTGCTCGCCGCTCGGCCCGATCGTCAGCAGGTTGCTCCAGCTCCCGCCGCCGTTCGTCGAGATATCGGCGTAGAACACATCCTCGTTCGGTGCCGACCCCGAGTCGTTGGAGTACCACACCCAGAACGAGACGATCGGGTTGTCGAGCGCCGACATGTCCATGACGTTGGTGAGCAGCGTCGTGGCGCCGCCGTCGATGTCGTACGTGCCGAGCCCCGACCCCGCTGCCGCCTGCGTGACCCAGCAGAGCGTGCCGTCCGGCGACGCGTCGTCTTCGGGCTGCGCGCCGGTGAACTGCGGGTCGCCCCGCTCCCAGACCCCGGTCGTCGCGCTGTCGCCGGCGGCGCCGACCGTCCACCCGCCGCTGCTCGACTGGAAGTCGAGATCGACGATGGTGTCGATCTGCCCGACCTGCACGGTGTACGGGTCGGCCGCACCACCCGCCGGGTCGGTCGAGACGCCGAGCGTCTGCCCCTCACCCGATACGTAGAACTCGATGAGGTCGCCGCAGCTGGCGCCGGGCACCTCGCCCGAGTACAGCCCGCCGCCCTGATCGGTCATCGCCGACGAGCTGAACGCACCGCCGGTGAGCCGGTAGTGCAGCGTCACCGAACCGGGCACCAGCGTGTCGTTCTTGAGCGTCACCTGCGCATCGACCGTGAGCGGCGTGGCCGGCTGCTGCGCCACCGGCACCGTGCTCGACACCGCCACCGACACCGAATCGGAGACCAGCGTCGGCGTCGCCGTGATCGCGTACGTCTGCGGGCCGTCCGGCACGTTCGTCCCCCCGACCTCGACACGCCACGTCCCCGACATCGGGCTCGACACGTACACCTGCTCGAGGTTGTTGAGGTGGTCGGCCTTGGTCCGCACGGCCGGAGTAGCCGGGCTCGATGAGTCCAGCGTCCACGGGAAGTGCTGCACGCCGTTCGGATCGACCACCCGCAGGTCCAGGTCGTTGACCAGCGCCGCCCCGACGTTGGGCGTGCCCGCGGGGTCGTCCCACGACAGCGTGACCCGCAACTCACTCGCACCGGGCGACACGTCGATCGTGTACCCGTTGACCTCGCTCTGGTCGACCGTGGACTCGTCGTAACTACCCGTCCGCATGTGGTCGATCGCGTCAACGATCCGCACCGAGCCGTACCCGGACTGGTAATCCGGACCGGTGTTGCCGATATCGACCGCGGTGTGCGCGAGGATCGCCTTGACCAGCGCGTTGCTTGGGTCGGCGCCGCCGTTGAGCGTGTGGAAGTCCTCGACCAGAAGGGCGCTGCACCCGGCGATGGTGGGGGTGGCCATCGACGTGCCGCACAGCGTGATGTACTCGGTATCCGACCCGTCGCCGGTGCTCGTCACGCCGCCGTCCCCGTTCGACTGGCACCCCGGACCGGAGACATCGGGCTTGAGGCGCCCGTCGTCGGCGGGACCCCAGCTGGAGAAGGAGGTCATGCTGTCGTCGTTGGAGTTCAACGCCCCGCACACGATCGCGTTCTTCATGTTCGAGGGCGGCGCCGTCGTCCAGTAGGCGGTGCCGCACGACCCGTCGCCGCGTTCGTTGCCCGCGGCCCACGTCACGATCACCGGGTCGCCGAGGCTCCCCCGGATCATGTTGTCAACCACCGCCGCCGTCAGCCCGTACTGCCCATGCAGCGAGCACGGGAACCCGTTGGGGGCGGTGTTGGTGCCCAGAGAGACGCTGCCGATCGACGCACCCATGCCGATCGCGGTCCCCCAGTCGGCTTCGATGTCGCCCGGGTTGGAGTAGAGGAAGATGTCGGTGCCGTCGTACTCGAACGCGGCGCTGAGGATATCAACGCCCGGCGCCATACCGCGGTACGTCCCGCCGCTGGCCGCCCCGCTGCCGCCGATCGTCCCGGCGCAGTGCGTCGAGTGGTAGTGAGTCGCGGCCCCGTCGAGCACCGTCACGCGCCCGCCGAAGTCCTGGTGGGTTGCACGCACCGAACCGGCGTCGAACACCAGCACCGTCACGCCCGAGCCGTTGAGGTTGTACGGCGCGGTTTGCGCCTGGGCGGCCTGCGTCCGCGTGCGGTTGCTGTCGTTCTCCGGTTCGAGGCGCAGCGGAGCCTCGATCCACTGCACGCGGTCGTCGCTCGCCAGGTCGCCGATGTGCGACGCGGGGATCAAGACGACCATGCCGTTGACGCTGATGAGCTGGTTGACGAGTTGTCCGCCGAGCGGGGCGAGCAGGTCGGCCGCGACGGCGCCGACGTCGGCGTCGTCGTACAGGAGAACCTGGAGCGGGACGAGCGCGTTCTGACGCTCGTCGGCGGTCAGTTCGCGGGTGGCGAGCCATGTTGGCAGCCCCCCGTCGGCGAGCAGCGGGTCGATCTTCACCTCTGTCGGGATCGCGGACGCCCCGGTCAGCGGCGCCGCCTGTGCGGCGGCCGCCGTGTCGGCGTCACGCGAGATCGACGCGAAATAGCTGTTCGAGCCCAGGTACCCCAGCAGCTTCACGCCCGACGCCTCCAGCGCCGCGCGTTCGGCACGCTCGATCGGCCTCGCGAAGCTCACCACGGCGTGACGCTCGCCCGTCCGCGCCGCCAGGTCCGCCAGCGACTGCGCCGGGGTCCGATTCTCCAGCACCGCGGGTGCTCTCGCAGGCGCCGCACGCCAGTTGATCTGCGCCTGCGCCGCACTCACACCCCCAGCGACCACAACCAGTACCGCAAGGCTCCGTCTCGATCTCATGTCAGCCCTTTCCGCTCCGCGACCGGCCGCCCGTGACGACGCCCGACGCTCCGCAAAACCTGTGTGGAATCACCCCTGCCCCGAGCAGGGCGCTCCGATCTCCTCCTGCCGGCAGCGCCGGCACCCCCCCATCCGTCCCCGCTCCGGGAGTTGATCCAGCGTATCACGAAATCCCGAATCCGGGCTACCGAATCACGGCGTCTCGTCCCCGATGTCGTGGATCCGCACCCATTCCAGCCCCGGGTCCCATTCTCGGACCAGCGCCTGATGCTCCGGGTTGGACAGATACGCCCGGTACGCCTTGCCCGTGTCGAACGAGATGAAAACCCCCACATCGAAGCCCGAATCGACCATTTCCCGCCCCGTCTCGAACGGACGCCCGCAGCAGTAGCTCCGCACCCCGGGGATTGTCCTCACCCGCCGATCGCAGTCGGCGATCAACGCCCCGGCCCGCGCGGGGTCCTTGAGCTTGAACAGCACGACGTGGTTGATCGCCCCGGGGCGCCTCGGCCCCGACGCGCACCCCGCCACCACCGCCGCCGACATCAGAACCACGATCCAACGCCTCATCCCAGTCTTTCCCTTCTTCTGGAGCGATGCCCCGGTGGTGGGGCTGGGGCCCCGCCGGCCCGGACCCGTCCTCGGCGGCTGTCAGCCTCCCCGTCGGGCGGCGGCCCGTCAAACGGAGCCCGCCCGCGGGGCGATGCCGCGGTTTGGGCGTTCCGGATTGCTCCGGCTAGGATCGCCAAGCCGATGCTCTGACTCAGATCCCGACCCCGGCGCCACGCCTGGGCCGCACAAGGAGGTTGATGATGAGGCTGCGAACCCTGGCGATCGGTGCTCTCGCGGCGTTGCTCGCTGCCCCCGCGTTCGCGGGCGACGACGGCGAGAAGATCATGCGCATGGGCATGAGCACCAGCGGGCCCAAGACCCTCGACCCCGTCCAGGGCTCGACGATGTACGAGAACCGCTGCTGCTCCAACTTCTACCAGACCCTGCTCCAGTACAAGTACCTCAAGCGCCCGCTCCAGCTCCAACCGCTCCTCGCCGCCGAGATGCCCACCATCTCCGACGACGGACGGACCTGGACCTTCAAGCTCCGCGACGACGTCTACTTCCAGGACGATGAGTGCTTCCCCGGCGGCAAGGGGCGCAGGTTCGTCGCCTCCGACATCGAGTATTCCTGGAAGCGCCTGGCCGACCCCGAGTACCGCTACAAGAGCTGGTGGCTGGTCGAGGACACCATCGTCGGCTTCGACGAATACAAGGACGAGCAGAAGGCGCTCGTTGACTCCGGGCAGCCGTTCGACTACGACGCGCCCGTCAAGGGGCTGCGCGTCGTCGACGACCACACCTTCCAGGTCGAGCTGACCCGCCCGGTCCAGCAGTTCATCTGGAAGCTCGCGATGTTCCAGATGGCGATCGTCCCGCGCGAGGCCGTCGAGATGTACAACGCAGGCGACGTGGACCGCTTCAGCGGGCATCCGGTCGGCACCGGCCCGTTCATCCTCGCCGCCGAGGACGACTGGAAGCGCGGCACCTCGATCATCTTCACCCGCAACCCCAACTACTGGGACGACCGCTACCCATCCGAGTGGGAGCCCGAGGACGAGGAGCTCGGGCTCAACGAGCCCGCCGGGCAGAGCCTCCCCTTCCTCGACCGCATCGAGGTCACCTTCTTCGTCGAGTCCCAGCCGGCGTGGCTCGAGTTCAACGCCGGCAACCTCGACTACACGACCGTCCCCGAGTTCGGCTTCGAGCAGGCCTTCGACCGGCGGACCCACGAACTCAAGCGGTCGTGGGCGCGCAAGGGCATCCGCGCCGTCGGCGGGTACAGCGCCGAGAAGAGGGCGCTGCGCCAAGCAGTCTGCCTGTCCCTCGACCTCGACGAGATGAACGAGGCGTACTACAACGGCGAGTGCATCGTCTACGACGGGTGCATCCCCCCCGGGCTCGACGGGCACCCCAAGGACCACCACGCCGCGATCTCGTACCGCGGGCCCGACTACCAGCGTGCACGCCAGAAGCTCGAGGAGGCCGGGTACACCATCGGGCCCGACGGCAAGGTCACCGACCTGCCCACCATCGAGTTCTACACCAGCCAGGGTGCCATCAGCGAGAAGATGGTCGCGCTGCTCCAGCGCAACCTCGCCGAGGTCGGCATCACCATCAACCCGCACTTCGTCTCGTTCGCCGAGCTCATCGAGGCGGTCAACAACCACAAGGCCCCGATGTTCAGCTTCGCCTGGGGCTCTGACTACCCCGACGCCGAGAACAACCTCGCCCTGTTCTACGGGCCCAACAAGGCGCCGGGATCGAACCACTCCAACTACGACCGCCCCGAGTACAACGCGATGTACGAGCAGATCCAGACGATGCCCCCCGGGCCCGAGCGCACGGCGATCTACAAGAAGATGAACCTGATGCTGATCGAGGACTCGCCGTTCGCCGGCTCGCTCGCCCGCACCCGCCGCTACCTCATCCACCCCTGGCTGCTGAACTTCAAGCCCACCGAGGACTTCTGGAACTACCTCAAGTACCTCGACGTGGACATGGATAACGAGCGCCGTCCGCAATAGGCTGATCCCCCCCGGAGACCACGCCGTCCATGTGGGCATTCATCGTCCGAAGGCTGCTCTACAACATCCCCGTCTACCTGGGGATTATCTTCCTGACGATGGCGTTGCTGCGCGTCCGCGACCCCGTCAGCGGGTACCTCGGCAAGCACGCCAGCCCCGAACAGATCGAGGCCCTCCGCTCCGACATGGGGCTCAACCGTCCGTTGTTCATCGACGTCGGCGTCTGGCGACGCCCCTGGGACGCCGAGCAGGGCGGCGCGGGCGGCACCTACCTGCGCAAGAAGGTGTCGAACGTCGGCGGATACACCGCGACGTGGAAGGCAGAACTCCAGGCCGGCGCCTACCGCGTGATGATGAGCTGGCCGAACGTCCCGGACGCGGCCGACAGCGTCACCGTGAAGATCAAGGACGGCGTCGTCGGCAAGGGTGATGTGGAGATCGACCAGCGCATCGGGGAACCGACCGGCGACGCCGAGGCGGGCGGGGCCCCGCCGCCCGATCCGGAGCCGTTCGGCTGGCACGAGCTCGGCACGTTCACGCTCGAATCGGGCACGGGCGTGGTCGAGCTGACGAACTTGTCGACCGGCAGCGGGTACGCGCTCGCGGGCTCGGTCCGCTTCGAGCCCGAAGACGTGGGCGCCCCCACGACGGTGAGCGTCGGCGACGAGGGCTTCACGTCGGGCGGGCGAGAGTGGACGCCCGGCAGGTTCGCCCACAGCTTCGTTGACAACCAGTACTTCTCGTTCCTCGCCGAGGTCTTCACGCTGGATTTCAGCACCGAGTCATGGGCCCAACCCGGGCGCACCGTCGGCGGGATGATCGTCAGCTCCATCCCGCCGACCATGTCGATCGCGACGCCGGACATCGCCGCCAGCGCGGTCATCGCCATCGTCATCGCGCTGATCAGCGCCTACTACCGCGGGCGCGCCGCCGACCGCATCCTCGTTGTTCTCGCCGTGCTCGGCATGAGCATCAGCTACCTCGTCTACATCATCTTCGGGCAGTACTTTGGCGCGTACATCCCGCGCACCTTCATCCACGATTTCGACCTCATCGCGATCAAGGGGTACGAGCCGTGGACCACATGGGGGCACGTCTCCCTGCTCGGGCTGTCCATCCCCTTCCCGACCGGCGTCAACCTCATGACGTGGGTCCACTACTGCCTGCTCCCGACCACGATCGGCGTCGTCGTCGCCATGGGCTACAACACCCGCTTCTACCGCGCCGTCATGGTCGAGGAGACCGGGCGTGACTACATCGTCACCGCCATGGCCAAGGGCGCCGGCAAGCGCAAGATCATGTTCGTCCACATGCTCAAGAATGCCATGATCCCGATCATCACGCGCATCATGGCCACCCTGCCCTTCCTGATCACCGGCGAGATCCTGATGGAGTGGTTCTTCAACATCCCGGGGATGGGCAGAACGCTCATCGAGGGCATCTTCGCCAACGACTTCCCGGTCATTCAGGCGTGCGTCGCCGTCATCGCGGCGCTGTTCATCCTCTCGATCATCCTGACCGACGTGCTCTACGCGCTGGTCGATCCGCGGGTGAGGCTCTCATGATCCGCCGGCTCGCCAGGTCGCGCGGGTGGCGCAAATTCCGGCGCGATCGTCTCGCGATGTTCTCGTTGGGCGTCATCGCCCTCTACTTCATCGCCGCGCTGATCGTCCTGTTCCCGGGGATGGTCACGCTCGCCGACACCAAGATCCGCGTCGGACCCAACCGCATGCCCGGGTTTCTCCAGCCGCTCACCCGTGACGAACGCGTCAAGTTCGCCCAGTGGAACTACGACCGCCTCGACCGCATCATCACTGGCTTCGAGAGCGGACGCCTCAGCGCCGAGGACTTCTTCCGCCAGGCCGCCCTCGCCGAGCGCCGCCTTCCCGACCTGCCCCCCGACCAGATCATCGCCTCGTTCGTGCCCGTACGCGAGGCGTACACAGTCTTCGACCTGGCGTACGCCGACGAGACCGACCTCGGCGACGACATCGACTACCTCAGCAAGGACCTCGTGAAGGCCAACGAGGCCGCGGCGCGGGCGGCCGATCTGAAAAAGCAGATGGGCGAGCTCGACCAGACGAGCCAGGAGGCCGCCGAACTCCAGAAACAGATCGACCGCGCCGAACGTCTCGCCGCCGACGCCGACGAGATCACCCCCGACCTCGAGCAGGAACAGGCGGAGTGGCCCGCGGCCGTCCGGGCGACCACCGCCGCCCTCTCGGAACTCGAAGTTGCACTCGACACGTTCCAGCCCATGCCCACCGGCTCCGACGGGTTCATCTACAAGCTCCGCACCTTCCTCGGCACCGAGAGCAAGGGCGCCTCCATCTCGACCCAGGGCTTCTACGCCATCAAGATCGCCTTCCAGGTCGGGTTCGTCACCGCCCTGGCTTGCGTGATCATCGGCACCATCCTCGGCGCCGCCGCCGCCTTCTACGGCGGGTGGGTCGACCAGTTCGTCCTCTGGATCGTCTCCACGCTCAGCTCCATCCCCTACCTCGTCCTCATCGCGGTGCTGGCCTACGCATTCAAGGACTCGATCTTCGACAACCAGGACAACCCCGGTCTCGCGCTCGTCAAGCTCTACATCGCGTTCGGCGCCACCTTCTGGATCGGCACCGCCCGCGTCATCCGCGGCGAGGTCCTCAAGATCAAGGAACTCGAGTACATCCAGGCCGCCACCGCCATCGGATTCGGACGCTTCTACATCCTCCTCAAGCACGTCATCCCCAACACCACCCACATCATGTTCATCAACTTCTCGCTCCTGTTCATCGGCGCCATCAAGAGCGAGGTCATCCTCACCTTCCTCGGGCTCGGCGTGAAGGGGCAGCCGAGCTGGGGCACCATGATCTCGCTCGGCGCCGACGGCGTCCCCGGGGGCTTCTTCTGGGAGGTCGGCGTCGCCACCGTCCTCATGTTCGGGCTCGTCCTCGCCTTCAACATCCTCTCCGACGCGCTCCAGGACGCGTTCGACCCGAAGCACGTGGGGTGACGCCATGAACGACCGATCACCCTGCCTCCGCGTCCGGCACCTGTGCACCTCCTTCCGCACCGACCGCGGGCCCGTTACCGCCGTCGACGACATCACCTTCGACGTCTACCCGGGCGAGACGCTCGGCATCGTCGGCGAGTCCGGGTGCGGCAAGACCGTCACCAGCAAGTCGATCATGCGGCTCCTCCCCGACCACATCACCCGCTACTCCGGCGAGGCCGACTTCCGCGGCACCAACCTCCTCACCGCCGACGAGTCCAAGATGCGACGCGTCCGCGGCGACTCCATCGCCATGATCTTCCAGGAGCCCATGACCAGCCTCAACCCGGTCTTCACCGTCGGGTGGCAGCTCGACGAGGCCCTCAAGTACCACACCTCTCTCAACAAGCGGCAGCGACGCGAACGCTCCGTCGAGATGCTCCGCCTCGTCGACATCCCCAACCCCGAGAAACGCATCCGCGAGTACCCCCACCAACTCTCGGGCGGCATGCGGCAGCGCGTCATGATCGCCATCGCCCTCTGCTGCGAGCCCGAGATCCTCATCGCCGACGAGCCCACCACCGCCCTCGACGTCACCATCCAGGCACAGATCCTCGACCTCATGAACGGGCTCAAGAGCAAGCTCAACACCGCGATCATCCTCATCACGCACGACCTCGGCGTGATCGCCCAGACCGCCGACCGCGTCATGGTCATGTACGCCGGACGCGTCATCGAGTCCGCCTCCGTCCACGACATCTTCCACCGACCACAGCACCCCTATACCAAGGCGCTGCTCGACTCGATCCCCAAAGCAGGCGGCACCGAGAAGCAGGGCGACCGCCTCCCCGCCATCCGCGGCATGGTCCCCTCGCTCTTCGAGCTCCCCAAGGGGTGCCGCTTCCAGGAACGCTGCGACTACGCCGAGCAGCGCTGCATCGACCTCGAACCCGAACTGGTCACCGGCGACGACGGGCGGCAGGTCCGCTGCCACTTCCCCCTCGACGCCAACGCCAAGCTCACCGTCGGAGCAACCTCCTGATGGCGTTCATCGAGATCCGAAACCTGGTCAAGCACTTCCCCAAGCGCGGCGGCGTGCTCAACCGCGTCGTCGGCAAGGTCCACGCCGTCAACGGCGTCAGCTTCGACATCAACCAGGGCGAGACCCTCGGCATCGTCGGGGAAAGCGGGTGCGGCAAGTCCACCCTCGGCAAGACCATGATCCGCCTGCTCGACCCCACCGAGGGCACCATCCGCTTCGACGGGCACGACATCGCCGACCTTGGGCCCGCTGCCATGATGCCATACCGCCGACGCATGCAGATCATCTTCCAGGACCCCTACTCGAGCCTCAACCCGCGCCTCACCGTCCGCGCCCTGCTCAAGGAAGAGCTGAGCTTCCACAAGATCGTTCCGCCCGCCGAGTTGGAGCCCACCATCCTCAAGCTCATCGAGACGGTGGGGCTCCGACCCGACTCGGCCGACAAGTTCCCCCACGAGTTCTCCGGCGGGCAGCGCCAGCGCATCGGCATCGCCCGCGCCCTCGCCGTCAAGCCCGAGCTCATCATCGCCGACGAGCCCGTCAGCGCCCTCGACGTCTCGATCCAGGCGCAGGTGCTCAACCTGCTCAAGGATCTCAAGGAGCAGTTCGGGCTGACCGTCATGTTCGTCAGCCACGACCTCAAGGTCATCGAGCACTTCTGCGACCGCATCCTCGTCATGTACCTCGGCTACGTCGTCGAGGAGATCGACGCCGACCGCGTCCACGAGAAGGCCAAGCACCCCTACACCATCGCCCTGCTCGGCGCCAACCCGATCGACGACCCGGACGACCGCCGCCCGCTTGTCGTGCTCAAGGGCGACGTGCCGAGCCCGTACAACCCGCCGCCGGGCTGCCCCTTCCAGACGCGCTGCCCCAAGGTCGAGGATCGCTGCCGGCGCGAGATGCCCCCGCTCGAGGGCGACGGACACCGCGTGGCGTGCTGGGTGGTCAACGAGCCGGCCGACGCCGTCGCCGCCGGCGCGGAGTGATGTCCGCGACGAAGTCCACCGAGGAATCCGTCTGCGGGCACTGCGGCTACGCCGTCCGCGGGCTCGACAGCTTCACCTGCCCCGAGTGCGGCTCCGACCTCCGCGAGGTCGGCATCGTCGCCCCCAGCCCGACCACCCTGTCCAGGTGCGGCAATTGCGGGCACACGTTCCGACAACTGTCGACGTACGACTGCCCGGACTGCGGCGCAGATCTACGCGAGGTCGGGATTGTTCCCATCGTCTCCAACCCGCCGCGGTACCCGCTCTGGCAAGTGCTCGCGACGTGGACGCTGGCATACTGGATCTTCGCGTCGATCGTCCTCACGATCCTGCCGTCGGATCTAGTCCCGGCCGCGACCATCATCGTCGTGGTGATTTGGATGACGGGGTACTACCTCATTGCCCGCGGGCATTGGTCCCGCACCCGCCCCCCGCGCGGCTAACCTTGCCCCCGTGGCGCACGACGCGAACAACCGGGCACGCTCCAAGGGCTACGCCGACCTCTCCACGCGCCCCCTCCACATGCTCGTCTTCCTGGCGCCGCTCATCGGCTTCTACGAGCTCGGCGCCGCCTTGTGGCTCCGCGACGGCATCATCGAGGCGATCGGCGCCGAACGTGTCATCACGGCCTTCTTCGAGACCTTCGGCGTCGTCGGTCGCCACTTCCCCGCCGCCGCCCTCGTCACCGTCCTGCTCGTCTGGCACTTCATCCGGGGCGACTCGTGGAAGCTGCGCCCCTCCGTGCTCGGAGCGATGGCGATGGAATCGGTGGTGTGGGTGCTCCCCGTCCTCGTCCTCGGGCTGCTGCTCCCGCGCGAGTCAGCCCTCGCCGGCGCCGACCAGGTCGCCCTCCACGGGCTCCCCTGGCGCTCGCGTGCCGTCATCGCCGTCGGCGCCGGGCTCTACGAGGAGCTGCTCTTCCGCATGATCCTCATCGCGGCGATCCACCTCGTCGTCGCCGACGTGCTGCGCACGCCCCAGCGCTTCGCGCGCCCCGCCGCCGTCATCGGCGCCGCCGTCCTCTTCACCCTCTACCACGACCTCTCCGGCCCGACCGGCGTCAGCATCGCCCTCGCCGCCTTCTACCTCATCAGCGGCGTGTATTTCGGCGTCCTTTATCTGACACGCGGGCTCGCCGTCGTCGCCGCCGCTCATGCCCTCTACGACCTCGTCGCCCTCCAGCTCCCCGGATAATGGCCCGGGCGGACCGCCCTCCGTATCATCCCACGCCACCCGATTGCCGATCCGGTACCGAGCCCGGTCGCACCCGGGGATGGAGACCGTTTATGGGACTCGACTTTGCCATCGACCAGCTCTACGCCACCCGCTGGTCAACCCTCGACACGGGCGACTGCGAGCGCCACACCGACGGACGGGTCTACCCCTCGATCGAGCGGGTCCGCCGCGAGTTCGACAGCGCGGGCGCCGAGCTCACCATCACCCACGTCCAGCTCTTCGACTGCTACCGGGCCGAGTGGACCGGCGGCGAGGGAGGGTCGGTCGTCGGGCAGTCCGAGGTCGAGGCCGCCGTCTACGCCCTCGCCCAGTTCCGCCGCGCCGCCGCGGTCCAGCCTGCTTGACACCCCGGCTTCGACCGATAGCCTTTCCCCCCTTGGGCCCCATCGTCTAGCCCGGTCTAGGACGTCAGGTTCTCATCCTGAAAACGGGGGTTCGAATCCCCCTGGGGTCATTGGGGCACGCCCCGGGGCGTGCCCTTCTTTTCGCGCAGGGTCCGGCGGTGGAGCCCCTCGATCGTGGGGGGGCTGCATACCCCAGCCCGCCGAGGTCGCACACCTTCGCCCCCCGCCGCGCAAACCCCGTCAACGACCCACCGCCGAACGCCGATCTCACCGGAGGAAGGCTCCCGTGAGTCTTTTCCGCGCGTGACCGGGCTGCGCCGCACCGTCCGCCCCGCACGGGAAGGACGCCCGGGCGTCCTCCCGCGGGCACGTTCTCCGTACTGCCGGTGAAGGACCACCGACACCCGATGAACCACGACGCAGCCCATCTCGTTGAAGGCCCCCCGCTCGTTCTGGTCATCGACGACACCGAGGATGTGTTCCGCCTGCTCAGCCCCAGGCTGAGAACCGAGGGCGTTGAGATCCGCTACGCGGGTTCGGGCGACGAAGGGCTGCGGGCGGCGAGGAACGACCACCCCGCGCTCATCCTCCTCGACCTCGACATGCCCGGACGCGACGGGTATGAGATCCTCCGCCTGCTCAAGGACGACCCCGCTACGCTGGACATCTCGGTCATCATGCTCTCGGCCAAGCACTCCCCGCAGGACAAGGCCGCCGCCTTCGACCTCGGCGCGGTCGACTACATCACCCGCCCGTTCGACCTGAACGAGGCACGGGCGAGGATCCGCTCGGCGCTTCGTCTGCACGAGGCGTTGCAGATGCTCTCGCAGCGTGCCCAGATCGACGGGCTGACCGGGCTGTGGAACCGGGCCCACTTCGACCAGCGGTGGGACGAGGCGGTCGCCCACGCGGTCCGGCACGGACGCCCGCTCTCGCTGGCGATGCTCGACGCCGACCACTTCAAGCGGGTCAACGACACCTACGGGCACCCGGCCGGCGACGCCGCACTCCAGGGCATCGCCCGCGTCATCCGACGCGAGAGCCGCGGGGGCGACATCGCCTGCCGGTACGGCGGCGAGGAGTTCGTCGTCATCCTGCCCGAGACCGAACCCGGCGCGGCGGTCAACCTGAGCGAGCGCATCCGCACCGCGATCGCCGACACCGTCTGGTCCCGCCACCCCGAGCACCCCATCACGGTCTCGATCGGTCTGGCCGGCGCGGCGATACCAGGCCCCGTGACCCGTCACGCCTGGCTCGATCAGGCCGACCGCAACCTCTACGCCGCCAAGGCCGCCGGCCGCAACCGCACCGTCTGCTCCGAGGTCGCCGCCCGCAGCAGCAAGGCGGGCTAGCCCTACACTCACCCGCCTATGCCGAAGACACGAGTCCTTACCGGCGACACGCCCACCGGGCGCCTTCACCTCGGGCACTACGTCGGCTCGCTCCAGAACCGCCTCGCGATGCAGGACGAGCACGAGTGCTACTTCCTGCTCGCCAACATGCACGCCTTCACCACCCGCGCCGACCAGCCCGCCGACATCCGCGCCGACACCATCGAGATCGTCAAGGACTGGCTCGCGATCGGCATCGACCCGCAGCGCAGCACCATCGTCCTCCAGACCGAGGTGCCCGCGATCGCCGAGCTGACATGGTTCTTCGCCATGCTCCTGCCGTTCAACCGGGTGATGCGCAACCCCACCCTCAAGACCGAGATCGACGCCAAGGGGCTCGGCGACCAGTACTCCTTCGGCTTCCCCATGTACGCCGTCGGGCAGTGCGCCGACATCCTCGCCTTCCGCCCCGAGTGGGTGCCCGTCGGCGAGGACCAGGTCGCCCACATCGAGATGACCCGCGAGGTTGCCCGACGCTTCAACCAGCTCTACTGCGCCGTTTCGTCACACGCCGAGGACGCCGACCACGAGAAGCTCGGCGGGCTGTTCCCCGTCCCCAAGGCCAAGGTCGGCACCGTCGGGCGCCTCGTCGGCACCGACGGCAAGCAGAAGATGTCAAAGAGCCTCGACAACGCCATCTTCCTCTCCGACACCGCCAAGCAGGTCAAGAAGAAAATCGGGCAGATGTACCCCGGGCAGTCGCGCGACCCCGACCAGCCGGGTGACCCCGACATCAACCCCGTCTTCGAATACGCCGCCATCTTCATCGACGACAAGGCCCGCGTCGCCGAGCTGCGCGACCGCTACCGTCGCGGCGACAACCTCGGCGACGGGCACGTCAAGGGCGAGGTCATCGAGGCCGTCAACGCCCTGCTCGAGCCAATGCGCCAACGCCGCGCCGAGTACGAGAACCACGACGACCACGTCATCGAGATCATCCGCCGGGGCACGGCCCGCGCCAACGAAGTGGCCGAGGAGACCCTGCACCTCGCCAAGAAGGCGATGTCGCTCGACTTCGGCGCACGCTCACTCACCTGGAAATAACCCGGAGTGAGGAGCCGCGGACGAAGGGCCGCGGAGTTTCACTCCTCGAGTGCTCCGAGCACCCGCGCCGCCTGCGCGCGCACGAACTCGCCGAACCGCGCCGCCCGCTCGCGGTCCTCGATCCGCTCGGCCTCGGACCACTCCTCCGCGTACCGGCAGACCGACGCGAGGTCGCTGCGCCAATCCGCCCGCCACGCGCCCGGCGTCGGGGCGCCAAGCCCCAGCTCCATGAACGGTCCGACCTGCGCCTCCTGCGGCTGACCCATCGCCCGCGCCTCACGCTCAAGCCGAGCCACCAGCCGCACCAGCCCCGCGTCGCGCTCGACGAGCTGGAGCAGACGCAGGTGCAGCTCGTCGTCGCCGTCGAGCAGCGCCGCCGTCGCCTGGTTCAGACGCTCCTCGAGCGGCACCGCCAGCCGGCGCAGCGCATCGGTCGAGAGCTCCCACCCCGCCCACCGTTCCAGCGCCGACCCGCCCTCGGAGTGCTCGCTGAATCCGACGATGGTGCGGATGGTGAAGAAATCGCGGATCAGCCCCGCGTGTCGCGCGAGCACCCGCACCCGCTCGTTGAGCTCGTCGCCCGGCGTCGCCGACCGCGGGTCCGCCCACCCCTCGTCCCACTCGTCCGCCGCCCGTCGCAGCATCCCCGCCAGCGCCGCCCGGCGCCCGTCGCACAGATGATCCCACACGGTCTCGCGCTCGCCCGGCGCATCGAGCGTGTCCGCCAGCGCGCGCACGGAGTCGCGGTCGTCGAGCAGATCGGCGAGCGATTCGAGCTCGCCCAGCGCCGCGTCGCGCTGCGATTCCTCGCCCACCCGGCGCGTGACCGGCAGCAGCGAGCCGGCGACGCGCTCGCGCCATTTGTCGCGTTCGTCGCCGCGCGGGCTCAGTTCGGACTCGAGCCGCCCGATCGCCGCTATCCCCTTGCCCAGCTCACGGCGCGACGATACAGCGCCGACCAGCGCCGGATCGGTCGCCTTCACCTCTCCCGCGAGAGCCCGCTCCAGCAGATCGACCAGCTGCGTGCGCACCTCGCGCACCCGCGGCCCGAGCCCGCGCGTCGCCGGACGCAACGCACGCACCGACCCGTCCTCCGGCTCATCGAGCCCGAAGAACGCTCCCCACAGCGCCCACGCGGCCTCGAATGCGCCCGTGTCGCTCGCCCGCGCGTACTCGGCGATCGCGTCCTGCACGCCCGCGCGTGCCGCACGCCCCTCGCGCGCCCCCAGCCCGTCGATCGTGCGCACGATGGTGACGCCCATGCCCAGGTTGTTCAGCCGCTCGCGCTCGTGCCCGGACGAATCCACCAGTGCGCGCACCCCGGCGTCGAACTCCCGCCACAACGTCGTCCGCGTTTCCTCGCCGATCCAGTCGGGCAGGCTCAGCATCGCCCTCCCGCCCCCGACGAGTTCGAGCCGGATCGCCGACGCCGACCGCGTGTACCCCGGTTGCGCCATCGCCTCGCCGAGCAGCGCGTCGAACCCGCGCAGCGACGTACCCGTCTCGTCCGAAATCAGCCCGGCTTCGATCCACTCGTCCACGGGCAGCGACGACTGATCCGGTGTCCTGTCCCACCACCCGGCGTGCGCATCGAGCCGTTCGTCGAGCAGCAGCGGCGCGAGTGCGTCGCGCAGACGCCGGTCGAGCTCGTCGTTGCCCGCCGGCACGTCCGCGGCTATCGAGTCCAGGTCCGCGATTACGCGATCCAGCCCGCCCGACCCGATCTGTTCCAGCTCGTCGCCCAGCCGCGCGTCGATGTCGTCCAGCCGCCGTGCGATCGTCCGCCCGACGACGACGCGGTACGACCCGTCTTCCCCGGCGTCCTCGCCGGTGCGGAGCAGCGCCACCGCCACCCGCCGGAACGCCGCCGAGCACGCGCCGCTCGCGTCTGTGGGTTCGGTGTCCTCGAGCCCGTCCTCGATCGAGTCGGCCAGGCGCAGGGCGGCCTTGCCCGTGCCGGGTTCCGGGGCGGACCCGGCGTCGAGGTCGAGCAGCTGCCCGCGCACGCACGACGCCGCCAGCACCACTACGAGCCAGACCCGCCAGACCATGCTCTAGGTCTACCACCCCCGTGCGTCCGCGGCCACCTCGCCCCGCGACCGCGTGCGCACAACCCCGCCCGATCCGCTGGTTTCCCCGCGCCTCAGGCGAACAGGTCGAGCACCGTCCGGTTGGTGATCGGGTTGGTCACCCGGTAGACCTTCTCGACCCGGTGGACGACCCGCTCGACGTGCTCGGGGATCGGCGGCAGCGCGAGCTTCAGGTTCCTCGCGGCTCGCGCCGGCTCCGACCGCTCGGGTCCGCGACCCCGCGGCATCGGTGCCGGCAAGTCCACCGGCTCCGCCAGCGAGTCGCCCGGGCGCCTCGCCTCGTCCTCGGCCCGATGCAACCGCGCGTTCTCCGCCTCCAGACGCTCGGCGAAGGTTGGTTCACGCCGGACCCGACCCGGCTGGTCGATCAGCCCGCGGTCCACGCACGCCGGCTCGAACGTCTCGACCCGGCGTGGCGGGCATGCCCGAGCCGCGTGCAGCGCGCACTGGATGGGTCCGAGACGCTCGGGCATCACCCGGGTGTGTGCGCACAGCGTGCCGGGGAGGACCGAGGGGTGTGGGGCCAATAAGATCCCCGCTCACACGCCCGCGGTCGGGGCAGCGTTGACGCACGCCGGGCTGTCTGCGCGGCCCGTTGCCCGGGGGCAACACCCCTGTGGGGAGGAGTGGACACTGACCCGTACCGACGAACTCGCGTACGACCTGCCGACCGAGCTGATCGCGACGCGTCCGGCAGGCCGGCGCGACGGGGCCCGCCTGCTCGTCGTTTCCCGCACCGACCCCTCGCGGCTCGAGCATCTGCGCGTGCGCGACCTGCCCCAGCTCGTCGGGCTCGGCGACGCGATGGTGTTCAACACCTCGCGCGTGATCCCGGCCCGCTTCCTCGGCGAGCGGCTCGACACCGGCGGCAAGATCGAGGGGCTCTACCTCGCCGACGCCGGCTCGCCCGACCGCTGGGTGGTGCTGCTCAAGTCGCGCCGGTTCAAGGCGGGGGCGCCGATCGCGGTGTTCGGTCGCGACGGTCGCGACTCGGGGGTCCGTCTGGTGATGCTCTGCCCGCACCCGGGTGAGCCGGGGGCGTGGGTGGTGCTGGTGCAGGGGGACGACGACCCCGGGTCGGTGCTGGAGCGTGTGGGTCTGACGCCGCTGCCGCCGTACATCCGCAGCGCGCGGAAGCAGGCGCACATCCGCGTGCCCGAGGAGGCGGACCGTGAGCGCTACCAGACGGTGTTCGCGGCGGCGCCCGGGTCGGTCGCGGCGCCAACCGCGGGTCTGCACTTCACACCCGAGCTGCTCGCCGAGCTGAAGTCCCGGGGCGTCGAGCGCGACAAGGTCGTCCTGCACGTCGGGTCGGCGACGTTCCGCGCGATCGAATCGGACGATCTCGAAGGGCACGACATGCACGAGGAGTGGTGCTCGGTGTCGGCCGAGACGCTGGCCCGCCTCGGAGCGGCCGCGCGGGTGATCGCGGTGGGGACGACCACTGCCCGTGCGCTGGAAAGCTACGCGGATGCTGGCGACCCACCGCCGCCGGCCATGCGCACCAAGCTGTTCGTCGCGCCCGGGTACCGCTGGCAGCTGTGCGACGGGATGCTGACCAACTTCCACCTGCCGCGTTCGACGCTGATGGCGATGGTCGCCTCGCTGTTCCCCCGCGGCATCGACCGCCTCAAGGAGATCTACGCCGAGGCGGTCAAGCACAGGTACCGCTTCTACAGCTACGGCGACGCGATGCTGGTGCTGCCGTAGACAGTCGCGGGCGCGTTCCTTCCGAGCCCCCAGCGCAAGCTGGGGGAGCGATCACAGAGGGGTACCCCTCGCTCGCGCGAGGGGCTCGGAAGGAGACGGTCGCCCGCACGAGCTTGCGCGGTACGCTGTCGCTTGGTGAGCAGTGTAAGGAACACATTCTGTCTTATTGTGTGCTGCTGTGCCGCGTCACTCGCCCGCGGCGTTTCAACGTCGGTGTTCGACCTTGACTCCGGGCGTGCCGACCGGGTGGTGATCACACTCGACGAGGATCCGCCGCGCGAGTCCGACTACCCCTCGCCGATGCTCGCCGCGCTCGAGGGCGCGCTCGGTGTCTACGAGCAACGCGACCTTTCCGGCCTTCGGAAAGTCCGCACGACCGGGCGTGTGAGCTCCGAGCCCGACCCCGTGTGGTTCTCCCACCTCGAACGGCGCGACGAGCACGCGATGACCGCCATCGGGCGCACGCTCGACGGCGGGTACGCGGCCGCCCGCTGGGCTGACGGCGCGGCGACCTCGCCCTGGGTCACGATCGACCCGCTCGCGTTCGGACAGGTGCGCGGTGCGTGGGCGGACGAACGGTTCGGCCCGCGCGAGACCGACCTGCCGCTCGGCGAGGTCGTTGACATGCCGCACCCGTACGTGCCGGGGCGCTTCCTGCTCGACAAGCACACACACGACGCGAGGCTGTTCGCAGGGCGCCGCACGCCTGTCCGCGGCACCGACCGGCTGCTCATGAACGAGACGCTCACGGTGCGCCTGCCGGTGGGGTACGACGGCTCGCCGGCCGGGGTGCTCGTCTGGATCGACCCGACGCCGGGCGGCGTGCCGCTCGATCCGGTGCCTGAGGCGTGCGACGAGCTCGGGCTCATCTGCGTCGGCGCCAAGAACGCCGGCAACGAGCGCCCCAGCACCGACCGCATGCAGCTCGCGCTCGACAGCGTCGCGACCGCGGGCGCCCACTTCCGCATCGACCCAGAGCGCGTCCACGTCGCGGGGATGTCGGGCGGCGGGCGCATCAGCTCGATGCTGTGGGGCGCGTTCCCGGACGTGTTCCGCGGGGCGGTGCCCATCGTCGGGCTCAACTGCTACGCGCAGGTCGAGGCGCCGGATGGCAAGATCTGGGCCGCGGCGTTCCGGAAACCCAAGGGCGAGCTGATGAAGCGTCTGCTCGGCAACCGCATCGCACCGATCTCCGGCGCCAACGACTTCAACTACGAGCAGATGCGGGCGTACGCGGCGGTCTACAAGCGCGACGACTTCCAGCTGCGCTTCTTCGAGCAGGAAGGGATGGGGCACGAGATGCCGTCGCGCGAGGTGCTCGTCGAGGCACTGCGCTGGGTGGACGAGCCGTACCAGGCCGACCGCGCCGAGGCGACCAAACGCGCCCAGGATCTGCTCGACGCGTACACAGCCGAGTTCGGCGAGCGCACACCCCACAACGACGATGAACGCTCACAGCTCATCGACGTGACCCGCGTCGGCCCGTGGACTGAGCCCGCGTGGACCGCGGCCGCCTTGCTGGGCTACCCGGCAAGGTGAGGTAGACTGGAACCATGAAACGCCGCGTTGGCATCGCCGCGCTCTGTTGCCTGGTCGGCGTCGTGATCAATGTACTCGTGGCGTGGGGTATCACGTTATGTGAAAACCCGTTTGCCCGACGGTCTCAAGCACAGCCCGCTACCGCTCTGAAATGGCCGACAGACGTGCCCACCGATTGGCCCGATTTGCCGGATCATTCCGATGTTGCGTCCGGACTCGGATCGACATACCGCTACGCGACCTGGGGGACGTCGCTGGAGGATGCACCTCCGGGCCCCGCCCCGCTCGCTCTGCAGCACGAGTTCATCCGTCGTGTGCGGCTTGGCTGGGTACTCGTGGCCGTGGGCGAATACGGGTTCCCGCTTCGCGCACTGCGTGCGAGCAGTGAGCAGCGAACGAAGCCTTTCACGGCCACCTCCCTCCACGATCGACCGTGGGGACAGCTCGCACGCGGGCTTCCGGTGCCGAAATCGATCCACGCTTTCGGTGCGCTGCCCGTCGATCCGCTCTGGGCGGGCCTTCTTGTCAACTCGCTGATCTACGCGATCGTCACATGGATCGTTGCCCGGCTGTTCGTTGCGTGGCGGAGGGCACGCCGGCGACGCCGCGGCCTCTGTCCGCGCTGCGCCTACGACCTCGCCGGTCTCGACACCTGCCCGGAGTGCGGTGCGAAGAAGACGTGATGCTCTTTCTCACGAATGGGGAGTGGGATGCGGCAAGGACATGGCCTCGCCGATCTGTCTGCACACCTCGTCCGGATGCTCGGCGGCACAGACGACGGAACTCACCGCGATGCCGCGGCAGCCGAGGCGGGCGAGTTCGCCGACACTCTCCGGCGTGATCCCGCTGATCGCCAGGTGCGGGCGTGCGCTCGTGACCGGGTCGGCGAGGAACTCGCGAAGATACTCCGGACCCGCCAGGCGCTCTTTCGGCTTGGTCGTGCTCGCGAACATCGGCCCGAGCCCGAGGTAGTCGGCCCCCGCCCGCACCGCCGCCCGCGCCTCGTCGATCCTCGACGTGCTGACACCGACGAGAAGGTCGAAGCCGACGATGCGGCGCGCGTCGGCGACGCTCATGTCGGACTGCCCGAGGTGCACGCCATCTGCTGCGCTCAGCACGGCGATGTCCGGGCGGTCGTTGACGATCACGTCGGCCCGGCCGCGCGTGATCTCGCGCAGCGCCCGTGCCCGCGCCAGCAGTTCGGGGTCGCCGAGCCCCTTCTCGCGGAGCTGCACGCAGTCGGCCCCGCCCTCGACCGCCAACTCGGCCACTCGCTCCCACGGCAGGCGGCACAGCGACTCGCTCAGCAGCACGCAGAGCGTCCACTGCCGCCCTCGTCCGCTCCCGAGCGCCAGCGTCAGGTCGCGCTCGATGTCGTACCCGCGGTAACGCAGCGCCTCGATCGGCGCGCCGTCCGCCCCGAGCGCCTTGAGCCCCTCCTCGATCACGCGCAGCGCCTCGGTCAGCCGAGCCGCCGCCGCCAGCGCCACGCCGCGCACCCCATCCCGCTCGCCCTCGCTCGGCGTCGTGACGGCAGTCCCCACATCCCCCGGGGTGTCGCGCCACGCGACCAGCAGCCCCCGATCGACCGTCCCGACCGCCTCGCGCAAACCGTGCCGCAGATCCTTGAGGCGTGCGCACAGCCCAGCGTCGTCGAGCACGAACCGGGCCGTGTCCTCCATGGCCCGCAGCGCCTCGCGGGCGCGGTTGGCGTTGGCGTCGATGAGCCGGTGAACCCGCACGGCGCAGGGTAGGTAGCATGATCGTCATGCCGACCCACAAGCCCGACCCCTGCGTGCTCGTCATCTTCGGCGCTTCGGGAGACCTGACCGCCCGCAAGCTCATCCCGGGGCTGTACGAGCTCGACCAGCGGGGGTGGCTGCCCGACGGGCTGCGCGTCCTCGGCGTCTCACGCTCCGACCTCGGCACCGACGGGTTCCGCACCAAGATGGCGGGATCGTGCCGCGAGCACGCCACCGGCTTCGACCAGAAGAGCTGGGACCGCTTCGCCCCGCGCCTGTTCTACCACCGCGGCGACGCCGTCAGACCCGAGGCGTACACCGAGCTGGCCGGCGTGATCTCGCGGCTCGGCATCGACGCGGGCATCGCGACGCCCGACCGTGCCCCCGACACCATGTTCTACCTGTCGGTCGCGCCGAAGCTGTACGTGCCGATCATCGACCAGATCGGGGCGGGCGGGCTCGTCACCGAGGGCAAGCGCTGGTGCTCGCTCGAGGGCGCCGACATGCCCTGGCAGCGGATCATCATCGAGAAGCCGTTCGGTGAGGACCTGCGCTCGGCGGTGGCGCTGAACAAGGCGCTCGGGCGCGTGTTCGAGGAGGAGGCGATCTACCGCATCGACCACTACCTCGGCAAGGAGCTGGTCCAGAACATCCTGGTGATGCGCTTCGCCAACGCCATCTTCGAGCCCGTCTGGAATCGGCGCTTCGTGGACCACGTGCAGGTGACGGCGGCCGAGTCGATCGGTGTCGGCGCCCGCGCCGGCGGGTTCTACGAGACCGTCGGCACGATCCGCGACATGATCCAGAGCCACCTGATGCAGGTGCTGGCGCTGGTGGCGATCGAGCCTCCGGCGAACTACTCGGCCGACGCGATCATGCGCGAGAAGATTAAGCTGCTCTCGACCGCCAGGCCGCTGAACGGGCCGGTCGCCGAGAACGCCGTGCTCGGGCGCTACGGCCCGGGTGACGGCTCACCCTCGTACACCGATCTTGAGGGCGTGGACCCCGCCCGGCGCACCGAGACCTACGCGGCGATGCGCATCGAGTTCGACAACTGGCGTTGGGCCGACGTGCCGTTCTACATCCGCAGCGGCAAGCGGATGGCCCGCAAGCTGACCGAGGTGGTGATCCAGTTCAAGCGCCCGCCGCTCAACATGTTCAAGGGCCTCGACGAGGACGAGCCGAAGTGCCCCGAGAACCGGCTGATCATCCGCATCGCGCCGAGCGAGGGGCTCGAGCTGGAGGTCGAGGGCAAGGTCCCCGGCGCGGGGTTCAAGATCGTGACGGCCGGGCTCGAGCTCGATTACGTCGACCAGTTCGGCGGCGAGCCGATCGAGGCGTACGGCCCGCTGCTGCTCGACGCGATGCGCGGTGACCGCACCCTCTACAAGCACCGCGAGGAGGTCGAGAGCGGGTGGGCGATCTGCGAGCCGTTCATCACCGACCCCACTCTCCGCGAGCGGATCGAGACCTACGACGCCGGCTCGTGGGGGCCCGCCGGCGCCGACGAGTTGCTTGCCCGCGACGGGCGGAGCTGGCACAACCCCGCGGGCTAAGCCGTCGGGTGCCGTGGTCTGTCGAGTCTTTGAGGAAGGCCACGCGGCTCGAGTCGTGCCCTTCGAAGACTCAGACCGGCACCCGTCCGGGGCCGATCCGCCCCGTGCTAAGGTGTGGGCGTGGAGCCGTACGGCGTCGAGCCCCTGCCCGACAAGCCCGCCCTGCCCGGGTCGGTGATCGTCCGCGACAGCGTGGACGAGGTGATCGACGCCGCCGCCGCCGACCTGATCACCCAGGCCCGCGCGTGCACCCGCGCGTTCGGCGACTTCCACCTGGCGCTGTCGGGCGGATCGACGCCCGAGCCGTTCTACCGGCGCCTGATGTACGACCCGGCGTTGCGCGACTTCCCGTGGACGCGCACGCATCTGTGGATCGTGGACGAGCGCCGGGTTCCCTTCGACGACGAGCGGTCGAACTTCGCGATGATCCGCGACATCATCGTCGAGCACTCCGACATCCCGCGTACGCAGGTCCACCCGATCAGGGCGACCGAGGACGCCTGCGACAGCGCGTACGAGGAAGAGCTGCGGGCAAACCTCGAGTGGCGCGAGCCGGGACACGACCGCCTCGACTACGTCCTGCTCGGCATGGGCGCCGACGGTCACACCGCGAGCCTGTTCCCGCACTCGCCGGCGCTGAACGACAACGGGCGGCTGGTGCTGGTCAACGAGGGCCCGCGCGTCACGCCACCCGACCGCGTCACCATGACCTATCTCCTGCTCAACGCATCGCGGTTCGTGGCGGTGCTCGTGACCGGCGAGCGGAAGAGAGGCACAGTCGCCCGCGTCGCGGCGGGGGGTGAGGTGCTCGACATGCCGATCCTCGGCGTGGCGCCGCTCGCCGGCGAGCTGCGCTGGTACCTCGACGCGGCGGCCTGCCCCGACGGGGCCCGCGCGTGATCACCCCCAACGAGCGCGTCACCTACAAGCTCTGGCACGAGGACGATGACCTCCTCGTCGTCGGCAAGCCGCCCAACCGTGTCACCCAGCCCGGCGTCGGGCACGAGGACGACTCCCTGCTCAACGGGCTGTTTGTGAACTACGGGGAGCGTCTGCGGAATCTCGGCGCGCCGCGCGACTACGGGCTGGTGCACCGGCTCGACCGCGAGACCAGCGGGGTGCTCGTCGTCGCGCTGAGCGCACGCGCGTACGACGGGCTCCGCGCCGCCTTCGCCGGGCGCAAGGTCCGCAAGTTTTACTGGGCGGTGACCAACCGCGCCCCGTCCGAGCACGACGGCGTCATCCGCTTCAACATCGAGGAGCTGGTCGAGCGCGAGAGCCGCTGGACCTCGCGCAAGCTGGCACGCGTCGTCCGATCGGGCGACGCCGGCAAGCCCGCGCTGACCGCCTACCGCGTGCTCGACCAGAACCCGTCGGCCGCGCTGATCGAGGCGCGACCGGTCACCGGACGTCTGCACCAGGTGCGCGCACACCTGAGCGCGATCGGGGCGACGGTGCTCGGCGACGAGCTGTACGGGCCGCGCTCGGCCAAGGCGGGGTCGGGGCGGCTCGCGCTGCACGCGCACCGTCTCGCGTTCGACCACCCGATGACGGGTGAGCCGATCGACGTACGGACGCCGTACCCAGCCGACCTCAAGGCGCTGCTCCGGCGGGCCGGGCTACGACGCCCCGATCTCGCCCATGAAGCTCCGGGCGATGCCGTCGGCGAAGAGGAAACCGGCATCGGTCAGTGACCACCGCCCGCCGCTCACATCGAGACGCCCGAGATCGGCCTGTTCATCGGCGATCCGGTCGAGGGCGCCGGGCAGATTCGGGGCGATCGCCGCGGCACGCCCACGGATCGCGTCGGCGTCCAGCCCCTCGCGCAGGCGCAGCCCGGTCATCACCGCCTCGGCCAGATTGCGTCGCGGGTCGGGCGGCTCGACGTCGATCACCGGGGCGAAGCCTCCGTCGGAGGTGAGGTAGTCGTCGAGGCGCGCCGTGTTCTTCCACCGCCGCCCGGCGAGGTGCCCCGACGCCGACGGCCCCGCCGCCAGCCAGTCGCCCTGACGCCAGTACACCAGGTTGTGCGCACACTCCCGCCCCGGCGCGGCGTAGTTGCTCACTTCGTAACGCCCGAGCCCGTGCTCGCACAGGATCTCTACCGTGCGCAGGTACATGTCGGCCTCGGTGTCGTCGTCGGCCCGCTCGAACTCGCCCCGTTCGAGGCGCGCAGTCATCGCCGTGCCCGGCTCGTACGTGAGCGTGTAGCACGAGAGGTGGGTGACGCCGAGCGACAAAGCCGTCTCGACATCGCGCTCCCACTCGCCGAGCGTCTGCCCGGGGATAGCGCTGATCAGGTCGAGGCTCAGACGCTCGAACCCGGCGTCGCGCGCCAGCCCGATCGCCCGCCCGACGCTCGCCGGCTCGTGCCAGCGCTCCAGTGTCTCGAGGTGCCGCGGGTCGAACGACTGTGCTCCGAGGCTCAGCCGGTTCACCCCGCCCGCACGCAGCACCGCGAGCAGCCCCGGCGTCACCGTCTCCGGGTTGCACTCGACCGTGAACTCCGCCAGCGACGAAGTCGCGAACGCGCCGTGCAGGTCTCCCAGTACCCGCTCCCACAGGTCGGGCCGGAGCAGGCTCGGCGTGCCCCCGCCGACGAACACTGTCTCGAGCGCCCCGGCGAACGGGGCGAGCGCCTCGAACTCGCGACCGAGCCGCCCTGCGAACGCCCTTTGCCGATCCCGCGTATCAACGATTGAGTAGAAATCGCAGTAGTGGCACTTGTGCTCGCAGAACGGGACGTGGATGTAGAGCGAGCGGGCTCGCCCACGCGGGGCGTCGCCCAGCAAGGGGGCCAGATCGGGTCGGCGTTGCCGCAGCGGGGGCATCCCCGTATTCTTCCGTCCCGGGCGGGGCTCGTTCGGAGACGAGGTGCGGTTTGGAAGCGACGCTGGTCTTTGTTTCCGCCGATGGTCAGACCCAGGAGGTCCCGCTCTCCCCCCGCCGGTACGTCATCGGGCGGCAGACCGACTGCCAGCTCCGCGTCCCCGAGAGGGCGGTCTCGCGCGAGCACGCCGAGTTGGTCTTCGACGGCGATTCGCTGATGATCCGCGACCTGGGGTCGAGCAACGGGACGTACCTGAACAAGCACCGGATCGACCAGAAGTTGCTCGAGGCGGGCGACGTGCTGGGGATCGGGTCGGTGGCGATCGTGGTGAAGATCGACGGGAGCCCGCCGGTGATCGACGCCGAGGCCGCCCGGGCGAGCGCGGTGCCGTCCGAGCCGCCGGGTGCCGGCACGCCGATCTCGCAGCCCGGTGCACGGGACGACGAGGACGACGAACTGCTCAACGACCTGATTGGCGACCCGGACGACTCGAGCATGGCCGACTTCGACTTCGACTTCAGCGACGACGACGAAGAAGACGACCAGCCGGCGCTGTGAGGCGATGGAGCTGATCCGCACCGAGTTCGGCGTCGCGGTGCAGCGCCCCGGCGGCGAGACGCTGCCGCTGCGTCACATCATCGGCATCGGGCGCAACTACGCCGAGCACGCCGGC
>Ga0210086_1000212_pt1 | contig 36308 bp, 35 predicted proteins | sample China_Galinas_PW_3_FD_184867 | JGI IMG/M metagenome (GOLD analysis project Ga0210086, IMG submission 184867) | Wetland microbial communities from San Francisco Bay, California, USA, that impact long-term carbon sequestration - China_Galinas_PWB_D2... | ecosystem: Environmental > Aquatic > Marine...
CTGCTCGACACCATCAAGACGCTGGCCCGGTTCTTCATCAGGCGGTGGCACGTAAACGACGAGGTGGCGCTGTTCATCGGCACCGCGATCGTCGTCGGGCTGATCGTCATGCTCATCAACGGCGTGCTGATACGCGGGTTCATCGCCGCCTCGAGCGCGATAGCCAGGCCGCAAGACGCCAGCACCCGGGCCGGCATCGTCGCGCCGACGCAGCCCGAAAGATCGGGCAGTCCAAGCTCTTTCGCCGCGTTCGACACCCTCGGGTATCAAGGCCGCAACTTCGTGGCAACCGGCCCGCACGCCGACGAGCTGACCGAACTCAACGGACGCCCCGCCAAGGAGCCCATCCGCATCTACGCCGGACTGGCAACGGCCGACACGGAAGACGCGCGCGTGAACGTGATCCTGTCGGAGTTGGCGCGCACCGACGCGTTCGGTCGCAAGCTGCTGGTGATCGTGCCGACGACCGGCACCGGCTGGGTCGATCCGGTCGCGGCGCGTGCGATCGAGTCGATGTACAACGGCGACACCGCGATCGTGGCGCTGCAGTACTCGTATCTGCCCAGCTGGATTTCGTTCCTGGCCGACAGACAGACGTCCATGCAAGCCGGCAAGCATCTGGTCGACGCCGTTCAGGCGCGGTGGGCCGCACAACCGCCGGACCGCCGGCCGAAGCTGGCGCTGTACGGCGAAAGCCTCGGGTCGATGGCGGGCCAGGCCGCGTTCGGCTTCCTGCCCGACATCGAGCGGATGGGGTTCTCGTCGGTGCTGTGGGTCGGGCCGCCGAACGCCAGCCCGCTCTGGCACGCGCTGACCGTGCGCCGCGACCCGGGCACGCCCGAGGTGCAGCCGCGCTACGACAACGGGCGCACCGTGCGGTTCTCGCAGGGCGAGGACGTGGCCGCGATCGCCGCGCGGCCCTGGCAGGGCACCCGCGTGCTGTTTCTGCAGCATGCGTCCGACCCGATCGTGTGGTGGTCGCCGGACCTGCTGTTCGAACAGCCCGACTGGCTGCGCGAACCGCCGGGGCGCGACCGCACGGCGACGATGCGGTGGTACCCGATCGTCACGTTCTGGCAGGTGGGCTTCGACATGACCAACGCGTCGGGGATGCCGGCGGGTCACGGCCACAACTACGGCAACACCGTGCTGGATGGGTGGGTGGCGGTGGCCCCGCCGGACGGCTGGACACCGCAGGACACCGAACGTATCCGGCGGTCGCTGGAGAAGGTGGAGGCCGCCGGCGGCCCCGAATTCTGATGTCGGGCATGGTGATTCGTCGATTGCGAGCACTGGGCCTGGCATCTGGCCTGGTGGCCTGGAGCCTGCTGCCGGGCCGGCGCCAGCCCGTGACGCAGGCGGTGCTGGCCGCGGCGCTCGTCACGGTTACCAGGGCGCCGGTCGGGCTGCGCCCGCCCCTGCTGTGGGCCGGGCTGCGACTCGGCTCGGCCGCGGCGTCGGTGGTGGCGGCCGCCGTCGCTGCCAGTGCCGCGTTTCCGCGGGTGCGCAGCGCGATGGCCGACCGCACCCCGCCCGCCGCCCCGCTGACCTGGCTGGCGCTGCGGATACCGCTGGGCACGGTCTGGTCGGAGGAAGCCGCTTACCGGGGCGCGCTGGCGATGCTGGCCGCCGACGGGGTCGGGCCGCGGGCCGGGCGGCTGGTGCAGGCGGCCGCGTTCGGTTTGTCGCACATCGCCGATGCTCGTGCGGCGGGCGAGCCGGTGATCGGCACCGTGGTGGCGACCGGGGCTGCCGGTTGGTTGTTCGGCTGGCTGGCTGAGCGGTCAGGCAGCCTGGCCGCCCCGATGCTGACGCATCTGGCGATCAACGAGGCAGGTGCAATCGCGTCGCTGGCCGTGCGGCGTGGCTAGTCTTCCGATGATGAGCCCCGGCCGCGACCACGGCATCGTGCAGCTATTCGGCTTTCCCAACTGACACGCGATGCCCGCTCGCCGCGCCGTCGATCCTGTGCAGGCCCGAGCCGCGGTGCTTGCCGTGGCGGACTGGCTGCGCGACGATGCTCTACCGCCGCCGGGACGCGACGAGCTCGCCTCGGCCGTCCGGCTCACCGCCCGCGTGACGGCCGCCTATGCGCCTGGCGCAAGTGTCGAGCTGAGGGTGCCGCCTTTCGTTGCGGTGCAATGTATTTCGGGACTGCAACACCGACGTGGCACGCCGCCGAACGTCGTCGAGGCCGACGCCCGCACCTGGCTGCTACTGGCCACCGGCCTGTTGTCGGTACCCGACGCCGCCGCCTCCGGCGATTGCGTCTGTCCGGCCCGCGCGCCGGGGAGATCGCCGACCTGTTGCCGGTGCTGCGCCTTGGCGGTTAGCCCGGATTGCGGGAGTGAAATTTCCCTGACGCGGCGGGTGTTCGCGGCGGGTGTTGCAGAAAGCGGGCGACACCCGCTTCCGATTCCGTGATCCGAACGTGATGACCGTAGACTCGGGGTGTCACCGACCCTCTTGGGAGCAGCCATACCGTGACCGGCCAGCAGACTGACCAGATCGAAGCGCTCGAGAATTCTCCCCGCGAGGAATGCGGCATCTTCGGTGTCTGGGCACCCGGCGAGGAAGTCGCCAAACTCACGTACTACGGCCTGTACGCACTGCAGCACCGCGGCCAGGAGGCGGCGGGCATCGCCGTCGCGGACGGCTCTCAGGTGCTGGTGTTCAAGGACCTGGGCCTGGTCAGCCAGGTGTTCGAGGAGCAGACACTGGCCGCGATGGAGGGCCATGTCGCGATCGGCCACTGCCGCTACTCCACCACCGGGTCCACCACCTGGGAGAATGCCCAGCCGGTTTTTCGCAACACTGCCGCGGGCACCGGCGTCGCGCTCGGTCACAACGGCAACCTCGTCAACACCACCGAGCTGGCGAAGCGCGCCCGGGAACTCGGGCTGATCAACACCCGCGGGGGCAGCGCCGCGACCACCGACTCCGACATCCTCGGTGCGCTGCTGGCGCACGGCGCCGCGGACTCCACGCTGGAGCAGGCCGCCCTCGAGCTTCTGCCGAATGTCAAAGGCGCGTTCTGCGTGACTTTCATGGACGAGAACACGCTGTACGCCGCGCGCGACCCGTACGGTGTACGGCCATTGTCGCTGGGCCGGCTGGACCGCGGCTGGGTGGTGGCGTCGGAAACCGCCGCGCTGGACATCGTCGGCGCATCGTTCGTCCGCGACATCGAGCCCGGAGAGCTGCTGGCCATCGACGCCGACGGCGTGCGGTCGTCGCGGTTCGCCAACCCGACACCCAAGGGCTGCGTATTCGAGTATGTCTACCTCGCGCGTCCGGACAGCACGATCGGCGGTCGTTCCGTGCACAAGACCCGCGTGGACATCGGCCGTGCGCTGGCACGCGAACATCCCATCGCCGCCGACCTGGTGATCGGTGTGCCCGAGTCCGGCACCCCGGCAGCGGTGGGCTACGCGCAGGAATCCGGCATTCCATACGGCCAAGGCCTGATGAAGAACGCCTATGTCGGCCGCACGTTCATTCAGCCGTCGCAGACCATCCGCCAGCTCGGCATCCGGCTCAAGCTCAATCCGCTACGCGAGGTGATCCGGGGCAAGCGGCTGATCGTCGTCGACGATTCGATCGTGCGCGGCAACACGCAACGCGCGCTGGTGCGGATGCTGCGCGAGGCCGGTGCCGTCGAGGTGCACGTGCGGATCGCCTCGCCGCCGGTGAAGTGGCCGTGCTTCTACGGCATCGACTTCGCCACTCCGGCCGAGTTGATCGCCAACGCGGTCGACGACGAGGCCGAGATGCTCGAGGCGGTCCGGCACGCGATCGGTGCCGACACGCTGGGCTACATCTCACCGCACGGCATGATCGCGGCGACCGAACAACCCGCGTCACGGCTGTGCTGCGCATGCTTCGACGGCACGTACCCGATCGAGCTGCCCAGCGAATCGGCATTGGGCAAGAACGTGATCGAGCACATGCTGGCCAATGCGGCGCGCACCGGCGCAGTGGCGCAGGCCGACAACGACAACGTGTCGGCGTTGCGGCGACCGTAAGCGATTTCGGCGCGCTAACCAACGCTGAGCGCACGTAGGCGCGCCGAAATCACTAGCCGGCGCTGTCCATCACTTCGCGGAACAGCTGCCGAAATCGCTTGCGGTGCCGCCGCAATCCGGCGTACCAGTAAACACGGCCGGGGATTCCCTTGGGGTAGAAGAGCATTCGCTGGTGATAGGTGCTGCCCCGGCCCGACACCGCGCCCACCCGCATGTGCAGCCACACATCCCCGGGCACGGGGCCGTTCCTGTGCAGAAGCAACCGCTGGCCCGGCTCACGCGCTTTGACCTGCCAATTGTTCAATGGCGCTGCCCCGTCGATCGCCTTCCAGAGACCGTCTTCGGCGGCCGCCGTCCATCCGGAGCGCTTGAGGGTGTAAACCACCGCGCCAGCCCAGTCGGGGTCACTGGGCAAAGACTCCGACGGCGCACGAGCGCCTTCAGCAATCGGTTTCAGCGCCAACGTGACCGAGTCGCGATACCCCGTCAGCCCGCCGGCCGGCGGCGGTATCACCGCATCGACGTCGTGGTTGCCCATCACGGCGTCGCAGTGCAGCGATTCCACCAGCGGGCGGGCCAAGCCGGACGGTATCGGAGTGACCAGTCCCACCCACCAGCTGGCGATCGTCGGTGTGAGGAACGGCAGTACCACGATGGCGCGGCGGTGCAGCCCCGCGACGTCGGCGTAGATCTGCATCATCTCGCCGTACTCGAGCACGTCGGGCCCCCCGATGTCCCACGGCCGCGACTCCGGAAGCTCGACCGTGGCAGCCTCGACCAGGTAATGCAGCACGTCGCGAACCGCGATCGGCTGAATCCTGTTGTGCACCCACTTCGGTGTCGTCATCACCGGCAGGCGGTCGGTCAGATGCCGGATCATCTCGAACGACGCCGACCCCGAACCGACGATCACGCCCGCCTGCAACACCACACTTTCGATGCCGGACGCGAGCAGGATCTCGCCCACCCTGGTGCGCGACCGCAGATGGGGGGACAACTCGGCGTCGGACGGGTGCAGTCCGCCGAGATACACCAGCCGCCGGACGCCCGCGCGACGAGCCGCGGTGACGACGTTGCCGGCTGCACGTTCCTCCTCGGCCGCGAAGTCGCGCGACGTGCCCATCGAGTGCACCAGGTAGTAGACGACGTCGGCACCGTCGAACGCGGCGAGCAGCGAGTCGAGGTCGCCGAGGTCGCCACGCGCCACCTCGGCGTCGTCGCGCCACGGCACGTTGGCGAGCTTGCTGGGCGTCCTGGCGACCGCGCGCACGTCGTGGCCTCTGTCGAGCAGCCGCGGCACCAGGCGCCCGCCGACGTACCCGGTGGCGCCCGTCACCACGCACCGCATCTGTTTCCCCCTCCGCTTGCCCTTCTCGCATGCTATTCGGCGGCGTGCCCATGCAGGATGGACGCATGACCGAAGTGAACGCCACGTTGCCACCCGCCTTGCGCAAAGCGCTAGATCTCTTCGTTGAGCCGCCCGCGACGCCAGATGTCAGCAGGGGGTATCTGGACCTGCTGGGCGCCCGCGGGGAGGCCGCGACGCCGAAGAACACCGGCTCGATCCAGAGGGTCTGGGCGTCGCCGATCGGATCGATGTTCTACGACAACGCGCAGGCATTGGCAAGGCGGCTGTCCACGGCTTGGCAGCATCCCCAAGACTGGTTGAATATCCCGTGGGGCGGGGTCGTGCTCGACGTGGGATGCGGTCCGGGCAATGTGACCGCGACGCTCGCCGATGCCGTTGGCCCGGACGGTCTGGCCTTGGGCGTCGACATCTCCGAGCCGATGCTGGCCCGTGCCGTCCGCTCTTCCACGACGCCACAGCTCGGTTTCATGAGGGCCGACGCGCAGCGCCTTCCGCTGCGTGATGACACCGTCGACGCAGTCGTCTCGATCGCGGTCCTGCAGCTTGTGCCGGAACCTTCGGCGGCCGTGGCGGAGATGGCTAGGGTGTTGCGACCGGGCGGCCGGCTGGCGATGATGGTGCCCACCGTCGCGCGGTCCGGCCCGTTGTTGCGCCTGCTGCCGAACGCGGGAGCCCGCTTCTTCACCGACGACGAACTCGGCGACATCCTCGAAGACAACGGTTTTGTCAGCGTGCGGACCAAGAATGCCGGCCCTCTTCAGTGGGTGCGGGGAAGGCTGGCTTAGCTGAAAGCGCATCCGGGGCTCGGCGCGTCTTCGGACAGCGCGCTGCCGGCGGGCAGGATGTAGAGAATCTGCATCACCAGCGGGGTGTCCCCGAGATTGCGTCCGATATGCACGCGATCAGCGCCGCTGGGTTCGAAGACGCCTGAGCCGGCGGGGTAGACGCCGTCCACCGAGCAGTCGGCCATGTTGTGGGTCAGCGTGCCTTCTTTGATCACCCCGTAGAGCCGGCCGCCGTGCCAGTGCCATCCGGTGCTGCCGCCCGGTACGATCGTGATCTCACGGAACACGTAATCAGTGCCGTCGGCGGTGCGCTGCCACAGCAGGGTCGCGGTGACACCGTCGGCCGCGGTCGCCGAAGCTGTGGCGGGCACGATCATCGCAACGGCGAGGATCGTCGGCAACAGACCACTGCGAATCCACATACCGGTACCCTTGCACGCGATGAGCGAGTGGGGACGCGAGGAGCAAGAAGACATCTGCGGACGCGAGGAGCAAGAAGACATCTGCGGACGCGAGGAGCAAGAAGACATCTGCGGAGGGAAGCGACAGATCATATTGACCGAGCGAATCAAGCTCCAGTGACTCCTCGGGCCGACGACCGAGGCAATCGGTCCGGCATCTCGTACGCATCCTCGGGGGTGGACATCGAGGCGGGGGATCGAGCGATCGAACTGCTGAAACCGTTGGCGCAGAAGGCCACCAGGCCGGAAGTGGTCGGTGGGCTCGGCGGATTCGCGGGGTTGTTCGCCCTGAAGGGCGGTTACCGTGAGCCGCTGCTGGCCGCGTCCACCGACGGTGTGGGAACCAAGGTTGCGATCGCCCAAGCCATGGACAAGCACGACACCGTGGGGCTGGATCTGGTGGCCATGGTCGTCGACGATCTCGTGGTCTGTGGTGCCGAGCCTCTGCTGCTGCAGGACTACATCGCCGTCGGGCGGATCGTGCCGGAGCGGATAGCGGCGCTGGGCGCCGGCATCGCGGAAGGCTGTGTGCAGGCGGGATGCGCGCTGCTGGGCGGCGAGACGGCGGAACATCCGGGTCTGATGGCACCCGACGCCTACGACATCTCCGCCACCGGGATCGGAGTCGTCGAGGCCGACGACATGCTCGGGTCGGGTCGGGTCCGTCCCGGTGACGTGGTCGTTGCGATGGCGTCGACGGGCCTGCACTCCAACGGCTACTCGCTGGCGCGCCATGTGCTTTTGGAGATCGACCGGATGAGCCTGGCCGGCCACGTCGAGGAGTTCGGCCGCACCCTCGGCGAGGAGCTGTTGGAGCCGACGCGCATCTATGCCAGGGACTGCCTGGCGCTCGCCGCCGAGACGCAGGTCAAGACGTTCTGCCACGTGACTGGAGGCGGGTTAGCGGGCAACCTGGCGCGCGTCATCCCGCACGGCCTGAAAGCCGAACTCGACCGCCGCACCTGGACGCCGGCGCCGGTGTTCCAGATGATCGCTCAGCGCGGCCGCATCGACCGGGCCGAGATGGAGAAGACGTTCAACATGGGCGTCGGCATGGTTGCGGTCGTCAGCCCCGAGGACACAGATCGCGCGTTGGCGATCCTCACGGCCCGTCACCTGGCCTGCTGGGTGCTGGGCACGGTGAAGAAGGCCGGAAAAAGCAGCACCCGGGCGGAACTTGTCGGCCGGCACCCCCGGTTCTGAAAACGGCGCGTCGCAAAAAGCGATCAGCGACGCAAGTCGTTCTCGTCGTCCCATGGATCGATGTTATCGGCGTCTATGTGTTCGGCGCCGGACAGCTCGCGTTGGAGCCGCTCGAAATCAGTCTCCGGAGAGCTGTATTTCAGCTCCCGGGCAACCTTTGTTTGTTTCGCCTTCGCCCGGCCGCGGCCCATGGGGGAACCCCCTCGCGCAATAACGGAGCGGCCCGAAGTGAAGGCGGCTCCGATCTGAGTGTGTTTGTTAGTCCTGGCAACACTTTACCGTGCCAGCTTGGCGTCCGCTGGCAGGGCTTGCCGTCTGGTCTGCACGCGAGCGCCGCATCGGTGCCGTCATCGCGTCGCACCGCGCAGCCGGTCGACCGCCGCGCGACCAGCGCCGACACCCTCTACTGCGGGCACGCTGTCCGGGTCGATCGTCATCGCCACCTCGCCGTCCTCCGTCGGCACGGTCAGCGGGGTGTCGGCCGTCAGCCCGCGCTTGACGAGCGCCAGCGCCACAGGCCCGAGGTCGACGTGATCGACGACGGTCCCGAGCCGTCCCACCGCCCGGGCGCCCGCGGTGACCGTCGCGCCAGTGCTCGGCCGCGACACCGAACCGTCGAGGTGGGTGAGCACCAGCCTCCGCGGCGGCCGGCCGAGGTTCTGCACCCGCGCGACGGTCTCCTGGCCCCGGTAGCAGCCCTTGTCCAGATGAACCGCGGTGCCGATCCAGCCGATCTCGTGTGGGATCGTCCGCTCATCGGTGTCCACGCCCAGCCGCGGCCGCAGCCCCGCCACCCGATGTGCTTCGTATGTCCAGATGCCGGCCGGTCGCAGACCCGCCGCCTGCAGCCGGTGCTGCCACAAGGGCACCTGGTCACGCGGTACCACCAACTCGAGCTCGACAGCGGGCCCGTCGGCGTGGGCGGGCATGCGACGCACGAACCCGCCGCTGGTCAGAGGCACCGCGATCAACGCGTCAGGCAGTGCGTCGATACCCAGTGCCGTGAGCACCGCCGGGTCGGTCAGCTTCGGTCCGAGCAGTGACAGCACGCCGTAGTCGGCGGCCTCGGGGACCACGTCGGACCAGAACACCATCCGCTTGAGGTAGGCCAGCAGCGGCTCCGTGCGCCACGGTTCGGTGTCGAGATAGCTGACGCCGCCGAGCTCGGTCTGGATCCAGTGGTCTTCGACACGGCCCTGTCCGTCGAGGCTGAGATTTTCGACGGTCGCGCCGTCCGCGAGGTCGCTGACGTGCTGCGACGAGATGTTGTGCAGCCATGACAGCCGATCCGGGCCGGTCAGCGTGATGACGCCACGGTGTGACCGGTCGACGATCACCGCATCGGTGACGGCGGCGCGCTGTTCGCCGAGCGGATCGCCGTAATGCCAGGTGGCCCCGGCATCAGGGCTGGTAGGCGGAGCGGGGACGGCAGCTGTCACGCCTTCAACTGTACGGTCGCGGGTTACCGTATTGCCCATGCTTGATGCTCTTCGCGCAAGCGGCTCATCGCCGTCCGTTCTCGTGACGCTGGACGGGGAGTTCCATGACCCCGAGGCGCCGCTGCTGCACGCCGACGACCTCGCCGTCGTGCGCGGCGACGGCATCTTCGAGACATTGCTGGTGCGCGAGGGGCAGCCGTGCCTGCTAGAGGCGCACCTTGACCGGCTGACGCGGTCGGCCGAGCTGATGAACCTGCCCGCGCCACACGGCGACGCGTGGCGATGGGCGTCCGGCGCGGCGGCGGCGCGGTGGGTCGAGCTCAACGGCGACGAGGGCGTGATGCGCTGGGTGTACAGCCGCGGGCGGGAAAGCGGCGGGCCGCCGACCGCGTACATCACCGTCGGTCGGTTGCCAGAGCGGGTGGCCGCGGTGCGGCACGACGGCTTGGCCGCGCTGACGCTGGCGCGCGAGATGCCGACGGCAGCCGCCGGCGCGCCGTGGCTGTTGTCGGGCGCCAAGACGCTGTCGTATGCGGTGAACATGGCGGCACTGAGGTACGCCGCCGAACGCGGTGCGGGCGACGTGATCTTCGTCAGCACCGACGGCTACGTGTTGGAGGGCCCGCGCTCGACGGTGGTGATCGCCACGGCCGACGGCCTGCAGACTCCGCCGCCCGCGCTGCCGATCCTGCACGGCACCACCCAGCAGGCGTTGTTCGGCATGGCTGCCGAGAAGGGGCACCGCTGTGAGTACCGGGCGTTGCGGCCAGCAGATCTCCTTGCTGCGCAAGGAATTTGGCTGGTGTCGAGCATCACGCTTGCTGCGCGTGTGCACACCCTTGACGGCCGGACGCTACCGCTGGCGACTCAGGCGGCCGAACTCGCCGAGCTCGTCGACCTCGCGATCGTCAGCGACCGCTGACGCCAACGTGCACCCACTGCTGAATCCTCGCTGAATTTTCGCAGCGAGTCCACGGCGAGCGCACGGGCCGCGTGATTATTTCCTTGTCGCGCCTGGCGATCCCGGGTACCTTCGCCGGTACACGGGAAAGGAGGTGGTCCGAGAATTGATTGACTTATGGACACGTGAGGTGACTGCCGGCTAGCTGCCCGACGCGATGCTCTTCGCGCGAGCGCTCATCGCCAAGCGAGGAAACCCCGCTGCAAGGCGCTGGTAATTTCCGTCAGTCACCCGGCCCCCGAGCCCCCGGTTTGTCCAACCGGGACAACGGCTCGGGGGCCGCTCCCTTTTCCTTTTCCTGGTGGCTGGCTACGTGAGCTGGGGGCAGAACGCCGCCATCGCCGCGCTCGCAAGAGCGCCGGCTTGCCCCGGGGGACCAGCCTCTGGAGGAGTAACAAGGCGCTCTTCCGATATGGATAGTGTTATGCAGAATTGTCGCGGGCTGCATCCAGTTGTCGTACAGGTCGTCGGCCACCACGGGCCCGGCTTGATCGACGCTGTAGCAACTGCGCCGACCGGGGAACGGCGGTGCCTGCGGGTACTTGCCGGCGAACGAGTGAACCGTAGTCAGGTAGTCACGCAGGCGTCACGGCGCCTACCCGAGTCGAACCGCGAGGGGCACCATCAACACCATGCCGAGCCCGAACGCCGCGATGACCGGCCACTCGGAATTCGCAATGGGGCTCTCACCGCCGAAAGTGATTCGGGGATTGCGATATCCACGCACGTCTCCATCGACGCGAACGCGGTAGTCACCGTCTTGGGGGACGTCAACTCGGAATAGTCTCTCGCGTTCACCGCCGTCGACCTTTCCGGACTTGCCGGTGTAGTCGACGATGGTGGGCTGGGCCATTCCCTGTGGCGCGGTGATCGTCATCGTGATGCCGTCGGGGCGACTGAGGTTCTGCTTGCGGTAGATCAGAGCATGGAAATTGACGATGACCTCCCCGGCGGGCAACGTGACCGTTCCCGACCCAGGGATACGGACAGCACCGTACTCGTCATATGACGGATAGGAGGCGTCTATGGCCATGGTGACGACGAAGCCGACAACCGACAACCCCACCATGGCGAGCCCAATGAATGTCAGGATCTGCAACCACCATGGCTGCGTTCGGAGGGCCTTCCACAACCGGCGCACGCCACTGATGGTGCCATCTCGTCGTGTCGCCGGCGGGCTGCTTTGGACGACTAGCGGCTGTTGCAAGTCACCCAGTCAGCATCAGACCACTGCGAAAAAATTTGGCGTACGCGCCTTAGCCCGCGTAGCGCGTCAGGCGCGCCGAAAGATGCGGCACCAAGCCGCCGTCGGCGTCCACGCGTTCTTCGACGTAGGCCAGGTCACCGCCCTCGACGATTCCGTACAGTCGCTTCGCGCCGCCAACCAGCACCCCGGATCGGCTGCGCGCCAACGCGTCTGTGACGAGTTCCCACGACGACTGGTTGAGCGGGCGCCCGTAGAAGAGTTCCACGTAGCCGGCGGAGTGGGCCAGCAAAAGCTCGATCGCCTGCGTCTCGGCCGGATCGGCGGGGTCGCTGACGAAACGCCAGAACCCGGTCTCTCGCAATGCGGGCTCGTGGTACTCGCCGGTGTCTGTCAGCCGCCAGGACCGTGCTTCCCAGTTCAGGTAGTCACGCCCGTCGTGGGAGACGACGATCTGCTGGCCGAAGCGGTAGTCCCCGTGCGGCCCGCGGCCCTCGCCCTCGCCGCGCCAGACGCCGACGAGCGGCAGCAGAGCCAACAGCGCGTCATGCAGGTTTGCGCCCTCACGCAGGTTGGCCGTGTCGGCGGGCAGCGGAAGGTCCGCGAAAACCGGGATGTTGCGGGACGCCGTGGTCTTGGCACGCTCGGCCGCTGCGGCAACCGCCCGGTCGCCCGATCCCGGTTGGGGGCTGGGTGCAGTCACGATTCGTCGGAGATGAGCCGGTAGACCGTATACAGCGCAAACCAGGCGGTCAGCACGGTACACGCCACCAGCAGGATCTCGTAGAACAGCACCACGGGGCCGAGTCTAGTGCGGCCGGCCCGTCACACTGCGTGGCGGCGAGCGTGTTGTCTGCACGGCTTTTCACGGCAGCATGTCGCGATGCAGACATGCACACTCGCGCGGGCAGTTACGCGACCTTGACGTCTACCTCGTGGACACCCGCGCCGTTCGGGGCGACGACGGCGTCGCCGCTGCCCACCGACGACAGCGCGCGTACCGTCCACGACCCGGGCGCCGCGAAGAACCGGAAATCACCGGTGGCCGACGCAACGACCTCTGCCGTGAACTCGTCCGAGGAGTCCAGCAGGCGCACGAACGCGCCACCCACCGGCTGGCCGGAGCCGTCGACCACCCGGCCGGAGATCACCGTCTCCTTCTCGACGTCGACACCGGCCGGCAGCGTCTGTTCTTGTTTGGGTGCAGAGCACATAATCAGCTTCCCAACTCGATCGGGGCCCCCACCAGGGAGCCGTATTCGGTCCAACTTCCGTCGTAGTTCTTGACGTTCTCACGCCCGAGCAGCTCACGCAGCACGAACCAGGTGTGCGACGACCGTTCCCCGATCCGGCAGTAGGCAATCGTTTCCTTCGAGTCGTCGAGGCCCGCCTCGCCGTACAGCTTCTTCAGGTTCTCGTCGGACTTGAAAGTGCCGTCCTCGTTGGCGGCCTTGCTCCACGGCACGTTGATGGCGCCCGGGATGTGGCCGGGACGCTGGCTCTGCTCCTGCGGCAAGTGTGCGGGTGCGAGGATCTTGCCCGAGAACTCGTCGGGAGAGCGGACGTCGACGAGGTTCGCCTCGCCGATCGCGGCCAGCACCTCGTCGCGGAACGCGCGGATGCTGTCGTCGGGCTCCTGGGCCGTGTAGCTGGTCGGTTCGCGCTCCACCGCGTCGGTGGACAGCGGGCGCCCGTCGAGCTCCCACTTCTTGCGGCCGCCGTCGAGCAGCTTGACCTTCTCGTGCCCGTACAGCTTGAAGTACCAGTAGGCGTACGCCGCGAACCAGTTGTTGTTGCCGCCGTACAGGACCACGGTGTCGTCGTTGGAGATGCCGCGATCGGACAGCAGCTTCGAAAACTGCTCGGCATCAACGAAATCCCGTTTGACGGGGTCTTGCAGGTCCGTGCGCCAGTCCAGCTTGACCGCACCGGCGATGTGCCCGTCGTCGTATGCGCTGGTGTCCTCGTCGACTTCGACGAAGACCGTGTTGGGAGCGTCGAGATTGCTCTCTGCCCAGTCGATGGTGACCAGGACGTCGGAGCGAGCCATGAATTTCCTTCCCTTACCTGACAGTGAGCGGAGTCCGTCGGGCCCGCGCCACCAGCGGGTAGAGCTGGCAGCCCAGACAGATGCCGAACGCCGCGTTGAGGAACGCCGCGATCAGTGCGAACGCGGCGGCGATCTCGCCGAGCAGCATCACCCCCGCGGCGAATCCGACGACGCCGACCACCGCGAAGACAAACCCGACGAGCTGCGCGAACTTCAGCGGCGGGACAGGCTCCCGTTCGGTGGCGGGACCCACGCGCGGGGCGATCAGATTCGCGAAGATCAGCCCGTAGGGACTGCGCCGCGGACCGCGCAGCGCGCTGACCGCGAATACGACGGCTTGCAGGCCGAGGATCACCGCAGCAAGGGAGGAGTTGACCGCGGACACCAACAGCGTCGCCACCAGCACCGCACTGGTGACCCACGCTGCGAACCGGGGCCCGCGGACATCTACTTCACTGGTGGTGGTCGGCATACAGATACTCCTGTGCTGGACGAGCTGGCTGGAAATGCACGGCTCAAGCCGCTACGAGCGGGGCGCGCTCAGCGGCAACAGCAACAGAAACAACCCGCGGTGCGGCACAGATCGACTGCGCGGCGCTTGGTGAGCATCAGCTCGAGGCGGGCGAACACGTCGGCAAGCTTACCCAATGGCGGTGGTCTCAAGCCAACAGTGGTGTCAGCTTGGACCGCAGCTCGGTGGCCTTTGGCACGCCCGCACTGCGGTAGCGTTGCCGCCCGTCGGCGTCGAAGACGAACGTCGTCGGCAGCGAGAGCACCGAAAGCCGGCGCGCCACTGCGGGATTGGCGTCCATGTCGATCTCCACGTGGGCCACGTCGGGCAGGTCGTTGCACACCTGGGTGACCACGCGGCGTACCGCCGCACACGGCCCGCACCACACCGCGCTGAAGTGAACGACCGTGGGGCCCGTGCTGGACAGGCCCAGATCGGCAGTGTGCACAATCGGATCGGTGCTAGCCCGCAGTACGCCCGAGCGGCGGTTGACCAGGAGACCGATCACCACGGCGACGCCCAGCGCGGCGGCTATCACGCACATGGCGACCACCAGCGAAGAGCTCATGACATTGTGAACTCGTCCAGGCGCAGGGTTAATCCTTCGGTGATGCCTTCGATGATGACGTCGGAGCCCCGTGCGCCCTCTCTGTCGGGGGCGACGCCGAACGGCAACCTCTGCCCGGGCAGTTGCTTGCTGAACGCCGCCAGCACCGCGTCGAGCTTGTCGTCGGGCACCCGTCGGTCGGCGGTACCGGGCCCGGTGAGGATGCCTGTAGCGGTGAACACCAGCGTGGTGTTCTCGGAGCCGGTCATCGACAGGTCCACCGAGACGCTGACCCGTTCGTGGAAGCCGGCGGCCTTCGGGGTCCCGGTGAACACCAACCCCACGCTGCTCGAGATCCCGGATTCGGTGGTGCCGCCGGTCGCGTCATTGGTCTCCTTCGGCGGGGCCTCGACCATCAGGTCGTTGATGCCCATGAACCGGCCCAGGTGAGTGGAGTCGATGATGATCCGGCTTTCGACCTTGCCGACGGGAAGCGGGGCGGCGGGCCGGATCAGCCACGACGCCTGCGTCAGGTCGATCTGATGCATCGTCGCCTCCAGCGAGGCCTTGCCGACGACGGGACGGTCGACGCCGCTGGCCTTGATCTCGACCTCGTCGTAGCGGTGGCGAAGCGCCTGCGGAATGAACGGGAACCCCAGGATGCCGACCCACGGGTCGAATCCCAGCCCCGCCTCGGTGCGAAGTGTGCGCGCCAGCCGGTACTCGGCATAGATCGCGGTGCCGAAGTCCGCTCCGACGGCGCCGCCGGCGAGCGCGACGATCATCACAGTCAGCCCGATCAGCAGCGCGCGCACCCGCACATTCTGGCGTACTGATGCGAGCGAGCGCCGAGCCGGACACACTTAGACGCAGGTCGCGGGTTATCGTTGGAAGACCGCGCGCATGCGAGGAGCACCACTAACATCAGTCCAACGACGGGCTGACAATCGGCCGTACGTCGAAGCGTCGTGCACCCGCTGGCTGGAGGGTGTGTTGGATTTATTGCTGCTCACCGGAGATCCGCATCCGGACTCGGTGCTGCCCTCGTTGTCGCTGCTGCCGCATACGGTGCGGAAAGCAGCCAGCGAGGTCTCGTCCTTACTCGAGGCGGGCAGCGCCGACGTGGCGATCGTCGACGCGCGCACCGACCTGGCCGCTGCGCGGGGACTGTGCCGGTTGCTCGGCACCACCGGAACATCGGTTCCGGTGGTGGCCGTCGTCAACGAAGGCGGCCTCGTCGCGATCAACGTCGACTGGGGACTCGACGACATCCTGCTGCCCGGCACCGGGCCGGCCGAGATCGACGCGCGGCTGCGGCTTCTCGTCGGCCGCCGCGGCGGAGCGGCCAACCAGGAGAACGTCGGCAAGATCACGCTCGGCGAGTTGGTCATCGACGAGGGCACCTACACCGCGCGGCTGCGCGGCCGACCGCTCGACCTGACGTACAAGGAGTTCGAGCTGCTGAAGTACCTGGCGCAGCACGCCGGCCGGGTGTTCACCCGCGCTCAGCTGCTGCAGGAGGTCTGGGGCTATGACTTCTTCGGCGGCACCCGCACCGTCGACGTTCACGTCCGGCGGCTGCGGGCCAAGCTCGGCAGCGAATACGAATCGTTGATCGGCACGGTGCGCAACGTTGGCTACAAAGCAGTGCGCCCAGCGCGGGGTCGGCCATCCGCCGACGCAGAGCTCGACGACGAGGGCGAGGCGGAATTCGCGCCGGCAGCCAACGAACTGCCGCAGTCGGTGTCGGACGCGCTGCGCAGCCCGGACCCGCTGACTACTCCGTGACCGACATCGGCTGGCGGCAGGTTCTTACGCCAGGCGACCAAGACCAAGTCCGCGCAGTCATTGCGGCGGCGACCCGCGCCGACTGTGTCGCGCCGGTCGGCGAGCGGGTGTTGCGCGACCTACCGTTGCAGCGGACGAGACACCTGGTGGCCACCGACCGGCAGCGCGTCGTCGGCTACCTCAACCTGGCACCCGGAACCGACTCGGCACCCCCGATGGCCGAGCTGGTGGTGGCGCCGGATTCGCGCCGGCGCGGTGTCGGCGCGTCGATGGTGCGGGCCGCGCTCGAAGCGGCCGGGAACGCCACCCGGGTCTGGGCGCACGGCAATCTCGAGCCGGCCCGGGCGACCGCCGCTGCGCTGGGCCTCAAACCGGTTCGCGAGCTGTGGCAGATGCGCCGACCGTTGACCGACCTGCCGCCCGCCGCCATTCCCGAGGGTGTGCACGTGCATACGTACCGCGGCCCGGACGACGACGCCGGACTGCTGCGGGTCAACAACGCGGCGTTCGGGTGGCATCCCGAACAGGGCGGTTGGACACCCGCGGACATGGCCGAGCGACGCGCCGAGCCCTGGTTCGACGCCGACGGACTGTTCCTGGCCTTCGACGGGAAGACCGAGCGGCTGGTGGGTTTCCACTGGACCAAGGTGCACCTGGACCGCCCAGGCCTGGGCGAGGTGTACGTGCTCGGCGTCGATCCCGGTGAGCACGGCCGGGGATTGGGGAAAGCGCTGACGCTGGTGGGTCTGCGCCACCTGGCCGCGCGGTTGGCCGGTTACCCGGAACCAACTGTGATGCTCTACACAGAGGCCGACAATGCCGCTGCAGTGGGCACCTACGAGCGGCTCGACTTCGCGATGTCGGGCGTGGACACCGCGTACGCCGCAGGCTGACTCACAGTCAACCGACACCCAACGTATCCGTGGTGTTCACGGAGCTGTTCACCTCCCGTTCACGTTCCATGAGTCGCCTGTCCACCACGACCGCATACGTTGCCGAAGGTGTCTGACTCCCACTTTGGCCCTGGCTCAGAAAGGTTCAACTGACGGTGAAGCTCAACGGTTTCGGCAAGGCGTTCGGTGCGACAGTCTCGGCGGCCGCGATCGTCGCCGTCTCCGCGACAGGCTGCGGTAGCGACAAGAATGCACCTCAAGCCAACCAGGCTGGTTCGTCGAATGTCACCTGCGCCGGCAAGAAGGCGCTCAAGGCGAGCGGGTCAACGGCTCAGAAAAACGCGATGACGCGATTCGTCACGGCCTATCAGTCGGCCTGTCCCGGTTTCACCGTCAACTACACGTCAAGTGGATCCGGCGCGGGCGTCTCCGAATTCACGGGTGGCGTCACGGACTTCGGTGGTTCGGATTCACCACTCAGCGCGGAAAAAGGCGAATACGACAAGGCCAAGCAACGCTGCGGCGGCAACGACGCGTGGAACCTGCCGACGGTCTTCGGTCCGATCGCCGTCACCTACAACCTGCCCGGTGTGGACGGCCTCGCGCTCGACGGGCCGACCCTCGCCAAGATCTTCAACGGCACGATCAAGAATTGGAACGCGCCCGAAATTGCCGCGCTGAACCAGGGCAAGGACATTCCCGACCAGCAGATCAACGTCATCTTCCGCAGCGACGAGTCGGGCACCACCGACAACTTCCAGAAATACCTCGACGCGGCGTCGCAGGGCGCCTGGGGCAAGGGCGCCGGCAAGTCGTTTTCGGGCGGCGTCGGCGAAGGCGCGCAGGGCAACGAGGGCACGTCCGCGGCGATCAAGAACACGCCGGGATCGATCACCTACAACGAATGGTCATACGCGAAGAACCAGGGTCTGTCGATGGCGCAGATCATCACCTCAGCGGGCCCCGATCCGGTGCCGCTGACGGTGGAGAATGCGAAGAAGTCAATCGACGCCGTGAAGGTCAAGGGTCAGGGCAACGACCTCGTCCTCGACACGACATCGTTCTACCTGCCGAGCGAGGCCGGCACGTACCCGATCATCCTGGCCACGTACCAAATCGTCTGCTCGAAGTATCCCGACGCAGACGTGGCGCCGGCGCTCAAGGCGTTCCTGACGGTAGCGCTCGGCCAGGGTCAGCAGGGTCTGGAGGATAACGGTTACATCCCGGTCCCAGACCGGTTCAAGGAGCAACTGACCAACGCCGTAAATGCGATCTCGTAACTAGCGGAGCGCGATGAGACTGAATTCGGAACCCGCGGTCGTGGGCTCGTCGAGAACCCCCGCGAGCCCACACCAGCGCGGGGATACTTCAGGCATGTCCACCGAGCCGCCGGGCCGCGCCGGTTTGAGGCAGGGATCAGGGCGCTGGGGGGATCGGATTTTTGAATTCCTCGCGGTGGCCGCTGGTGCGACGATCATCGGCGCCATCGCGTTGATGGGGCTGTTCCTGCTGATCCGCGCGATGCCCTCGCTGCAGGCCAACAAGGCCAATTTCTTCCTCACTGACGAGTTCAACACCACCGACGCGAACAACCTGCGGTTCGGCATCAGCGAGCTTTTTCAGGTCACGGTTCTCAGCTCAATTTTCGCGTTGGTCATTGCGGTGCCGATCGCGATCGGCATTGCGGCCTTCTTGACGAACTACGCGCCGCGCCGGTTCGCCAAACCGTTTGCGATGCTGGTCGATCTGCTCGCGGCGGTCCCGTCGATCGTCTTCGGTCTGTGGGGAATCTTCGTGCTTGCCCCTCGACTCGATCCCGTCGCGCGATTTCTCAACGACAACCTCGGGTGGTTCTTCCTGTTCGCGGACGGCAACGTGTCGCTGGCCGGCGGTGGGACGATCTTCACCGCGGGAATCGTGCTGGCCGTGATGATTCTGCCGATCATCACGTCAGTCACCAGGGAAGTCTTCACTCTCACGCCCAAAGGGCACGTCGAGGCTGCCCAGGCCCTTGGCGCCACGAAATGGGAAGTGATCCGGATGACGGTCTTTCCCTACGGCCGCAGCGGAATGATCGCCGGTTCGATGCTCGGGTTGGGGCGAGCGCTCGGCGAGACCGTTGCGGTGCTGATCATCCTGCGGGCGGCCGCTCAGGCAGGGCACTGGTCGCTCTTCGACGGCGGCTACACGTTCGCCTCGAAGATTGCTTCTGCTGCAGCGGAATTCAGTGCACCACTACCGACAGGTGCCTACATAGCGGCGGGCTTCGTGCTTTTTGCCCTGACCTTCGTGGTGAACGCGCTTGCGCGGCTGGCGGCCGGAGGGAGGGTCAGCGGAGGATGACGCTGACTACGCTCGACGCAGCGGTCAAGGGACCGACTTTTCATCCAATCAGCTTGAGCCGCAAGATCAAGAACCATCTCGCGGCGGTGTTGTTCTTGGTTTCGTTCCTGATCGCCTTGGTTCCGCTGGTATGGGTGCTCTACACGGTCTTGGCGAGGGGTTTCCGGGCGATCACGTCGCCGACATGGTGGATGAATTCGCTGTACGGGGTGTTACCCGAGGAATTTGCCGGCGGCGTGTATCACGCGATATACGGGTCGCTGGTTCAGGCCGCGATCGCTGCGGCGTTCTCGGTTCCGCTCGGGATCATGGTGGGCGTCTACCTCGTGGAATACGGCCGGGGCTGGCTTGCCCGGGTGACGACCTTCATGGTGGATATCCTCGCCGGCGTTCCGTCAATTGTGGCGGCGCTGTTCATCTTTGCGGCGTGGATCACAACCCTGGGTTTCCAGCAGAGCGCATTCGCTGTGGCGTTGGCGTTGGTGCTACTCATGTTGCCGCTGGTGGTGCGAAGCACCGAGGAGATGCTCAAGCTGGTCCCCGACGAGTTGCGCGAGGCATCGTATGCACTGGGAGTTCCGAAGTGGAAGACGATCGTGCGGGTCGTCATTCCCACCGCGCTTCCCGGGATGATCAGCGGGATTCTGCTCGCGCTCGCCAGAGTGCTGGGCGAGACGGCGCCGGTGCTGATCTTGGTGGGCTACAGCACTGCCATCAACTTCGACATCTTCGAAGGCAACATGGCGTCGCTGCCGTTGTTGATCTATACCGAGCTGAAGAATCCCGAAGCGGCCGGCGGGATGAGGGTGTGGGGAGCGGCGCTGACGCTGATTCTGATCGTCGCGCTGCTCTACGTGCTGGCCGCCCTCGTCAACAGATTCCTGACACGTAATCGAACAAAGACCCGTTGAGGTAGAAGGACGAACATGGCCAAGCGCCTAGATCTGAAGGATCTGAACATCTATTACGGATCCTTCCACGCGGTGGCGGATGTCGCGCTCTCGGTGCCTCCCCGCAGCGTGACCGCCTTCATCGGCCCGTCCGGTTGCGGTAAGTCGACAGTGCTGCGCACCCTCAACCGCATGCACGAGGTGATTCCCGGCGCCCACGTGAAGGGGTCCGTCCTGCTGGACGGCGAGGACATCTACCACTCGGGTGTCGATCCGGTGAGCGTTCGCAAGACCATCGGCATGGTTTTCCAGCGCCCAAACCCGTTCCCCACCATGTCGATCAAGGACAACGTGGTGGCGGGGCTGAAGCTGCAGGGGGTGCGCAACCGGAAGATTCTTGACGAGATCGCGGACCGATCACTCAAGGGCGCCAACCTGTGGAACGAGGTCAAGGACCGGCTCGACGAGCCTGGCGGCGGGCTGTCCGGCGGCCAGCAGCAGCGGCTCTGCATCGCACGCGCGATCGCGGTCCAGCCCGACGTGCTGCTGATGGACGAGCCGTGCTCGGCGTTGGATCCGATCTCGACATTGGCCATCGAGGACCTGATCGCCGAGTTGAAGCTCGATTACACGATCGTGATCGTCACGCACAACATGCAGCAGGCTGCCCGGGTCAGCGATCAGACAGCGTTCTTCAACCTGGAAGCAACCGGTAGGCCGGGCAAGCTGGTCGAAATCGACGACACCGAGAAGATCTTCTCCAACCCCAGCCAGAAGGCCACCGAGGATTACATCTCCGGCCGCTTTGGCTGACGGCCATTTCAGTTGGTCGCGGGCAGGCCGTCCTCCTCCGGCAACTTGCCGGTGGCCTGGAAGATCACCCGCCGGCCGATCTCGACCGCGTGGTCCGCGAACCGCTCGTAGAACCGCCCCAGCAACGTCACATCCACCGCCGCCTCGACCCCGTATTTCCACTCGCGGTCCATCAGTACGCTGAACAGGTGACGGTGCAAGTCGTCCATCGCGTCGTCTTCTTCGCGCAACCGGGCGGCCTTCTCCGGGTCGCGCGCGGCCACCACCTCTTGCGCGGCGTTGCCCAATTCGACTGCCACTCTGCCCATTTCGGCGAAGTAGCCGTTGACTTCCTCGGGCAGTGCGTGCTGTGGATGCCGGCGGCGGGCGATCTTGGCGACATGCAGCGCCAACGCGCCCATTCGGTCGACGTCGGCGACGATCTGGATCGAGCTGACGATGGCGCGAAGATCGCCCGCGACCGGCGCCTGCAGGGCCAGCAACACGAATGCGGCTTCTTCGGCGCGCATACTCATCGCAGTTATCTGCTCGTGGTCGGTGATGACTTGTTCGGCCAAGACCAAGTCGGCTTGCAGAAGCGCCTGCGTCGCGCGTTCCATCGCCACCCCGGCCATGCCGCACATGTCACCCAGCTGAGTGGTCAAAGCGTCGAGCTGCTCATGGTAAGCGGTCCGCATGGTTCCACCCTACGGTCTGACGATGATCAAGGTCACGAGCCCCGAGTGAACTCGCGGTGAACGCGAAGGTACTTGGCACGGCAACCTTCAACCCCTGACGAGGTCGTCTTCTCTGGTTCCTTCTTACCCAGAGCGGCAAGCGATTATTCGCAGGTCACGTCTGCGGCGTTGGTGACGCTGAGATCCTCCGGCAGCGGGGTGGGAATGCTGTGCGTGTCGTGGCTCAGATGCACCTGCACCGGTGAGCCGCTGGGCCGCGGTGCGCTGATGGAGTCGAAGTCGCGGCCGAGCACCACCTGGACGACGGCGCCCATCCCCGTCACCCGCTCGATCTGGGGGTGGGGGAACGCCGACGCCACCGTCGCCGCGGCCTGCTCGTTACCTGACGAGAAGAACACGGTCGTCGACTGCAGCGAGCTCGGATAGTCGTCGGGCGTGGTGACCACGAAGCCGTGCTGTTGCAGCTCGTCGGCCGCGCTCGCGCCGAGTCCGTTCTGGCCGGTGGAGTTGGAGACGTGCACAGTGACGGTCTCCGGCTCGGTGGTCACCGCGTTCACCAGTTCACCGGTGTCATGCTGCGTGGCGGAGTCGGTCGGGGTGCTGCTGCTGGCCAGCGGTGCATTGGTGGCAGCGGTCGGACCGGAAGAAGGCTCGGTGGTTTCGTTCTGGTTGTTCTCACCGGGCAGCGGGTCGTCGTTGATGATCGCGTCGAACAGTGCGCGGTTGTCTTTGGTGCGTAGCGGCTCGTTGCCCTCGGAGTCCGTCTCACCAGTCGGGACCGTGAGGAACGTGATGTGCCCTGCGGAGATCCCCTGGATGGACTGACCGAGGTCGACCAGGTCCTTGGTCTTGACGTTGTCGACGGAGCTGTCGTCGATGAACGTGTTGACGACGTTGTTGAGTTTCCTGAGGCTGAAGAACACCTCGTGGGAGATCAGCGAGCGCAGCAGCGACGACAGGAACAGCTGCTGGCGCTTGATGCGGCCGTAGTCGCCGTTGATCTCGGTGGTGACCTGTCGCGCGCGGACGTAGTTGAGCGCGGTGCGGCCGTCGATGGTCTGCCAGCCGGCCTGCGGCAGCACGGTCCCCAGCTCGTAGTCCTCCAGCGCTGTGGTGCTGCACACCTTCACGCCGCCGAGCGCGTCGACCATCTTCGCGAATCCCGCGAAATCGATCGCCATGAACCGGTTGATCGACAGCCCGGACAACTTCTGGATGACCTTGACCAGGCACTTGGGCCCGCCGAACGAATACGCCGAATTCAGCTTGGTTTCGGTGTAGACCTGCTCGGGCCCGTAGGTGCCGGTCTCCTCGTCGTACACGGGCCCGTACTTGCCGGTCCGGGGATTCCACGCGTCGCACAGCATCGGCTTGATGGCGAGGTCGCGCGGAAACGACACCGCCACAACGCGTTTGCGGTTGGCGGGGATGTTGACCAGCATGACGGTGTCCGAGCGGGCACCGCCGGCTTCTTCTGTGTCACCGGCACCCATGTCGGCGTTCTGGCCGAATCGGCTGTCGACGCCGACGATCAGGAAGTTCTCGTCACCGAACTGCGCGTTGGGGTCGAGGATGTCGCGCGAGTCCGGATCGAGCGCCGAGATGAAGTTCAGCCGGTTGTTCTTCGAGGTGCTCCAGTGCCAGGCCGCGCCGGTCATCACGAGCGCGAAAACCGACAGTAGGGCGGCGGCAACCCGTCCTGCCATGGCGAGCAGGCGGCGGCGTTTGCGCCGCGGTTCGGCTTGAGGGTCGGCACCCGCCGATGCGATCGTCTGACCGTTCGTTTCGCCGTGCAGCATCGGCTGGGCCGTGCGGCGCCGGAACGCGGCGAGGTTTGGTATCTCCGACATCGTGACCGTCGGGATCCGCTCGGTGATCGCATCGTACGAGGGCGTATCCGCCGACTGGTCCGTCGGTTCGTCGTCGATGTCGTCGATACGGTGCCGTGACGACCGTCGCCCGTTGCGAACCGATCCGATTTTCGCGATGAGGTCGGCGACGGGCACGCCGTCGGTGTGGCTGCCCCCGTAGGAGTCGGCGCCGTCGCCGGGCGGGGGAGCCGGGGTCGAGGACGAGAGTCTCGGCCGTTCCCACGGCGCGGCAATCCCCGGCGGCCGCGGTGTTCGGGTAAGCCATTGGTTGGCCCGCTGATCAGAGGTGTCGTCGCCAGAGCCGCGGTGGTGACGAGGAGTGGCGTTATCGCCATCACTCATGTCCTACCGGCCTCCGACTCGGAAGTGGTCCAGCCCGTCGCGCGGCCGTGCGCAGCACGGTGCGCAATCTGTATCTGTCTACTCGCCGCACTATGTCTTCTAACAGGGCAAGGCGTGCATCCGCTACTCGAGCGAGCTGCAGCCAGAGGCTTATCGTACTTGCGCAATCAGAGGACCGTGATGTCGGAACCGTTTCGGTTCAGCCTCCGGAGTGCATAACGTCGGCGCCGGCGGGCACGACGCAGTCGTCGGGATCCGACAACCAGCCCTCCGGTAGTGCCACCGGCGCCACGGACCCTTGCCTTCCGCGCGGACCCGTTGCCGCCTGCGGAAACGCCACGTCGGGGTCCAGCCGGCCGAGCAGGTCGGCCAATTCCGGGAAGGTCTTCACCAGCGCCAATGCCCGCCGCAGGTCGGCTCCGGCGGGAAAGCCATGCAGGTACCAGACGATGTGTTTGCGGATGTCGCGCATGCCCTTGTCCTCGCCGAAGTGAGCGGCCAGTAGCTCACCGTGGCGAAGGATGATCTGCGCGACATCGCCCAGGGCGGGCGGCACGGCGAGAGGAGCGCCGGTCAGCACCGCGGACAGCTCGGCGAACAGCCATGGCCGGCCCAGGCAGCCGCGTCCGATCACCACGCCGTCGCAGCCGGTGGAGGCCATCATCGCGACCGCGTCCTCGGCGTCGAAGACGTCGCCGTTGCCGAGCACCGGGATCGAGCGGACACGCTGCTTGAGAGCGGTGATCTGGCGCCAGTCGGCCGTTCCCGAGTACCGCTGGGCAGCGGTACGTGCGTGCAGGGCCACCGCTGCTGCGCCCTCCTGTTCGGCGATCCAGCCGGCGTCCAGGTGGGTGTGGTGTGCGTCGTCGATGCCGATCCGGAACTTCACGGTCACCGGGATCCCGCTGCCCTCGGTGGCACGCACCGCTGCGGCGACGATCCGCCCGAACAGCCTGCGCTTGAACGGCAGCGCCGCGCCTCCTCCGCGTCGGGTGACTTTCGGCACAGGACACCCGAAATTCATGTCGATGTGGTCGGCGAGGCCGTCGTCGGCGATCATCCGCGCCGCCGCATAGGTGGTGTCCGGGTCGACGCTGTACAGCTGCAGCGACCGCGGCCGCTCGTCGGGCGCGAACGTGACCATGTGCATCGTCGCGCGGTGCCGCTCGACCAGCGCCCGCGCGGTCACCATCTCGCAGACGTAGAGGCCGCTGACCGTGCCCGCCCGCGCGACCTCCAATTCGCGGCACAGCGTGCGGAACGCGACGTTGGTCACGCCGGCCATCGGCGCCAGCACCACCGGGCTGCGCAGCGCCATCGGCCCGATGCGCAGCGCCGTCGGCTCTTCGCCCGGGCCGTTCGTCGCTGCCGGCTGAAGCGCCGGAAGCATTACGCCCTGGCCGAGGCCAGCACTCGCTTGGCGGTGAGCTTCTCTGCCCTGCGGGCCTCGCGCTCCAGTCGCCGACGCTTGGACTCCTCGAACTTCTCGCAGGCCTCTTCAAGCTCCTCGACCAGCAGAGCGAGGTCGTCGCGCATCGCTGCGGCTTCGCCGGTGAAGTCCTCGCGCTCGAAGATTCGCCACTTCTTCAGCACCGGCATGACCACGTCGTCGAGATGGACCCGCGGGTCGTAGACCCCGCCGACCGCGATGATCACCGCCTTGCGACGGAACTCGGGAACGGTGTAGCCGGGCATCTTGAAGTTGCGCAGCACCCGGTGCAGCGATTTCATCGCCTGGTTCGGGGCGATCTCCAGGCCCGCCTCCGAGACGTCCCGGTAGAAGATCATGTGCAGGTTCTCGTCGGCGGACACCCGCGCCAGCAACTGGTCGGCGACCGTCTCGTTGCAGGCCTTACCGGTGTTGCGGTGCGAGATGCGAGTGGCGAGCTCCTGGAACGTCACATAGACGACGGAATCGAACAGGCTTTCGGCGAACAGGTCGCCCTGCTGGTTCTGGCCTGGGCTGAACCCGCGGGTCATCTGCTCGAGTCGAAGCTTCTCCAGCTCGACCGGGTCGATCGCGCGGGTGACCACCAGATAGTCACGCAGCGCGATGCCGTGCCGGTTCTCCTCGGCGGTCCAGCGGTTCACCCAGGTGCCCCAGGCGCCGTCCATGCTGAAGTTCATCGCGATCTCGCGGTGATACGACGGAAGGTTGTCCTCCGTCAGCAGGTTCTGCACCATCGCCACCTGGGCGACATCCGAGAGCTTCGACTCGTCGGGGTCCCAGTCCTGTCCGCCGAGTGCATAGAAGTTCTTGCCGTCCGACCACGGGATGTAGTCGTGCGGGTTCCATTCCTTGGACATGGTCAGGTGGCGGTTGAGGTATTTCTCGGCTACCGGCTCGAGCTCGTGTAGCAGGTGCAAATCGGTCAGGTTTTCAGACATGGTCCTTTGTCCTCCTCGCGTCCGGAGACGCCCTCCATTTATCTGTACCTGGTGGTTGCACGCAATATATCTGTGTATGCTGGTGACATTCAAGTTGCCACGCCATTGACGTGACGTAATGCGCGGACGCGGGGTCGGCGATATTATCCAAGTGGGAGATTCGCCCTTGCTGAGCACCGGAAAGCGTTTGCCCCAGGCGAAGACGGAGGTCACCATCGTGAGGAAGCTCATGGTTGTCGGTGCGGGCGCGGTTGGCGCCGCAGGCGTTGCGATGACGTTGGTCGGCCACGGCGTGGCAGGTGCCGACACGTTGAGCGACGTGACCGGCAAGTACTACGGTCAGGCGAAAGAGGTGCTGTCCGGAGCAGGGCTGACGCCGATAGTGGCGACGCGGGTGGGCGACCAGGTGACGGATGACGACTGCGTCATCGACCGGATTCAGAACGTCAGCGGCTCGTCCGGCACTGTCCAGGTGCACCTGAACTGCTATGCGAACGTGGCCTCTCCGCAGCAGGCCGGCTACTCGCGCCAGTCCCAGCTGGGCCGGGCCGCTTACGAGGCGCAGCAGCAACAAGAGGCGGAAGCGGCCGCGCAACAGGGCGCGGAGTCCGAAGAGAACGTCACCGCCGAAAACCAGCGTTAAGACGCTGACGAACTCTGCGGATAGCTCGCTCGGCTCAACAGCAAGGCGACGCAGTAATCGATGAACTGCTCGCGGCTAGCCGTCAGCCGGCGGTCCAGGTAGGCGGTGAACAACGCGGTCAGCGCGCCGATCAACCCGGTGGCCACCATGTTCTGCAACGTTGGATCGCTGATCTTGGTGAGTTGACCCTGCAGCAGCTTGATGAAGCTCGGCATCCACTCCGCCCCCGAGCGCACTAGAACGGGTTCCACCTCCGGCGCCAGCAGCAGCACCCGGCCCCGCACCGGATCGTCGACCATGAGCGCGACGAACCGCTCGACGGCCTCGCGTGCCGTCGAAGCCGACATCAAGGCCGCCATCGCCCGGGTGCAGACGTCGTCGTAGACGGCTCGCACGAATTCATCTCTGTCCGAGAAACTTTCGTAGAAGTAGCGCTCGGTCAGCCCGGCCTCGCGGCACACCGCCCGCACGGTCAGCGCAGGACCGCCCTCGCCGCCCAGCAGGGTGACGCCGGCGGCCACCAGGTCGTCGCGGCGCAGCGCCTGGCGGTCCTCGATCGGAACACCCGACCAGCGGCCGGGTTGTCTGCTCTTCGCGCGAGCGCTCACTGGTGCCGTCTGCTCTTCGCGTGAGCGCTCATCGCTGCCGTTGACCGGTCGGCACTGCTCTCCTAGACTCCAATGTTGACAACGCACGTAGTCAGATTTGACTCTGGCGCTGATGGGACCGTAACCAGTGACTCAACATACGTCCGAAGCTGGCCCGCTGACCAGCGAAGCCGTCGCTGGCGGCTGCCCCGTGTCGGCGGACGGCTACGACGCACCGCCGACACCACTGGGTCCCGACTCGCTGACGTGGAAGTACTTCGGCGACTGGCGCGGCATGCTGCAAGGTCCGTGGGCCGGGTCGATGCAGAACATGCACCCACAGCTCGGCGCGGCCGTCGAGCAGCATTCGACGTTCCCGCGGGAGCCGTGGCCGCGAGTGCTGCGGTCGCTGTACCCGATCGGCGGTGTGGTCTTCGACGGTGACCGGGCGCCGATCACCGGTGCGCAGGTACGGGACTATCACATCGACATCAAGGGCACAGATGCGAAGGGCCGCCGCTACCACGCGCTGAACCCCGACGTCTTCTACTGGGCGCATTCGACGTTCTTCATGGGAACGATCCATGTGGCCGAGCGGTTCTGCGGTGGGATCACCGAGGCCGACAAGCGACAGTTGTTCGAGGAGCACATCACGTGGTACCGGATGTACGGCATGAGCATGCGCCCGGTGCCTAAGACGTGGGAGGAGTTCCAGGAGTACTGGGGCCGGATGTGCCGAGAGGTGCTGGAGGACAACAAGGCAACGCGCGACGTGTTGGACCTCGCGCACTATCCGAAACCGTGGTTCGCCCAATGGATTCCGGACACGCTGTTCAGCCCGTTGCAGCGACATCTTGTCGCTCCGATCATGGTGTGGCTGTGCGTCGGGCTGTATGACGAGCCCGTGCGTGAGCTGCTCGGCTACAGCTGGTCGCGCCGAGACGAGTGGCTGCACCGCCGGTTCGGTGAGGTAGTTCGGGTGGCGTTCTCGTTGCTGCCAGCTCGGCATCGCAAACACCCGCGTGCGCGCGCCGGGCTGGACCGGGCCAGCGGCCGCGTGCCGCGCGACACCCCGTTGCCGCAGACGCCAGCCCGGAACCTGCCGCCGCTGGACGAACGGCACAAGCCCGCCCACTATTGCCCGGTCGCAGGTGTTTAGCCGAACAGCCTGCGGTTAACGTAGGCAGGGTGAAGGCCCCCGAGCTGCTCGGTGGCCGCTACGAGCTTCGCGGCGTGTTGGGTCGTGGCGGTATGGCGGAGGTTCGTGACGGCTGGGACACTCGCCTGGCCCGTCCTGTCGCGATCAAGATCCTGCACCCGGGTATCGGCACCGAACCGGACAATCGCAGGCGCTTCGAGGCCGAAGCACGCGCCGCCGCGGCGCTGGACACCTCGCACATCGTCGCGGTGCATGACAGCGGCGAGCACAACGGGATGCCGTTCATCGTGATGGAGCGGCTCTCCGGCGAGTCGCTGCACGACAAGATCCTGCGCGGACCGCTGCCCCAGCCGCTGGTGCGGGCAGTGCTCGACGACGTGCTTGCCGCGTTGGCCGCCGCACACGCCGCGGGGATTCTGCATCGCGACATCAAGCCGGCCAACATCCTGTTCACGACATCTGGGGAAGCAAAGGTCAGCGACTTCGGTCTGGCGAAGACTGCCCAGACGAATATGACTGCCACCGGTCAGGTCTTCGGGACGATGGCCTATCTCAGCCCGGATCGGGTGCTCGGCAAGCCGGCAACCGCGGCCGACGACGTATATGCGGTGGGCGTCCTGGGATACGAGGCGCTGACCGGGCGTCGGCCCTTTCTGCAGGACAACATCGGCGCGCTGGTACAGGCAATCCTGAATGAGCAGCCGCCGCCGATCCCGATGCTTCGGCCCGACGTGGATCCAGCGCTGGCCGCAGTCATCGAACGGGCCATGGCGCGTGATCCGGCACTGCGGTTCCCCGGTGCCTGGGCGATGCGCGCCGCTCTGGGAACGCAGGCACCGCCTGCTCTACCCCCTCCCGGCACCCGGGTGCTGGCCGCGCCGGTGCCGCCGATGGCGGCGGTGCCTGCCCCGATGTCGCCGCCGCTGACGCACCACCCGAGCCGCCGGAGTACGTTGCTCGCGCTTGGTGCAGTGTTTGCGGCCCTGCTGCTGGGCGTGATACTGCTGGCGTTGGATTCCTCGCAGGCCGGCCCACCCGCGACGGTCACCACCAGCACGACAGTGCCGCCGCCGCCGTCGTCGACGATCCCCAGCACCACGGAGGTTCTCTCGCCGACGGGTGGGACGGAGGCGCCAGCCAAGACACCACCCGGGCAGAACAAGCCCGACAAGAAGGGCAACAACGAAGACGAATAGCCTGAATCAGGCTGATTTGCAACGTTTTTCCTGCAGCATCAGCTTTCGAGCGAGATTTGCCGCCAGGTTAGCCCCCGGCCAGGCCCGGGATGTTTCCGAGGCTTCCGAGGCTTCCAAGGTTTCCTAGATTCCCGAGGCTCCCTAGATTCCCGATGTCCCCGTAGTTGGCGACGTCTTGGGGCACGCCGAGCTCTCCGAGATCGACGAAGTCGCTGATATTTCCCAGCAGCGGAAGGTAGGACTGCCAGTCGCTCGACATCCCTCCGGGCTGCAACGGCGTCGTCGCACCGTCGTCGGCGTTCGCCACACCCGAGCCAAGCCCGAGGGCAGACAGAGTCGCTGCGCCTGAAATTGCACCCGCAGCCGCGATTCTTTTCAAATTCGATGACGCCATCACGTCGCCTCCCATTCCAGATCGATGGTTATGGCATTCGTCCCGAATCCTCGACCATCCGAAGGCGAAGCAAGAACCAATGTAGTACGGCCAGGGGGAACGGACCACAAGATTCGGAACGCCTACGCCGGCATCCCCGAATGGTCGTCACAGGAGTGGTCAAGGATCAGCCGAAACCGCAAGGGTGGAACTGCTTAGTTCATGCTGCGTCGGCACATCAATCCTTGGAAACTGCGAAGAACCTGTAGGGGTTTCGAAACCGGCACAGGCATTGAGGTCGGACGGCTGGATTGATCCCGCGGCCACGCGGGCGACATTGCGGATGCTGCCCACGCCGTCAAAGCGGCCACGGCGTTGCGATGCTCAGCTACCCGGCAGCTTGAGCACCCGACGGTTGTCCGTATCGACGACGTACACGGCGCCGGTGTCGTCGACGGCCACCCCTTCCGGAGACTTGAGCCCGGTGAACGGCAGCACGGTTTGGGTGGTGTCCCCGGCTGCGAGTGCGAGCACCCGGTTGTTGGAGGTGTCGGTGACGTAGCGGGTGCCGGCGCTGTCGACGGCTATCGAGGTCGGTCGGTTCAGTCCGGTGAACGGCAACACGGTTTGGGTGGTGTCCCCGGCTGCGAGTGCGAGCACCCGGTTGTTGGAGGTGTCGGTGACGTAGCGGGTGCCGGCGTTGTCGACCGCCACCCCTTCCGGAGACTTGAGCCCGGTGAACGGCAGCACGGTTTGGGTGCTGTCCTCGGCTGCGAGTGCGAGCACCCGGTTGTTGGAGGTGTCGGTGACGTAGCGGGTGCCGGCGCTGTCGACGGCTATCGAGGTGGGTCCGTTGAGTCCGGTGAACGGCAACACGGTTTGGGTGCTGTCCTCGGCTGCGAGTGCGACCACCCGGTTATTGAGGCGGTCAGTGACGTAGCGGGTGCCGGCGCTGTCGACCGCTATCGAGGTCGGCTCGTCGAGTCCAGTGAACGGCAGCACGGTCTCGGTGGCGGCGTTCGTCAGCGTGAGCACCCTGTCGTGGAAGATGTCGGTGACGTAGACGGTGCCGTCGCGGTCCACCGCCACACCTTCCGGGCGATAAAGCCCGGTGAACGGAAGCGACGCGGCTGTCGGGGTGGGGTTGTTTCTGGTGGTGAGCATGACCGTGGTGATGGTGGCGGCGATAATCAGGATTGCCGCAGCCGCGACGATAAGCGGTTTTCGGGCCGATCGGCGCCCTAGGCCGGCCGACGTTGCCACCCTAGGTGAGTCGGCCGCCGCTGCCGCCGTGGGTGAATCGGCCGATCGGTAGATCGCCGGCTCGAATCGCCGCCGCTCGTCTGCGGGTTGCTGTGTGGGCGCGGTGAGGGCGGCGCGCGCGGCGCTGGCGAGTTCTTTCGGGGTCGAGTAGCGCTGCGCGGGCTCCTTGGCCATGCCGGTGGCGATGACGTCATCAAGCGCTGCAGGCATGCCCGGGCGCAGCACCGAAGGTCGCGGTGGTGGGGCGGCGAGATGTCCGGCGAGTTGGCGTTCGAGGCTGGCGCCAGGATAAGGCTGTGTGCCGGTGAGGGATTCGTACAGCACGCAGGCCAGGGCGTAGATATCGCAGCTAGGATCGACCTGGTCGGTCATGAACCGCTCGGGCGCCATGTAGGCCCAAGTGCCGATGGTGGCGCCGGTGCCGGTGAGCTTGGTGTCGGCCGCGGAGCGGGCGATGCCGAAGTCAATCAGGTACGCATGGCCCTCCCCGTCGAGCAGCACGTTGGACGGTTTGACGTCGCGGTGCACCAGTCCCACCCTGTGGGCGGCCTGCAGGGCGCGGGCGATCTGCTCGATGACCGCTACCGCCCGCATCGGCTCCAGCGGTCCGTCGGCGACTACGGAATCAAGGTCGCGGCCCTCGATCAGGGCCATGTCAACAAACAGCTGCCCGTCGATCTCGCCGTAGTCGTGGATGGGGACCACATGCGGATGCTGCAATCTGGCCGCGGCATGGGCTTCACGGCGGAACCGTTGCAAGAACTTCGGGTCCTGGGCGAAGTTCACCGGGAGCACTTTGAGCGCGACCACCCGGTCGGTGCCCGTGTCGTAGGCTCGCCACACCTCGCCCATGCCACCGCGGCCCAACAGACTCACCAGCCGGTAGCGCCCGAACGCTGTGCCCTCCACCAGCGCCCCTTCGTTCAGCGGCAAGACGACCACATCACCGTAGCCAAGCTGACCTGACGTGCCTGCCGGCAGGCGACGCCGCCTTGACGGCGAAGATCGGTGCGCCGGCGAACATGACTAGCTGCGCACGAACTGCAGCGTCCAAGACCCCCCAGAGGTCGCGTTGGTGAATGTCATGGTCATATTCGCGCCGTCTACTCGCCCGGACATCGTGCCATTGGTGGGCACACACCACCCGGGACCAGAGCTCACGGAACCGGTAAAACTCCCGGAGAATTCCCCCGTGGATTCGCCGATGATGAAGTCGGGCTGGATGGCGAGTTCGCATGTACCAGCGCCAGCCCCTCCCTCGGCCAGGCTGACGACCCGGCCGTTGCGAATCACAACCGTCACCTGCGACGGCGAGTTCACCGCAACGTAGGTGCCGTCATAAGCAGTGTTGTCGCGACCGGACGGTGTGCCAGGGGGAGCGCCGCTCTGTGAATCCTGCCCGATCGTTCCGGCGACTCGTTCGAACGAGACGCCGGTGTAGATATCGACCAGTACGAACACGCTGATCACGGTCTTCGCGGGTTGCACGAGGACCACCGCACCGGGGTTGTAGCCCGGCCAGGGCGTGCCACGCGGTCTTGGCTTCACGTCGAGTGCCACGGGGGCGGTCAACGGATTGCCGCAGTAGCAGCGGACCCGTGGCACCCCGTAAGTGTCCACGAGAACCGCGGTCCCCGCCTGCAGAATCGATTGCAGCGGAATCGGATTGGCACCGTCGAAACCGTGATTGGTGACCCGAGTGTCCACCCGAAGGAAGGCCGGGGTGAGCTCACGAATGTACGCCCCGATCTGATCGACAGAAACCGATGTTCCTTTCGACCATCGCAGCGATAAGTCTGCATTGAGTGCAGCCACGAACGCCTGAGCTTCAGCCGGGTGCGATTCAAGAAACGCGATCATCTTCTCTCGATCGCATTCCGCGTTGTTCAACGACCCGCCATAGAGTCCCGCTTGGTCGCCAGGCTGTTGTTGCGCGACCACTTCGGTGCCGTCGCCCTGCGGCGTCAATTCAGGACCGGGCAGGGGTTCAGCGCTTGGCGGCGACGCCGCGGGCGGCATGAACGGGTCGTGGCCGGGATCTTCGGCGGCGGTGAGCCAGAGCTCCCCGCCACTCCCTGGCGAGTCGTCGTCACCTTGGTTCGAACACCCGACGAGACCAGCGAAGAGAAGAAGCGAGACAAAGAGACGTGCCGCACGATTCAGCTGCGCAGAGTGGAGCGGCAACAGGCGCGGCAGGCGGACATGTCGGCCAGGCGACATGCCCTCACGATACGGCCGGGACAGTGTCAGTTTCCCGTCAATCGGGCAGATTTGCGCAAGGACGGCACTGCCCTGGGTGCGCTCCCGGCTCATCAGCCGCGCGCACGCATATCCGGGAGCAATCGTCGATGCCATGTCAAGGATCAGCCGAAACAACTGACAATGCATCACCGGAAACAGAAACGTCAAGCATCGGCCGACGTCATAGATATGCGTGGTGCCCACACTAGGACTCGAACCTAGGATCTGCCGAAGTTCTCGGCGACCAGGTCTACGAATCGTTCGCCCGCGAGGGCGAAACGATGACCACCGCCGCGATGGCGACCTACGCATACGACCAAATCGACCAGGCCCGAACAGAACTCGAACACGCGCGCTGAGATTTCGTCGGGCACGGGCATCTGGGGTGCCAGTCGCCTTTCGAGGTGTAGTGGCGATTGCCTCAGGCGGATTGGGATGCGGCCGGGGGTTCGGGTTCACGCGGCCCCATGTCGAGGCGAAACGGTGGATACCCGTCACGCATCAGCGAGGTGTAGGCCAGTATCCGGATCGCCCACCGGTTGATGCCGATCACGAAGTCATACAGGCCCTTCGGGTAGCGTGCGGTGAACAGCAGGGCCACCACCGCGATCAGCAGCAACACGCGGATTAGCGGCACCAAGATGGTGCCGTCGCCCCAGTCGTTATCGCCGTTGCCCATGAAGGCCCCGATACCGCCGTAGAAGAACGCGACGAGAACCAGGTAGTGCGGAATCGCCAGCAGCCACCACTTGATCAACACCAGCCCCCGATGCAGATGCTGCGGGTAGTCCACCTCCAAGTCGGCCGGATACGCGGAGTTGGGCCGCAAGCTAAACGGCGGATACTTGTCGGTGCCCAGCGCCGACAGCGCATAAAACAAGACCCGCCAGCGCCAGCGCATCACACCGACATTGAAGTCGAACAGCGCGCGCGGGTACTTGCCGGTGAACAAGATCGCAAAGAACGCGATCACCGTGACCACCACATAGGCGATGTTCAAGAAGAACAAGACAATGTAGTGCGGGATGGCCAGGACCCACTTGACCAGCCACTGCCAGCGCGATAACGCGGGGTCAAGATCACCTCGGACCCGAACCGGGTAAAGGGCGGTTTCTGGTTGCATGACGGCCGCTCCTTCCGGGCTCTGCGGCTCGATTCACGAGCCGCGAATCCCTCAAGTGTTTCGCAACAAGCACGGCAGTAGGGTGCCGATGAGCGTATTTGACTGTGGTTATCGCTCGCTCTCCGTCCCCATGTGGTTGCGGCCGGGACCAGGCACTCCTTGTGGAACGCCGAGACCTTGTTGGGTGACTTTCTTCTCTACAGATCGGCTTTAACGACTGGGATCATCGACGCGACGGATGGAGGACGTTTGTGATTGAGATATTGAAGGACTTTCCCGACAGCATTGCGGCGTTTGCTTGCCGTGGGCATTTAACCAAGTCCGATTACGACACGGTGCTGATACCAGACATTGAAGACAGGCTGCAGCGCCACGACAGGGTGCGGGTCTACTACGAGATTGCACCGGATTCGGTGGACCCAGGGGCGATGTGGGAGGACACGAAGTTGGGGTTCAGTCACCTTCGTAGCTGGGAACGCTTTGCAGTGGTCACGGACGTGGACTGGATCAAGCACGCAGTGAAGTTGTTCGGATTCCTGATGCCTGGTGAGCTACGTGTGTTTCCAGCGGCTGAGGCGAGCATCGCGCGCGAATGGATTGCCGAAAAGCAACAAGTGAGTCAATAGTTCAGGAGGCGGCTCAGTTGGCGGCGGCCGCCTGGTTGGCGGACTTCGCTAGCCGTCGGTGGCCTGGTTCAGCATCGATGAACTCGGCGCCCTGGTGCGCCGCCACCCGCGCCGACGACTCGATCACCAAAGCGATCCGCCTCATCACCCCCGTCGATCTGATCATCGTCGGTTAGCGGAAGGACGATTCGTCCCAGGTATCCCTGCGGCGCTTCCGTACCTGATCCAATTTTTGGTCAAGCGCCGCCTGCTCATCTTCGATCGCGCGACCAGCACCACGGACTGCGTTGTAGACGGCATCGTCAAGTTTGCACGGATCCTCGACGGACACTTCGTTTGATACAAAAACCGAGAAACGAATACAGTTGTCGACCACGGCGATGTCGATCTTCGGTGCCGGACTGAGTTGACGACGGAAGTGGTTGGCCAGCGCCTGCATCCAATGTTTCGGCCAGTGCGGAAGTGGCCTCAGATCATAGACAATAATCGCCAGTTCGCCGTTGTAAATGCCAATGGGCGCCTCCGTGCGGCTAAAGC
>Ga0210086_1000213_pt1 | contig 36307 bp, 35 predicted proteins | sample China_Galinas_PW_3_FD_184867 | JGI IMG/M metagenome (GOLD analysis project Ga0210086, IMG submission 184867) | Wetland microbial communities from San Francisco Bay, California, USA, that impact long-term carbon sequestration - China_Galinas_PWB_D2... | ecosystem: Environmental > Aquatic > Marine...
CCCTGCATCGGCCGGAGCCACGGCATACACGCCGAGCCGATGACCTTCGGGCTGAAGTTCGCGCTCTGGTACGAAGAGATGGGCCGCAACCTCGAGCGCCTCCGCAGGGTGAAAAAGACCGTAAGCGTGGGCAAGCTATCGGGCGCGGTGGGCACGTTCTCGAACGTCCCTCCGGCGCTTGAAGAGGCGGTGCTGAAAAAACTCGGCCTGAGCGCCGAGCCCGTTGCCACTCAGGTCGTCCAGCGTGACCGCCATGCCGAGTACCTCTCAACGCTGGCCGTGCTGGGCGCGACCATGGAGAAGATGGCCGTTGAGATTCGGCACCTCCAGCGCACCGAGGTGCTCGAGGCCGAGGAACCTTTCAGCAAGGGGCAGAAGGGCTCCTCCGCGATGCCGCACAAGCGCAACCCCGTGGGAAGCGAGAACCTCTCGGGCCTGGCGCGGGTGCTTCGTGCAAACGCCTTAGCCGGTTTCGAGAACGTGGCCCTCTGGCACGAGCGCGACATCTCGCACTCCTCGGTGGAGCGCGTGGTCATCCCCGACAGCTCCATACTCGCCGACTACATGCTCCGCCGCATGACGGGCATGATAAGCCGCCTTCAGGTCTATCCCAAACGGATGCTTCAGAACATGGAGCTCAGCTACGGGCTCTATAACTCTCAGAAGGTGATGCTCGCCCTTGTGAATAAGGGCCTCACTCGCGAGGACGCCTATAAGCTCACGCAGCGCGTTGCCATGCGGAGCTGGAAGCAGAAGAAGAGTTTCAAGGAGCTTCTGAAAAAGGAGAAGGCCATCACGAAGCACCTGAAGAGGACCGAGATAGAGAAGATATTCGACATCAAGCACTATCTGAAAAACGTGGGCTTCATCTTCAAGAGGGTTTTTGGATAGCCGATTGAGGAGGGGTTTATGAATAAGGTTTTAATTCTTCTTGCGCTTCTATCTCTCATGGGGTGCGCTACCAATAAGATAGCGAGCATACAGCCCGGAATGACTATGGATCAGGTCCGGGAGATAAAGGGCAAGCCTATATCCACCGAATTCGACCAGAGCACTACGAGCTGGCTTTATAAGGATTTAAAGAAATTCAGCCCTCTCACAGGGCCAGATAAAAGATATTACTGGGTCGTATTTGATAAGGGCGACAAGGTCATCGCCGTTAAGGATGCTGGAGCTGTGCAGCTAAAAGGGGGCTCGGCGAGTTCGGAAGGTATGGGATTTCTTTGCAAAGATGCCATCGCCCGTGGTGATGATGCCGCAATCAGAACCCACTGCCGCTGATTATAGGTATATGTCCTTTAAAAGTTTCCCATTGAAGGTTTCAGTGTAGCGAGGCCGGGCCGCAGGGTTAAAAGGCAGGTACTGTCTGAGGCGCGAGAGCGCCGAGTTTAGCTGGCTTACCGGAGGCTGGCCGAGCGGAGCGCCCGGAAACCTTCTTAGGGTGCCCTTCTTTTGGTTCGTTTTCTTGGGCAAGCAAGAAAATGAACGACATCGGGGCTACGCCCCGCACCCCGGCACTTTTTGCCCGCCCAAAAAGTTGCCAAAAACGCGCCCCTGAGAAAATCTCCGGGACGCTGCGCTCCTTTCGCCCTTCGGTAAAGCAATTCAAACTCGACGCCCCGGCGCCTCAGACACGAATTGCTTCTTAACCCTCCGGCCTTAGTCGCTGCGCTGAGATTTTCCAATGGGGGACAACGGAGCAAATCCATTGCGGAGAGCCCCGAAAGTGCATTCCCGCCTTCGCGGGAATGACGACAATTAATCTTCCGCGCCGCTCACGGGGCGGCGGAGGCGTTTTTTCTCCGAGACCCTGTGCTTTTCGGCGAGCACCTTTTCCTTGGCGCGTTTGGAGCGCTTGCGCTTCTGGCGGCGAATTTTCTCGATGCGCTTTCGCTCCTCGCTCTCGCGGCCCTTTTGCATTGTCTCGATCTTGTCGGCCAGCAGAACGCGGGCGTGGTACCGGTTCATGCCCTGCGTGCGCGTGCGGGAGCAGCTCACCTCGACTCCCGTGGGCAGATGCTTTAACTGCACGCGGGTGGAGGTCTTGTTGACGTTCTGACCGCCGGGCCCGCCGGAGCGCGAGAAGGACTCCTCGATGTCGCTCTCCCTGATGCCCAGCGAGGCCATCCTCTCCCTGAGGGCGTTGTACTTGGCCTCCGATACGGGGAATATGCTCATGCTCTTAAAATACTAAATCCGAAGCACTAAATTCTAAACAATGTCCAATGCCCCAATATCTAAACAACTGATGGGCGGTTTGGGATTTTGAAATTCGAGTTTGTTTAGGATTTAGAAATTAGGGCTTAGGATTTTTCTTTACGGCCTGCCCGAGGAGTTTTAGGAACTCCTCGCGGGGGACCTCGCGTGCGCCCATGCGTTTGAAGAAGTCGGTCGTCACCTGGCAGTCGATTAGCTCGAAGCCCTTTCCCTTCAGATGCTCCACGAGGTAGACCAGCGCCACCTTCGAGGCGTCGGGGGCGGTGTGGAACATGCTCTCGCCGAAGAAGGCCGCCCCTATGGATACACCGTAGAGGCCGCCGACGAGATCGCCGTCCCGCCACGCCTCCACGGAGTGGGCGTGCCCTGCGCGGTGGAGGTCCATGTAGGCCAGGCGCATCTCATCGGTTATCCAGGTGCCGCCGTCGTCGGCGCGGTGCACCTCGGCGCATCGCGCGATGACCTCGTCGAAGGCCGTATCCATGGTTACCTTATATATGTTCTTCTTAATCGTCTGCCGGAGGCTGCGCGAGACCTTGAGCTCGTCGGGGAAGAGCACGAGCCTCGGGTCGGGCGACCACCACAATATCGGATACCCCTCTGAGTACCAGGGGAATATGCCGTTGCGGTAGGCCAGCAGGAGGCGCTCCACCGAGAGGTCGCCGCCCACGGCGAGCAGGCCCTCGGGCTCGGACATCTCCACGGGCGGGAACGCGAGCTCCCTCGTCAGTCGGAATACTGGCATAAGGGGATTACACAGACAGTGATTTTATCAGTGCCCTTAGACTTTATATTCCAATCGCTCAAGCTTCTCAAAGTTTGGTTTAATAAATACTTCCCCATTTCGTTCATGGATTACTGCTAACTCTGTCTGAATTAATTTCTTGAAATCGCGCGATTTAGTTGAAGCCTTGGAGGCTTTGGTTTTGGACGTTGCCTTGTAGTATATTTCAACTTCTGGCAACGCATTAAATTTTTTTAAAGGCATTTCTCCTCGTCGAATAAGCACAGATAATATTTCAATTATTCTTTGGTTTATTTTGATTTTTTCATGTTTTTTGTTTGCAAGTAAAAACTTGGCATAATCGTATAGCATTAGTTGTTTAAGTTTTTTCAAAACGAGCTTTTTGACCTTTTTTATTTCCTCTAAATAGCCTTCTATTCCCCACATGACGAACTCCCATGGATCACATGTGACTCTTACGTTGTGCAAACGAGTCAAATATTCTTCCTTATGTTCACTCCAGAAATTAGCTAACGACCAGAAACAATATTTATTCACTCCACTAGCGTATAAGATTAATGCTTCTAGTGCCCTCGCCGTTCGTCCATTTCCATCTCCGAATGGGTGAATTTCAGAAAGGTAATAATGAGCCATAATTGCTTTAACATGAGGATATCTAATAAGGAACCCCTCTCTGGGATTGTTAAGCCAATTTATAAAATTGCTCATAGCTGTTTGTATTTCGAGTTGTGTTCTACATAAGCTATCTTTACGTGGCTCGCCAAACGTTGCAATATAATTGGTCCGATATGCTCCGGGCACATTAGAGATGTAGTTCATGTTTTCAGTAAAATATGCATGAATTTGTTTTATCAGTGACTCGCTATATACAAAGGTATCTCCCTCGTTATTAAGTACTGTATCAATTATGAATCTATACACTTTTCTAGAGTTCTCGGCTTCTTGTTCTTTTCTTTGAAGAACAGCATTAACGTCTGCTTTTTCAAACGACTGTTCAATGTCATCACGATTTAGTGAAGTGCCCTCAATGGAAAGAGTTGCTCCGACCACAGAAATTAATTCATCACGAATAATTTTATCAGTTGACCCCGGATATGCAGGTGTATCTCTAACAAACTGGTCAACGCTCGATATTTCATTCATATTATTTAAAAAACGGGAAAGATTTTCCGGTTCTTGAATTATCTGTTGCTCTTTTTTCTCAAGCAGATCAAATGATACTAGTCGCTTACATGTCAACTCCATACATAAGCCTCCACACAAATATTGGCGTTATGGAGTCATTTTATCAATATGCAACAGAAAAGTCAAGCGGTATTGCAATAATAAATGCAAATAATTAACAATAAAATATCACATATTATTAAGAATATGAAGCTCTTTAGGCGGGCAACTGATAATAATTATGCAAATTAAATTGACGTGCTTATTGCGGGGATTCGTAAAAGCCTACGAGTTGCGCAAACCAGGGAGGCAGAGGCCCCTCTGTCTGCTACCCCTTCTTCATCACCGTAAACAAACCCTTGAGTATAAGGAGCACCCAGGGGGTGCCGTGCATGAGGAGATCGAACCAGTCCAGCGGGCGGACGAGCTTCCCTTTGGCGAGCATCTGGAGCTTCTCCACTATATGGGGTGGGTGGTAGGGGGCCAGCCCGAGCGTAAGGCAGAGGATTATGAGGATGCCCCAGGACAGCTTGTCCACGAATTCAACCATGCGCACATTATAACGCATGCCGCATGGTATCTCTTGAGGCCACTCATTACAGGCAAATTTCATATTTGGCCTGTTCTGTCATTCCGGCTTGTCCGGAATCTCCGTTTGCGGCGGATTCCCGACGCGCTTCGCTTGCGGCAATGACAGCGGCATAAATCCCGGCCGGGGCCGCCCCCGAAGGCCCCTTTATCCCCCTATTAATTAATACAATTATTTATATATGGGCGGACAACCCCTGAATGCTTGACATAATTAATAGGTGTCGTTTATTATGGAAGGCGTTTTTGACCCGCGCCCATATTTATCATTTTATATCAGTGGGTCTCCAATAAAATTATGGCATTAGCGACATTCAAAGGGGGCGTTCACCCGCCCGACAAGAAGGAGCTCTCCAAGGGAGCTCCCATAACTCCATGCAGCCAGCCCGACAGGGTCGTCATTCCACTCAGCCAGCATATCGGCGCTCCGTGCGCGGCGAAGGTGAAGATCGGCGACGAAGTTAAGGCCGGGCAGGTCATCGGCGAGGCCGAGGCGTTTGTTAGCGCCCCGGTGCACGCATCGGTATCGGGGAAGGTAGTCGCCATCGGCGAGTTCCCAAACGCCATGGGCCGCATGGTCCCCTCCGTGGTTATCGAAAACGACAAGAAGGACGAGTGGGTGGAGCTCACCGAGACGCCGGACTACCTCTCGCTATCTGCCGACGAGCTTAAGGGCAAGATAAAGGCCGCGGGAATCGTGGGCATGGGCGGCGCCACCTTCCCTACTATCGTTAAGCTCTCGCCTCCGAAGGAAAAGCCCATCGACGTCATCATTCTTAATGGCGCCGAGTGCGAGCCCTACCTCACGGCGGACTACAGGATAATGTTAGAGAAACCCTCCGAGGTCGTTGAGGGTTTAAAAGTGCTTATGAAAGCCCTCGACGTAAAGAAGGGCGTAATAGGAATAGAGAACAACAAGCCCGACGCTGTGGAGAAGATGAAGGAAGCAGCTAAGGGGGAGGCGAGCATCGAGGTAATGGCCCTTGAGGTCAAGTACCCTCAGGGCGCTGAGAAGATGCTCATCGACGCCATCACGGGAAGGAAGGTCCCCTCCAAGGGCGGCCTTCCGATGGACGTCGGCGTAGTGGTGCAAAACGTGGGAACGGCGGCCGCGATATACGAGGCCGCCCGGTTCGGCCGTCCCCTCGTCGAGAGGGTAGTGACCGTAACGGGCGAGGGCATTAACAAGCCCTCGAACCTTATGGTCAGGGTCGGCACACAGATCTCGCACCTAATCAAGGAGTGCGGCGGCACAAAGGGCGAGGAGGCCAAGGTAATATCCGGCGGCCCGATGATGGGCTTCGCTATATTCAGCGAGGAGGTCGCCGTTACCAAGGGCACCTCCGGGATTCTCGTTCTGCCCGAGGAAAACGTGGTGCACGGGCGCACCTTCAAACCCTGCATCCGCTGCTCGCGCTGCATAGACGCGTGCCCCATGGGACTCATGCCCCAGATGCTGAGCATACTTTCGGAGGCGGGCATGTACGAGGACTGCAAGGATTACGATCTCTTCGATTGCTTCGAGTGCGGCACATGCGCTTTCGTCTGTCCCGCAAAGAGGCCGATAGTGCAACTGGTGCGGCTTGCTAAGTCGCAGACGAAGCCCGGATAGAAACGGATTAAGAAGAAAAGGCGATGGAACAGAAAGAACACGAACTGATAGTATCCGTAAGCCCGCACATAAAGAGCGGCGAGTCGGTGGACCGCATAATGTGGAGCGTCACCATCGCGCTGGTGCCGGCGTTCATCTCGGCGCTTTACTTTTTCGGCCCCAGGGCCCTCATTACCACCGCGGTCTGCATTGTCACCGCGCTGTTTGCCGAGTGGCTCGTGGAGAAGATGACCGGCCGGGACGTAACCATCTGGGACGGAAGCGCGTTTCTCACGGGGCTGCTGCTGGGCATGAACCTGCCGCCCACGGCGCCCATATACATTCCGATAGTAGGCTCATTCGTCGCCGTTGCGATTACCAAGCAGCTTTTCGGCGGACTGGGCTTTAACATATTTAACCCCGCCCTTCTGGGCAGGGCCTTCGTGCTGATCACCTGGCCAAAGGCGATGACAAGCTGGGTCGCGCCCAACGCGGCCTTCACCTCCATGGACGCGGTCACGACGGCCACGCCTCTGGGCATGCTGAAGGAAGAGGGCATGGGGCATCTGCTCGAGGTATTTGGCGGCAAGGCCAACCTTTACTGGGACCTCTTCATGGGACACGCCGCGGGCAGCCTCGGCGAGACCTCGGTTATAGCGCTCCTCATAGGCGGGGCGTACCTGCTATATAAACGTTACATAACCTGGCACATACCGCTTTCGTTCCTCGGCACGGTAGCCCTTCTTGCATGGGTGTTCGGCGGACACGACCTCGAGACCGGCAAGTTCATCTGGTTCAGCGGCGACCCGCTCATTCATCTTCTGAGCGGCGGCCTCATGCTCGGCGCGATCTTCATGGCCACCGATTACGTCACGGCACCGAGCGTGCGACGAGGGCAGGTAGTCTTCGGCATCGGATGCGGCTGCATAACGATGCTCATCAGGCTCAAGGGCGGTTTCCCCGAGGGCGTTATGTTCGCAATACTTCTGATGAACTGTTTCGCGCCGCTCATCGACCGCGCCTTTAAGTCCAAGACGTTCGGGCTGGTAGAGAAGAAGAAGGAGGCGGCGGCTCACTGATGACGGCCAAGGACATTTTAAAGATAACCATTAACCTTGTCGTCATATATGTCATCGGCGGCCTGCTCTTGGCTGGCATCTACGCCTGGACCTCGCCGATCATCTTTAAGAAGGACAAGGAGTTTAAGGAGAAGGCGCGGCAGAAGATGATGCCCCTTCACCTCATAATCAACGCCCCTGCCGACGCGCAGGCCGGGATAAAAGAGATTCTGCCCAACGCCGAGGCAACGGACACCGAGGGACAGCTCAGCGCCGAGGTCGATACGTACGACAAGGAGTTGGCGACACTCGAAAAGAAGGTAAAGAAGGCCGGAGCCACTTCGGTCACCGAGGTCTCCGATTACGCCACCGAGAAGGCGGGCGACTGGGAGCCCCATGAAAAAGAGGCCGAGTACTTCAAGGTAACCAAGGACGGTGAGGGCGCGGGTTATCTAATCGAGACCTACGGCAAGGGCTACTCGAGCTTCCCGCAGCTGCTCGTGGTCGTGGACAACGACTTCGTGGTGCGGAAGATGAATGTGCTTGCCCACGGCGAGACGCCGGGCCTGGGAGACGAGATAGAAGCGCTCTGGTTTAAGGAGCAGTTCAGGGGCAAGGACCTCGACCACCTCGAGGTTATCAAGGGCGAGACCAAGGACAAGATACAGGCCATAACTGGAGCGACCATTTCTTCGAGGGCCGTCACCAACGCGGTGAGGGACGCCGTGGAAATGATAAAGAAGAAGACCTCGGGCGAAGAATCTCCGGAGCCCACGGCCGAGGGAGGAGAGGGCGATGCAGGACAATAGAAGTTTAAAGCAGATATTCCTGGACGGCATACTCGTGGACAACACGATATTCCGCCTGGCCATAAGCCTCTGCCCGGCCATCGCCGTTACGAGCAAGCTCAAGAACGGCGTCTATATGGGCATCGCCGTCGCGGGCGTGCAGGCGATGGTGAACCTGACAATCTCCTTGATGAGAAAGTTCATCCACCCGCGCATCAGGATTCCCGTGTTCATGCTCGTCATATCGGGCTGGGTCACGGTCACCGTGCTTCTGATGAACGCATTCGTTTACGACGTCTATAAGGAAGTGGGCCTGTATATAGCGCTTATTGTCGCATTCGCGTCTATACTCGCGCATGCCGAGACCTTCGCCAGCAAGAACAAGTTAGCGCCTTCGTTCGTGGACGGCGTCGGCATGGGCCTGGGTTTCATGGTGGCGCTGACTATAATCAGTTTCTTCAGGGAGCTCTTCGGCAAGGGCACTCTCTGGGGAGTGGACGTTCTGGGCTTCAAGCCTATGCTGATAATGATACTTCCCGCGGGGGGCTTCCTCGTGGTGGGTCTTCTTATGGGATTTTTCAACTGGATAGACATCAAGTTCTACGGCGGCAAGGGCGCCGGGGGCGCGGGCTAAGGGGAGGCGATAGACGATGGGACACGAATTCACAAAACTGCTTGAGCTTTTTATAGCCGCCTCGCTTATCCAGAACTTCGTCTTCACGAGGTTCCTGGGCCTCTGCATATTCTTCGGCGTCTCAAAGAAGATGGAGACCGCCGTCGGCATGAGCATCACGTTCACCGCGGTCATGGTCATCAGCGCCGCGCTATCGTGGATCATTTACTTCACGGTCATGGTGCCGCTGGGGCTTCAGTTCCTGCAGATAATCATCTTCATCGGCGTCGTGGCCGCATTCGTGCAAGGCGCGGACACCATAATGAGGAAGGTAAGCCCGGGCCTTTACCACAAGCTCGGCGTGTACCTGGCGCTCATCGCGACCAACTGCATCATCCTCGCGGTGCCCCTCATTAACGCCGAGGAAAAATACACCCTCATCGAGAGTGTCGTCTTTGCGCTGGGCTCGGGACTGGGCTTCGCGCTGGCGATGATAATAATGGCCAGCATCCGCGAGAAACTCGAAGTGGCGCGCGTGCCCCGTCCGTTCAGGGGGCTGCCTATCGCGTTTATCACGGCGGCGCTCATCGCGCTCGCCTTCACGGGCTTCTCGGGGTTGATACAGCTTTAGGGTTAGGGAGATAATATAAGAGTAAATGCATGAGCTACATTCCATAATCGACGCGGCGGCCCATCTGATACAGACGCTCGACGTCTCCCACTTCATCCTGCCCAAGGCGGGAATCGCCGCGCACATAGAGGCGCAGGAGACGGTGGACGTCTCGCCGCTTCTGAAGTTCACCTTCGTCTTCATCGCGAGCATAGGCGCGCTCTTCGGGCTGGGCCTGGCGCTTGCGGCCAAGAGGTTTTCCGTAAAGGTTGACCCGAGGGTGGCTCAGGTAAAGGACGTGCTTGCGGGAGCGCACTGCGGCGCTTGCGGCTATCCCGGCTGCGAGCAGTACGCCGAGGCGGTGGTCAACAACCCCGACGTCGCTCCGAACCTCTGCACGCCCGGCGGCTCGCGCGCGGCCGAGATGGTGGCTAAGATAACTGGCAAGGTGGCCGACGCCACGGAGCCCTTCTTCTCAAGGATAATGTGTCAGGGCGGCACGAGCCGCTCGACGAGGAAGTACGTATACGAAGGCGTCAAGGACTGCCGCGCGGCCGTGCTGGCCGGAGGCGGCGACAAGTCATGCATGTACGGCTGCCTTGGTTACGGCACCTGCGTGACCGTATGTCCCTTCGACGCCATACACATGGGAGACGACGGCCTCCCGATAGTGGACGTCATCAAGTGCACGGGGTGCCGCAAGTGCGAGAAGGCCTGCCCCAAGAAGGTCATCGAGGTCCTCCCGGGAAGCAAGGCCGTTCTCGTTAGCTGCCACTCCAGGGACAAGGGCGGCACGGTGCGCAAGAACTGCGAGGTGGGCTGCATCGCATGCAAGAAGTGCGAGAAGATATGCCCCGTCGACGCCCCCAAGGTCGAGGGCAACCTCTCGACGATAGACATAAACAAATGCGTGGTATGCGGGCTCTGCGCCACGGTATGTCCGACCACGGCGATAGTGGATTACATACCCACCCGTCCCAAGGCCTTCATCACGGACAAGTGCATCGGCTGTCAGCGCTGCACCAAGATATGTCCCGTAGATGCGCCTAGCGGCGAGAAGAAAAAGAAGCACGCCATCGACCAGTCCAAGTGCATCGGCTGCGGCCTCTGCACCGCGGCATGTCCGGTGCAGGCAATAGACGGCACCTTTAACGCCCAGGCCGTGTTCGACGCCGCGGCGGCCAAGAAGGCCGCTCGCGAGGCGGCGAAGAAAGAGTCGGCCGAAGCGGCTTAACCGTCCGCAACCCCGAAGCTCCTAACCCCAGAGGGTTAATGTGTCTCCGGGTTATTGATAAAATAAAATATATAAAAGGCAGTTCTTCATTTCCGAGTGGGAGGGGTAATGGATGACGTCGAGCTTGCGAGCTCATTGAGGAGTCTCATCGACGAGGAGCAGGACCTTTACAGAAGGTATCTCGAGCTCGTCGACCAGACCGGCGACCTTGAATTACAGGAAGTCTTCGGCCATCACGCCTTCGAGCAGTTCACCCACCTTAACACCATAATCGACAAGTATAAAGAGCTCATGGACGACCTCGAGAAGAAGGGCGTTCTGTAAGGCCAGTCCTGCTTTTTCCCCTCGCCGCGCCCGCTTCAAACTTCTTTTAAGTGCGCTCGATATGATAATATACTGCAAAATCGGCCTCGTTTTTGGAGGGGGCCGGAGAAGCGCGGTTTCGCAAGAGGGGTAGATAAAGAAGAACATGCAAAAGCAGGTCAGGTGTCCCCAGTGTAAGACCGTACAGCCGCTTATGCCCAAGTGCAAAAGCTGCGGCCTGGACTTCAAGGCGTACGCGCGCAAGCTCAAGGAAAAGCGCGCCGCCCAGGGAGGAGCGCCCAAGAAGGTCAGGTGCCCCCAGTGTAAAACCGTGCAGCCCATGGGCGCCGAGTGCGTAAGCTGCGGCCTGGATTTTAAAGAGTACGCTCGCAAGAAAAAAGCCGAGCGAGCCGCGGCTGAAGGTCAGGCGCCGGCCGCCGCTCCCACACCCGCAACCGCGCCCGCGGAGACATCCGCCGAAACGAAGGAAGTTAAAAAGCCCGTCAAGAAAAGCTATCTCGACGGGAAGCCCGTCGACATTATAATGCCGAAATTCGAGCGCGAGCCCGAACTCAGCAGCGTGGGCGAGCTGCTGGGCAACGCATGGCTTATCTATAAGGACAGGGCCCCGATGCTCATGGGGCTTTTCCTGCTTTCCTCCGTCCTTGCCACGCTGCCCGGCATGATAGGGTTCTTCACGTTCGTTGGGGCCGCACTCATAAGTTTGGGCAAGGGCGCCGTGGTGGGCATAATCTTATTTTTGATATCGCTTCTTGTTGGCGCTACATTATCGCTATGGCCCATGACGGGGCTTGTATCCGCCGCGTACGACGAGACGCAGGGGTTCCGGGAGGCCATGGGAAGCGGATGGCGCCATATGTGGGCGCTGGCCTGGCTGTACATGGTCGTAGGCTATCTGGTGCAGGGCGGCCTTGGACTGCTGGTGATACCCGGCATAATTTGGTGGGTCTCGTTCTTCGGGGCGAAGTTCGTCATATTCGACGGCCCCGAGCGCGGCGTCTCGGCGGCGCTTAAGAGCAGGGCCTACGTGCAGGGCCACTGGCGCGCCGTGTTCTGGAGGGTCCTGCTGGCCTCGCTTATACTCGGGCTGCCGGCCTTCATGTGGCAGTTCGCCATGGTCATGCTGCCCACCTCGGTAAAAATATTCCTGATACCGATGTTCCCGTTCATACTGGGAGCCGCCACCATCTGGTCGGTGGTATTCGTGCCGTTCATGTTTGTATACCTGGGGCTTATGTTCAAGGAGTTGAAGGCGATGAAGGGCCCGGATTTCAGGTTCAGCGTTTCGGGGAAGGCAAAGGCCGCGTGGCTTGGCCTTGCCACGGCAGGCATTTTGTTGCCGATCGTAATATTCATCGCGGCCGGAGGGATCACGGCGGTCAAGAACATGGTAATGCTCAAGGCGATGCAGTCCATTACGTCCGGTGACTTCTCCGTCATGACCCCGGAGATGAAGAACCCTCAGAAGGCCACGCCTCGGCGCACGCCCGCACCCACGGGCCCCGAGGCCAACATAGAGCCGGAGATCAATGTGGACAAGCTGTCATTCGTTACCGGCGAGCGCATCGTCGTCCATTTCAAAGCGCCTTCCACGTTTGCCGAAAACGCCTGGGTGGGCATAGTCCCGACTACCGTCCCTCATGGAAGCGAGACGATAAATGACCGTAACGATGTGGCATATCAATATCTGAGCGGAAGGACCTCGGGCGACCTCGTGTTCACAGCGCCCGAAGAGCCCGGGATATACGACATAAGGATGAACGACGCCGACGAGGGCGGCAAGGAGGTCGCCTCGACGACCATCGCCGTGGAAAGCGGTACGCCACCTCCGCCTCCCACGAACGTCAATGCGTTCGTGACGACGATAAAACAGAGATATTCCCCGCTTGAGGCGGTGGAGGTGGAGTTCAGCGGTCTGCCGGGCAACGATAAGGACTGGATAACCGTGGTCGATGCTAAGGCGTCGAGCCAGACCTTCGGCGAATGGTTCTACACCGGGGGGCTCAGCTCGGGCAGGCATACCTTCAAGGGGCTCAGGCCCGGCATGTACGAGGTGCGTGTCTATTACAACTGGCCAGACGGTGGCTATCAGATTCATGCGCGGCACAGCTTCAGAGTTGTAAGTCAGTAGGACGCGCCGCGCCGTCCGGCTAAAAGCATCCTGTAATAACCGAGCATCCGCTTTATCTGCGAGGGCGCATTCCGCGGCCGGTACTTATAGGCGATGGGCCTTAGCTTGAGGCCGTACCGCTTAAGCAGTGCGTTCATCTCTTCATGCGGGCTTTTGCCGAGCGAACCATAAAATCCGCCCGAGAGGTTCAGGGGCCGTGTGTGTGTAACGGAAACGGCGTCAATGATCGCTACGTTGTCTTTCTCGAAGGTCGGGTTTACCTTGTGCGGCCATATTACGTCCATCCCCCATCCCGTTACCGCTTCTGCGAACATGGGACTGCACTTCTTTAGCGCCGGCAGGGAAAACGCGGGGGCCATCACCTCGACGAAGTTAGTGTAGCGAAGGAACGAGCTCCGGCGGCGCGTAATGCGGTGGTTGATGTAACTCTCGGGTGCGAGCGAAGGCTGTGCGAGGTCCAGTTCATACTCTGCCATTATTTCAAAGAGGCGGTTTATGGACGATGTGTCGGCCATAAGGTCGTCGTCCGGAAACCATACGTAATCATAGGAGTCCATTTCGCCGGCCATCGTCCCGAGAAAGGAATGGAGGAGCCGCCACTTGAGGCCCTTTTGCATAAGGTAGAAGTCCGCGCGCTCCCTATACCTGTTCTCCCGCTCTCCATAGTAGATGACGGCGAGATCGAACAGGGACTCATCCGGCCCGGCTGTCCAGTTTTCATGGAGCGATTCTTCGCCCGCGCATACGATGACGAGGTTCTTCATATCAACTTGCGGCCATTGCGCCTTCGGGGAACGTGGGTACCACGCCGCCGCTCTTAAGAAGCGCGGGCAGGCACCGCTCGGCAAACGCCATGGCCTGCTCCACCGCGCGGTCCATATCGATATAACCGTAGGTACCCAGGCGGCCGAGGAAAGATGCCCCGGCGGTGTTCATTGCGAGGTTCACGTACTCCGAGAGCATTTCCATGTCTTGCGCCGTGCGCACCGGGTAGCACGGGACGTCGCCGGTCACGGTGGCCTTGCTGAACTCCTTTTGGTATATGGTGTCCGCGAACTTCTGCCACGGCGTGAAGAACTTCGGCTCGATGACCCTCGTGTGCGGCACGTCGAGGGATGTATAGTTTACGAGCGCGCCGCCCTGCCAGTCTCCTTTTGCGTATCCTTCTTCCCAGTATGATGTCCTGTAGCTCATGCGCCCGAGCCTGTAGCCGAAGAAACCGTCGAGCGTGCCCGTCCAGAACAGATGGCGGAAGTCTCCCTTTGCCTCCGGCTTTATCGCCTCGTTGAGGCGGACCTCTATCTGCGGGTGAGAAAGCATTTGCTCTATCATCGCTGTGTACCCGTCTGCGGGTATCCCCTGGTATCTGCAGGCGAAGTACGAGTCGTCGTTGTCGAAGCGTATCGGCAGGCGTTTAAAAACGTGAGGCGGAAGCTCTCGCGGTTCCGTTCCCCACTGCTTGCGCGTGTAGCCGTAGTAGAAGTTCTCGTAAAGCTCGCGCCCTATGGTGGAAAGAGCCGCCTCCTCGAAGTTCGCGGGCTCATGCGGAGGCCTTACGGCGAGCGATTCGACGAACGCTCTGGCTTCGGCGGGATCGAAGTCTTTTCCGAAAAAGCCGTTAATGGTCGACAAGTTGATCGGCAGGGAGAACTCTCCACGAGGCGTGTTTGCGAGCACCCGTAGCACGTAAGGCCTGAACTCGGCGAAGCGCGAGAGAAACTTCCAAACGCGAGCGGAGTCGGTGTGGAAGACGTGCGGGCCGTACTTGTGCACCATGATTCCCGTGCGTGCATCCCGCTCGGTGTGGCAGTTACCGCCCACGTGCGGCCGGCCTTCAAAGACGACCACCTTGAAGTGAGAGTGCTCTACGAGATGCCTTGCCAGCACCGCGCCCGAAAGGCCCGCCCCCGCGATGGCTATCGCATCGTCCATAGGCCTTTATTCTAAAGCAATAGGGGCGCGAAACGTATATTTATTGACAAAACCCTCAGGTGGCTGTATAAAACACATAGAGGCGTAAGCTAAAATATATAGCAGAAGTGCCTGCCGGATACAGCCGGGCGCAATCGTAAAGGCAATAAGGCGTAAAGTCCGGAGCGAGATGAAAGAGAGAGAGGAGGGCCGGTCGTGGCTCGCGACTCCGAAAGTAATTCGTTGCATACAATAAAGGGCATCGCGTTGTCCGCGTTGGTGGCGCTTGGCCTTCTCGCGCTCGTTGCGGCGTGTAACAGATCGACGCCCGGCGTCTATCATGGATACGTCGAAGGCGAGTCCCTCTACATCTCCTCGCCCGCGGGCGGCAAGGTCGTGAAGCTCGACGTGATAAAGGGCTCCGACGTGCAGGCCGGTGACCCGCTCTACGAGCTCGACCCCGAACCCGAGCGCACGAAGGTGAGCGAGGCCGAAAACCAGTACCATGCGGCGCGAGCTCTTTACGAGGACAAGACGCGCGGGCAGCGCCCCTCGGAGATAGCCGCGCTCGAGGCATCTATCGACAAGGCCGAGGCTTCGCTTGCTTACTCGGAAAAAGAGCTCGGCAGGATAAAGGCGCTCCACGACAAGGAGGCCATATCGGACGACAGGCTCGACGCCGCTCGCTCGGCCTACGAACGCGACCGCGCCACAGTGGCGGAGCTTGAGGAGAAACTAAAGACCGCGCAGATGGGAGCGCGTTCCTCGCAGGTGGAGGCCGCCTCGAAAGAGGCGGAGCGCACGAAGGCCGCACTTGCGAGCGCTCAGTGGACGCTCGAGCAGAAGAAAGGCGTCGCGCCCGAAGAGGGCCGCGTGGTGGACGTGCTCTATCACGAGGGCGAGTACGTCCAGCCCGGATATCCCGTGGTGGTGCTTCTGCCGCCGGGGAGGGTGAAGGCGCGCTTCTTCGTGCCCGAGCCGCAGATATCCGCGGTGAAGGCGGGGCAGAAGCTCGCGGTATCTATAGACGGATTCGAGGGGCCCGTCGAGGCCACGGTCAGCTACATCGCTTCCAAGGCGGAGTACACTCCTCCGCTTATCTATAGCAGGGACAGCCGTTCCAAGCTGGTCTTCATGGTCGAGGCGACGTTTTCAAACGACGTCGCCGCGGGCCTTAACCCCGGCCAGCCCATTGAGGTAAGGGCCGCTCCATGAGTGGCGCCATTGGTGAAAACCTCGCCATAGACGTCAGGGGGCTTCGCAAGAGCTTCGACGGAGTGCCGGCCGTAAGGGGTGTATCGCTTAAGGTCGAGAGGGGAGAGATATTCGGCTTCCTCGGCCCAAACGGCTCGGGCAAGACCACCACCATCCGAATGATATGCGGCCTGCTTACTCCAGACGACGGAAACGGCACATGTCTCGGTTACGACCTTATAGGCGAGGCACAGCTCATCAAGGAAGAGATCGGGTACATGACCCAGCGCTTCACCCTCTACGAAGACCTCAGCGTGCGAGAGAACCTCGACTTCATCGCGCACATGTACGGCGTGCCGCGCAGGCGGGAAGTCGTGGACGCGGGGCTCGAAGAACTGGGGCTTACGCACAGGCAGGGACAGCTTGCGGGCACGCTCTCGGGCGGGTGGAAGCAGCGCCTCGCGCTCGCGGCCTGCCTCATACATTCTCCGAGGCTCCTGCTTCTTGACGAGCCCACGGCGGGCGTGGACCCGAAGGCGAGACGCGAGTTCTGGGACCAGATCCACGAGCTCGCCTCAAAAGGCGTTACGGTGCTCGTCTCCACGCACTACATGGACGAGGCCGAGCACTGCGGCAAGCTCGCCTACATAGTGGCGGGAGAGCTTCTGGCCGAGGGCCCTCCACAGGAGATAGTGCGCAAGTCGGGGCTAATCACATGGCTCGTGACGGGCCCCGGCATATGGGAGCTTTCAAAGACCCTTGCCAAACTGCCGGGCGTGGCGAACGTGGCCGCCTTCGGCGCGTCGCTTCACGTAAGCGGCTACGACGAGGACGCGCTCAACGAAAGCCTCAAGCCCTACATGGGCGAGCAGTATAATTTCCAGTTCACGCAGCCGGGCCTCGAGGACGTATTCATAAGCCTCATCAAGCGCAGCGAGCCGAAGGGGGAGGCGTGAAGAGGTTTTCGTTCAGACGATTCCTGAGCGTCGTGGTCAAGGAGTTCATCCAGATGAGGAGGGACCGCCTCACCTTCGGCATGATGATAGGCATTCCGGTAATGCAGCTCGTCCTATTCGGCTTCGCCATAAACTTCGACCCCAAGGGGCTGCCCGTGGCGATAGTCTCGGGCGAGGAAAGCGTCTTCAGCCGCGACATAACGAGCGCCATGCGCAACAGCGAGTACTTCGATATCAGAAGGACGGTGCGAAGCGAGGCGGAGGCAAAACATATGCTCGAGCTCGGAGACGTGCAGTTCGTGCTGAGCATACCCGAGAACTTCCGGCGCGACCTCCTGCGCGGCGAAAGGCCCGCCATACTGCTTGAGGCCGACGCCACAGATCCCGTGGCCACGGGAAGCGCCATCTCGGCGATACAGGTTATATCGCAGCAGGTTTTCGACCGCGATCTCAAGGGGGCGCTCTCGCGACTGCGGCCGAGGGCCGCACCCGTGGAGCTTCGCATACATAAGCTGTATAACCCCGAGGGCATCACGAAGTACAACATCGTACCGGGCCTGCTGGGCGTGGTGCTGACGATGACTATGGTCCTGATCACCGGAGTCGCCATTACGCGCGAGGTAGAGCGCGGCACGATGGAAAACCTCCTGTCCACCCCCGTGCGCCCCGGCGAGGTTATCACCGGCAAGATGATACCTTACATCATCATCGGTTACACGCAGATACTTCTGATACTCTTGATTGCGCGGTTCTTGTTCCGAATACCAATGGTGGGGAGCGTCCCGCTGCTCCTACTTGTCTCGTCCGTCTTCGTGATGGCGAACCTCTCGGTGGGGATAACCTTTTCCACTTTCGCGCGAAGGCAGATGCAGGCCATGCAGATGGCGTTTTTCTTCTTCCTGCCCTCGATACTGCTTTCGGGCTTCATGTTCCCCTTCAGGGGGATGCCCGAGTGGGCGCAGTGGATAGGCTCGATACTGCCGCTCACGCATTTCCTGCGTCTCGTGCGCGGCATACTCTTAAAGGGTAACGACCTCTCCGAGGTACTGACGCACCTCTGGCCGATTGCGCTGTTCATGGTGGTTGCGCTTACGGTGGCGGTTAAGAGGTACAGAAAGACGCTCGACTAATAAGCCGATAGCAGCTGCCTGCTAAAAAACCTCTCCCTCGCGCTCGGAGATGAACTTGCAGACCTTCTTAAAAACCTTGAACCACGTCTCGCTCGATACCTTCTCTATCTCCACGCCCGTGCGGTACTCGCTCTCAAAGGCGGTCGAGTGTCTCACGACGCCTGTGATGCCCACGGTGCGGCTTAAGGAGTTCGGTATGCTTATCTCGCACTCAAATGGCGCGCCCGAGACGAAGCGCACCGGCCCCCTGAACATGAGGCCCTGTCGGCTCAGGTCCAGAAGCACGGCGGGGAAAAACCCCTGGCTGCCCCGCGCGCTGATGCTTATGTACTTGCGGCAGGCGTACGCCACCGGGTGGCGCTCCTCGCGCCTCTTTTCAGCGATGGCCCTGATCTTCAGCATCAGGGGCACGAGGTCGTCGAGGCTGTCTATTATGTGGTCGGCGTCGGTAAGGAGGCCTCGGTTGCGGTAGCCGTATGTGACGGCCACGGTCATGACGCCGGCTCCGTTTGCGGCCTCAATGTCGTATGGGCTGTCGCCCACCATCACGGCCTCGCGGGGTTTAACGCCCATTGCCTTGAGCACGTGACGCACGGCGTCGGGCGAGGGTTTTCTTGCCTCTGTGGTATCGCTCCCGGCGACGAGGGCGAACGCCCCGGCGATGCCGAGGTCCCGGAGAAGTCTTTTCGATAACGCCTCGCGCTTGTTCGATAGCACGGCCTTCTCGAAGGCCGAAAGCTTCCAGAGCGTCTCCTTCACCCCGCCGTAGAGCGTGGAGTGGTGCGTGAGGTGCTTTGCGTAGCTTTCCAGGAACCGCTTTCGCGCGGAGCTCACCGCCCGCCCGCCGGCCTTGGCCCCAAGCGGGGCCAGTGCCTTCTCGATGAGCCTCGTGCTGCCCTCGCCGATGAGCTCCTTTGTCTCATCTACGCTCACCGGCCCGAGCCCCAGGGGTTTTATCGCCCTGTTGAGCGCATCGGTGATATCGCCCGCGGTGTCCACGAGCGTGCCGTCGAGGTCGAATATTATCAGCTTTATGGGCATAGGTAGAATTATATCATCCAACGAGCGATAAAAAACGCCCGAAGCGGGCGATTGTCGCTTATCTGCTTATCTCGAAGCTTCCGTCAGGGGCTATCTGGATGACCGCGTTGAGGTATCTGACCTTGTAGCCATTCTTTCTGAGCGTATCGTAGGCCATCATTGCCCTGATGCCCGTGGAGCAGTGCGCGACGATATCCTTGTCTTTGGGGAGCTCGCCCATTCTCCGGTCGAGCTCCGAAAGGGGGATGTTCACCGCGCCGGGCAGCATGCCACCCTTTGTCTCGTCCGCGTCCCTTACGTCGAGGACGAGCACATTCTTCGGACGCCCGGGTAAGATCTTCTCGAAATCGTCGGGGGCGATGGTGCCGGGCAGCTGCGCGGGTTCGTATGTTATCTTGCTTTCGAGCTTCCCTTCGACGAGCTTGCCGCCGCCAGAGGTCCATCCGTCCGCGCCGCCCGCGAGCACCGAGGCGTTTATGTAGCCCCAGCCCCTGAGCGTCCTGAACGCGGCCTCGTCCACGCCATGTGATGTGTATAGCACAACCGGCGCGTCTGTCTCTGCGGGGAATTTCTTTTTGTACTTCCCGAGCTCTTTTGCGGGTATGTTCACCGCGCCCGGTATATGTGACGTTTTCGCGTCGCGCTTGTCCCTCAGGTCAACGAGCACGTGGGGGACGTTCTTCCGCATCATCTCGAGCACGTATTGGGGCTCCGAGACCACGAGGCCGCCGTCCTGTTTCCACGCGGGCATGCCTGGTTGAAAGACCTTGAGGTTCGTGTAGCCGAGGTCTTCGGCCTTTGTGGCCGAGACCGGGCTCATCATGCTGGTCTCGTCGCTTGAGTAGAAGACGACGAGCGCGCCCCTCTCGCGGGGGAGCACTCTGTCGCGCATCCTCTCGAAGGCGTAAAAGGGCATCGATACCGCGCCGGGGATGTGCCCCTCGTCGTAAATGGACTCGGGCCGCGTATCCACGATGAGCGCGCTTCCCTTCGCAACCGCCTCCTTCATGTAAGCGAGGTCTGCGCGCTGGTTGTCGGGCAGGGTGTAGGGCTGCTTTACGGAGATGGTCGCGGCCTTCGCGGTCTTCACGGTGCCCGTGAACGTTACCGCTATTTCCCTGCCCCTTGGTATGGAGGCGACGTCGGTTGCCCCGAGCACCTTCGTGACGGAGTCGTACCCGATGACCCAGACCAGGTCGCCCACCTCAACGTTTATGGTTGAAAACTTCTCCGAGCGCGCGCCGAGCGTTCCCCTCACGACGTTGTCCTCTATCCGGTGGCACCGGTTGCATGGGGCGCCTACGGTGGGCTTGCCTGCAAGGGAGACTCCGGCCGTGCCGATGACGAGCGAGAGCGCGATGGCGAGTGTCAAAGCGGCGAGGGGGAACCTTCTCAATGCAAACCTCCAAGCGGGTGTATCTTTAAAATCGTATTAGGTTATCGGCTCGCCGGGGGTTATGTCAACATTGCGGAGCCTCGCCGGGAGAAGCCGAAATCGGAAGATAAGAAACGCTGAGCGTTTTAAAAAAGCTTTGTCGGGTCCTTGGGCGGAGGGGCGTCTTTTGGAGCCTGCTCGACGGCCTTTTTCGAGAGCGCGTCGGCGCGCTTGTTCTCGTTACGTGGCACGTGGCTGAAAGTTACGCGCTTAAACGCCGATGCGACGGTGCGGGCCTTCTGGTAAAGGGGCAGTAGGCCGGGGTGCTTTACCTTGTACTCACCGTTTAGCTGCTTGCAGATAAGCTCGCTGTCCATGAAGGCATCGACCTCCTCTGCGCCGAGGTCGCGGGCCTCCTCGAGCCCGCGTATCAGGGCGGAGTACTCGGCCACGTTATTGGTGGTGCTTCCGATATAGGAGGAGAACTCGTAGTGCTGGTTGCCGAGCTCTATGACAACGCCGATGCCCGAGGGGCCGGGATTTCCGCTCGATGCCCCGTCGGTATGTATGACGGCGCGTTTCATTCCGAGGCGGGCTGTTCTTCTTCGGGTACGTATAGGAAGCGGCGGCACTGCGGGCAGTGGATGAGCTCTTCGTTCTTCTTTATCTCCAGGAAGAGCTGTGGCATGATGTTCATGTTGCAGCCCTGGCATATCTCGTTTCTGGCCTCGACGACGGCGAGTCCGTCGCGTTCCTCGAGGATGGTCATGTAGAGGTCGTAGACGTCGCGCTCGAGCTTGTCGGCCTGGGCGTTGCGCTTGTCGGTAAGCTCTCCGAGCCCGCCCTCCGCGCGCTGGACCTCGCCCTCGAGCTCCTTCTTGAGCTCCCCGGCGCGGCCCTCCTCGGCCTTCAGGGCGGCCTCCGCCCCCTTGAGCTCGATGCTCTCCCTGTCCACCTGCTCCATGAGGTCCAGTATCTGGTCTTCGGCCGCGAACTTCTCCTTCTCGGCCATCTCTATTTCTTTCAGCAGGGCGGTGTACTCGGTGTTGGTCTTTATCTGCGGGGTGCGCTCCTTGAGCTTCTCTATCTTCTGGGCTATCTCCTCGACGTTTCGTTCCTGGTCGCGCTTTTTCTTATCGGCGGCCTCGGACTTCTTCTTGCGGGCCTCGAGGTTGGCGCGTGCCTCGGCCAGGGGCTTCTCCATTGAGGAGATGCGGAGCGGTATCTGGTCGATGGTCTTCTGTCGGGATATTATCTCGGTGTCGAGTTTCTGGGTCTCTATGAGGAGTTTTAGCTGTTCGTTCATCTCAAGTTAGTTGGTGGGCCCACCAGGACTCGAACCTGGGACCAACCGGTTATGAGCCGGTAGCTCTACCAGCTGAGCTATGGGCCCTAAGGCTAAGCTTAGAATATAGAGTTTACGCTGTATTATGCCCCGGAGTCAAGGCGTGGGGCCGGGGGGCCGAAAATGGGCCCGACAGGGTGCCCGGCAGCGGGTCTTGACAACCCATGCCCCGGAGGATAGCATACCCTATGTGCGGTGTATCAGTGAATTGGCACGCCTGCGGCATAAAACTGAGATATAGTTAAATGATTGTTGGTTCAGCGAATAAACCTCAGGAAATCGTTAGCCACAGATTTACGGCAGTAGCGTGCCTGCTTCTCTTCTTGAGCGGTATCGCTAGGTATCGATTTATGCTTTTTATGGGCATCCTGATTGCAGTTCTTGCTTTGATTAAAGTACTAAGACGTGACACTAGGCCATTTTATCTGATAGCAGGTCCTCTCATGCTAATTATCCTATATTTCGATATAACGCGTGGCCAATTTATGCCAATATTCCCGAATCTAAATGTTTTGTTTAGCATCGCAGTATCGGTAGTCACGATTATAGCGGCTGAAAAACTTGCTGATGCCTATTTTATTAGAACGAATAAGAAACTATATTTTTATGTATGTCCACGCTGCAAATACAAAAATATACAACTAACATCTAAATGCGAGAAGTGTCATTTCGAAGCGGAAGATAAATCAAATATAGGATTAGCCGCGATGCCACTTGATGTCGGCATTAAATGCGATGACTTTGAGTCGTTTTTGCGGGAAAATGAAAAAGTCGGTTTGAGTGCGGATGTGAGGAAGAGTATCTTTCAGATGCTCGGATTGACAACAGCTGAGTGCGTCATAGTCAACTTCAAAAAATCTCTTGTTCATAATCTGAGAATAAATGGTGTTGGAGAGCACTACAAAAATCTAATCGTGACAAACAAAAGAATTATATTGATAGATTGCCCCTTATGGGGTGGGGGGTGGCGCAGGAAAGAGAGCATATCTCTTAATGATATCGACTCGGTTGATATTGAAATGACAATCGAATATTCAGCTGACATTCCAATCCTTAGATTTATTTCGGATGGCAAGGAATATAGGATGCGTGGAAATGCAAGAGATAAATATAAGTTTAATCAGTTAGCAAAAACCATAATGGCCTTGAGAACGCATTCTTAACCGGCGGGCTGATAAATCCCTCCCCAAAACTCCTTGAACAATTTTTATAGTTTGCCCCGCCGGGGGCTCTTAAATTTCCCCCGGCCGTGATAGAATCTGGATATGGACTCTGGTGTCCAGACGGCTGCCGGGGCAAGTGCCTTGAGAAAGGCGGTAACCCTTCTCGTGGCGCTTGTGCTCTGCCTTGTCATCTGGAAGCTGGATGCCATAACGAGAGCCAACTTCGGCTTCTCGATCTTCTACCTTCCGGCAGTGCTTCTTGTGGCATGGGAACTCGGCTGGTCTGCGAGCGTTGTCGTGGCACTTGCCTGCTCCGGGCTCTGGCTTCACGCGGAGCTTAACACGGGCAAGACGTATCTTTCCCCGCTCGTCCCCTACTGGAACGCGATCGTCAGGCTCGGGTTTTTTCTCGTGAGCGGATACCTCCTCAACAGGCTTAGGCTGGAACACGAAAAGCGGGCGGCCCTTATACTTGAGCTTAGGGAGGCGCTCGCGAGCATTAAGACCCTGAGAGGCATGGTCCCCATATGCGCATGGTGCAAGAAGGTGCGCGACGACAAGGGGTTCTGGTCGCAGGTGGAGAGCTATGTCGAGGCGCACTCCGAAGCGCAGTTCACTCATGGCATCTGCCCGGACTGTCTAAAGAAGGTCGAGGAGGAAGAGGCGGGCCCGCAGAACGAAGAAAAATGATCGCGAGGAGGAGCTAACACGGCCGGGCCGTGATAGAATCTGGATATGGACACGAAAGACATTAAGGTAACCGGGAGCGTGATGTTCTACCGGCTCTACGACGTCTGCTGGGAGAGCGACCTGAGGCTCGTGGAAAGCAGGGTCGAGGGGGCAAAGAGGCTCAAGATGGAGCGGAAGCGCTTCGGCAAGGCCTTCGAGTTTACAAACCCGCCCGTGGGAATCGTCATCGAGGACTTCGAGCGGGAGCTGGCGGGCTCCCCCCGCACGCTTAAGGCCTACGGCAAGGTCTATGACTACGGGGCCATGAGCGTCATACTCGAGCTGCCCGTTGCGGACGTCACAATGGCAGAGCTCGAATCGCTGGCGCGCGAGGTGCGCTCTGAAAGCCCCTTCGAGGAGGACTTCCCGCGTCTTCGGGACCGGCTGATCAACACGCTGGGCGACGCCCTTGAGGGCAAGGGCACGCCGTCGGTGGAGGAGGAGTACACGGTGTACTACGTCCGCAGCCTGAGCCAGCCCATGACGGCGGCGGAGCTTCGCTCGGGCTTCGACCTGCGCGGCCTGCTTCTTTCGGAGGTGGACGAGCCCGCGCCCGGCGACGCGGTCGCAAGGGAGCTGTCGCCCTATACGTTTTCCTATTCCGATAGCGACCTCGTCACCATCAACTGGGACAACGCGTTCGTCTACGAACCCTCGGGCGTGATGGACATACCCGACCTCCTGGAGTTCGCGAACGCCCAGCTCCTTGAGCTCCGGGTCTACGACCAGCTCCTTGACCGCGAGCTCGACACCATCTACCTGAACATGAGCCGGAAGGCCGCCTCGATATGGAAGGTCAGGCGCTACCAGCGGCTCGCCACGAAGGTGATGAAGACCTTCACGGAGCTCATGTACATCACCGAGAAGGTGGACAACTCCCTGAAGGTCACCGACGACGTTTTCTACGCGAAGGTCTATGCCGCGGCGCTCGATCTCTTTAAGGTGAAGGCATGGGAGACGAGCATCCGAAAGAAGTTCGACATCGCATCGCGCGCCTACGAGATGCTCACGCAGGCTATATCGAACAGGCGAAACGAGATACTCGAGGTTGTGATTATCGCGCTCATCGCCATAGAGATAGTCTTCTTCGTCCTCTGGGAGTTTAACCGCTAAGCACGTCTTTGAGCGAGGACTTAAGGTTTCGCACGAGTGCGCGCCACTCGCGATTTTTATCGGGTAGCAATTTCTGGTTGACCTCCAACTCTATGCCGAGGCATTTGTTCCCGGGGAACTTTCTTCTAAGATAAGCCGTAAGCCCGTCCGAAACTCCGCGGTAGGGGTAGTTCATCCTCACTACGAGCGAGCCGTCAAGCGAAAGAAGCGCCTTTCGCCAGCGGGCGCAGAACCCTGCCTCGTGCGTACGGGCGGGGTCGTAGAGTAGCCCGACGTCGGCCTTGCGAGTTTTCCCCCTAAGCACCGGCGTGAAGCTGTGCACCGAGAGGTGGAGCACCACCGAGCCATCGGATATGAGCTTCGCCACGGAGTGCTCTACCGAACGGCGGTACGGCAGGTAGTGGATATCCTCTATTTGCGATTTGTCTTTGGCCCCGAGCCGCCGCGTGAATTCCGAGAAACGCCGCGGGTTATCGGGGGAGCGGTTTAGGTCCACCACGAGCCGAGATACGTTCGAATAGAAAAGCTCGCGGCCGGAAGACGAGAAGAGCCTTCGAGCAAGCTCGAGCGCGCCGGGGTCGTATCCCCTGTGGCCCTTGAGAGTTGATCGTTTGCCACGGAATAGGGCGGCGTACTTGCGGGGCACGGCGTTTCCGGCGTGCTCGCACGTGACGACCAGGGCGTATCGCTTAGCCATGGAACATCTCCCCGGTGGAGAGGCACTCGCAGAGCCGCGTGTAAACCTCGCGTAGTCGCTGGCGGGTTGGCTTGCTGCCCGTGGCCTTAAGTATTCGGCGCGAAAGCGTGCCCGCGTTCATTATCAGCTCGAGCGCGCCGCTAAACTCCGCGGGCACCTTCTCTTGAGACATTAGCCCGCGCCATATCTCGCCAGCCTTCGCGCTCCTGCCGCTTACGCCGAAGGCGCGAAGGAAGGTCGAGTTCTTTATCACCGCGCGCTCGGCGTCCGCGGCCGTTGCCTCGAGAATGGAGACGAGGTCGTCGGTCTCTAAGGCGTCCTGCTCATCGAGGCTTATCCACTTCTCCCTTACGTGCGACTTAATAACATTTGCGATTGCCCAGAGCACGGCCATGTCCGCGCGCGGGCATTCCTGAATATCGGGAAGCCTTATCTCGATGGCGCTTCGCTCAAAGCGGGGGATGGCCCCCCGCGAGTTAAGCCACTCGTGCCTCAGAACGCCGTCGGTGTCGAAGGGGGCGATGTCTGAGTACATGCGCTCGAGCACGTCGCGCCGGTACGCGGCCATCGTCGAGACGCGCCCGGGTATTGTGTTGCCGCTTATGGACGGCACCTTCACCTGGTTCATGCGGTAGAAGAAAACCCTGTTGTCCATCTTGCCATTTGTCTTGCCCTCGAAGACGGGGGAGCTTGCCGAGATGGCGGGCATGAGGGGGAGCACAAGGCGTATGGCAGTGTGAAGACGCCTGAACTCCTCATCGCCGGAGAAAGACATGTTCATCTGCGCGCTCTGGATATTAGCCCACCCGTGCGAGCGGCAGCCGAATATGCGGTCGTAGGTCTCGTATATCCTGCGGTAGCGGCGCGGCCAGAGCATCGCCTCCCTGGCAGGGTTCATCCACGGGTGCATGGAGGTCGGCATGAGCATTCCGCCCATGGGCTCGAGTATCGCGTTGACCCTGCGTATGTCCTTCAAGTACATTTTCGACAGGCCCGCGAGAGAGCGCACGGGGTCCACGTTACGCATCTCAAGCACGTGGAGCACGAACTCGTTGGACCAACCCATGCCGTTGGTCTCCACGTCGTTTGCGTACCTGCCCTTGGCCGCGCGTATGACCTCGTCCGATACGGGGAGGATGTCGAGGGTATCGCGCTTCACTATGACGTACTCGAGCTCTATGCCGTAGCCCTCAAACAGCCGAAGCCCGCCGCGCCGTGACATCCCCTACCGTCCCTTCTTCCGCTCTATGCGTTCGAGTATGACGGACATGATCTGACGGTAGAGCTCGTCTTTGAGGATTTCGTCCTCGACTCCCGCGTCGATGCTCGGGTTGTCGTTGACCTCGATGACGTAGACGTGCCTGCCCGTCTGCTTGAGGTCCACGCCGTAGAAGCCGTCGCCCACGAGGTTTGCCGCGCGGAGCGCGGTGCGAATTATCGCCTTCGGCGCCTCGTCCACCGCCACGCACTCGGACATCCCCTCGCCGGTGATCTTGCCAAGCGGGTCGCGCTTGATTATCTGCCAGTGACCGCCAGCCATAAAGTACTTGCAGGCGTAGAGGGGCTTTCTGTCGAGCACGCCCACTCGCCAGTCGTAGTCGGTGGGCATGAACTTCTGCCCGATGACGAGCTCCGACTTCTCGAGCATCGCCCTGAGAGATACCGCGAGCTCCTGCACGTTTTTCACTTTCACCACACCCTGCGAGAATGAACTGTCGGGCCGCTTGAGTATGAGGGGGAACCCCAGTAGCCGCGCGGCGGTCTCTGCGTTGTCGCGCTGTAATATCACGGTGTCGGGCACGGGGATCTTCTTTTTCATTAGGAGCTCTGCCAGGAAAACCTTGTTCGTGCACTTCAGAATGGATTCCGGGTCGTCGAGCACCACGAGCCCCTCGGCCGCGGCCCTGCGGGCGAAGCGGTAGGTGTGGTGGTTCACGCTCGTGGTCTCGCGGATGAAGAGCGCGTCGAACTCGGCGAGCCTCGCGTAGTCCTCTTTCCCTATGAGCTCGGTCTCCAGGCCCAGCGACTCGGCGGCCTTGACGAACTTTTTAATCGCCCTTGGGTCCGAGGGCGCCTCCTTCTCCTCGGGGTCATAGAGCATGGCGAGGTCGAACCTGAATGCCGCGCGCCTGCGCCTCGGGGCGGCCTTGGCGAAGAAGTCCTTCGCCGCCTCTATCACGAAGTCCCTGTGCTCGTCGGGTATCTCGCTCGCGGCTATGGGGCGGATGCCCCGCAGAAACCACTGCCCCTTCTTCTTGTGCTCGAAGTAAGCGCGCAGACACGGCAGCGGGAAGAGTTTGAAAAGGTGGTGGCTCAGGGGGTCGTGCCTCCGCGCCAGGTTGCGGCCGAAGTAGATGCTAAGCACGAACTCCGGCGACTGTATCGGGGCGAGGCTCGACTGTATCAGGCCGTCGAGCTCGTCCGACGCCACGCGGATGATGCTCTGCGTCTTCATGTCCTGGATGGTGGTTACGTCTGGGAAGGGCTTATGGCCCCGCGCCGACGCGAGCAGCGAGACGTAGTAGCCCAGGCTCTGGTAGCGGTACGAGCGGCAGAGGTTGAATACCTTGGCCGCCTTCAGCTCCGAATAGGACGGGTCGGTGATGTACTCCTTGGCCGCGACCACATCGGCTCCTTCGAACCTGAGCGGCCAGTCCTTCTGTGAATTAACGACTATGAGTATTCGCATTCAGATGCGACTTCTTCCTCCTGTCGGGATATATTATCAGCAGGTTGGCGTCGTAGGTGAGCACGCCCAGCAGTATGGCGTTGAGCACCCGGTCGATGTTTATCTCGTAGTAGTGGCTCTCGGAAAGCGGGTTCGGCGTCATGGGGTCGGCGACGAGCACGTTGCGGGTCATCTTGTCGTATCCGCAGAGGGCAACGAAGTGCCCCGCGGCCTCGCCGCGCACATCATCCTCGTCGTCACGCGCGCCGTACTCGCGAACGGACTTGTAGAGGTATGTCGAACTGAGCCCCGCGAGCAGGGGCATGTTGCGCTTAAGGTATTTTCTTATGAGCGCGGTGGTGAGGTCCTCGAACCGGAGCTCGCCGCCCAGCGAGAGGAATTCGAGGTAGCCCTTCGTCGCCGTATGCAGCTTTGGCCTGTCCTCCTTGGCCTCCATCTGCGCGATGAGCTTTTCCCTGATGTCGGCGCCGTCGGCAAACCACGTGGGGTCGAATACGGTGAGGTTATAGGTGTATATACGCGCGGCGTACCCTCGCTTTAGGGCGTGGCATGCGAGGAAGACCTCGAGCGTGCCGCCGCTCTCGAGGCTCTTGACCTCGTTGACCACGTTTTCGATGGGCACCTCGTCGTCGTAATAGTCGTACACGGCCTGAAGGCAGGCGGGGCCGCACGTGGTCTCGTCGGGCTGGGGAAGCATCTGGAGGTGTAACCTGGTTTCCATATGCCTATGCGCTTTCGTTCGCCGCTTTGGTTATTTGACGAAGCGGTGGCTCAGGAAGCTGTAGATGAGCTTGGCCGCAAGGAAGTCCGGCGCCTTGTCGTCGCCGGGACAGAGCTCCACCACGTCGAAGCCCACCACGCTCTTGTGCTTCGCGACCTCGCGCAGGAGGCCGAGCACGTCGTACCACCCCAGGCCGCCGGGCTCGGGCGTGCCGGTGGAGGGCATTATCCCCGCGTCGAAGACGTCGAGGTCTATGGTGACGTAAACTTCTTCGCCCAGTTTCTTGAGCACTTCGTCCACCCAGCCCTCGCGCCCCTGCAGTTCGTGGGCGAAGAAGAAGCGCGAGCGGTCCATGCCCTCGACCTCCGAGGCGTCCATGCTGCGAATGCCCACCGAGACGGTCTCCTTTGTGAGCTCCTTAACGCGTGCCATGATGCAGGCGTGGCTTAGCTTGTCGTCCTGGTAGGTGTCGCGCGTGTCGGCGTGTGCGTCGAGGTGAAGCACGCTCATTTCGGGATGGCGCTGGTGGCAGGCCTGGATTACGCCGAGCGATACGGTGTGTTCGCCCCCGAGGGCGACTACCAGCTTTCCGTCCTTTAAAAGCTCCGCGGTCCTGGCGCGCGCCTTCTCGACCATCTCGGGTGCCGTCTCGGCCTCGATTGGGCCGCACGTGAAGATGCCCTTCTTAAAGACCTCGGAGTTCGTCTCGATATCGTAGAGCTCCATGTTGGCCGATGCCTCTATGATGGCGGCGGGCCCCTTCTCGGCGCCCTTCATCCATGTGCTCGATACGTCGAACGGTATGGGCAGTATCGCGACCCTTGCGCTTTCGTACTCGGAATATTCGGGCGGCAGGTCGCCGAAGTTAGTCATCGCGCGTTTCCCTTACTCCATGACGAATACGGCCGCGGATATCACCGTGGTCCAGAGGTTGCCCGCCTTGTGCCCCTCGGCGGACTGGCAGATGTGGCGCGTGTTAAAGATATGGCCGCTGGCCCTATAAACCTGTTTCCGCTTGTCCCATGCCTCATCGGCATCGAAGGGGACGCCGAGGGTGGTGGCGAGCATGGTGGCGGCGAGGTCCTCGGCATAGTCACCCGAAGCCCTTGCGGTCTCGCCGTAGGTATGGTGCTCCGAGAGGTAGCCGTACTGCTCTTTCTCCTTTGGCACGGCGATGCCGATGGCAGCGGAGATAAGGCGGTTTGGCTCGTTGGTGTCGTTTCTGGCCATAACGCAGAAGGTTATCTGTCCGGGGCTCAGGAGCTTTACTCCCTGGGCCTTCGAGACCGTCTTGCAGTGCGGGGGAAGGATGCTCGATACGTACACGAGGTTCTGTTTCTCGATGCCGGCCATTCTAAGCGCGGCCTCAAACGATGCGAGCCTGTCCTTGTGCACACCCACGCCTTTGGTGAAAAACACCTTCTTCGGAGTCATGATCATTTCTTCTTCACCTTCCCTTTATCTAAGATGGAATTAAAATCTCTGGGCTTGCGCTTCTTCCAGCTACCCTTGTGGTAGGCGTAGCTCGCAAGCAGGGGGAACGCCACGGTGGCCTCGGAAAATACCAGCTGCTCGGCGCCCATGTCCACCTTGCCCCACGAATGCGCTTCCTTTAGGGTGGAGCCCGAGAGCCCGCCGTCGCGCTCGTCGGCCACGGTTATCTGAACCGCGTACTTGTGCATGTGCACGTCCTCGCCAACGACGTCGGCGGCCACTGTGATGTCCTGCGCGAAGTTCTTCGGCACGCCGCCGCCTATCATAAGGAGCCCCGTGTCCTTCGAGGCTATCTTCACCTTCGTAAGCTCGAGGAAGTCCTTGACCGAGTCTATCGTGACCCTCGGGCTGTCCTCGGCGCCCCACTGGTGGAAGACGAGGCCGAAACCCGCGCTCGAGTCCGAAAAGGCCGGTACGAATATGGGCACGCCACGCTCGCGCGCCGCGCGCACCACCGAGTCCTTGCCCTTTTTCTTTTTGATGAGGTAGTCGCCCATGGCCTCGATGAACTCGCGCGACGAGTGCGGCCCGGGCGTAAGAGAGTCGGCTATCTTCTTTATTGTGTCGTCGCAGATGCGCAGCTCGTCCTCGTCGATGTATGTGTCGTAGATGCGGTCGATGCCCATATCCACGAGCTTGGTGTCGTCGGCCATCGGGTTGCCCTGGTAGTGCCTGAAGCCCAGGCCCTCGAAGAAGTCCTGGTCCACGATGATGGCGCCCGTCGATACGATGGCGTCCACCATGTTGTTTTCAACGAGAGTGTGCACTATCTTCTTAAGTCCCGCGCTAAAGAGCGAGCCCGCAAGACAGAGTATGACAGCGCAGTTCTTGTCGGCCAGCATGGCGTCGTAGATGCGCGCGGCCCTCGCCAGGTTCTTCGCCTGAAACGCGGTCTTCGAGTACTGTTCGATGATCGGGACGGCGTTAAACTTGGTGATGTCGATGTGCTCGACCTTGTCCTTCAGTAAAGTCTTCTTCTTCATTTCTCCTCGCAATGCTTTAAAGTGGTACGTCTCTAAGTGAATTATACACAAAAATGGAAAAATGCAAGAGGTTTTTGAGGCCCGCCACGGAGGGCCTCCGGCGGGGGGGGGCCGCCCGGGGGGCGGAGGTGTCCCGAGACGGCCTGTTAAGCTGGCGCTCGGGTGGCCGAAACGGCCGGGCCTCCCGACCGGACAGATAATCTAATCCTTACTGTTCCCCCATTGGAAAATCTCAGCAGAGCGAACGAGGCCGGAGGGTTAAGGAGCAATTCGTGTCTGAGGCGCCGGGGCGTCGAGTTTGAATTGCTTCACCGCAGGCCGAAGGGAGCGGAGCGTCTCGGAGATTTTCTCAGGGGCGCGTTTTCGGCAACTTTTTGGGCGGGCAAAAAGTGCCGGGGTGCGGGGCGGAGCCCCGAAGGAGGATTCTCGAGTGCCTGAAATTTAATTCGTTCATTTTCTTGCTTGCCCAAGGGGACACAGTCCCCGCCTAATAAATCTAACGAACCAAAAGAAGGGCACCCCGCGGGACTCTCCAGGCGCTTCGTTCGGTCGGCCGCCGGTAAACCAGCTAAACTCGCCGCTTCGCGTCTCGGACATACCTGCTTTTTAACCCTGCGCCCTCCTTCGCTCCGCTGAGAGTCCCGAAGGGGCCCCAGAAAATTGTCCTTGAGTAGCTTCCCGAAAGCAGTTGCGAAAGCAAGGAATTGCCTTGACAACCCCGTCCCCGGCGGATAGCATATCCCATGTCTATGATTCATATCTTTGTGCTTTTGCAGGCCGTAATTTGGATTCTTCTGGTTCTCGCATATCGTCCTAAATTATGTAAACAAACACTAATGTGGACGCTTATTGTTGGCGCTGTGGGTGTAATGGCAGTATTTATAGATGTACGTCAAAATTGTTTGGCAGCATTTACCTTGGGAGTAACAGCGACAGAGTACGATTTGAAAATCATGGTGGATACGATATTGCTCAGGGGTTTTGTTATACCAGAGGCGATACGCTCCGTGAAGTTAGCTTTTGCAGGTGATTCATTAATTGTTGCGGCGTTAAGCATGCCGATAATCTGCAGATATTTTAGAGAATCAAAATTGCCTGTATTCGGACATAAGATATTGCTTGTAATGCTTTACCTGTTCGTGGCTTCACTCATCGGGATGTTGCTTTGGATTGCTTGGCAGGCAATATAATCATAAGCCAAGCAGTTTTTGTTCTACAGCTTCTCGATGAACTCCTTGAGCCACTTGCTCTTTGAGGGGTGCTTGAGCTTGCGGAGGGCCTTCACCTCTATCTGGCGGATGCGCTCGCGGGTGACCTCGAACTCCTGCCCCACCTCCTCGAGCGTATGGGGTACGTCGTTGCCTATGCCGAAGCGCATGCGGAGTATCTTCTCCTCCTTGGGGCTCAGCTCCTGGAGCACGCGGTCTATCTGCTCCTTAAGGTCGTCCTGGATGGCCTCCTCAAGGGGCGACGGGGCGCTCTTGTCCTCGATGAAGTCCCCGAGGTGGCTGTCCTCCTCCTCGCCCACCGGGGTCTCGAGCGAGATGGGCTCCTTCGATATCTTCTGGATGTTCTTCACCTTGTCCACGGGCATCTTCACGTGCTTGGCGATCTCTTCGGGAGAGGGCTCGCGTCCGAGCTGCTGTACGAGCTCGCGCACGGCCCGCACTATGCGATTTATGGTCTCCACCATGTGCACGGGAATGCGTATGGTGCGCGACTGGTCCGCCAGGGCGCGGGTGATGGACTGCCTTATCCACCAGGTGGCGTAGGTCGAGAATTTGTAGCCCCGCTCGTGCTCGAACTTGTCCACGGCGCGCATGAGGCCGATGTTGCCCTCCTGTATGAGGTCCGGGAGGCTCAGCCCCTTGCCCATGTGGCGCTTGGCGATGCTGATGACGAGCCTCAGGTTCGCCTCGGTGAGTTCCTGCTTTGCGGCGGACACGCGCTGCTCGCAGTCGGTGATGGTGCTCAGGACGCGCGACATCCGCTCGGGCGGCGCGCCGACGTCCGCGGTGGCGCGGTCCACTGCGCTCTCCCATTCGGGGTGGGTGCCCTCGGCCCGCTTTATCTTCTTTGCCAGGGCCATGGCGTTTTCCATCTCCTCCTTCACCTCCGCGGTGATGGCGGCGATGACCTCCTCCTTGAGGTCGAGGGCGCTTATCTTCTCGATTATCTCGGTGCGGGTCTCGGTTATCTTTCCGAGTATCGTGTCGCTCTGGCTGTCGGGCTTCTGAAGTTCACGCTGGTAGCGCTTGAGCCTGTCGAAGAGCTTGCCGATCTCCGCAGTGGTCTTCGAGAACTGTTTTCTGGCCTTGTTGTTCTTGTCGGGCGAGATGATGTCGCCGTGCGTCAGGAGGTCCTGGAGCGGCGCTTCGCCGGACTCCACGTGCTTGCCCATGGCGATGAGCTTTTTAAGCGCGTATGGGAGCATGAAGACCGTGGAGAGCAGTTTTTCTCTCGCGCGCTCGATGCCCTTCGCTATCTCTATCTCCCCCTCTTTGGAAAGCAGGGGGCGTCCGGTCATCTCGCGGAGGTAGACCTTTATGGGCTCGTACTCGGTCTCCGAGTAGTCCCGCTCCTCTTCTTCTTCCTCGTCTTCGTCGTCGCGGTATTCCTCTTCCGCTTCGCCCGCGCTCGATATGTCCGGCGATTCATCTTCGTCGGTGTAATCGCTCATCCAGCCTCCTGTAGAAGTCTCTTTCGCTCAAGCGTCAGCCGGTACTGAAGCTCGTGGTCTCCGGCTATTCGTGCCGCCTTTATCTTCTCGTCTATGGCCAGCCGCTCTATAGTCCTTATGCAGTCCGCCACGACCTTGTCCACTTCTTCCTCGTCGAACCCGGGCTCCATGTTGAGCCTCGATATCAGGGTCTTCTCTTCCTCGGTCGTCTCCTGGAGCTCCTGCACCGAGTCCGCACCGGATGCCTCGAGCTTTTCGAGGATGCCCTTGACCAAGGGGTCCTTCACGTCGGCCGGCCTTATACCGTCCAGTATGTATTTTATCTTTTTTGGCGCCGTGATTGCCGCACTAAGAAGGAGGGTCTCGGAAGAATAGTGCTTTTGCCTGCGGGCCGCGGGCGCGGGCTTTGCCTTGGGCTCGGGGCGGCGCGAGCCTTTGCCCGTCAGCGAAGCGAGCTTCTCCCTGATGTCGGCCTCGTTGCGGCCGGTCCTGCCCACGAGCTCCCTGATATACTCGCCCCTCTTTATTGCGTCCTCCACGCGCGATATCGCCGCGATGGCCTCGTTTATCTTCTTCTCCATGCTCCCCTCGGTAACTCGCAGGAGGAAATCCACGGGGCTGAGCGCGGCCTTAAGCATCTCCTTGAAACTCTCGGCCCCGTTTGCCTTGAGGATGCTGTCGGGGTCTTCGCCCTCGGGAAGGAGCATCACGCGTACACCCGTGCCCTGCGCGAGAATGAGTTCGAGCGAGCGGCGCGCGGCGGAAACCCCGGCCTGGTCGCCGTCGAAGACGAGCACCACGGAGGCGGCGTAGCGCTGTATGAGCTTTATATGTTCTTCGGTGAGCGCCGTGCCCAGCGGGGCCACGACGTTCGTGATGCCGTGCTGGTGGCAGGCGATGGCGTCCATGTAGCCCTCGGTGACCACGGCCTCGTCGGCCTCGCGCATGGCGTCCTTCGCCTGGTAGAGGGCGTAGAGAGTGCCGCGCTTGTGAAAGACCGGCGTGTCGGGGGAGTTGAGGTACTTGGGCTCTCCCTTGCCCATGACGCGCCCGCCGAATGCGATGACGTCGCCGTGCATATCCAGTATCGGGAACATGACCCGCCCGCGGAAGATATCGTACTGGCCCTTCTGCCCGGCGGCGGTGAGGCCAGCCTTCTGCAGGACTTGATCCTTGATGCCCTTTCGCTTGAGGACTTCCGAGAGGGCGTGCCAGTCGTCGGGGGCGTAGCCCAGGCGGAACTGCTTTACCGTGTCTTGCGTAAGCCCGCGCTTCGCGATGTAGTCCTTCGCGGCCTTGGACTTTGACAGTGCGTTTTCGAAGTAGGCCTGCGCCTCGAGGTTTACGGCCTTGATAGTTTCCTTGACGCCGCGCTCTCCGGGCGTCCGGGGCTTAAGCTCCACACCGGCGCGCTTGGCGAGCTGTTCGAGGGCCTCGGGGAACGTCAGCCCCTCGTGGCGCATGACGAAGCCGAAGATGTCGCCTCCGGCGCCGCAGCCGAAACAGTGGAATATCTGCTTGGGACGGCTCACCATGAACGACGGGGTCTTCTCGGGATGAAACGGGCAGGGCGCCTTGTAGTTCTGGCCCGAGCGCTTCAACGGAAGGTAGTCCGAGACCAGCTCCACGATGTCGATGCGGCTCTTTATCTCTTCGACGGCGTTGTCGGTGCTCATGGCGCTGTCCTTATTATAGGCAATAGCTTCTTAATTTTCTCCACGCAAGCGTGCGCGGGCGATGATGTACGTTATTAACCGATTGATACGCAGGCTGTCTTGTTGATCGGCCCGCTTAGAGCCTGCTTATGCGCTTGAAGCCCGAGCACTCGTAGATCTTCAGGGGCTCGGTCTTCGAGAGCTCGTCCAGGAGCAGGTTGATGCCGAGCGTATCGCTTGAGATATGGCCCGCGATGACCACGTTTACGTGGTTCTTCTCGGCCTCCTTGCGGTGGTCCTCGCCGATGTGCATGCCCACGACGGTGTTTACGCCGCTTGTGGCGAGGCTCTCGAAGATGTCCTTCGAG